>Ga0129308_1000012_pt1 | contig 357203 bp, 328 predicted proteins | sample L827metagenome_FD_94440 | JGI IMG/M metagenome (GOLD analysis project Ga0129308, IMG submission 94440) | Ring-tailed lemur group fecal microbial communities from Wisconsin, USA - L827 metagenome | ecosystem: Host-associated > Mammals > Digestive system > Large intestine > Fecal | place: USA... | reverse complement strand
GGTCTGGTTGCCGTAAGGGTAGGCGATGCCCGCTCCCACCAGGACGTCCGTTCCTTCAAGCTCTTCCTTGACCACGGGGATCCAGTAGGTGGAGCCGAAGCAGAAGGCCTTGCAGTTGTACTGAATAGCCACCTTGCACTGCTGGCGGATCTCCGCTTCGGTGATATCCTTTCTCAGGATAGCATAATCGAAGCATTTTCCAAAGTCTTTTTTGGTCATCTTTTTGAAATTAAGCATCGTTTATCTCCTTTTCGATGAAAAAAGTATAAGGATGAGAGAAAAAATGATTCATGAGTAAGCGGGTTGCAAGCCCCCTGCCCGCGCCCTTAAAACCGGACGCTTTACTCGTGCGCGAGCCGCCCGCCGTCCATGGTGATGTCCTGGCCGGACATGCCGTTGGAAAGGTCGCTGGCAAGGAACAGCGCAGCGTTGGCGATCTCCTGCATCTCGATGAGCCGCTGCATGGGCACACGGGAATAGAGATGGCGGACCCAGTTTTCATCGTCGAGATTATGCCGGGTCATGGGGGTGAGTACGTAGCCGGGAAGGATGGAATTGGCGGTGATGTTATGGGGGCCGCCGGCGTTGGCAAAGCTGCGGGTGATCGCTTCGACGCCGGCCTTGGTGGCGTCATAAATGGTGTGATGGTCGTCCGAGGCGCGGGAACGCTGCGAGGACATGTTGATGATCTTGCCGCCCTCCTGGCCGAGCATAATCTTGTACACCTCCCGGGACATGAAGAAGGTAGCCTTGAGGTTGACGTCATTGAGCAGATCCCACTCCGCCTCGGTAATGTCCACGATGGGCGTGCGGTTGGCAAGGCCCGCGACGTTGACCAGCACGTCAATCCGGCCAAAATCCGCCCGGATGGCGGCCACTGTGGCTTTGATCTCCTCCACAGAGCGCAGGTTGCAGGCGTAGGCCTGACCACCTGCTTCTGCGGCGGCCGCTTCGGCCTTTTCCTTCTGGATATCGACAATGCAGACCCTGCCGCCCTCCTGGGCGAAGGTCAGGGCGATCTGACGGCCGATGCCGCTGGCAGCGCCGGTGACGACGCAGACGCGGTCTTTCAAAAGCATGGAATTCATGAGGGGTCCTCCCGAATCGGTTGAAAATTTTAGGGAAAACAGTCCGGCAGCGGGCCGGCGCAGAACAACTTTCTGCGCCGGTCTGCGCTGTCCGCTGGAAGAAGGCTCAGTCTTCCCGGTTCAGGTCGAAATAGCCGGACTGGGCCAGACCTTCGTAAGCCCGCACGAAGCGGTAATAGCCCCTGTCGTAGGCTTCCTTCAGGCTGGTATTGGGCTGATAAACCTCTTTGATCTTGACCGCGATGTCCACTGCCTCCTGATAGGACTTGTAGACGCCCGCGCCGATGCCGGCGTAAATTGCCGCGCCCAGGCAGCCGGTTTCGGAGGTCTGGAGGACGGAGACAGGCTTTTGATAGATATCCGCCTGCATCTGGCACCACAGGGGCGCCTTGGAGCCGCCGCCAGTAATGCGCAGGTCTTCGATCTCAATGCCGTTTCGGGTGATGGCGTCCATGTTGTCGCGCATTTCATAGGTGATACCTTCCATGACAGCGCGGCAGATCTCCGCACGGGTGGTGCTGATATCGGCATTGAGGATACAGCCGCGGGCATAGGGATCGTTGCGGACGCCCAGACCTGCGCCACACAGATAGGGCAGGAAGGTCACGCCGTTGGCGCCGGGGGCCACGGAGGCGATCTGACGGTTGATGAGCTCGTAGGGATCCTCGCCGATTACCTTGCCGGCGGCCACTTCCAGGTCGCAGAAGACGTTACGGAACCAGCGGTAGCTGGAGGCGGAGGCGATGGAGGCGGATTCAAAGGTGAAGTTTTCGGGGCCGGAATTGGCCTTGCACAGGAGAATACCGTGCGGGTCGCGCAGCCCTTCGTCCAGCACCACGTAGGTGGCGCCGTAGGTGCCGATCACAGCCACAGCGGAGCCGGCCTTCACCAGGCCTGCGCCCATGGTGGAGCAGTTCTGGTCCATGGCGCCTACGCACAGCTTGGTGCCCACCGCCAGACCGGTCAGGTCGGCGATTTCCTTTTTGATCGAACCGACCACAGTGCCGGCCGGGACGATCCGGGGGAACTTGTCATAATCGAGGCCAAAGGCGTCGATCAGCTCGCGGCTCCAGCAGTGGTTGTTGACGTCGTAAACCATGGAGCGGCTCGCGGAAGCCGAGTCGGTGACGAACCAGTCGTCCGCGCCGAAGCGCCGGAGGAAATAGTCCTGATGGGTGGAATAATGCTTGGTTTTGGCCCAGGCCTCCGGCTCGTTGTCCTTGACCCAGAGATACTTGGTCAGGGAGCCGACCACGCACAGCGGATAGCCGGAAATCTCGTAAATCCGCTCGGCCGTGGTGGGGTATTTTCCAGCCTGAATGTCGTCGACATAGGAAGCGCTGCGGGTGTCCTGCCAGCCCATGAAAGGGCGGACCAGGCGTCCATCCTCGTCGGTCGGTCCCCAAGTGGAGCCCTGCGTGGAGATGGACAGCGCTTCGATCTCCTTCGGGTCGATCCCGGATTTTGCGATCGCGGCGCGGCAGGAGGCAAACAGCCCCTCGGCGATTTCATCGCCGTCCTGCTCCACCCAGCTCGGATGGGGGAAATAGCAGTTGTATTCCCGGTAATCGCTGGCGATCAGCGTGCCGTCAAAAGTGAAGATACAGGTTTTGCAGCCGGTGGTACCTTCGTCAATACCAATCAAATACTTTCCCATGTGTACCTCCCAAAAATCAGAATTGTGCCTTGCAGAAATGAGGGGAAAAAGAAGGGGAAAAATGGTTTGGCAGCCAAACGGAATTGCGATACATCGTCTTGTAATACGTTTCAAGCATCCCCGTCACTTTATGAGTTTAACCACAAAACTATGCAGAGTCAATAAAAATGTGTAACTAATAAACAAATAAGTGTAAAATTTATTACATAAATTCAATAATTTCCAAAAGAAACGCTGCGAAATTTGTTCCGCAGCATTTTGGAAAACGAAAAATGAAATTTTGTTCAAAAACAGAAATTCTGGTGGAAAGGGCTTTTTCAGCGGCGGGCTTTCACTCGCGTGCCAGAGACCGCCATCTATTTTTTTGATTTCGGCTGCCGGATTTTCTGCCTGTTTTGTATTCTTTGAAGGATGCAACGGATGAAGTCCGGAGAAGTCTCGGGCGGATGCTATTTGCCAGCCGCCGTCGGGTGCAGATAGCGGGCACAACCTTCCAGGAATCCAATTTTGGATTTTTGAAAGCAAAGCATCCAACTACCGGGGCGGCAGTTGCCGGATTAATCTCCTGGCGTTTAGACGGGGTCCGATTCCTCGAGCAACCGGTGGGCAGTCTGCACATCAGTGACGAGGACGTTGAGGAAACCAGCGCGGATCGCGGCCCGAATGGCATCCGCCTTGTACTTTCCATAAGCGATGCCGATGCGGATCGGGATGCGGAGGATTTCCTCGAGACTGATGCCGGTAATGCGATTCTCCAGCTCCGGATCGACGAGCTTGCCTTCCTGATTAAAATAACGCAGGCAGACGTTGCCGATAGCTCTCTTTTCGATGAAGGAATCAAAGAGCTCCTGGTTGATGTAGCCATCTCGCAGAAGGATGTCAATGGGCAACATGGTGCCCACGGCGAAAAAGGCCGCGTCCACCTGACCGTACAGCTCGAAGATTTTCTGGTGGAATTCCTCCTGCCGGATCAGATCCTTGAGCAGGTGATTGGAAACGATAGCGGGGATGTAGAGGTTGTAGGCGCTGCCACCGAACATGCGGGCAAAGCGGCCGGCGATCTCATCCGGAGTGTAGACCAGTTCGCTGTAATTGAGTCCGCCGGTAAGCTGTACGACGCGTACGTGCTCCCGGGGACGCAGGCCCGACGAAGCAGCCAGCCGCGCCAGCGTGGAGCCAAAAGTAACGCCAAGCGTCATGCCGTCCTCCACAAAGCCGTCCAGAAACTGCAGGATGTCGGCGGTACCGGTGTCGCTTCGCGCCTGCTCCACCACGCGGGCCGACTGCAGGCCGAACTTTTCCTCCAGCAGAGTTTCCAGCTCTACGCAGGAGTCCTTGTAGCCGTCCACGTGGATCTGGACGACGCCCTCGTCTATCGCGCTTTTCAAAAGCCGGCTGACCCGGGCGCGGCTGGTGCGCATTTTTTCGGCGATTTCCTGCTGATTGCAGCCCAGATTGTAGTAAAGATGGGCTACCTTGATCATGTCGTATTTGGTAATCATCCCGTACCTCGCGAAAGGAGCATAAGAAATGGAAAGGAGCAGAAACGGAAAAAAGGAGCGTTTTTTCCTTATTATGGCCGGTCGATTCGCCGGGTGTCAAGGGAAAATGAGGAAAAGAAAGGCAAAAAACAATCGAAAACCGGAGCCGGCGCAGACAGACGCGCAGGGCCCGGTTTTCTGCTTTTTTGATATTTGGGAGTGAAAGAATCGGTTGTCCCGCTTTAGACTGTCTAATCGCGACGGGCTGCAAGTGCTTAAAGGACATAAAGAAGATAGAAAAGGCAAATTTTGTGTTTTAAAGAGTAAATATTGTAAATTGATCTTGTTAAAAAAGAAAAGGTTGTGTATAATGTAAACAAATTTAAGATTTATTTAAGATTGCACTCTGAGTCATACAGGCGCAAAATGCACGAAAGGAATGAAAGGCATGAAAAAGAGAATCGTTTCCCTGCTTCTCATCGCGGCGCTGCTGCTTGCAGCTGCCCCGACAGCTCTTGCCGCAGCCTATGAGCCTGGCACCTACACCGGCAGTGCTCAGGGTTTTGGCGGCACCGTTACCGCGAAGGTCACGGTGAGCAAGTCCAAAATCACCAAGGTCGTTCTGACCGGCAAAAAGGAGACCGCCGAGATCGGCGGAAAGGCGCTCAAGTCCCTGCCCGCCGCTATCGAGAAGAAGGGCGCGAACTTTGACGCGATCTCCGGCGCGACCTACACCTGCAACGCCGTCCGCAAGGCGGTTAAATCCGCCCTGTCCAAGGCCAAGGGGGCCGTGGAAAAAAAGAAGACCGTCAAGGACGGCCGCTACACCGTGGACATGATCGGTCACGAGGGTACCGTTGTGGTCTCCACCCTGTTCATTGACGGCAAGATCCACTCTGTGACCATCCCCTCCAACAACGAGACAGTGGGCGTGGGCACCTATGCCGTCGAGCGCATCCCCGACGCGATCGTGGCCGCCCAGTCCATCAACGTGGACAACATCTCCGGCGCCACCGTCACCACCAGCATCATCAAGCAGGGCGTGGCTGAGGCGATCGAAATGGCCGGCGGCAGCGTTGAGGACTTTAACAAGGACGCCACTACCAAGCCCGGCAAGCCCAAGACCGTGGAAGAAAACGTTCAGGTCGCCATCATGGGCGCCGGCACGTCCGGCCTCTTTGCCGCGGCCCGTCTGCTCGAAGCCGGCGTCAAGGACATCATCCTCTTTGAAAAGACCGACATCCCCGGCGGCTGCATGCCTCTGACCTACGGCGGCATCGCCCATGTCGGCTCCAACTTCATCAAGAACTGGGGCATGGGCCGTGAAGAAAACACCGTCAACGGAAGCTGGGACTTCGTCAAGGCTTACTACACTAAGTATTATCCCGACATCGCCGCCGCTGATCCTGAGCTGACCTGGGTCAAGCAGATGTATCTGGAAGCGGCCGATATGGTGGACTGGATGACCAGCATCGGCATCGGCATGATGACCCTTGGCACCAAGTCTGCCTATAACCACGCCTACTTCGCGCCCGGCTGCTACTCTGGCGGCTCCGGCTATGCCATGAAATTCCTGGTGGACCGCATCACCTACCAGGGCGCCCGCATCATCTACGCCACCCCCGTCACCGACCTCATCCAGGATGAGTCCGGCCGCATCACCGGCCTGATCGCCGAGGGCAAAGACGGCACTACCTGGAAGGTCAACGCTGACGCCGTCATGCTGGCCTCCGGTTCTTTCGCTCAGGACGACGAGCTCGTGGAGAAGTACTTCCCCCAGATGGCTCCCTTCAAGCGCAACGCTCCCACCTCCCTCACCGGCGACGGCCTCAAGCTCGGCATGAAGTACGGCGCTGACATCGTGAACATGGGCGGCTACGTGCCCGGCTTCCTGGCCAGCTATGACAGCCACTTCGAGCTGGCGTTCATGCATCACTCTACCCCCGGCATCATCGTCAACATCAACGGCGACGAGTGCATCAACCATGTGAAGAATAACCACGACAACATGGCTGCTGCAAAGGCCAACCCCGACAACGGCGACACCTTCTACTACATCTTCGACAACGCCGGCGCGGCTCAGACCAAGAACTTCGATACCTACCTGTTCGACACCTATGCAGGTATCTTTGAAAAGGGCGAGGCTGTCCATTATGACACCGTTGAAGAGGCTTCCAAGGCCCTGAAACTGCCCAACCTGGCCAAGACCATTGCCAAGAACAACGAGCTGGCGCTCAAGGGCGAGGCCAACGAGTGGGGCCGCACCAACCTGGCTTACATTGCCGCCGAAACCGAAGGTATCTGGGCCATCCGCGTTGACCCCAACTACTACCTGCCCACCGGCGGTCTGAAGATCGACTACGATACGCACGTGATCAACACTGAAGGCAGCATCATCCCCGGCCTGTACGCAGCTGGTGACGTTGCCGGTTCCATCGAAGCCAAGCAGGGCTTCAAGTACGCCGACGGCTTCACCGCCGCCATGTCTTACGGCTCCATTGCCGCCAAGACCATCGCGAAGGATATCGCCGGAAAGTAAAAGCGGGGCGGTCTTTCGGGAGACGATTTCCAAATCAAAAGGGCCGGAGCAATATGCTCCGGCCCTTTGGGCATGCGCTGGAAAAATGAAGTGGTCTCCGGCAGAAACGGGATGTAGCCCTATACCGCACTTAGGTCGTCTTTTTGCCGCTGGGGCGTTTGACCTGCGCAAGGGCCAGCGCTTCCTCAATCCAAAGAAGAAATTCCTCATCCAGCTCTTCCAGGTCTGCCAGCAGCAGGTAATGGATCTACCGTCCGGGATAGGGCTCTACCGCTTGGACGATGCGGAGGGAGCTGGCCCGGCGGTTCAGGCCGAAGGAAACGCCCAGCAGACCGCGCTCCCGTTCCGCTTTCCGGCGGGGCAGCCACACCATGGCAAACAGGCAGGGGGCAAAGAAGGAGATCTGTGTTTTCTGCACCCGAACGGTGAGAGAGGGACAGAGCGCCCGCAGCTTTTCCTCCAGCGCCAGATACAGCGGGAGCGTTTCAGGCTTTTTTTCAAAAAAGGAAAGAACATCGGCATCCACAAAAGTTTTCCTCACTTTCCCGCAGTTTCCATTGGTCTGAAGGCGGAAGAACGGCGAACGCGAAGACCGCCCGGCCTGTCCCCTGCGATTTTACGGCAGCTTTCTGGAACGGTATTGGAGCTTTTCGATGTCATAGACATCCACGCAGACGCACTCAAATAAATCGGGATTGAAAATCGCAAGATTATATCCCCCGGGGTTGGCGGTGCTGTTCTATTCCACTCCGTCGTATTCCTGCACGCCATTGTGCTCAATGCTTTTGATAAAATCGACAATGTACTGCGTCGGAACGTAGTCCAGTGTGCTGTCGCTTCTGCGAAGGGGTTTGCTCATTTCGGAATTGAGGCGTTCCAGATACTGTTTGTTGATCGCGTGATCCAAAATCTCAAGGCCATCAACAAAGGGGCTGATCCGGGTGATTGCCCTCAGATCAACAACGGTGATATCCTTCTTCAGACGAAAGGTTCCGACGCTTACAAAATCAAAGGCGCCGGCCCGCACTTCGTGCAGGGTGGTCTCAACGTCGTTTGCAAGATACAGGCAGGTAATGCCCCTGGCGTTTGCCCTGCCCTCGGAGCTTTTTCCAGCGGGTGGCGCGGACATGCAGTCCACTGGAAAGCCAGAGCGTTCCGAGATCCTGGCCCGGTAGAAGATGTCTCCAGTTCTGTAGGTTTTTCGGATAAAGGAGCAGTATTTTTCCAAAATAGTAAAGTTAATGAGTCGGGAGTGATACCTGTTTTTTGTTTTAATCTCGGTGACAAACGCATCCCAGTCGTTATTTTTAAGCAGCGCGTGTGTCCGTAGATAGCCGCTGTCAAACAGCTCCGGTATCCCGACAGTCCCATCAAACAGTTCCGGAACCTCCAAATACAGGTTGGCGCAGACGGCGGTCAGGATGTCATAGATCCTGGCCCTTGGCAGCAGATCCGAGAAGATGCTCCATCTTTCGTGCAGATCGTCGATCAGAGAACGCCGCTCCGCCCTGGGGCAGGCATCCGACAATGCGGAGGCCGGCGAATAAATGGTAAGCAGCTCTTCAAAATAGGGCGTCAAATCATCCTGCACTTCCGTGTTGTAAAGGTGGGCTCCGTCTTTCTGGCAAGTGGGACATTTCCCTGTTGCAGCAGCAACGGAGCGGATGATGGAGGAAATCTCTTTATCTCTAAAACAGTATTCGCAAAAAATCATTTTAGCGCTCCGTCAAGATATCTGCCGATCAGTTCCAAATGATGCATAATGGAATATTTTCTCGCCACGCCAAGGCCGGGATAAATTTGATCCTGATACGCTTTTTCCAACGCCCTGATTCCAACGGTATCCAATTTCATAGACTGATTCCAGTGAACCAGCTTTTTTACGGCTTCGGCAAATTTTTTAGCGGGGTCGGAGAGATCATCATTGGAATCCGAGACAAAATGGGCGATCCTGAGCGCCTTTTTTTCGTCAAAATACACGATATGGATCGCTGCGGCATAAGGCGCAAAGTCGGTTTCGCTGTATGCTTCGCCAATGACAGAGTAGTCGGAGAAGCCCAGATAGCCGTCGGCAGCATAATAGAGATGATCTGCGGAGAAAAATTCTGTTGGAATAGAGGAATAGTCAATGTTTCGGGTTTGTTTTGGAAAGTGGTCCTCGCAAAGGATGCGGTTGGAACGGATTCGCCTTCGGAACTCTCCCTTGTCCGGAATGAGGTTATAAAGCGGAGAAGCACCGCCCACCGCCTGCTCGTAAAACCCGATCGAATCCGGGTCGCTGCAAAGGAGCAGCGTTTGATCCAACGGTATGCCGGCTGCGGCGGCGCAGCGAAGGTGTGCATCCAGATCGGGCGTGACATACCATGAGGAAATGACGTTATCCTCTTTAAACTGTTCGTCCGCCTGCTTTTCAATGGCACGGTTGCTTTCCTTTTTCAAAGTCTTTTCCCAGGCGCCAACCTGGGGGTTCCGGATCACAGCGATGGGCCTTTCTGCCTGAAGAAAAGCTCCGATTGCCCTTGTGTAGGTCGAGGTCGCTTTGACCGGCTCCACCACAGGGATGATGCGGGGACTTAAGATCCCGTGATGGATGCATTCGCGCAGAGCAAGCAATTCGAACTGGCGGCCGCGCAGAATTGGAAAATACATCGTTACCTCCTCCTGTGCATTCAAATGGCAAATACAGATTTCGGTGGCCCTGGCGGCAGAGGGATCCTGCTGAGGGGAGTGACTTCTTGAAGATGCTTTGTCCTGCGGAAAATTTTTTTGAACAGGCCAGGAAAGGGAAACACAGCTTTTCCAACGGCCTGCGGCCCCTTTGCGGACGCAGCAAAACTTGAGTTTATAGTATTTGCTCAGAGGAAATCTGTCAATATGGGGAGGGAGGATTCCGTCGATAAAAACAGAAAACGGCATGGCTCGAAGGCCATACCGTTTCTGGATTCTGAAAAGAAGGCTCTTTTTCCTGCCCCACAGCGGAGACCGGAAAGACGGAATGCTTATTTTGCTGCTGCGGCGGTCTGGCCGGCGATGCGGCCGAAGACCACGGTATCCACCACGGCGTTGCCGCCGAGACGGTTGCCGCCATGGATGCCGCCGGTCACTTCGCCTGCGGCGAGAAGGCCTTCGATCACAGTGCCGTCAGCGCGGAGCACATGGCACTGGGTGTCGATCTGCACGCCGCCCATGGTGTGGTGCGCGGCGGGGCAGCGGGGCGTGGCGATGAAGGGACCTGTCTCGATCCTGTTGATGAAGGTGGTACGGCCGAGGGAATCCACTTCTGCGCACGCTTCCACGTTGGCGTTGTATTCGTCCAGGGCAGCCTGAAGGTTGGCGGCGTCCGCGCCGATCAGAGCGGCCAGCTCCTCAATGGTGTCGGCGGAGTAGAGGTCGCCGTCGGCGATGGCCTGGGTGTAGGTGCGGCCGTCATGGGTCAGCATCTCGTCATAGGTGCCGGGGTTGCCGTCGGCGGACTCGATGACATACATGATGCTGCCGGTCTGCTGGAGGGTCGCCTTGGAGATCTCGTCGCGGCGGCCGTCTTCACAGACGAAGCGGTTGCCCTCCTGGTTGACGAAGATGACGCTGTCGACCGACTTGCACTTGATGGTGTTGCCGTCGGTGGAGCCGTTTTTGGGGCTGCACATGTGGAGAAGCTGGATCTGATCCATGTCGATCAGGTTTGCGCCTACCGCCTCGGCCATGCGGATGCCGTCGCCGGTGATGCCCGCCATGTTGGAGGTGAGCAGGTTTTCGCCCAGATCAGGCCACTTTTCGCCCTGGCAGTACTGTACGCGCATCTCCACGTTGCCGGCAAAGCCGCCGGTGGCGAGAATGATGGCGTTGTTGGCGCTGAGCAGAACGGTGTTGCCGTCCGCGTCGGTGGCGGACACGCCGGTGACCTTGTCGCCGTCGGTCAAAAGCGTGTCGGCAGGGGTGTTCATCAGGATTTCACAAAGATCCGTCCGGCCGGAAAGGGTCTTGACATAGGCGTCGATCAGATCGGCGCCGGTGCCGTTGACGGTGTCATGGGTGCGGGGATAGAGGGAGCCGGGGCCCTGGGTGATGACATCCTGGAACTGCACGCCCAGCTCTTCGAGCCATTTGAGGCCGTCATAGGCGCTTTCGCACATGGTGGTGATCAGTTCGAGGTTGCCCACCTTGTCGCCGCCTTCATAGGTCTGCTGGATGAACAGCTCCACAGAATCGGTGATGCCGGCTGGTTCCTGCAGCTCGGGATCGGGGCAGTTGTAAATGCCGCCGTTGACCAGGGTGTTGCCGCCGAGGATGGAGGTCTTTTCCACTACGATGACAGAGGCGCCCTGCTCCGTGGCTTCGACCGCAGCTGCAAGGCCTGCGCCGCCGCCGCCCACGACGATTACGTCGGCGGTCTTTTCGATGGTGGAGGTCCCGGCCGCCTCAGCTTCAGCGGGGACCTTCAGCGCTTCAACGTCCGCGCCTGCGGCGGTCAGCGCCGCTTCCGCTGCGGCGAGGATGCCCTCAGAGGTGTGGGTCGCGCCGGAGACAGCGTCCACAGCCAGGGTCTGGCCGGCGACAATGGCGGCGGGGATGGATTCGAGCGCGCCGGAAGCGATGGCTTCGGTCTCGCCCTGAGAGAGGATCTCAACGGATTCGATGGCGTTGTCGGAAAGGGTGACGCTGACCGTAATAGGGCCGTTGTTGCCGGTGCCGGTTCCTTCGTAGGTGCCGGCGGTGTACAGCGCCGCGGGCGCTTCCGTGGGAGCGGCGGTCTCGGCGGGGGCTTCGGTCGCTTCCGGAGCCTGAGCCGGCTGCGAGCAGGCCGTCAGTGCGCAGAGCATCAGCGCAGCCAGCAGCACACAGAACAGTTTCTTTGCCTGTTTCATGGGGGTCCTCCTGTTTTCCTTATTAAAACATTTCGGTGAAAAAATTCAGTGAAATATTTTAATGAAAGTATACCGTCCTGTTATAAGTCTGTCAATAGGAAAAAAGGGCAAAGATAAAAGAGCAATCGTTTGTTTTAAAAATAAGGAAGAAAATAAAGAAAAAACGGCCGGATCTTCAGGGATCCGGTCGTTTTTGGTTCGGAATGAAGGAGGAAAGGGCGAAGGGCGGTTAGAACCGGTCAGGGCCGGGCAGAGAGCGCCCTGAGCGACTGACGCCCCTGCTCGGTCAAAAACAGCTGCAGATATTCCCGCTGCTCCCCTTCGGCAAAGGGCAGCCAGGTTTGGGGGGTCTCCTTGTGCTGGATGCAGTAGTTGTACACCAGGCCGCGGGAGAAATTGAGGAGCTTGATGGCCAGGGCGTGAGCGTCGTACTGCTCCGTCACGTCGCCAGCCTGCTGGGCTAGCGTCAGGGCGTCGGTCATGGCCTGATGCAGATAGCGGTGCCGGGTGAAGAAATACTCGTCATAAAACTTGAGCTGGGAGATGTAAAGCTGCGTGATAAAGCAAAGGGATTCGGAAGCGATGGTCTCAAGATGCATGTCGATGATGGCGAGGGCGCGCTCGAGTCCGTTTTCGATCTGCTCGACGTGCCGCTCCTGCCACTCCCGGTCGATAAACTGATAGGAGTAGATCATCGCCTCCTCCTTGCAGGAAAAGTACTGATAAAAGTTGCCCATGGATATCTCCGCCGCGGCGCAGATATCCTGAATGCGGATCTTGTCAAGGGGCTGGGTGCGGGCCATGTCCTCCACGATCCCCTGAATTTTCAGCTTCATTCGTTCCGCCTGCAATTGGCGGCTGGTCTTTTTGATTTCTGGCATGGCAGTCTCTTTTCTTTGATGTTTGCTTTCAGTATAGCGAATCCGGCGGGCGCCTGCAAGAAAAGCAAACGGAGAAAAAGCGGGGAAATGGACAAAAAAGCCTTTTTATTTTGGCTCCTGAAGAATTGTCCGCCCGTTCCGCCGGGCGGGCGTATGGGAAAATAGGGAACTGGGGAAAGTATTTGCGGGTTTTGCAGCGCATCAGGCCAAAAGAACGGTTTGCCGGACTGATAAAAGGTCCCGCTTCTTCAGGCGGGGCCTTTTTTATTTTTGGGCGCTTTCCGGCCGTTTTTTCGTGGGGCTCCATTCTGGCTGCGCCGGGGCGCGGTCAGGGATTGCTGCGGTGTATGGAGCTGGAATGCTCCTGATACTCCTGCAGCAGGAAGGCGAGCGCCATTTCATAGATCTGCGTGGTGTCGTCAAAATCCAGGCCGATGATCTCCTGGATGCGAGTGAGCCGGTGCAGGAGTGTATTGCGGTGAATGTTGAAATGGTCGATGGTCTTTTGCTTGTCCATCATGGAAAGGAGATAGAACTGAAGGGTTTCAGTATGATGGGAGCCATTGTCCTGATCGTATTTTTTCAGCTTTTGGATGGGGTCAAAGTTCAGGCAGTTTTCCGGCAGATGCTCGTCGAGAATGGAAAGTACATGCTCAAGGACATAGTCCTGATAGAGGAAGATCCCGCTGTTTCCCGTTTTGATGCCATGCTCAAAGACAAAATCCGCCTGACTGCGGCAGCAGGCGATTTGCCGCAGATCCCGGAAGGGGCGGCTGACGCCGATGACATAGGGTGTGTCCGCTCCCATAAAAGGCCGCAGCTTGCAAAGCAGCTCGGACAGGGCGCCTTTGTTGAGACCCTGCAGCAGCAGATAGAGCCGGTTGTTACTCTGGCAGGTGAACATACCGGGAAAGCTCAGCGAGATCCGGTGCTCGAGATAATCCTGGTGGTAGGGAGAGGTAGTTGGGCCGTCGGCGAGGCGAACCAGCTGAAACCATTGCATCCCCGGGCGGCAGAACTTCTTTTCCAGAAGCTCTATGGAATCGTGATTGAGGTATCCGGTTTCAAGGAGCGTGGTCATCAGCCAGTGCTCCACAGAGCGCTGGGAGCGCAGGCCGAAATGCCGCTTGGACATGATCTGAATAAAGGCCGGGGCCATCTGCTTGAGCAGGGCGGAGTCCTCTTCCGTCCACTGATAGTCGTTGAGCAGAACCAGGGACACGGCGCCGTAAAAAACGCCGTTTTCGTACAGGCGGTATGCCAGCCGGTGGTTGACGCGGGTGATACCGTAATCAATAAGGTAAGGCTCTTCGTGCTGTATGATCTCCAGCATGTATTTTCCGTCGAGAAAGTTCTGCACCATACTGCGGGTGATCTTTCCCTCAGCGATGATGGCGTCGTAGGTAGGATCGCCGATCGGAGCCCAGGGAAACATGCCCAGGTTGTCATAATGCATGTCGATGACGGAGATCGGCAGATGCCAGATGGAGTGGGCGAGCGAAAGGATCGCGTTGACATCCTCTTTAAGAATGCCTTCATAAAGAGCCTGATAGAATTTTGCGGGATCGATATGGTTTTGCACAGAAAAAAGCATGCTGGACTCCTCCTCAGGTTAATTTTATATCAAAAAACGGAGGAAGCGCAAGAATACGGGTTTGGAAAAATGCACAAGATGAAAATTTAAAACTGTGCGCTTCGACGTTGTTCGACAAAGTTTGTGAAGTTATTATTATAACAACCCGTCCGGCGGCGTAAAAGGAGAGATCCTGGGGCCCCCGCCGCCGGCCGGCCGCACTCCATCTACATCATAAACGGGAGGGAAATCATGAAAAAATCATCTGCCCGCGCATGGGTAACTGCGGTTTCGGTTGCAGTGATCCTTTTTGCAGTTTCCGGCATCGTGGCCAACACGATCAGCCTGTTCATGGCGCAGTTCAGCACGGTCTATTCTGAAACCACCACTATGGCGCAGCTGGCGTTCTACTTCACCTGCATGACCGGAACGATGGCTGTTTGCCAGCCCATCGCCCGCAAGCTCTTTGCAAAATATGACACCCGTATCGTCGTGAGCATCGCCGTTCTCCTTGCCGCCGGCGGCTTCGGCGCGATCTCCTTCTACACCAGTTACGTTGGCTGGCTCGTTTCGGGCATCGTGATCGGCTTTGGCTTCTCCTTCATCACCTACCTGATGGGTCCGATCCTCATCAACAACTGATTCAAGAAAAAGGCGGGAACCATCCTGGGCGTTGTCCTTGCCTGCTCCAACCTCGGCGGCGCCGTGTTCGGTACCGTGGTCGGAAAAATGATCGCTTCCATGGGCTGGCAGCCCGCCATGCAGATCTGTGCCGTTATCGCTGCCGTGGTCGGTGTGGTGTTCGCTGCGTTCGGCCTGCGCTACAAGCCCAACCCGGAAAAGGGCGAATGCGCCTACGGAGAGGAAGAGGGCGCTGTGGCGGCCGAGCAGACCGTCAAGCCCGAGCTTAAGGGCTTTACCTTCGGCGAGTCCCTCAAAACCCCCTGGTTCTGGATGGTCGCCATTGCCGTGATTGTCTGCTTCTTCGGCAGCAACTTCCAGACGCAGGCCGCCAAGTTTGCCACCACTGCCTACGCTTTCTCCATTGAGCAGGCCGGCGTGCTCTCCACCGTCCTGATGATCGGCGCCATCGCCGGCAAGGTGCTCCTTGGCGTGATCAACGACAAGTTCGGCTGCGCTGTCTGCTACGGCATCGGCTGCGGCTCCATGGTGGCCGGCATTCTGGTGCTGGTGGCCGGCGCTGCGGGCCAGGGCGCTTTCCTGGGCTTCCTGGGCGCGTTCCTGTTCGGCTTCGGCTTTGCCACGATGTCCATCGCGCCTCCCTTCATCATCAAGAAGATGCTCGGTGAAAAGCACTTTGCCCAGATCTACGGCTACGTCGCTTCCATCGGCACGCTGACCTCCATGTTCTCTTCGAACATCTACGCCGGCATCTATACCGCTTCCGGCTCCTACACCGGCGGCATGATTGCCGCTTCCATCGCTCTGGTGGTCGGCATTGTGATCGTCTTCGTGGGCGTGTCCGCCACTAAGAAGCTCTGGAAATAACACCTGAACCAAAAGGACGGCTACTTTGAAACAGACAAAGAAAAACGCACTGAAAGTCGCTTTTCCCGTCTCGTCCGTCTGGTTCGGCGCATTGGTAGGCCCGTCGATGATCTCCGGGGCCTTTGCAGCGGTCTACTTCGCCCCCTACGGCGCGGCAGGCCTGCTGCTGCCGATGCTCTCCATGGGGATCGCGGCGTTCATCATTGCGATGGGCGCCGAGGTCACCCGCCGGGAAAAGGTCTACAGCTATTCTGAGCTGGCCAACCGCATCTATGGAAAATTCCGCAGGGTTCTCACCCCTCTGCTTGAGGTGTACATGGTTCTGGCCATGATCGTCGGCGGCAGCTCCGTCGTGAGCATGGGCGGAACGTTCTTCAACAACCTGACCGGCCTGCCCACCATTTTCGGCGCGATTGCCGTTGCCTGCATCAGCATGGTGCTGGTGCTCTGGGGAGAAAAGCTGGTGCGCTCCTCCTCGTCGCTGATGTCGCTGGTGATGATCGTGGGTATGGTGCTGCTTTCGGGCTTCGCCATCTGGAACCGGGCGGACAGGCTGGGCGAGATCCTCGCAAACTTTGAGATTCCCGAAGGGGCGATGCTGTCCGCCGGATTTTCCGGCGCCATCGCGCTGAGCTTTTCCAACGCCTGCAACGCCCTGACGCTCTGCGCCGTGGAGCAGGAGGTTTCCCACCGCAGCCATGCGGTCGCCATCGGCATTTGCAGCTTTGTGCTCAACAGCCTGGCGTTCATCCTCAGCACCGCGCTGATCCTGCCCTATTGCCCGGAAGTCCTCACAGACGCCGTGCCGGTGCTCACTATCGTCAATGAGTTCCTCGTGGACAAGGCGCCCTGGCTACCGGCGGTGTACATGATCACGATGTTCCTGGCGCTTCTTTCCAGCGGCGCGCCCCAGCTGCACGCCGTGGCCTACCGGGTCAAAAAGCTCTACCCGTCCAAGGGAATTCTGAAGAATGACCTTGCCAAAAACGCCCTGACCGGCGTGCTGTATTTTGCGCTCTGCATCGCCATTTCGTTCCTGGGCCTTCGGACGATCATCAGCAAGGGCTACTCGATGCTGGGCTATCTGGCGATCCCGCTGATCGTCATCCCGCTGTGTATCCTGATGCCCATCCGCTACCACAAACTCAGACACACGGAAAAAGGAGAAACGGAAAGCCATGAAACTGTTTGAACGGACGACTTACGGAAAGATCAAACTGAAAAACCGCATCGCGATCGCGCCCATGGGCATGAAGACCGACATTGACGGCTTCGTGAGCGAGCGCAACATCGAGTTCTACCGCCGCGTGGCGGAAGGCGGTGCGGGCCTGATTCACGTGGGATGCGTCATGTGCACGCAGGAGTTTGAGTCCCGTCCCACCTGGGCGATGGACAACTTCTTCCAGGTGGCGCCCTATGGCCAGCTGGTGGATTCCTGCCACGCCTACGGCGCAAAGGTCATCGGCCAGCTGACGGTGGGAACCGGCCGCGTCGCGTATGCCGACCGTCTGGAAAACGCTCCCTATGGCCCGAGCGAAAATCCCCTGAAGGGAAACCCTGCGGTTTCCACCCGCCCCTTCACCGTTGAACAGATCCAGAAGGTGGTCAAGGCCTATGGACAGGCTGCCCTGCGCCTCAAGACGGCAGGCGTGGACGGCATCGAGATGCACGCCTACGGCGGCTATCTGTTCGATCAGTTCATGACGGCCGCCTGGAACCGCAGGACGGACGAATACGGCGGCTGCCTGCGCAACCGGATGCGCTTTGTGATCGAGTGCCTGCATGAGGCGAGGAAAACCTGCGGCGACGATTTCCCCATCATCGCCAAGGTGACCGTGGACCACAGGATCCCCAAGCCCGGCTACCGCACCATCGAAGAAGGCATTGAGATGTGCAAGATCTTTGAGGAAGAGGGCATCGACGCGCTCCATCTCGACACCGGCTGCTACGAGCGCTACTACTGCCAGATCCCCTCTGTGTACGAGCCCAAGGCGATGGAGCTTGACGTCTTCCGCAAGATCCGCGAGGCCGTCAGCGTGCCTCTGCTCGGCCAGGGCAAGCTCAACGATCCGGCTGTTGCCGAAGCGGTTTTGCAGGAAGGCTGCCTCGACGTGATCGCCATGGGTCACCAGATGCTGGCCGATCCCGACTGGCCCACCAAGGTCAAGGAAGGCCGCACCAAGGAGATCAACTACTGCATCGGCTGCAACGAGTGCATGTATGTAGCCGTGGCCGGCAAGCATCGCCCCTGTGCGATCAATCCCCGCAGCGGCCATGAGCTGGAGTATCCGCTCGTTCCCGCCAAAAAGACCCACAAGGTCCTCATCGTGGGCGGCGGCCCTGCCGGCATGAACGCCGCTCTGGAAGCAAAGGCCCGCGGCATCGAAGAAGTGCTCCTGTGGGAGCGCAACGGCTATCTCGGCGGCAACCTGGCCGCTGCCGCCGCGCCCGCCTTCAAGGCAGACGTCAAGCGCTATCTGGAAAACCTCATTTACCGCCTGAGCCGCTCCGGCGTCAGGGTGGAGCTGAACAAGACCGCCACCAAGGAAGCCATCCTTGCAGAGGGCGTGGAGGACGTGATCCTCGCCACCGGCTCCGACTCCATCGTGATCCGTCTGCCCAAAGCCGAAGGCTCCAGGGTGCAGGTGCTCACTGCCAACGACGCGCTGCTGAGCAAGACCTCCATCACCGGCGACATCGCCGTCATCGGCGGCGGCCTGGTGGGCTGCGAGACCGCGCTGCACTTTGACGGCGCCGGGTCCGTGGGCAAGGTGACCATCGTTGAGGCGCTCGACGCCATCCTCAAGACCGCCAAGCACTTCGGCTCCAACGATCATTCTCTCCATGACATGATGGCCGCCAGCTCCATCGACGTGATCTGCAGCGCCAAGGCTGTGGAGATCACCGAAACCGGCCTGCGCTACAGCAAGGACGGACAGACGCACGAGATCCCCTGCCAGACCGTGATCATGGCGGTGGGCTACCGCTCCAACGCTGCGCTGGAGGACGAGATCTGGAACGACGTCGACAACGTCCGCCTGGTCGGCGACGCTGTGGCGCCTCGCAAGGTGATCAACGCCGTGCACGAGGGCTTCCATGCCGCCCGTGTCCTGCGCTGAGTGTTCAACCAATAAAAACAGGAGGGTACTTGAATGATTTCCTTTGATCTGACTGGAAAAGTTGCTATCGTGACCGGCGCTTCCCAGGGTCTGGGCAAGGATATGGCCCGCGGCCTGGCCGAAGCCGGCGCGGACGTAGTGATCGCAGCCCGCCGTCTTGAAAAGCTTCAGGAGGTAGCGGAAGAGATCCACGCTTCCACTGGCCGCAATATCGTTCCCATGTATCTGGACGTCACCAAGATGGACGTGATGCAGGATTTCGTGGGCAAGGTGCTCGAACAGTTCGGCAAGATCGACATCCTGGTCAACAACGCCGCGCTGATCGATTATACTGCCGCTGTGGATCTGACGCCCGAAGCCTATGACCGGGTGCTCAACGCCAACCTCAAGGGCCCCTTCTTTCTGGCGAAGGAAGTGTTCCTCCGCTGCATGAAGGAGCATGGCGGCAACATCATCAACATTTGCTCCGTCAGCGGCTACCGCGCTTCCGCGGTCGCCCCCACCTATTCCATTTCCAAGGCCGGCGCCATCATGATGACCCAGTGCCTCGCTGCCGCCTGGTCTCAGTACGGCGTGTACGTCAACGGCATTGCTCCCGGCCAGATCATGCTGGGCATGGGCGAAAATTCCACGCCCGAGCATGTCGCCAAGATGAGCGCCAAGGTGCCTCAGAAGCGCCTCGGCACCGTCGACGACCTCAACGGTGCGCTGGTTTTTCTCGCTTCCGACGCGTGCCGCTATACGCAGGGTCAGATTATCCTCTGCGACGGCGGTCTGCTTTTGCCCCTGGCATAAAGAAAAGGGACAAACGGCCTGCGGAGCCCTCCCTTTCGCAGGCCGGCGTCCCGTCGGAACACCGGGCCGTGTGAGCCCGATCAAATTCACACAAACCTTCTAAAAAGCCGCCCTCCGGCACCGGGATGCTCGGAGGGCGGTCTTTTTTTGCGCGAAAAAGCAGGGCCACACATATGCCAGAGAGGAGAGGAAAGACGGAGAGGGGGTAGTGGAGCAAAGATCATGTTATACAGGTTGAAAACAATGCCTTGTTGATTGGGCAGGAGAAAAGGAAGATGATGTTGAAAAAAGGGAAAATGGGGATAACCAAGCAGAAAAATAAACTTGTATAAAAATTTATGTTGACATGTTATACAAGTAGTGTTATTCTATAGACATCCTGGAGCGCCAAAAGGCTCCGATCCCCTTTCATTCCATCTTATAATCCCATTCAGCGCTGCGGAAAAACTGCTTCCATAATTTCAAATTTGCAGCAGAAAAGTTTCAGCCATTGGACTGCTTTCTGTGACTGGTCCGTGGACGGGACGCGAAGGAAAGTTTCCCCGAAAATGAAAATCATTGCCCGACAGACACTGTCTGGCTGTATAACAAGGAGGTTTTCTTTATGAAGAGTGATCGTCTCAAGGGTGAGGTTGCCGTCGTGACCGGCGCTGCCTCCGGTCTGGACCGCGGCATAGCCTATGAGCTGGCTATGAACGGCGCTGTCGTCGCCTGCGCCGACCTCAACGATGCCGGCGCACAGGAGACTGTGGAACTTATCCTCAAAGACGGCGGCCAGGCTTTTCCCGTGCATATGAACATCGGAGACACCGAGTCCGTTAACACCGCGTTCAAAGAGATTTTTGACAAAACCGGCCGGCTGGACATTCTGGTCAACGGCGCTGCGGTTTCCCGCTGGATGCAGCTGCCCGAATGCACCGATGAGGAATGGGAGTTCGTCATGAACATCAACTGCACGGGCGTGTTCCGCACTACCCGCGCGGCGTATCCCTACTTCAAGCAGACCGGCGGCGGCCGCATTGTCAACATTTCTTCCACCTCCGGAAAGTCCGGCGGCAGCTGGGCCGGCGCGCATTATGTGGCGGCCAAGGCGGCCGTGATCGGCCTGACCCGTTACTGCGCCGGCTACATGTGCAAGGACAACATCCGCGCTAACGCTATCTGCCCTGGCGTGGCGGACACACCCCTGACGGCCGACGCCAGCGGCGCGAAGCTGCAAAAAATGCTCGACAACATCCCCATGCACCGCAAGGCAACGCCCGAAGATGTTGCCGGCGCCGTGATGTTCCTGGTCTCCGACGAGAGCCAGTACGTCACCGGTATCACCGTGGACGTTACCGGTGGCCGCTATATTTACAACAACTAAGCTCGATTCCCGTGCGGGCGGGAATTCGTGCGTCTGATACAACTGCCCTGCCAACTACCGTTTCCCAGAATCCAATCCCGCGTTGGGCAGGCCCCTGCCGCGTCCGTTAGGCCGGCGCGGCAAGGGCGGCTTCTCCTTTCGACCACGATTCGATCTTTCCATTTATTTGGTGTGTTTTCGTTTTTTAACAGAGCTCCGTAAAACTGCATCGCGCCTGTTATACAAGACAGTTGTGCCCGTTATGCTTTGGGTGCGGCGTTCTTTTAACGTTACTTTTTTCGGCCGAAAACCCCCAAAATCCCCATATTCCATTCCCAAACACACACAACACAAATCAAAATTCAGGAGGAACCATCATGGCACAGAAATACGTTATCGGCATCGACGCCGGCACTACCGGCTGCCGCACGGTTATTTTCGACCTGAAAGGCAATGAGATCGGATCGGGCTACAGAGAGAATCCTCTGCGCTATCCACAGGCCGGATGGGTGGAATGCAGCGTGGACGCGAGCATTGAAAACTGCTATGATTCCACCCACGAAGCGCTGCAAAAGACCGGCATCGATCCCAAAGAGGTCGCGTCGATCAGCTTTACTTACATGCGCCCAGTAGCCTGCCTGCGCGGCGAGGACGGAACCTGGGTCCGCGACATCCAGATGTGGCAGGATATGCGATGCGCCTCGATTTTCCCCTGGATGACCGAGCAGCTGGCCAAGCACGGCATGACGCCCGATGACCTGTACGATATTACCGGTTTCCCCTATTCTACCGTCTGGATGCTGGGCAAGTTCGCCTGGATCCAGCAGAATGAGCCCGAGGTGTGGGCGCGCACCAAATATCTGAACAATCTCCACGGCGTTCTGGCCCATGCCTATGGCTGTGAAGATTACATCGAAGACAGCGAAGACCTCGGCTGGTGGCAGCTCAACAACGCCAACGACTTCACCTGGAACGAGAAGCTCTGCGAGGTCTTCAACATCGATCCTGCGATGCTTCCCAAGCATGCGCCTACTGGTACGGTGATCGGCGCCGTTTCCCGCGAGGTCGCGCAGCGAACCGGTCTGGCCGAAGGCACTCCCCTGGTCGCCGGCCTGGGCGACCAGCAGTGCGCCGCCGTTGGCATGGGCAATATCCGCGAGGGCATGGCTTCTCTGGTTCTGGGCACTGCCGGCGTACTGGTCTGCCAGTCCGAAAAACCGATCCGCGACCCGAACCGCAAGGCGCATGTTATCGGCTCTGCCCTCCACAAGTGGGAGATCGAAGGCCATGCCAGCGCTGCGGCCAGCTCCTTCAAGTGGATCCGCCAGACCTTTGGCCACATGGAGGAGACCACTGCCGGCCTGACGGGTATGGACGTCAACGACCTGCTGACCGCGCAGGCGGCAAAGGCGCAGCCGGGGTCCCAGGGTCTGATTTACATTCCCTGGCTGGCCGGCGCGGCTATGCCCATTTATGACACCAATGCCCGCGGAGCCTTTATCGGCATGACCTTCGGCCACAGGAAATGCGAAATCCTGCGCGCCGGCATGGAAGGCGTCTGCTACGAGATGCGCTCCATGCTGGAAGCGATCCAGAGGGCCGGGATCGAGAAACCCGAATTCCTTCGCATCGGCGGCGGCGCCTCGCGCTCCTCGCTGTGGAACCAGATCAGCGCGGACGTCTACGGCGTGCCGGTCGAGACGGTCAAGACTTTCGAGTGCACCGCTCTGGGCGCGGCCATCATGGGCGCAATTGGCGTTGGCGTCTTCAAGGACCTGGAAGATGCGACCGGGGCAATGGTCCATGTGACCGGCCGCTGGGAGCCCATCCCCGAAAACGTCAGGATCTACAACGAGCTGTATCAGGTATTCCTGGATTCTTACTACGCGCTGTCAGACAAAGTGTTCCCCGCCATCGCAAAACACCAGGGTCTGTAAACAGCAGAGAGCTTTCCATTGCGCTTAGCCGCCATCGAGGGCTCTGCTGCGAACTGTGCGGCAGGCTCAAGGCCGCGGCTGCCAACGCTGCCGGGCATCGGGGCTTCTGAGCCAAACTGAATCAACGGTTTTCGGAGCCGTCCTTTTGGGAGAAGGGCGGCTCTGGAAAGATGTACAAAAATCAATTGTTAGCGTTTGCAACAGAGAGTCGTTTTTTCTCTTTCACATGATACGATATACCTGTCATACGAAAAATTGAATCCTGTTTGACAGCTTTGCCCGCCGAAGCTCGATAAATATTTTTTCCAGGAGGATCTTATTATGTATCTTAACGGTGAACTCATAACCAAAAAATGGCTGGCCAGCCGCCTCGAGCACGTGATCTGGGACAACGACGCGAAGATCATCACCGACGAAGTTACCCGCGGCATCGAGTACGGCTTTCGCACGATCTACGCGCCCAACCATCACTGGTATTCCCTGGTCCGCGAACTGCTCGACGGCACCGGTATTCTGATGTCCACCCCGCTCAACTTCTACCACGGCATCATGTCTCCCGCCGCGATCGGCGCAGAGTGCGCCGTTGCAGAAAAGGGTGGCTGCACTGCGATCGATCTGATTCCCGACCGCAACGCTGTATTTATGGGCGACTGGAAGGGCGTAGCGGACAGCATTCGCGCCGCCCGCGACAATTTTTCCGGCGAGATCAAGGTATTGACCAACTGCAACGGTTCCATCGATGACATGTTCCGCTTTGTGGACGCCATCAAGGAAGGCGGCGCCTCCCACGTCAAGGCCTACGATCAGAACAAGATCGGCTGCCCCATGAACCGCATTGAGCTGCTCAAGAAAAAGTGCGACGAGGCGGGCGTGAAACTGAAGGCTTCCGGCAACGGCAAGTACTGGACCACCGCCATCTGCATGGGCGCGTTCGCCGCCGGCGCTCAGTGCGTCAGCGCCAGCAACACCTTCCAGATCGTGGACGATCTGCCCGTTTTCGAAGAGCTGTACAGCAGGTACCAGTTCTAATTCCCGTGTGTTCCAAAGGGGCCGGCCGGTGTGCCGGTCCCTTTTTTTCAGGCAGTTTTGAAAGCCTTTCGGCCGCGCAGGGTGCCCTGCTTCCCAAACGCCCTTGTAATCGTGTACAAAAATCCGACGTGGCCCTTCTGCGGGGAAAAATTTGACCTGTCGCCTTTTTTGATGGTATACTATATCTATCATACAGGTACATCCATCCTGTTCAACAGTTCTGCCGAAAGGATTCCGTCATGTCAATGCCAGCCAATAAGTCGATTCATTATTCTCTTGAGGAGCAGCTCCGCGAGCGCATTCGGGCCGGAGAATGGGCTCCCGATATGGCGATCCCTTCTGAAAACGAGCTGGCCCGCCAGTATAACGTCAGCCGCATGACCGCGCGGTCGGTCATCACGCAGCTGGTGGGCGCGGGGCTTCTCTACCGCATTCCCGGCAAGGGAACATTTGTGAGCAACCGGCCCACTGTGGAGCGCAGCGGACCCTATACCTCCATCCGCGAGCAGCTGCAAATGCAGGGGCGGGAGGTAACGACCAAATTTCTCAGCCTGGAAGAGATCGATGCGCCGGACAGCATCGCGAAGATCCTTTCGCTGCGCCCGGATGACAAGCGCATTTATGTGCTGCGGCTGATCCGCTATCTGGATGGGGAGCCCTTCTGCCTGCACACCTGTCATTTCCGCGCGTCCATGTTCCCAAATTTTGCGGAGCATGACTTTGAGAGCACTGCCTGCCGCCAGCTTCTGAAAGAAAAATACGGCGTCGACCGTAATACCGTTGATGAAACGCTTGAAACAACGGTCGCCTCTTTCAGCGAGGCTTCGAGCCTGGGCATTCTGCCGGGCCATCCGCTGCTGCTTTTGTGCAGCCTGGTTTATGGTCAGGACAATCTCCCTTATGAATACACCAAGATCCTGTTCCGCGGCGACAAGATCCGGCTCTCGTTTCATTATTAGTCTGCATGGCCCGGAGTCTCTGCGGCGCGGCGGAGCTAACGTAATTGTGTGGCATCTCCCGTCAGAGGCGTACCGTTTTTCATGGGCCGATCCTACCCGGGAGCGCGAAGCAGCGCCCCTTGGAAGCAGCAAAAAAATCGCCTGAGGCTTTTTCCTCAGGCGTTTTTTATTGTTCGGCTATTTGCGTTTGGTCATTTATTCAGATAGAAGCGGGGATTGTAGGGCACGCCGTCGCAGCGGATCTCAAAATGGCAGTGGGGCTCGGAGGAGACCGTGCCGCTGTCGCCCATCAGGGCGATCACCTCGCCCTGAGAGACCTTTTGTCCCTCTTTGACGAGGAGCTTTTCGCAGTGGGCATAGCGGGTAATGAAGCCGTTGCCATGGCTGATCTCCACGATCAGGCCATAGCCGGAATGGGTGCCGGTGTAGCTGGTGACCGTGCCGGATTCGCTGGCGTAAATGGGGGAGTTGCGGTCATCAAAAATGTCCACACCGTAATGCATACGGCCGTAGCGCCAGCCAAAGTTGGAGGAGATGTGGGTCCTGTCGGTGGGATAGCGGAAGGTGAGACCGCCGGGCTCAGGCCCCATGATGCCCTGATCCGGGCCGGGACGCTCCAGAGAGGTGTCGATGTTGGGATAGTCGATCCCCTTGCCGATGGTGGTGCCCGGCCAGTAGCCGCCGGTGCCGGAAGCGAGGGCGGCTGTGGTGGCGGGAGAGCTGGTTGCAGAGGGCCTTGCGGTGGCTTTTACGGTCTCCTTTACGCCCCGCAGGACGATGGTGGGCTTCGCTTCCGCCAGCGTTTTCTGCGCGGTTAGCTCCCGGACGGTTTCTTTGCCGTTTTCATAGGTAACGGCGTAGGTGCTGCGGATCCTGCCGGGCGTGCCTTCGGTATCCACCTTTGTTTTGCCTTTTTCCAGGCTCTCGTCGTCGAGATAGAGCTTCGAGGGCCTCACGGTCTCCTCTTCGGTGACCTTTTCCGTCCAGACCAGCGTCAGGCGGTCGTAGAGCATCAGGTAGCATTCCTGGCGGGTCACCAGATTGGCCGGCGCTTCTTCCAGATAATAGAGCCGAACCGATTCCTTCGTGCCCCGGCTGGTGACGGCGGCGCTTTCCGAGGTGCCGCAGCCCCGGAGAATCCGTTCCATCACCCAGTCAAAATCCTCCCGGGAAGGCAACGAACACACGATGATGTCGTCTACGGAGACAGCGGCGTAATCGCCCTCTCCCTCGGATTGGAGCGACTGAAGGAAGCCCTCTGCCCCTTCTTCGCCGGGGGTGGCGTCCTCCTCCGGCAGGGTGGGAGAGGGTTCGGGCGAGGGGATGGGGAGGAGGGTGGGAGAAGCCTGCTGATCTGCCGGAAGGCCGACGAGCGCTTCCATGTCCGTTCCCGTTTCATCCAGTACGCCGCTGGGCAGGAGCAGAGCCTCTCCTATGCCAAACTGTACGTATTCCGATTCGTAGTCCTCCAGGGTGGTAGTAATGCCGCTTGAAAGGGTCACCGTGCGGTACTGACCGTTTTCCATGCCGACGGAGAGCACCTGTACGGCCATGCTGTCCTGCTCGCAGTCGCTGGGGGGTTCCGAATCCTCCTGCACGGCGGTGAGCCGTCCCTCCTGAGAGAGACCAAAGGTCGCAAGGCACACTCCTGAAAGAGCGCAAAGGCACAGCAGGGCGCAGATCCCCTTGAGCGCCTGCTTCTGCCGAGTCCGGCGCTTCCGACGCCGGCTGGCGGCCTGGGTTTTGAGGGCCTCCCGTTCCCGTTTGAGGCTTTCTTCGGTCAAAATAATTCCTCCAGGGTCAGATGAAAACGATGCGGCAGAGCGGCCGGAGCGGCTCTGCCGGAAAACGCGGTTTTTAGCCGAGCGCCCGGCGCACTTCCTCCGCGCTGTCGCCAAAGAGCTGGGCAAAGGCCTCAAGACCGCCTTTTTTGCCGGCGTATTGGGCGCAGTATTCCTTCAGGGCCGGATCAAAGCGGGAGCTGCCCACAGAAAGCCGCAGGCTGTCCATTTTGGCCGCGCCGGGGTCCTCCATGGCGGCTTCGGCGTTGGAGGCCTCCTTGTGCTGCAGGTACAGCGCGGCAAGATACTGGCACATGGGAGTGTGGAGCTTCTGATCGTCGGCGTAGCCTGCGCCCACGCTCTGGCCGAACCACTGCCGGGCCACGGCCGCGGCCAGACGGTATTCCAGGTTTGCTGCCTTTCCCTGCACAAGGCTCCCGTCTACGACGATCAGTCCGCCGTGAACCGAGGGGGAATTCGCCAGCGTCGCCTGCACGATCTCAAGGGTGCTCACCGGGCACTGTCCAAGAAGAGATTCATAATAGGTAATCATGTCTGCGGCGCGGTTTGCCATGTAGCTGGCCTTTTCGTTGTAGGCGGCGTAGCAGGTGACTGTTACGCCGGAGGACTGGGCGGTGGCCATGCGGCCGTGAGTGGTGACGGCAAAGGCGAAGTCCCGGGTATTGGGCGAAAGGACGGTATAAAGCCTGCGGCTGCCGGTCTCAGAGACGGACTGGACATCTCCCGAGCAGGCAAAGGCCAGATTGCTGTCCACGCGGATCACCGCCTCCACGTCGGCCGCCGGCTGGAACCAGGGAGCGCCGCTTTCGACGATGTCCGTCAGGGCCCACCGGCCCTCCTCATATACGGCGGCCATGGGATAAAACCAGGCGCACTGCGCGCCGGTGGCGCTGTAGGAAAGGGGATAAAATCCTTTGGGGAGCGCCAGCGAATAGGCGAGCGTGACCGTGGCGCCCTCGCCGCTCTGGCAGGGGGAAGGGAGGGACACCCGCAGGGTGGTACCCAGCTTTCCGTCCACAGTATAGGCGGCGGGCAGGCCGTCGGCCAGGATGCTTTTCAGGACGATGCCCTCGGTCTGGATCCCCTGCGGGAAGGCCTTCTGCCGGTTGGTCATGGGGGTGTTTTCCCCGTTGGTCAGGGCGTTGGGATAAAGCCGGAAGACCACTTCAGACAGGCTGTCCTCCGAGCGGTTGGTCCACTCCACCTGCTGGATGCAGGTGAGGGTGTGGGCCTCCATGTCCAGGGAAATATCCAGCCGGCAGCGGTCCCGCTCCAGGGGCCCGGCCACTTCCTCCGGGTCAGGGGTGACGACGGCGGGCGGCGGTGTGGGCGCAGGGGTGGGGGTCGGCAGCATCAGCGTCGGCGACGGGGCGGGAGCCTCTTTTTGGAGCAGCTTTCCGACGCCGCGGACGGTGAAATACACGGCGCAGCTGAGCACCGCCACGATCAGCACGGCACACAGCACCGCCGGCAGGCGGGATCTGCCGGAGTGCCCACTGTAACGGGCATATCGGTTTCGTCTCACGATGTTGTTTCTCCTGAATTTTTTTCATAGTTTCTTGCAGTGTGGGGGAAAGGGCGCCGGGAAAAAGGCGATCCTTTGGGTTATTATACCATTGCGCCGGAAAACACGCCACTTTTTTGCCGGGGGTGGTTGTGGTATGATAGAAAATAAGAAAGAATACGACAAAAAGCGGTACCGGCCGGGGAGGGATTTTCAGTGGCATTTTGTTCGCACAGCAGGGAGAGCGTCACCTTTGACGTGACGCCGGTGGAAAATCTCTTCATTCAGGAGTTTCTGCCCGCCGCGCCGGGGGATTACGTCAAGGTGTACCTCTGCGCCCTGATGCACAGCCGTTTTCCCGAGGCGGCCGAGCCCACGGCGGAACGCTTTGCCGCGGCGCTGGGCATGGATACGCGGCAGGTGCTAGACGCCATGCGCTACTGGCAGCGCCAGGGGCTGGTGCGGGTGCGGCAGGGGGACGCTTCGGGCTTTGAGCTGATTCCCGTCCGCTCGGCGATGTACGCGGGGACGGAGACCGCCCGGGAAAGCGCCCTGTACCGCTACGCCGAGCTCAACGCAAAGCTCGATCAGGTCACCGGCGGAAAGCAGTTTTCCCCGCAGGAATACGACGCCATCTACGACTGGGTGGAGGTGCTGGGCCTGAGCGAGGAGGCGGTCGTCGTGCTGGTGCAGCACGCCTTTGGCCGGGGCGGAAAGCCCATGACCGTGGCAAAGATGTCGGCCATCGCCCGGGACTGGCAGAAAAAGGGCATCCTCACCGGGGAAAAGGCCCGGGCCTATCTCGACGGGATGACCCTGCTGCAAAGCCCCGCCAAAGAGGTGCTGCGGGAGATGGGCATTGTCGGCAGGAACCCCATGATGGACGAGCACCGCACCTGGCTCAAATGGCACGACGAATGGGGCTTTTCCATGGACGCGGTGCGGGAAGCCTGCAAGACCATGAAAAAGATCCAGAACCCCAACTTCGACTATCTGGACAAGGTGCTCAAAAGCCTTCACGAGCGGGGGCTGCACACCGTCGCCCAGATCCGGCAGAACCAGGGCAGCGAGGACACCCTTAAGGCCACGGTGCAGCGCTTTGCCTACGTGCTGGGCGTGCGGGCCGTGACGCCGGAGCATATCCGCTATTACGAAAACTGGAAGGCCTGCGGCCTGGACGACGAGACGATCCTGGCCATCTGCCGGGTCTCGGCGGCGCGCAGCGGCGGCTCCTTCAAGGACGCCGATTCGCTGGTCAATTCCTGCGTGCGCCGGGGCATCCGCACGGCGCAGGCGCTGGAGGAGGATCTGCGGCTGGAGGCCGACCTGAACCGGGTCTTTGCCACCGCCGGCATCCGCCGCGCCGCCACGGAAAAGGACAAGCAGATGCTTTCCCGCTGGCTCAAGGCCCTGCCCTTTGAGGTGATCCTGGAGGGGGCGGAATACGCCCGGGAGGCGGATAAACCCATGGCCATGCTCAACACCATCGTCAGCCGCTGGCAGGGCGAGGGCGTCCGGACCGTGGCAGACGCCCGAAAGAGCCGCGAGAAGCTGCAATTGCGGGGCGGAAAAAAGGAGAGCGTCGTCCGGGTGGAGGAAAACGACAGCTTTGACAGGGAAGACCTCAGCAGCCTGACAGAGGAGCTGTAATGAAAAGAAACAAGCCCGTTTCGGGAAGGGCTGGCCAAAGCGGGCCGGGCCGCTCCCGGCGGAATGGAAAAGTCCGCATTTTGCGCAAAGGAGAGCCTGATGAACCATAAGCTGATCAGCCAATACGCCGCCCGGCGCGAGCGGCAGCTGGCGGCGCTCTTTGCCCGGCAGAAAGAGGCCCGGGAGGCGCTGCCCGCTCTGGACGGGCTGGAACAACAATACCGCGCGGCGCAGGTGCGCCGGGGGTTGGCCCTGCGGGATGGAGATTTGACCGCCCTGCGGGAGGCGGAGCGAGAGGTAGAAGCCCTGCTCAAACAGAAAAGGGAGCTGCTCGCTTCCGGAGGCTTTGCGGAGGATTACCTCGATCTGCATTACGACTGCCCTCTTTGCCGGGATACCGGTTATCTTGATGGCGGAAAGCCCTGCCCCTGCCTGGAAAAGGCGATGCTGGAGCAGTGCTCAAAGGAATCCAACCTGACCCGCCTTCGGGAGGAACGGTTCGACACCTGGGAGCTTTCCCGCATTCCGGAGGAGAACGGCCAGCGCGCCGCTTCAGAAAAGCTCAGGGTCCTGTGCGAGGCGTATGCAGAGGACTTTCCCCGGACCGAGCGGCTCAACCTGCTGCTTCTGGGGGGCACGGGCCTTGGCAAGAGCTTTGCGCTGCACTGCATCGGCGGCCGGGTGCTGGAGCGGGGCTTTTCCGTCCGCAAGCTGACGGCCCACCAGTTTTATCAGATGATGCTTGAAGAGGTGATCCGCGGCCGGGACTACACCGCCCTGCGGCAACTGGAGCAGGTGGATCTGCTGATCCTCGATGACCTGGGCTCTGAGCCCCGGGTCAGCGATATTTCCGAAAGCAGCCTTTACACCCTTCTCGACGAGCGCATCATGGCCGGACGCCACACGCTGTTTGCCTCCAATCTTTCTGAGGCCGCCCTGGCCGAACGCTACGGCGAGCGCACGGTCTCGCGACTGTTTGACCCTTCTGTCACCCGGGCGCTTCAGCTTCGGGGCAGGGATCTGCGGCTGCTGAAAAAGGGCTGACGCTCTTTTTCTTAGCCCCCTGTTTCTTTCCCGTTCAATATTCGTTGACAGACGGCGGCAAACAGTGCAAAATAAGTACCATGAAACCGGGCCGGACTGCCGCGTTCCGGCATCTGCGGCCCTTTGAACCGCCCATCCGGCACGGCTTGAAGGGAACGCTTTCGTTTCATTCAGAAAGAGACTTCATCTGCCCTGTGCAGATCCAATATTTTCAGTATCGAGGTGTAATCATGAGCGAGATCAACACTGCCACCCCTGCCGAACCCGTCCGGCGCAATTTCATCGAGGAGATCATCGAAGAGGAGCTGGTTTCCAAGCAGGACCGCGTCTGCACGCGCTTCCCGCCGGAGCCCAACGGCTACCTGCACATTGGCCACGCCAAGGCTATCGCCATCGACTTTGGCATGGCGCGGCAGTATGGCGGCCGGGTGCATCTTCGCATGGACGACACCAACCCTGCCAAGGAGACCATGGAATACGTCGAGGCCATCAAAAAGGACGTTCAGTGGCTGGGCTATCAGTGGGACGCGCTGTATTTCGCTTCCGATTATTATGAGCAGCTGTATGACTTTGCCGTGATCCTCATCAAGAAGGGCAAGGCCTTTGTCTGCGACCTTTCCGCCGAGGAAACCAGGGCCATGCGCGGCACCCTCACCGAGCCTGGCACTCCCTCTCCCTACCGCGACCGGTCCGTCGAAGAAAACCTCGACCTGTTCGCCCGTATGCGGGCCGGCGAGTTCCCTGACGGCGCCAAGACCCTCCGGGCCAAGATCGACATGGCCTCCCCCAACATGAACATGCGCGACCCGGTGATGTACCGCATCGCCCGCGTCACTCATTACCGCACGGGGGACACCTGGTGCATCTACCCGATGTACGACTTTGCCCATCCCCTTTCGGATGCCATTGAGGGCATCACCCATTCCATCTGCACGCTGGAGTTTGAGGATCACCGCCCGCTGTACGACTGGTTCGTGCGGGAGGTGGGCCTGTGGCCCCTGCCCCCGCGGCAGATCGAGTTCGCCCGCCTGGGCATCACCCGCACCATCATGTCCAAGCGCTACCTCAAAAAGCTGGTGGACAACGGTTCGGTGACCGGCTGGGACGATCCCCGCATGCCCACCATTTCCGGCATGCGCCGCCGCGGCTACACCCCCGAGGCCATCCGCGAATTCTGCAAGATGGTCGGCGTGGCCAAGAGCAATTCCACCGTGGACGCCGCCATGCTCGAATACTGCGTCCGCAACGACCTCAACCAGAAGGCCCATCGCATGATGGCCGTGGTCCATCCGCTGAAGGTGACCATCACCAACTGGCCGGAGGACAGGTTCGAGGAGATCACCCTGGAGAACCTGCCCGGCACGGACGAGGGCACCCGCACCATGCGCTTTGGCCGCGAGCTGTACATCGAGCAGGAGGACTTCATGGAAGAACCGCCCAAGAAGTTCTTCCGCCTCAGGCCCGACGGCGAGGTGCGCCTCAAGAACGCCTACATCATTAAGTGCGAGTCCGTCGTCAAGGACGGGGACGGCAATGTCATCGAGGTGCTGTGCACCTACGATCCGGACAGCCATTCTGGCGCCGAACAGCGCAAGGTCAAGGGCACCCTCCACTGGGTCTCTGCGGCCGACGCTGTGCCCGCTACCATGCGCCTTTACGATTACCTGCTTCTGCCGGACGACGATCCCGAGACCGGCGGCAAGGACTTTGACGAGCGGCTGAACCCCAATTCCATTGAAGAGGTGCAGGGCTTTGTCGAGCCGGCGCTGGCCGCCGCCGCGGTCGGGGAAAAGTTCCAGTTCATGCGCATCGGCTATTTCTGCAAGGACAGGGATTCCACCTCCGATCATCCGGTGTTTAACCGGGTCGTCGGCCTCAAAGAGAGCTATAAGCCGTAATCGAAGCGTTCTGAAGAGAAGGCGTTCGTCTTCTCTTCGGGTTTTCGCCTGTCCCCGGGCCCCTGCGCCGCGCTTTGCCGCCGGGCAGGAAGCAGGATTCTGCGGGCCGGACAGGCGCAGGGCGCTGGCCCTTTGACGCTCCCCGGGAAGGCCTCCGGTACCCCGGGGACGTTTTCTGCTGATTTGACCGGAAGCCCCGAGGGGCTTCTTTCCTACAAAAACATCGTTCAGGAGGAAGATCCATGGTTCGCACCCGTTTTGCCCCCAGCCCCACCGGCTACATGCACATCGGCAACCTGCGCTCTGCGCTGTACGCCTATCTGTTCGCCCGCCACGAGGGCGGCAGCTTTATTCTGCGCATCGAGGATACCGACCAGGAGCGCTTCGTCGAGGGCGCCACGGAGATCATCTACAACACCCTGCGGGAAGTGGGGATGCACTGGGATGAAGGCCCGGATATCGGCGGAGAATACGGCCCCTATGTGCAGACCGAGCGGCGGGATATCTATTTGCCTTATGCAAAACAGCTGGTGGAGAGCGGCCACGCCTACTACTGCTTCTGCACCAAGGAAGAGCTGGACCAGCGCCGCGAGGCGGCTGCGCAGGCGGGCGGCACCTTCAAGTACGACAAGCACTGCCTGCACCTTTCCAAAGAGGAGATCCAGGCCAGGCTGGACGCGGGCGTGCCCTACGTCATCCGCCAGAACGTGCCCACCACCGGCCAGACTTCCTTTACCGACGAGATCTTCGGCACCATCACCGTGGAAAACGACACCCTGGACGACAACGTCCTCATCAAGGCGGACGGCCTGCCCACCTACAACTTCGCCAACGTCGTCGACGACCATCTGATGGCCATTACCCACGTCATGCGCGGCATGGAATACCTCTCCTCCACGCCCAAGTACAACCTCCTTTACGAGGCCTTCGGCTGGGAGATCCCCAAGTACATCCACATGCCCCCCATCATGAAGGACGCTCACAAGAAGCTCTCCAAGCGCGAGGGCGACGCCTCCTACGAGGATTTCCGCAAAAAGGGCTATCTGATGGAGGCGATCGTCAACTACATTGCCCTGCTGGGCTGGAACCCCGGCACCAATCAGGAAAAGTTCTCCATGCAGGAGCTGATCGAGGCCTTTTCGGTCAACGGCATGAGCAAGTCTCCCGCCATTTTTGACAACGCCAAGCTCACCTGGCTCAACGGCGAATACATCCGCGAGCTTTCCCCGGAGGACTTCCGCAAGAACGCTCTGCCCTGGTATGAACAGGTGGGCGTCGCCTCCTGGGAGCACCTCGACGTGCTCGACCGGATGATGCAGCCCCGGGTGGAATACTTTGCCCAGATCCCCGAAAAGGTGGAGTTTCTGACCAGGCGCCTTCCCTACGGGACCGACCTTTTCACCAACAAGAAGTCCAAGTGCAACCCCGAGGTCTGCGCGCAGATCCTCACGGAGGTCATTCCCCTGCTTTCCGCCCTGCCCGAATGGACGGAGGAGGCCATCCACGACTGCCTGATGGGCTACGCCGCCGCCACGGAGCGCAAGACCGGCACGGTCTTCTGGCCCGTCCGCATCGCCATGAGCGGCCTGACCGTCACCCCTGGCGGCCCCATCGAGATCGGCCTGCTGCTGGGTCGGGAGGAGACCCTCGAACGGCTGAAAGCAGGGCTTGCGTTGCTGTGCAGCTGCGGGGAATGAACGCTGATTGAAAAAGAGAAGCAGAGGAGAAGGAACGGTTTTGCCGTTCCTTCTTTTGCTTTTGGTCTGAGCTTTTTTGCAAAAAAACCTTTCTTTTGACGACAGGGCACTCCTTCTGTCGACGGAGCAGGAAGCGCCGTGCACGGGGAGAATGTTTCCCTGCACTGAAGCAAAAGCGGCGCGGCGTTCCCGGGTATTTCCCGGGAAGGAAAGGGCGCTCCGCTGTGCGGGATGCACTGACAGAAGGAGGAAGGACTATGTTTTTCGTGCAGAAGAAAAAACGGACGGAAGAGGATGAAGTGCTTCAAAGCGGAGCAAAGGAGCGGCCGCAATGCCCGGGGAGCAGCCTCGTACAGCTGCCCATCGACGCGGTGTATCCCAATCCGGATCAGCCCCGGCGCATTTTTGACGAGGCGGCGCTCAATGAACTGGCCCACTCGATCGCCCAGTATGGGCTGATCCAGCCGGTCGTGGTCCGCTGGCGGGAGGATCGGTATGAGTTGATTGCCGGAGAGCGGCGGTGGCGGGCCTGCAAGCGGGCGGGCTTTACCCAGATTGACGCCGTGATCAGCGATGCGGATGAGGTACAGGGAGCCTGCATGGCGCTGGTGGAAAATCTTCAGCGGGAAAACCTGCATTTTTTTGAGGAGGCGGAAAGCTACCTTTCGGTTATGAAGGAATTTGGCATGACGCAGGAGGAGCTGGCGGCCCGGCTTGGCCGCAATCAGTCCACGGTGGCCAACAAGCTCAGGGTTCTGCGCCTGCCCAAGGCTGTCAAGGATGCGGTGATTCAGGGAAGGCTGACGGAACGGCATGCCCGGGCTCTGCTGCGCCTGCCGGACGAGGAGACACAGCTCCAGGCGGCCCGGAAAATCCGCGAGAAGCTCCTTTCTGTCAAGGATACTGAGCGGATGATCGAGGGAATTCTGGAAGAACGCATGGAGCAGGAGCGGCAGCGGAAAAAGCCGCGGGTTGTGCGGCTGGTACGGGATTACCGGCTGTTTGTCAACACGATGAAGGAGGCCTGTACCCAATTGCAAAGCGCCGGTCTGGCTGCGGATTTCCGGGTAGTGGAATCAGAGGAGGAATACACTGTCACTGTGGCAATTCCCAAAAATGACTTCTGCGCTGGACGGGAAAATGCCGGATGAGAAAGGGGCGCCGGAAAATGCAAAGGAAAGAATAAATTGTGAAATTTCAAACAAAAGAGGCTTTCACAGAAAAATAATATTTGAAAATTCGGCACTGCACAGTGTAAAAATGACAAAACAGAAGCGTAAAAATATTCTTTTCCCTTGATTTCGCGGCTGTAGTGTAATAAGATAAAAACAGGAATAACTCCTTGGCAGCGAAGAGTAGGAGAGAGCTTTGCCATAACGGACCGATCCCGATTTTCCTGCGCGGCACGGGCCGCGCTGTGCAATAAAACTACATAAAAGGGAGAGTGTGCTCATTATGAAAAAGCTCATCAACAAGCCCGAATCCGTCGAAAACGAAATGCTCAACGGCATCGCCAAGGCCCATCCTGAATACGTGACCCGTCTTGAAGGCTTTGACGTTCTCGTCCGCTCCAACAAGAAGCAGGGCAAGGTGGCTCTGGTCTCCGGCGGCGGCTCCGGCCATGAACCCGCTCACGGCGGCTTCGTCGGCGAAGGAATGCTTGACGGCGCTGTGGCTGGCGCTGTGTTCACTTCCCCCACGCCTGACCAGGTCTTTGAGGCCATCAAGGCAGTTGACGCCGGCGAGGGCGTGCTGCTGGTCATCAAGAACTACACCGGCGACGTGATGAACTTCGAAATGGCTGCTGAAATGGCCGAGATGGAAGGCATCAAGGTCGATAAGGTCGTCGTCAACGACGACGTGGCCGTGAAGGACTCCCTGTGGACCGTTGGCCGCCGCGGCGTGGCCGGCACCGTGCTCGTCCACAAGATCGCTGGCGCCTACGCCGAAGAGGGTAAGGATCTGGCCGAAGTCAAGCGCATCGCTGAAAAGGTCATCGCCAACGTCCGCACCATGGGCATGGCCATCCATCCCTGCACTGTACCTGCCGCCGGCAAGCCTGGCTTTGAGCTGGCTGACAACGAGATGGAAATGGGCATCGGTATCCACGGCGAGCCCGGCACCTATCGTTCCGAGCTCAAGCCCGCCGACGCGATCGTCGACGAAATGCTCGAGAAGATCCTGTCGGATCTCGATTTCGCCGGCTCTGAAGTGGCCGTGCTGGTCAACGGCTTCGGCGGCACCCCCGCAATGGAGCTGTACGTGATCAACAACCACGTCCATGACGTCCTGACCGAGAGGGGCATCAAGATCTACAAGACCATCGTTGGCAACTATATGACCTCCATCGAGATGGCCGGCTGCTCCATCACCCTTCTTAAGCTCGACGACGAGCTCAAGAAGGGCCTCGATGCCAAGGCTGACACCATCGCTTTCCGCAGCTGAGAAGTTTTCCGGCAGACCGGACAGCCTGAAACGAACGACAAAGGGGGCGAGGCGGCTGCCGCCTTGCCCCTGTTTGTTTTGCCCCGTCAGAAAGGAAGTACGATTCATGATTACGAAAGCAACTGTGCTGGCGGTCATCAGGGATATCGCCGTCCGCATTGAAGAAGATTGGCAGTTCCTCACCGATCTCGACGCCGCTATCGGCGACGGCGACCACGGTATCAACCTGCGCCGCGGATTTGAAGCGGTGCTGCAGAAGCTGCCCGAGGACAAGGACATCGGCACCATCCTCAAGACCGTCGGCATGACGCTGGTTTCCACCGTCGGCGGCGCCTCCGGCCCCCTGTACGGCACGGCCTACATGAAGATGGGAATGAAGCTTGCCGGCAAGGAAGAGATCAGCTATGATGAGCTGCTCGACGCCCTGAAGGAGGCGGTCGCCGGCATCAAGATGCGCGGCCATGCCGTCCGCGGTGAAAAGACCATGCTCGACGCTCTGGAGCCGGCCCTTGAGGCCCTCGAAGCGGGCGTCGCCGCCGGCGACACCAGGGCCGCATGGGCTAAGGCTGTGGAAGAGGCCGAAAAGGGAATCGAATACACCAAGACCATTGCCGCCACCAAGGGCCGCGCCAGCTATCTTGGCGAGCGCTCCATCGGCCATCAGGATCCTGGTGCCACGAGCGTGACGCTGATGCTCAAGGCCTGCGCCGCCGCCGCAAAGTAACGAGCGGAAAACAGCGGACAAAGGGTTCCGGAAGGCGGAGGCTCCCGCAGAAAACAAGGGGCTTCGGACAGACAGATCCGAAGTCCTTTGTTGTGATTTTGGGCCTAGCAGGGGAATTTGGAGTAAGAGCGGTTTGACTGCCACAGGAGGAATGACAAATGCGCATCACCATGGATCTTCACACCCACACCCGATACAGTCGGCTGCATCACGGCAAGGGAACGGTGGAGGAAAATGTCCGGGCGGCACGGAAAAGGGGAATCGGCCTGGCGATCAGCGATCATGGCCCGGGACATTTTTTTTACGGCGTACGTCCGAAAAAATACAGTGAGCTGCAAGATGAAATCGCCCGGGAAAACGACCGGGCAGGCTATCGGGCAGCGCTGCTGGGGATTGAGGCAAATGTGATGGACTGGGAAGGGAGGCTGGACGTGGAGCTTTTGCCCTGCGCGCCAGAAGTGTTGCTTTTTGGGTATCATAAGGGTTTTCGACCGTTGGATCAGGCGGGACGGCGCTTTTGGCAGGAGGTGACTTTCCATTCCGGTCGCTGTGAGGATAAGATGACGGAAGCAGTCTGCTGGGCCATGGAACGTTATCCGGTGGACATTTTGACCCATCCGGGGGAGTACGTGCCGGTGGATATCCGGCAAGTGGCCCGGACGGCGGCGCGGCTGGGCGTCGTGCTGGAGATCAACGACCGTCATGGACTTTCACCCCGGCAGATTAACACGGCACTGGAGGAGGGGGCCTATTTTATCCTGCAAAGCGATGCCCATCAGCCTGAGCGGGTAGGCGATGTGGAGAGCGCTTTGCGCCAGGCGGCGCAGGCGGCCCTGCCAGAAAGCCGTATTGTCAATAGTGGCGCTTACAACTGGAAGGGCAGGTTGCGGATCGACCGGCTGGAGGGGTTTGTGGAAAACCTTCCATAATTGTCCACAACTTCTGCACAGGATAGATTTGGCCGCTTCCTGACGATTGTCTGGGAAAAACTCCGGTTTTACACGGACAAGGATGGCAGTTATGCACAGGCTGTGTATAAAAAGCAGGAGTTATCCACAAAAATTTTCCGCAGGCCTGTGGATAATGTGGATAACTTGGGGTTATCCACATCCCCAAGAACTGGTGGACAATGCGCAAAATGACACAAAATAGCCCGGCCAAAAGAAAAGATGATTTCCGCACGATCTGATAAAAAGAAACGGAGGAGGGAATTTTACCATGGATGAACGAGAAAAGCGGGTTTATGCGGCGCTGGAAAAATGGGAAATCGCATTTCAGACCTACCACCACACCGCTGCCTATACGATGGAACAGTGTGCGCAGTTTGATCGAGAGACCGGCTTTGGGCCGGGCGCGGCGCATTGCAAAAACCTGTTTTTGTGCAACCGGCAGAAGACGCAGTTTTATTTGCTGATCGTCAACGGCGATAAACCCTTTCGCACGGCGGACATTTCAAAACAGCTGGGAATCTCCCGTCTGTCCTTCGGGCCGGAAGACAGGCTTTTGGAATACCTGGGCTGCCAACCCGGCGCGATTGGCCCCATGGGTCTGCTGTGGGATGAGGGGCATGTGGTGGAGGTCGTCTGTGACGACAGCCTGCCCGGCGCGGAGGTACTGCTGTTTCATCCCAATATCAATACCGCGACCATTACTCTTTCTCCGGCGGACTTTTTTGAAAAATATCTTCCTCAAACTGGCCATGCGCCCCGCTTTGTGACCATTCCGTCCGCGCCGGAGCCCCCGCAATAACCGGGAGGACACATTCTCTTTTTCTTTTTGAAAAAATCGGGAACCGTCATGGAAATTTTCCGTCTAAATAGGGGAAACCAATCAGGAGGCGCCCCGGGGATCGAAAGCCCCGGAACCGGATTCCGTTTTTCAGAAAAGCAAAATCAAAAGAAGGGGAATAGAAGTGATGAAAAAAGTCTTTATGATCCTTTGCCTGACGCTGTGCGCGCTGCTGGCCTTTACCGCCTGCGCCGGAAAGAGCGGCGCAGGAGACCCCAAATGCTCCATGTCCATGAGTGAGCTGGCAGAAGATATCATGGGCAAGGTGGAATTTGCCATGACCATGTCCGTGGATATGACCAACGAGGATGAGCGTGCTTATCTTGCTGAAAGCACCGGGCTGGATCCGGCGTGGATGGCGGATTCTTCCATCAACACCAATATGATCGTTAGCGCGGACAACCTCTTCCTTGCCGAAGGCAACACCATGGAGGACGCCGAAAAGATTGCCGAAGCCTTTGAAAAGCAGAAGCAGAACGTGATTCAGTCCTTTGAGCAGTATCTACCGGATCCGCTGGAAATGGCAAAAAACGGACAGGTGGTCACAAAGGGCCGTTACGTGATGCTGGTCATCTCTTCGGATAATGATACGGTGATCGCGGCCTTTGAGGCAGCGATCCAGTAAACTCAAACGTAAAAGATAGGGCCGGTTGAGCGGTGCAGAGAGCGCACCGAAGCCGGCTCTTTTTGATTTTTTGAAATAAAGAAAAAATTATCTCCGGCGCAGCAGATTTTTTTGTCGCAAAAGGAGCGCTTTGGGAGTCATAAGGAATAGAAAACAGGACGGAGGGATGCATATGGCCTCAGGACGGATCCAAAGGGCGGCGCAGGGAGACGGCGAGGCCCTTGCACAGCTGTATGAGCAGTATGGAACGGCAGTGCTTCGGACGGCTTATGGGATACTGCGGGAGCAGCCGGCGGCGGAAGACGTATTGCAGGAAACCTTTTTGCGGGTGCGGGAGCGGGCGGGCGGATACCGGGGCGGCAGCGAGCGGGCGTATCTGACGGCCATCGCCCGCAATCTTGCGCTGACTGCGGTGGAAAAGCGGAGACGGGAAGAACCGCTGCCCGATGCGGAAGAAGCGCACAAAAGCACAGGCGGGCCAGAGGAGAAATTTGCCTTCTTTTGGGAGATTGATCCGCTGCCGCCGCTGGAGCGGGAGATCGTCACGCTCCATCTGGCGGCGGGACTCCGACATCGGGAAATCGCCGCGGTGCTGAATATGAGCGTTTCCAGCGTTAAAAAGCGCTATGAGCGGGCGATTGCAGCGCTGCGGATTCGCCGGGAATGGGAGGAAAGGGGGATGCGGCGGTGAACAGAGAAAACAGAAAACTGGAAAAAAGACTTGCGGCGCTGGCAGAAAAGCTGCCCGAAGCCCCGAAGATGAAGGGGGCGCTTTCAAAAAAACCGGAGCGCGCTTCCCGCCGGGTGCGGCCGCTGGCGTTGTGTGCGGCGCTGCTGGTGCTGACGCTGGCGGCGGCTTTTGCGTTTAGTCCGGGGCTCCGCGGTGCGGTGATCGCGTTCTTCCGGGTGGAAGGCTCTGTTTCCCCGGGTGAAGAGAATATTACCCACCTTTTTACCCCCGCCCCGACGCAGCGGCGGCAGACGACACAGGAAGAAACGGCGCAGTGGATTCCTCTCAAAGCGCGGCTTCCCGGAGAAACGGGATCTGGAGAAACGGTCTTCTTTGCGCAGTATGTAGCGGCAGAGGACTTTTTGGATGCCAACCGGTGCTTCCTGACGCTGGCTGGCGAGGATGGGGAGAAAGCCTGTTATACGATCGAAAACGGCGCGCTGCTGCGGCTTTCTCCGGCGTGGCAGATTCGCCGGGAAATAACGGTTTGCGGCATTCAGGGAAGGCTCGATTACGACGTATACCGTCTGGGAACGCAGATCGCCTTCCAGTTCCGGGGCGAAGCGTGGCGCTTTATGATTGACGGAGACCGGGACGCGATTTTCAGCCTCTCGCCGGGGCCGTCGGCCACAGAAGCCTATCTGACCATCTATGTCAACCCCCAGCAGGAGGAATGGACCTATACGGTGCTGTACGATTTGGAAAGCGGCGGAATCACAGATTTTCTGGCCGAATGCTTGCCGGAGGAGCTGCTTTGCTCCCCTTGGCTTGGGGAGCTGAATCTTTCCCCGGACGGGACACGGGGCATTTTGCTGGCCGGGGAGAGCAGGGAAAGCGCACAAAGTTATCTGGTGGATCTCGTAAACAAGACCTGCGTACCGCTGGAAACGCTGGAAAAAGTCCGGCCGGAGGGCAGCAGCCCCGCTGTCTGGGTGGATGAGGACCGGCTCCTTTACGCCACGGAGGGCTGGCCGTGCAGCGCGTGGGTGCTGCGCCTTTCCGCCGGTAGCTGGCGCACGCTTTTTGAGGAGGCCGGATACCTTCCGCAGGGGGAAGTCTGCCAGTGGTATTACAAGGGGGTGGACCGCAGGCAAGGAATCCTCATTGACGAAAGCGGGCAGGGATATCTCCTTCACTACGCGAGTGGGGAACGGCAGCCTGTGGAGGGGATCACCTGGAATGAAAACACCAGCGCGCTGGCCAGCCCGGGCGGGCGGTGGATCTATCTTCAGGGCGCGGAAGGCTGGACGGAAGACGCCATGGCCGTGCTCGACACAAAAACCAGCTGCACGTGGCTCTTTTCGCGGGAGCTTCCCAAGGGCTACAGGCAGGTAAGCGCCTGCTGGTATGACGACGACATCCTGTGTGTTCAGGCGAAGAAGGAGCAGACGGACGAGACCCTTCTTTGCCTTTACGAAATGAATCCCTGAGGCCTGAACGGAAAAAGGGGCAGGGAAACGGGCAAAATTTCTCCGCTGCTTCCTTGCCCGCTGTCTGCGGCCGGGCTATAATACTATTTAAGAAAGAAGCGGCGGCAGAGGGAAAGGGAGAGCAAAGCATGAACATACTGGTCATAGACGCCCAGGGCGGCGGCGTGGGAAAGGCGCTGGTGTCCGCCATCCGGCAGAGCATCCCCGGGGCGGTGATCACTGCCGTGGGCGCCAACAGCGCGGCCACAGCGGCCATGCGAAAGGCGGGGGCAGATAACGCGGCCACCGGCGAGAACGCTGTCGTCGTTGGCTGCCGGAAGGCGGACGTCATCGCAGGGCCCATCGGCATTGTCATCGCGGACGCGCTCTTTGGGGAGATTACCCCGGCTATGGCCCTTGCCGTGGGCCAGAGCAGCGCCAGGCGGATCCTGCTGCCCATGAACCACTGCGACAATATCGTCGTGGGCGTGCCCGACCTGAATGTCGGACGACTGGTGCAAAAGGCCGTCGAAGAGATCCTGACCCTTGCCGGGCCGGACGCCGGACGTTGACACGAAAGGGGGCTTTGTGTATAATATTTCCACATCTGCAGGAAGCAGATAGCGGAAGCAGAAGCTTTCCGGACGGCAGTTCAGACGGCACATGACAAATATGCTATGAAGGCATATGACTTTTCAGAAGAAAGGCCATATGCTTTTTTTATGCCGTTTGGCTTAGAAACCGATTTGGAGGAGATTTCAGCGGATGAAGAAGCTTTTTACGCTCCTTTTGACGGCGGCAATGGTTCTGAGCCTTGCGGCCTGCGGCGGGGCCCAGACCAGCGCCGTGGACGGAAGCACGCTGGTCTACGGCAGCGGCGATTATACCCGCATTAATCCCGCTATGGACGAGCACGGCGAGATCAATATCCTTCTCTTTGACGGGCTGACCGCCCATGACGGAGAAAATCAGGTGGTTCCCGGCCTTGCGGAAAGCTGGGAGTTTGACGAGGCGGCCTGCACCTATACTTTCCATCTGGCGGACGGGGTCAAATGGCACGACGGGGAGCCCTTTACCGCAGAGGACGTCAAATTTACCATCGAGGCTATCATGGCTCCGAAAAACGGATCGGAAAACGCGCCCAACTACGAGGATGTGGAACAGATCACCGTGCTGGATGAAAGAACGGTCTCTTTCCGGCTGTCTGCGCCCAATGCGGCGTTCCTCGACTATATGACCATGCCGGTGCTGCCCAGGCACCTTCTTGAGGGAGAGGATATGCAGACCTCGCCGTTTTTTCGCAATCCCGCCGGCACCGGTCCTTACCGGCTCGAGAGCTGGCAGGAGGGGCAGGCGATCACCCTCGTGAAGAACGAAGATTATTTCAAGGGCCCTGCCAACATCGACCGGATCGTTTTCAGGATCGTCACGGACGATAATGCAAAGGCCCTGCAGATGCGCTCAGGCGAGCTGGATCTGGCCCTTCTGACCCCGAAGGATGCGCAGAACTTCGCGGAAAAAGAGGGCTATACGGTCTATCATATGAAGACGTCCGACTACCGGGGCATCCTCTTTAATTTCCAAAACGAGTACTGGCAGAAGAACCGCGATCTCATTCCCGCCGTCTGCTGCGGGATCGACCGGCAGGCCATCGTGGATGCGGTGCTTCTCGGCCAGGGGATCCCCGCCTACGGGCCGCTGCAGAGAAACCGCTACAACAACGAAGCGGTGGAGCGGTACGACTACGATCCCCAGCGGGCGAAGAGGCTGCTCGAGGCTGCGGGCTGTGCGATGGGAGAAGACGGTTTCTATTACCGCAGTGGAGAAAAGGCCGGCTTTACCATCAGCGTCGGCGCGGGGGATCAGGTGCGCGTGGACATTGCGCAGGCCGCAGCGCAGCAGCTCCGGCAGACGGGTATGGACGTCACCGTGGAGAGCGCCGCCAAAGTGGACTGGAGCGGTCAGCAGGCTTATCTGATCGGCTGGGGCAGCCCTTTTGACGCCGACGATCACACCTACAAGGTCTTCGGAACGGACAAGGGCGCAAATTACAGCGGCTATTCCAACGAAAAGGTGGATCAGTACCTGACCGAGGCCCGCCGGTCCGACGATCCTGCGGTTCGCGCGGAGGCCTACGACCGTTTTCAGCAGGAGCTGGCCAAGGATCCGCCCTATGCGTTCATCTGCTACGTGGACGCGGACTATGTAGCCGATTCCTCCATCCGGGGGATCAGCGAAACGACCGTCATGGGCCATCACGGCGTGGGCATTTTCTGGAACGTGACCGGGTGGACGATCGAAGAGTAACAGCAAAGTCAGAGGGGCCAAAGCGCCCCTTTTGGCGTTTGGGAGAGAAGGCATGGCAGAACTTCTGGAAGTAAATCACCTTTCCGTCAGCTTTGACACCGCGCAGGGCGAGGCGCGGGCGGTGCGGGACGTCTCCTTTTCGCTCAAAGCCGGCGAGGTGCTGGCCATCGTGGGGGAGTCGGGCTGCGGCAAAAGCGTCCTGTGCAAAAGCATCCTGAAACTGCTGCCGGGCACGGCGCGGATCAAAGGCGGTTCCATTATTGTGGACGGAAGGGATATCACCGCCTGCGGCGAACGGGAGATGCGGCGCCTGCGGGGGCGGCTGTTTTCCATGATCTTTCAGGACCCCATGACCGCCCTGCATCCGGCGGTTCCCATCGGCAAGCAGATTGCCGAGGCGGTGTTCGCCCATGAACCGCGGCTTTCAAGGGCGGCGGTCAAACAGCGGGTTGTTGAGCTGATGGAGCTGGTGGGGATCGAACGGCCTGAGGAGCGCTGTGGGATGTATCCCTTCCATTTTTCCGGCGGCATGCGCCAAAGGGCGGTCATGGCCATTGCGCTGGCTGCCCGACCAAAGATCCTCTTTGCCGACGAACCGACCACGGCCCTTGACGTGACGGTACAGGCGCAGATCCTCGACCTGCTGCGGGAGATTCAGAAAAAGCTGGGGACCGCTACCGTATTGGTCTCCCATGACCTGGGCGTCGTGGCTCGGGTCGCCGACCGGGTGGCGGTCATGTACGCCGGAAAGATCGTGGAGATTGGCACGGCGGAGGAGATCTATTACGATCCCCGCCATCCCTACACCTGGGGGCTGCTGCGGGCGCTGCCCGCCTGCGCCAAAGAGGGGGAGCCGCTCTACACCATTCCCGGCATGCCTCCGTCGCCGGCCGATCTGCCGGCAGGAGACGCCTTTGCTTGCCGGAACGAATACGCCCTCGCCATCGACTATGAGGAGGAGCCGCCCATGTTTCGGATCACCGACACCCACTATGCCGCCACCTGGCTGCTGGACGAACGGGCGCCGAAGATCACGCCCCCGGCGGGAGGGTTTTGCCATGAGTGAGCAGACCGCCAAAGGGGAGGCGATCCTGCAGGTGCGGGAGCTGGCCCATTGCTTCCGGCTTGGAAAGCGCAATGTCCTGCGGGCGCTGGACGGCGTTTCCTTTCAAATTCGCCGGGGAGAGATCTTCGGTCTGGTGGGAGAGTCCGGCTCCGGAAAATCCACCGTCGCCCGCTGCGTAATGAATCTTCTTTCGCCCACCTCCGGCTCGATCCTGTATCAGGGGATCGACCTGTGCGACCGAAAGCAGGTGCGCGCCAACCAAAAATTCCTGCAAACCAGCAGGCAGCTGATCTTTCAGGATACGGCGTCGAGCCTGAACCAGCGCATGAAGGTGGCGGACATCATCGCAGAGCCCATGGCGATTCACCGGATCACCCCGCCGAGGGGCTCTTTCCGGGCCGAGGCGGAGTTTCAGCTGCATTATGTGGGCATGGACCCCGCCTGCCTGGACAAATATCCGGCGGAGCTTTCCGGCGGCCAGCGGCAGCGGGTGGCTATCGCCCGGGCGCTGTCCATGGAGCCGGAGCTGCTGGTGGCAGATGAACCGGTCTCCGCCCTGGACGTGTCCATCCAGGCGCAGATCCTGAACCTGTTCAAGCATTTGCAGGCGGAGCACGGCTTTACCTTTCTCTTTATCGCCCATGACCTTTCGGTCGTCCGCTATCTCTGCGACCGGGTGGGCGTGCTCTGCCGCGGCAGGCTGGTGGAATGCGCTCCGACCCGGGAGCTGTTCCGTTTTCCGATGCATTCCTACACAAAAGCCCTTCTTTCCGCCATTCCTTTTCCGGATCCCCGGCGGGAAAAGGCCCGGGTGCTGCGGGAATTTGACACGGAAACGCTGGGCCGCGGCGGCGTTCTTCGGGAGGCGGCCCCCGATCATTTTGTATTGCCGGAGGAGGTGTGATTGTGCGGCGCGGCGCTTTTTTCTATTACGGCCGAAAGGCGCTGGCCTTTCTTCTGAGTCTTTTTCTCCTGTCGGCCGCGGTGTTTTTCGTGGCCCGTCTTGCGCCCGGCGATCCGCTGGTCTCCTATTATGGAGAACGGGCGGAAAAAATCAGCCCGGAGGAACGGGTGTGGGCGGAGGAAAAGCTGGGGCTGAACGATCCGCTTTCCGTGCAGTATGTCCGCTGGCTTTCCGGCGCGCTGCGGGGGGAGTTCGGCATCTCTTTTAAATATAAGACAGACGTTCTTGAGGTAATTAAAGGAAGGATCGCAAATACGCTGCTTCTTGGAGGGACGGGCTTTGTGCTGATCTTCGGCCTTGCGCTGCTTTTGGGAGTCCTCTGCGCGTGGCAGGAGGACAAGTGGCTCGATAGGCTGATTTGCAAAGTGGGCACCGTGCTCAGCTGCATTCCGGAATTCTGGCTTTCGCTGGCGCTGATTCTGGTCTTTTCCGTGTGGCTGCGGGTCCTGCCCAGCAGCGGCGCATTCTCCGCGGGGAGCGCCGGCGGGTTTGGGGACCGGGCGGCGCATCTGATTCTGCCGCTGACCGTGGTGGTGACCGGGCATCTGTGGTACTACGCCTACATGATCCGCAGCCGGCTCTTGGAGGAGGTGCGCGCCGATTACGTGCTGCTGGCAAGGGTCAAGGGGCTTAGCAGGGGAAAGATCCTTTTCCGGCACTGCCTGCGCAGCTGCATCCCGTCCTACCTGAGCATCATGGCCGTTTCCGTGCCCCATGTGATGGGAGGGACTTATCTGGTCGAAACGGTCTTTTCCTATCCGGGGCTGGGCATGCTGGCCTATGAGAGCGCGCGGTATCAGGACTACAACCTTCTGATGGTGCTGTGCCTGCTTTCCGGGGCGGTGGTGATCCTGTGCAATCTGCTGGCGCAGATTCTCAGCGAGCGGATCGATCCCCGGATTCGGGCGGAAGAGACGGGGAAAACAGCCGGGAGGGAGGAAAAGGCCCTTGGATAACCGATTCGTTCCCGTCGGCATCCGGTCGACAGAAAGGCCCCCTTCGGCAAAAAGGAGGGAGAGTCTTCGGGGAAAGCCGCTGGGCCCGCTGCTTTTTCTCGGGGTGGTTTTGCTCGGCTGCCTTTGCTGCGAACTGTTTTTGACCAAAGACCCGACCTATATGGATCTGGCCCATTGCAGCGTCCCGCCCGGCAGAGAATTCCTCTTTGGCACCGATACCATGGGGCGGGACATTTTTTCCATGATCTGGTACGGGGGAAGGATCTCGCTGTTTGTCGGCTTTACCTCGGCGCTGATCTCTGCGGGGATCGGGATCCTGATTGGCACGGTCAGCGGTCTTGCGCCCCGGTGGCTGGATACGCTGCTGATGCGCTTTACCGAGATCTTTCTCAGCGTTCCCAGCCTGCTGCTGATCCTGTTTCTGCAGGCTATCCTGGGAAAGGCTACGGTGCTGAGTCTCTCCGTGGTCATTGGGCTGACCAGCTGGACCAGCATCGCCAAGGTGGTCCGCATGGAGGTCCGGCAGCTTCGAACCAGCGAATATGTCGCAGCCTCAAGGTGCATGGGCGGCGGATTGCCCCATATTCTCCGCAGGCATTTGATGCCCAACTTTTTTTCGTCCATTCTATTCATGCTGGTCATGAACGTCAGAAACGCCGTAGTTGCGGAATCGACTCTGAGTTTTTTGGGGATCGGCCTGCCGCTTGAGGTCATTTCCTGGGGAAGCATGCTCTCCCTTTCGGAAAAGGCGCTGATGACCAACGCCTGGTGGATGATCCTGATCCCGGGCGTCTTTTTGGTGGGGACGCTGCTGTGCCTGACGAACCTGGGGAATTTCCTTCGCAAAACGATCAGTCGGAGGGAGCGGAACCTGTGACAGGCCGGCGCAGAAAAACAGCCCGTTTCCCCAAAAGGGAGACGGGCTGTTTGACTGGTCAGACGGTCACAGCAGGAACTGGAACACGCAGAACGCGCCGTAGGTACAAAGCAGCAGCACGCCCTGCCAGCGGGAAAGCTTTCCGCGGATCAGCGCGGGAAGGGTCAGGATCCCCATCACCAGCAGCATCACCGGCAGGTCTACTACCAGCGAGGCGTTCATGCCGGCAATGGTCTTGCTTGCGGGGATGGAGAAGGGGGCGAGGGCCACGGAAAGGCCGCTGACCAGCACCAGATTAAAGAGATTTGCCCCGATGATATTGCCGAGGGAAAGCGCGCCGTGCCCCTTGGCCAGCGCAGTGATGGCGGTTACCAGCTCGGGCAGCGACGTGCCCAGTGCCACAAAGGTCAGGGCGATGACTGACTCGGGAACGCCCAGCGCCTGCGCGATCAGCGTGCCGTTGTCCACGAGGAGATTTGCGCCTACGGCGATGAGCGCCGCGCCGACGGCCAGCAGGGCAATGTCTTTTAAAAGAGGGTTGTCCGCCTTCTGCGAAGAATCCTGCACAGCGGCGCCGGGCAGGCGGGTCTCCTGGACGGCCTGCCGGATGAGGACGAACATGTACACGACGAAGATCGCCAGCAGGAGAAGGCCGGTAAGGCGGGTGAAGGAGCCAGTCGCGTAGGAGACCACCACATAAAAGGCGGCCGCGAAGAAGAAGAAAAGGACAGGCAGGCGCAGAGTCCTGCGGTCCACGCTGGCAGGGCGGATGGCAATGGTCAGCGCCGCAATCAGCGCGGTGTTGCAGATGATGGAGCCGATGGCGTTGCCGTAGGAGATTTCGCCGTGGCCGCCCAGGGCGGAGGTGGCAGAGACCATTACCTCCGGCAGGGTCGTACCGATGGAGACGACGGTGGCGCCGATGAGCAGTTCCGGCACGTGAAAGCGGTGGGCGATTCCGGTCGCGCCGTCCACGAACCAGTCGCCGCCCTTGATGAGCAGCACAAGCCCTGCGATAAAGAGCAAAACGGGAACCAGCATGATGACATTCTCTCCTTTTTCTGTAAAGTAAGGGTGGAAAAGTCTTCTGCGGCAGACAAAAAAGCCCGCTGCGGGTACTGCGCCGCGCACGGGCCAAAAAAAGAGACCCCATGCATCGCAGTACGGTCACATGAGTCTCGCAATTGAAAACAAGCCAGGTTTGAAAGAACCGGGACTGTTGACTTGTTACGCGCAGCAGCCTGCGCGCCTACTACTCCCTCACGGTTTGAAACCGCCTCATCATACCACAGTTGTCCAACTTTTTCAAGAAGCCGCCGGAAAGGAACAGGAAAAAGCGGGAACAGATCTGTCCTGCCCATCGTATTACTCATAAAAGCAGATCTGGAGCGGCAGACTCCGGAGAAGGGAGAAAAAATGAAACAGTGTGCAGAAAGAAGAAGGCGGATGCCCTTCCTCTGCCTGGCGGTCTGCGGGGCGCTGCTGACCGGCTGTGCGGCCAGGCAGGCGCTGCCGGAAGAAACGCCGCAGCGGAGCGAGGCGCCCGAAAAGATGCCGGCAGGAGGGGAAACGCAGATCGCCAACCCGCTCGTAACGGTGGAGTCGGCGGCGGATTTTCTGCCGCTGGGGCTGTGGCTCGACGGGCCGGAAGGGGCGGAAGAGACCGTCTATACCATCATCGCTGACAGGACGGCGCAGGTGGACTTTGTGCTGGACGGCGCAGCGTACTGCCTGCGGGCCTCGACAGAGCTGGAACGGGAGGCGCTTTCCGGGGTCTATGAACCGTTTGAGGACGCTGCGGAGGACATGAGTATCGACTATGAGGACGGCGGAGTCGGCGTAGAGATCCACACCACGCAAAGCGGAGGGCGGCTGGCGTGGTGGCGCTGGGAGGAAACGAATTTCAGCCTTTGGGCGCCGGAAGGCGTGCAGGAAAGCGGCTTTGAGACGCTGATGCTGAAGCTGGCGGAGCAGACAAAAATCAATCAGTGCCGCGCCGCCTACGAAAACGCCCTCAAATTTCTCGCGCAGTCGGAATTTGACGCGAAGGACCGCATCGACCAGACGTTTTTTTCCGTCCGCCTTTTGAAGGAGGAAGAAAAGTCCTCCGTGTGGATGGCCCTTCGGATGAGGGCGGAGGACTACTTTGCCGAGGCCATTGGCCCGCACTGGGTGCTGACGATCGGCGAGACCTCCGGTCACGACTTTGCCATGTTGGTAGCCAACTGCCAAAGCGGCGAAATCATCGGCTATCTTCCCACCGCATAAAACAAAACGCCCTGGCAGGAACGACTCTCCGGCCGGGGCGTTTTGGGAGGATAAGGGAACCAGGGCAGCAGGGAAGGCGTCCCGGGAGCCAGACGGCCGCCGTATAAAACAAAAGGCCGGCAGACATACTGATGAAGGAGGGATCGTGATGGCAAAAGCAGTCGCCAGTTTTATTCCGGGCGGCTTGAAAAATAAGCACGATAGAAGCGATCAGCTTCAAAGACGGGCAGCAATCCCCCGATCTTAAAATAATGAAAGAGCATACCATGCAGGAGGCAGACAGATGACGGAGAAAAATCAGCAGAAGGCACAGGAAAAAGCGGAGGGAAACGCGCAGCTGAAGAACCACAATCCAAATCAGCAGCACAACAGCAAAAAAGCAGCGCTTGGCCCCAATACCAAACGATAGGAGTAAACTCTATGCCGAAAGACAGTCAACCGGATCCCAAAGAAGTTAGAAAAGAAAAAGCAAATGGACAGACGCCCCTGACCCGGGAGAATCAGAATCAAAACAGAAACGCCAGGAAGAAATCGATCCGAAACAGCGACGTATAACAGCGAAAGGAAGCATCATGCCCAATCAGCTGCAACATGAAAAATCTCCCTATCTGCTCCAGCACGCGGAGAATCCCGTGGCCTGGCGTCCCTGGGGAACCATAGCCCTGGAAGAGGCTCAACGGGAGGATAAGCCCATCTTCCTGAGCATCGGTTATTCCACCTGCCACTGGTGCCATGTCATGGCCCATGAATCCTTTGAATCGGAGAATGTGGCGGCGGTGCTTAACCGCTTCTTTATCCCCGTGAAAGTGGATCGGGAGGAGCGTCCCGATGTGGACGCGGCCTATATGGCGGCATGCATCGCCATGAATGGCTCCGGCGGTTGGCCGCTTACTGTGCTTCTGACTCCAGGGCAAAAGCCATTTTGGGCGGGAACTTATCTGCCGAAAGGGCAGTTGCTGCTTCTGCTGGAACAGGTAGCCCGCAGATGGCAGGAAAAACGCGGGGAGTTGATTGCCGCGGGGAACGAGCTGACCGAGCATCTCCGCCGGGAGGAAAAGGTACGGCCCGGTACCCCCAGCCAGGCGCTTGTGAGGGCGGGCGTGTCCCAATTTGCTCAGAGCTTTGACAGCCAATGGGGCGGCTTTGGCAGGGCTCCCAAGTTTCCCACCGCCCATAACCTGCTGTTTCTTCTGCGGTATGCCCATCTGACTGGGGAGCGTCAGGCCCGGGAGATGGCGGAGGCGACCCTGGAGCATATGTATCGCGGCGGACTCTTTGACCACGTGGGCGGAGGCTTCTCCCGCTACTCCACCGACCGGCAGTGGCTGGTGCCCCATTTTGAAAAGATGCTCTACGACAATGCTCTGCTGGCCCTTGCCTATACGGAAGCCTGGCAGCAGACCCGCCGGAAGTATGCGCGGGAGGCCGCCTGCCGTACGCTGGATTATGTCCTTGCGGAGCTGACGGATCCCGCGGGCGGCTTTTACTGCGGGCAGGACGCGGACAGCGACGGCGTGGAGGGCAAATATTACGTTTTTTCGCCGGAGGAGCTCTCCAAAGTCCTGGGCCGGGAAGCAGCAGAGCGTTTCTGCCGCCAGTTTGGCATAACAGCCAGGGGGAATTTTGAGGGAAAGAACATCCCCAATCTGATCGCCGCTTCGGACTGGCAGCAGGAGCCGGAGGGGATCAAAGCGATGCAGACGCAGTTGTATGCATATCGAAAAAGCCGGACGAGCCTTCACCGCGACGACAAGGTGCTCACCGCCTGGAACGGCCTGATGATTGCGGCTCTGGCCCGCGCAGGGCTGCTCCTGGACGAGCCCCGCTATTTGGAGGCCGCCAGGCGGGCGGCTGCCTTCCTTGAGAAAAATCTGAAAGACAGCAATGGCCGTCTGCTGGCCCGCTGGCGGGAGGGGGAAGCCGCCCATCTGGGAAAATTGGAGGACTACGCTTTTTACGCCTGGGGGCTGCTGGAGCTTTACGGGGCCACCTTCTGCACGGATTTTCTGGAGGAGGCCTGCGCTTTGGCGGAGCTGCTGCTGGAGCTCTTTTTTGACCGTGAACAGGGTGGCTTTTATCCCTACGCAAAGGATGGAGAGCAGCTCATTACCCGTACCAAAGAGGTCTATGACGGCGCGATGCCTTCGGGTAATGCCGTGGCGGCGCTGGTTCTTTCCCGTCTGACCCGTCTGACCGGAGAGACCCGCTGGCGGGAAGCGGCGGATCTTCAGCTCTCCTATCTGGCGGGTGCCATTGGGGGCTATCCGGCAGGGCACAGCTTTACGCTCCTGACACTGCTGGAGGAGCTTTGGCCCACCGCGGAGCTGGTATGCGCGGCGGAAAGGCTTCCGGACGCCTTGCTGGCCTTCCTCAGAGAAAAGCCGCGGCCCGGGCTTACAGTCCTGGTGAAAACTCCGGCGGACGCGACCCGCCTTGCAGCGCGGGCGCCCTTTACCGCGGAGTATTCCATTCCGGCAGCAGGAGCCCGGTACTACCTGTGCAGGGGAAGAGCCTGCGCCAGCCCGGTGGACACAATAGAAGAGCTGGAAAAGCTGATACCATAAAAAATCCCACGGCGGGCAGATACAGCGCCCGCTGTGGGGATCAGTATCTGGGCTTGCTTCCTCTTATGGGGTATGGTGATCTTCTCTACCTGCTATGCTCCCCTTTTGCATCCATCGAAAAAGCCGTATTTTTGTTAGGATGGAGTCAATGACAGATAGTCCTACCATGGGGTAATAGAGTGACAATGATGCCCGGAAGAATTGTACTGCTTTTTGAAAAGAATCCCCCGGCAGAGTCTATTCTGCCGGGGGGTTCTTTGTGTGAAGCTGGAAGGGAGAGCGAAGCTCCGTTCCTCCCGGCAGCCTGGTCAGTTCGCAGCGGCGTAGGCAGCCGCGCTCTGGCCGGCGATGCGGCCGGAGACAAAGGTCCAGGACTGCGCCTGGCCGCCCCAGGGGCTGTAAGCCTTGCCGGAGACATTGCAGACGCCCTCGGAATCCTGACCGACTGCGTAGAGGTTGACGATGGGGGCGCCGTCCTCCCTCAGAACGTTCATGTTGGCGTCGATGTCCAGGCCGCCGACGGTGGCGTAGGCATAGCCCGCGCAGCACACGGCGTAATACTTGCCTTCCGCTCCGCCAAGAGTCTCGCTCAGCACGGAGGCGTCGCAGCCGATGGCTTCGGCCAGACTGGCAATGCTGTCAGCAGCGATTACGTTGCCGTATTTTTCGCCCGTGGAGAGAATATCGTAGATGTCGGAGACAGGCTCGCCCACCTTCAGCTCGCCGCCCTGCGCCATGAAATGGGAAGTGGCGGTGGCGAAGTTTTCGGTCAGGCCGCTGTCGCGGAAGCTGTTGATTTTCTCTTCGGGATAGATCACATAGTAACGGAAGCCGGGGATGTAGGCTTCGGCAGTGGTGGTCTCCCAGGGTTCGCCGTTCACGGTGACAGCGGTTTCGCCGTTGACCAGGCACAGAGCGGTCAGAATGGCCTTCTGATCGGCGGTCAGGTCATCGTTCTTGATCATGTTGGGCACCTGCTTGATGTGGATCATGGGCAGGACGTCCAGAGCGTAGGTGGCGCCGCCTACAGACTGACCGAGCTGGATGCCGGAGCCGTCACACAGGGTCCAGCCAAGGATCTGCGTCGTAGCGCCGAAGTTTTCCATCATCATGTCGCGGTTGGCGATGTAGCCGCCGGTGGCGAGAATGACGGTCTTGCCGTAGACCTGATAGGTGGTGCCGTCCACGTTTTTGCACTCGACGCCGGTGACGGCGCCAGTGCCGTCAGTGAGCATCCTGGTGACGGTGGTTTCAAGCATGTAGCCGCTTTCGGGGCTCTTTTCGATAGCCTTGTCCACCGCGCGGACGAACTGATAGGTCTTGTTCGGGCCAAGGCGGTTCGAGCCGGTCTCGTCGGGAGTGTAGGCAGTCCACAGCATCTTCCATTCGGGAACGACGAAGCTGCCGAGCATGCCGCCGCGGCCCTCAAAGGAGAAGCCGAAGTTTTCGATGTAATAGTCAAGGGCTTCGCCGCTCTCGTACACAGCGCGGTGGATGATGTCAGCCTTTTCGTCGCTGCCGACGTATTCCATCCAGGTGTTGTACACGGCGTCGGCGTCGATGTAGTCTTCGCCGTTGTTGTACAGGTCCTTCATGCACTGGCTGTTGAGGGCCATCGGTCCGGTGGTAGTGGCGGAGTTGCCGCCCAGCTTGCCGGCCTTTTCAATGCCGAAGACCCTGGCGCCCGCATCGGCGGCGGCGCAGAAGGAGGTGATGCCGGAACCGCCCATGCCGACGATGACGACGTCATAGCCTTCCATGGTGACAGTCTCGCTGCTCTTGGCGATGGGAGCGTACCAGTCGTCGGTGCTGCCGCCGGCCTGAACGATGGCGTCAGAGACAATGGAGCGAACGGCGGCGCAGGACACGGTGGCGCCGGCGACCACGTCAGTGGCCAGGCTCTGGTTTTCGATCAGGCGGGGAATGTACTTTTCGGTGACCATGTGGAACATTTCACCAGTGTAGGTCTCCTGCTCTTCCACAACGTCGATCGCGGCGAGCTTTCCATTGGCAAAGGTCACGTCGCACACGACGGGACCCATCCAGCTGAAGCCGGAAGCGGAGGCACGATAGGTGCCGTCGGCGACTGCTGCGGGAGCGGGAGTCTCCTCAGCGGGCGATTCCGTTGCGGCAGGCGCTTCCGTGGGGGCAGGGGCCGCGGTTTCGGTGGGCTGCTCGGGGGCGGACTGGCAGGCGATCAGGCCGAAAGCCAGCAGCACGCAAAGCAGCAGCGCAAAAATCTTTTTCATAGTTCTTCCTCCCTGCTTAAAGCGGTCTATGGAACAATGTTCTTCCCCTCCGGCAGTGTCTTTCTTAATTAAAAAAAGACGCGCGGAAAAGCCGGAGGACAACGGATGAAATGAGATCCCTGTACATTTTTAGGAAGAGTTTCCCGTCTCCAAATACAGCACTGGAACGGAAATGTAAAAAACAGGATCTTTTGCACAGGATCCAGTGATTTTATTATGTATTTTTTCTGAAAAACTGTAAATTGAAATATTTTCACGCTAGCGAAACTTTTGAGATTTATGAGACCATCTTTTCCGCTGCCGCTTTTTTCAGGGAAAAAGCAGATCCTGGTGCTCCTGGGGAGAAGAAGGCTCACCCTCCTGGCCGGGGGCAAAGAGCGCGCCGGCAGCGCGAAGGGTGTCGCGCAGCTGATACAGGCAGGGGAACGCCCCGGCGGTCTCATCCGCCCCTTCCAGCTGCCGGGAGAGCAGGCGCCGCAGGCGGGCGTCCTTCTCCGTCCGGGGCTGTTCAAAGATCTGGCCGACCCGCAGAAGAACGGAAAACAGCTCAAAGATCTCCTTTTGCGCCTGGGATGCCTGGCGGTAGAGGTAAGAGAGCAGAAAGTCGCTCTCCGCACCGGAGGCGGCAGGCATTTCCAGCTGCGTCATGAAGACGAGGTTGGAGGCGAAGGACTCGGCAAAGCGCTGCACGCGCATCAGGTGGGTGTCGCTCCGCCCGAACCGGAAGGAAGGGGCGCTTTCAATGCGCTGCGTAAAAAAGCGCATGTTCAGCTGAAGGTTGCGGGAGACATGCTCCTGCGCGGGAACGTCCATCAGGGCAAGGACCGCGGACGTCCGGGAGCGCATCTGCGGGTCGGCAAAATAGTGCGCCAGCTCCGCCGTGGTGTTTTTCAGCTGCAGGAGCACGTGAAGCTGCTCAGTCAGCTTTTGATCGAGTTGGGAAAGGATCTTCGGGGAGAGGGGCAAAACGAACACTCCTTTTTTGCTGGATTCTCTTTTCCAATTTAAACAGGGCAGCGAAGAAAAACCGCAGCAAAAAACCCTTTCCCCATGAAAAAAGGCCTCCGCGGGGGAGACCTTTTTTCCGTGCAGAAAGGGAAAAGCGCCTTCTGTGGTTTTTTGAAAAAGCCGGAGAGCCTTTCATAAAGAAGCGGAACGGCAGGGATCATTCCCTGACGGCGTTGATGCCGGCTTTCCTGCCGTAGTAGATCACGATGGTCATGCAGTTGCCGCTCTGGTGCTCGTCGCCTTCAAAGGCGCTGATCACATCGCCGGCCGCATACAGGCCGGGGATGGCGCTGCCGCTGCCGTCGAGCACATGGGCGTCCGTGTCGATGACCAGGCCGCCGAAGGTCAGGTGATAGTTGTCCTGCAGCTTGACGATGACAAAGGGCGCTTCGGTTACTTTGCCGTTGAAGGTCTTGCGGCCGAAGTCCGCGTCTTCGCCGGCGTCCACATAGCCGTTGAAGGTTTCCACGGTGGCTGAAAGAACCGCGGGGTCCAGACCGGCCTTTGCGGCGGCCTCCTCCAGGGTGTCGCCGGAGAAAAGGATGCCGCGGCCCTCCAGATCAGCTGCGATGCCGGGCGTGCTGGCTTCGATCGCGTCGTACATCGCCTTGTCGCCGACAAAGAAGCTCAGGCCGTCCGTCTGGTCGAGGGTGGGCTTGATAAAGGAGCCGATGCTGTCGTCGCAGTAGCGGAGGGCTTCCGCGTTGACGGCCAGCTGTTTGGCGTTTTGAAGGGTCGTGACCTCACCAGTCGAGGCGAGGTTGTGGTAGCCCTTGAACATGACGGAGATGAACTGCATGTCGCGCAGCTGCGCGCCGGCTGCCTGCGCCATGACGATGCCGTCGCCGACGTTGGTTTCGGGGTTGGTGGAGCCGCAGTCCGCGCTCATGCCGCGGCCGATTTTCTGATAGCTGGCGCACATCTCCCCGTTGGAGGAGAAGCTGCCGGTGGCGATGATGACGCCCTTGGCGGCCTTGTAGAGCAGGTCTTGCCCGTTCGGGCCGATGGCCCTGACGCCCGTCACTTCGCCGTTTTCCATCACAAGCTCCATGGCGCGGGTGTTGAGGACGATCTGTGCGCCGGCTTCGGCAGCTAGCTTTTCAAGAGTGCCGACCAGCTCCGCGCCCTTGTTGGAAGGGGTGTTGATGTGGGGCTTGGACTGGGTGTCCATGATAGTGAGCCCGGCGTCCTTGAGCCAGTTGTAAACGTCCAGATTGGCGTAGATGGCTTCTTTGATCAGAACGTAGTCAAGGGTGACGGCACTGCCGTCAAGATCCACGCCGGAGCCCTTGATGACATGGTCGGTCATGATGTAATGAACGCTGTCGAACTGACCGGCCTGGTCGCTGTCAAGGTATTCTCTGATCTCCTGCTGGAAAGCGGCGACTTCGTCTTTCCATCCTTCGCCGTAGTCGTCGGGATTCAGATCAAGATAGGGCTTGAGGACTTCGTCGTTTCGGGGGAACGTGGCGTACAGCTCGTCGTTGACGACCGCCAGGTTGCCGCCGGAACGGACTGCGGAGCCGCCGACGATGCCGTTGGCCTCAAGGACGATCACGGAGCCGCCCTCGCTGCCCGCGCCTGCCGCGGCGGCAAGGCCCGCAGCGCCCGCACCGATGACGATCACATCCGCTTCCAGAGCGGCGGCCTCCTCCTCCGCTTCGCCGGCGCGGCCCATGGCCTGGGCGATGCAGGCGGAAGCCGCTTCCAGAACGGCTTTGCTGGTAAAGGTCGCGCCGGACAGGACGTCCACTTCGGCAGACTGCGCGCTGAGAATCTCAGCGGGGAGCTTTTCCAGTGCGGGCGTTCCGATGCCGGGGGTTTCCTTTTCGCCCACGGCCTGCACATCGGTCAGGGCATTTTCGTCAAAGGTGATCCTTACGGTGACGTCGCCGTTCATGCCGAAGGCGGAGGCGCTGTAAACGCCGGGGGTGTAAAGCCCGGCCGGGACCGGAGTCTGTGAAGGCGCGGCGGATGCGTCCGGGGAGGCGGGCTCCTGTGCAGCCGGCGCAGGAGCGCAGCCGGCAAGGGCCAGCGCGAGCGCCATGACCATGGCAAGGATCAGAGCAGAGAATTTGTGAATCATTCTGGTTCCTCCATCGTTGGATTGCCTGCGCGCGTTCAGGCATCTTGGACAGACGGTCTGTTGTGGCTTTCATTATAGCATCGTTCTTTTTCTTGGAATCAATCCGATTTCTGTTATAATAATTAGGAAAACTGATAGTGCTGCGGCGTTCTGTCTGCAGGCCCCTGCGAAAGAGAGCAAACCGGCGAAAAAGCGCTGCGCCCCGCTCTGCGGGCACATGCCGGGATAAAGAAAAGATGAACGATTACAGATTACAGGCCTTTGTCAAGGTCTATGAAAAGCGGGGCTTTGCAAAGGCCGCCGCAGAACTGCACATCACCCAGTCCGGCATTTCGCAGCTGGTCTCAAATCTGGAAAAGGATCTGGGCGTCAGCCTTTTTGACCGCTCGGGCCGGCCGGTGGTCCCAACGGAATACGCTGAGCTGCTCTACCCCCGCGCAAGGGAGATCCTGCGGGAATACGAGGCGGCGAACGCCTGCATAGAGACACACAGAGCGGAGCAGGAGGGGGATTTCACCCTTTGCTACCAGATGCGCACGAGCGAATGCTTTATGAGTGGGCTGCTGAAAAAGCTTGCTTCCCAGGGAGAGCCCCTGCCGAAGCTTTCCCACATCAGCCCGCAGGATTTCAGGCGGACCGATGGCTGGAGGGAAAACCGGCTTTATTATGTGCGAAAAGATGTCATCCGCGACGGCAGCGTCCATTATGCGGAGGTAAGAAAGCTGGTCTTAAAGGCGGTCGCCAACGCCTCGGGCGCTTTTGCCGCACTGGACCGGATCCGTCCGGAGGATCTTGCGGGAAAGACCGTCATGCTTCCGGAGGAGGGCGTCCGCACGGCCGTGGCAAGGGCGGCCTGGCAATGGTGCTGTTCCCGGCCAGGCGTCGATTTTACTTTGGAAAAGCATGATTTTGACAGCGCGCTGACCCACGTGCTCCTTTACGACAGGATCGCCTTTGCCACGGATGAATTTATTCCCGGCGACGGACGCTACCGCGCCATTCCCCTTGAGCCGGAGATCCCCTTTTCCTACGTTCTGGCCTGGGTGGGAAAGCCGGGACGGGGCATGAAGGAATTTGTGGAGAAGGCCAGGCGGTATGAAGCTGAAGGCGGCGGACAATAAAGCGACCGGAAACAGAGGCCGGGGCGGGAGGGGCGGAAGCAGTCCCGCGGGCGCGGCGGAAAAGGCCGCGTTTTACCAAAAGAAAAAAGGCGCGCAGCACCCTTGCTGCACGCCTTTTGAGTTTGACAGGAAAGCGGGCGCCTTCTCAGTCGAGGACGGCCTTAATGCGGCGGACGCCGGCGGAAGAAGCCTGTTCCTTCTGAATCTTGAAGTGATGGAGCTCGCCGGTGTTGGTAACGTGAGGACCAGAGCAGATCTCCTTGGAGACGCCGGGCACGGTATAAACGCGGACGCGCTCGCCGTACTTGGAGGCGAACAGGCCGATGGCGCCCTCTTCGCGGGCTTCGTCCACAGTCATCTCGCGGCAGTCCACGTCGATCTTTTTGCCGATGGCGTCGTTGACCAGATCTTCCACCTGCTGGATCTCTTCGGGCGTCATCTTGCGGCCGAAGGAGAAGTCGAAGCGCAGGCGCTCGGCGGTGATGTTGGAGCCCTTCTGAGCCACGTCGTCACCCAGAACCTTGCGCAGGGCGGCGTGGAGCAGATGGGTGGCGGTGTGCAGGCGGGTGGTCTCCACGCTGGTGTCCGCCAGGCCGGACTTGAACTTCTGCTCGCTGCCGGCGCGGCTCAGCTCCTGATGGGCGGCAAAGGCCCTTTCAAAGCCTTCCGTGTCCACGGTAAGGTTCTTTTCGGCGGCCAGCTCCACGGTCATCTCGATCGGGAAGCCGAAGGTGTCGTACAGGCGGAAGGCGGTGGTGCCGTCAATGACGGCGCCCTCGAGCTTGGACACGGCGGACTCAAACTCGCGGATGCCCTTCTTGAGAGTGGCCTGGAAGCGCTGTTCTTCCTTCTGCAGCTGCTCGATGACGAAATCGTGGCGCTCAGCCAGCTCGGGATAGTAGGGCGCGTAGGTCTCGATGACCGCCTCGGCCACTTCCCACAGATGGCCTTCTTCAATGCCCAGCTTGGTGGCCCAGCGGATGGCGCGGCGGATCAGGCGGCGCAGGATGTAGCCCTGGTCGACGTTGGAGGGGCTCATGCCCCGGGGGTCGCCCATGATGAAGGTGGAGCAGCGCATGTGGTCAGCCACGATGCGGAAGCCGCGGGTGATCTCGTCAGAATCGCCGTAGTGCTTGCCGGACAGCTCGGCGATCTTGCCGAGGATCTTTTCAAACACGTCGGTGTCGTAGACGGACTTGACGCCCTGCAGCACGGCGATGGTACGGTCAAGGCCCATGCCGGTGTCGACGTTCTTCTGGGAGAGGGGAACGTACTGGCCGTCAGCAGTCTTGTTGTACTGCATGAACACGTCGTTCCAGATCTCCAGATATTTTCCGCAGGAGCAGGCGGGAGAGCAGTCCGGGCCGCAGGCGGGCTTGCCGGTGTCGATGAACATCTCGGTGTCCGGGCCGCAGGGACCGGTCTGGCCGGCGGGGCCCCACCAGTTGTGCTTGCGGTCGAGGAAGAAGATGTGATCCGGCTTGACGCCCTGCTTCATCCAGATCTCGGCGGCCTCGGTGTCCTTGGGAATGCCTTCTTCGCCGGCGAAGCAGGTGAAGTACAGATCCTCGGGGTCCAGGCCGAGCCATTCGGGGCTGGTGAGGAATTCCCAGCTGTAGGCGATGGCTTCTTCCTTGAAGTAGTCGCCCAGAGACCAGTTGCCCAGCATCTCAAAGAAGGTGCAGTGGCTGTAATCGCCCACTTCGTCGATGTCGCCGGTGCGGACGCACTTCTGCACGTCGGTCAGGCGGCGTCCCTCGGGATGGGGCTGGCCCATCAGGTAGGGAACGAGGGGATGCATGCCGGCGGTGGTGAACAGCACCGTCGGGTCGTTTTCGGGGATCAGGGAAGCGGAGGGAATGATGGCGTGGCCCTTGGAAGCGAAAAACTTGAGATAGAGCTCACGCAGCTCGTAGGATTTGATGTTCTTTTTCAAGGGAATCGGCTCCTTTCAAAAGGTATGGTACAGATACCTGATTTGCGGCAGGAAGGCGGACGGCGCAAAAAAAGCTATGCTTCGACCCTGTATGGGACGAAAACACAGCTCCGCGGTACCACCCAAATTGACTGCGGAAAACGCGCAGTCCTCTCGGCGCCCCAATAAGGGAGGGCAAACCCGTCCCGCTCGCGCAGCGGCCTTTTTCGATCGGTCCCGCCGGCTTGCACCAGACGCCGGCTCTCTGAAGGGAACGGAGGGAAAATAACTGCGGTCCTTGCAGGGCAGAAAGATGAACTTGTATAGGGTGCGAAGAAAGCTTCGCGTATCTTATGGGATTATACAAAATCCGCAGCCGGCTTGTCAACGGGAAAAGACCGGCTGCGGGGCGATCCCGGAGAAAGATCTTCCGGTGGAAGAAAGGCGGCAGGGCTGTCCCGTGCGGCCTCCCTGCGGGGAAAGGGCGGGTCAGTCTTTGCGGTAATAGCGGGCGAGGGCCTGCATCTGCTCCGCCATCTGCTCTTCGCTCAGGCACACCGGCTGTCCGACGCAACGGGCGCGCCAGTATACCTCGCAGCCGAACTCCACCTCTGCGGCGGTGATGTAGGCCTGCGGGATATCGATGCCGGCGGCGAGCAGGCCGTGGTTCCCCATCAGCAGGGCGTAGCGGTCTTTGAGCTTTTCGATGGTCGCCTCCGCCAGCTCTTCCGAGGTATAGGGGAAAAAGTCGCAGCAGCGGACGACGCCGCCGGCGCGGGCGGTGGTGAAGCAGGCGGCGGGCAGCTCCCAGCGGAGGGCGGAGACCGTCGTGGCAAAGGTGGAGTGGGTGTGAACCAGGGCGTCGATGTCCTCCCGGCAGGAAAAGACCTTCCGGATCACCGGCCATTCGGTGGAAGGCCTGCCGTTTCCTTCCAGCACCCTGCCGGTAAGATCCGCCACCACCACGTCCTCGGAGCGCATCTGCTCGTAGGCCATGCCGCTGGGGGTGACGGCTACCAGGCAGTTTTCCCGGTCAAAGGCGGCCAGATAGCCGCCGCTGTTTCGGGTCAGGCCGTCGGAGAGCATTTTTCTTCCGTATTCTGCGATCTGCTCGCGCTGAAGCTGCATCAACATAAGGGGTGTCCTCCTGTTCAGAAATGATTTGGGGGGGAAAAGAGCATTTTCAGAGGAAAGTTTGAAGAAAAAGAGGATGCGCGAAACATCCGACGAGGCTTTTTGAAAGAAGGAAGGATCCGCCGACCGGAGCTATTTGTGATACGGCTCTCCGGCGAGGATCTTGAGGGCACGGTACACCTGCTCGAGGAGAATTACCCGCATCAGCTGATGGCAGAAGGTGAAGCTGGAAAAGCTCAGCTTCAGATCCGCCCGGCGCAGCACCTCCGGCGAAAGACCGATCGAACCGCCGATGACGAAGTCGATGCGGCTTTTTCCGCCGCTCATGATGTCTGAGAGCCTTTGGGCAAAGGCATCGCTGGAAAAGCTCTTTCCGTCGATGGCCAGAGCGATGACGTAGTCCTCCGGGGCGATCTTTGCAAGCAGCCGCCTGCCTTCCGCGACGCGCACCTGATCCTCCTGCGCCGGTGAGAGGGTCTCGGGCGCCTTTTCGTCCGGCACCTCCACGATCTCCACCTTCGTCTTGCCGGTAAGGCGCTTTTGATATTCGGCGCAGGCGGCGGCGTAAAATTTTTCTTTCATTTTGCCGACGCAGAGGATGCGGACGGTCAGCATGGGCGGCTTCTCCTTCCGGCGCTTTGGCCGTTGATTATCCGACGGTGAACAGGGCGGTGGGACGGTCCCGGTGGGCCAGGTAGAGAGAAACGTCTCCGCTTTCGCCCAGCCGGGCCCCGGCGTCGGTCAGCGCCTGGGCACAGGTCTTGTAAGCGAGCTCTTCAAAGTTGTTTTCCCGGCTCAGGTGGCCGAGGATAAAGTGCCGTACCCCGAGGCCGGCCAGACGGACGCAGGCGAGGGCCGCTGCGTCATTGGAAAGGTGTCCCTTGTTTCCCAGGATGCGCTGCTTGAGCGCATAGGTGTAGCGGCCCGCTTTGAGCATGGCCACGTCGTGATTGGACTCGAGAAGCAGCAGATCGGAGTCTTTTACCGCTTCGAGGACGTCCGGCGTCATGCGGCCAAGATCGGTGGCCTGGCTGATCTTCGACCCCTGATGATAAAAGCTGAAACCCACCGGCTCTGCCGCGTCATGGGAAATGGCATAGGGAAAGACTGCCAGCTGGCCGAGAAAGAATTCATGGCCGGTCTCAAAGATCCGGATGTTCTTCGCGGCGATTTTGCCCAACTGGCCTTCCATCGCTTCCCAGGTCCCGGCGTTGGCGTAAATGGGCAGATCGTATTTTCTCGAAAGGATACCCGCGCCTTTGATGTGGTCGCTGTGCTCGTGAGTGATGAGGATGCCCTGAAGGCTTTCGGGCAGCCGTCCAGTCCCCTCAAGGGCGCAGCAGATCGTGCGGCCCGGCAGGCCTGCGTCCACGAGCAGCCGGGTGTTTCCCGCCTCGAGCAGGGCGGCGTTGCCGCTGCTGCCGGAAAAAAGCGGGCAGTAGGTCATTGCCATGATAAATTTCTCTCCTGTGATCCGGCGCAATGAGCCGTGAGGTTTTTTCAGAAAAAGCCGCCAGGCCGAAAAGGCCTTTTCAGGTCGCGTTCGGAGGAAGAAACTGCTTTGCGATCCGCAACAGCCGCTCCCGGCGGTTTTCCTTCGGACGGGCGGCGCAGTGAAGCTGCAGCTTCAGGAGCGTTTCGCCGATGAGCGGGCCTTCAAGCCCCAGCTCTTTTTGCAGATCCCGCCCGCTGACAGCCAGCTCCCGCAGGGAAAACGGGACCCCCTCTGCCTGCATCCGGGCGATCAGCGCCCGGGCCCGTTCGGCGGTGGCCACAGGCGGCGGCTGGATGCCGGAGCCGGCGAAGTCCGCCTCCCGAAGATCGGCGAAGCGGAGCGTAAACTCCGCGCCCCAGCGGACGAACTGACGGCGCAGGGTGCTTTCCTTCGCGCGGCCGTCCAGGTCGTACATGTGGCGGCGCACCAGAAGGCATACCTCCTCCCGCAGGGCTCTGGGGGCCTTGAGGCGAAGGAGCATCTCATCGGCCAGGAGGGCGCCCTTTTCGTCGTGCCCCAGCATGCGGCCGGTCTCGCGGACGCACCGGGGCTTTGCGACGTCGTGCAGCAGCGCCGCAAAGCGCAGCGGCAGCGTGGGCGGCGAGCAGGCCAGCGTGTGCAGGCTGTGCCAGAAGACATCGTGGGCGTGGTAGACGGGATTTTGCTCCACACCGGCTCCCTCAAGCAGCTCCGGCAGGATAAATTCCAGCGCGCCCATCTCGTAAAGCAGGCGGATGCCCCGGAAGGGGGCGCTTTCTCCGCCGGGCTGGGGCGCGTGATAGCGGGCGTCTGAAAGGAGGATCTTGCAAAGCTCGCTGTAAATGCGCTCGACGGGAATGTCCCTCAGGCCGTGGGCGTGCCGCTTTGCCGCTTCAAAGGTAGCCGGCTCGATGGAAAAGCCCAGCTCACAGGCAAAGCGGACCAGCCGGAGAACCCGCAGGCCGTCGTCCTGAAGGATGCGGTTCGGATCGGGGCTGGTGGCGCGGATCAGACCGCTTTTCAGGTCGGCAAGGCCGCCGGTGGGGTCGATCACCTCTCCGGTCAGAGCGTCGGCGTACAGGGCGTTGACCGAAAAATCCCGGCGGAAGGCGTCGTCGCTCAGCTCGGTGGAAAAATGCACGCCGTCCGGCCGGTGGGAGCCGTCCCGGCCATAGGTGTCCCGCCGGAAGGTGGTGCATTCAGAGGACCAGGGCTGCCGGCTGTCCTGGCCCGCGCCGCTTCCCAAAAATTCCACCGTGCCGAACTGCACCGCCTTGGGAACGACCGTCAGGCCCATGGCATGCCCGATGGCGGCGGAGGCTTCCGGCAGGGCGTCGGTGCAGGTGTCCCAGTCGCTGGGCGGATTGCCCAGCAGCGTGTTTCGAACGAGACCGCCCACGGCGTAAAGCCGGTAGCCGGCGGCAGAAAACTGCCGGCCCAGTTGGAGGATTGGGGAGGGAAGCGGAATTTTCATGGCGCAGCGGGATCCTTTCTCCGGAGCGGAAATGGGCTTCCATTCGGACAGACCGGTCGCTTTCGGATGGAAGTAAGACCATTGTAACAAAAACGGGAGAGTTTGTTAAGTTGCGCAGAACCCGATAGAATAGTAAAATAGGAGAAAGTTGTCAGCCTGCGGCTGACATGCGGCCTTGAAAAATCCGCGGGGTGCCGCAGGCCCGCATCAGAGGATTGACAAACCTTTCGGATTTGCTCCCTGGGGTGCCATTGAGGGGCCGCAGCCCTTTGATCTCTTTCCGGGGCGGTCCGTCCAAACGGATACCCACGGGGTACAAGTAAAATCTGAAAGATTTTGTTCCCTGCGGCTTTTGCCAGCCGGAGCGAAGCGACAGGCAAGAGCCAAAAAATTCGTTGGCAAAATAGCAGACTTTATCAACGAACAGTTGTCGGCCGCCGGCGATCCGGGTGGTGCCTGCAAAGGGCAGGCTGAATGGAAGAAAGAAGTTTATAAAAGATATGATCCGAAACGCAAGGGAGGAGCAATATGTACAATATAAGTGGCCAGGGGACTCGCAGGCGCCTGACGCCCAGAGGGCTGGCGGTGATCCTGGGGTTGCTGGCGGTGCTGGTGGCGGCGGCGGTTTTCGGCCTGACGCGGATCGAGGGAAGCCCGTCCACTGCGCTGACGAAGCTGCCCTTTGGCGCTTCGACGGAGTATGGGTTCACTTCCGGGGGAATGCTGTACATTGAGGGAAGCACCCTGTATTATTCTTCCTTTAAGGGGGAAAAGCTCTGGGAGATGTTCCTGACCGGAGAGGGATATCATATTGAATCCGGCGACAGCTTTGCCGTTCTTTATACGGATACCGCCATGCAGGCCATCGGCGTGGACGGCGCGGCGCTCTTTCCCAGCCAAGAGTTTTCCGGCAGGGTTCTTTCGGTTCGCTGCGGAAAAAATTATATCGCCATCCTCAAAAGCGAGGAGAATAGCTCAAAGCTGATTTATCTGTACGATCTTTCGGGCACCCGGGTCGACCGGCTTGAGCTGAAGGGAAACGCTCTGCTCGACTATGGATTTGACGCGGAGAAGGATGCGCTCTGGACGCTTATGGTCAACATCAATGGTTCAACGCCGGTTTCCACGATCAGCACCTATAACGTGGCAAACCAATCCGACACGGGCGCCATGACCAAAGAGGGGGAAATTTTTGAACGGGTGCAGTTTAGCGGCGGAAAGACCTATGCCGCCGGTACCAATCATCTTTTTGCTTACAGCGAAACCGGAAAGGAGGAGTTCTCCCGTCTGATCTATGGCTGGCGTGTGCTGGATCAGACCGCTTCCAGCAAGGCCTCCACCTTCCTGCTGGCGGTACGCCAGGGCGGCACCACCGCTTCCACGGCGGCCAAGCTCATCACCCTTGACAGCGAAAAGGAATATCAGTTCCGCTTGCCCGCCGGTACGCTGGGGGCCTTTTTCCGGGGAGAGAAGGTGCTGGTAGTGGAGCCGGGGCAGATTCTTACCTATGACCTTAAAGGACAGAAGACCGGCCAGATGCCGGTAGAAGTAGTCCTGCAGGAAGCATGGAAAGAGGGCAGCCGACTGATCGTCCGTTCTGGAGAGGAATTGTATCTGATCCCATAGGAGGCGCGTTTGAAAATTTTGGGTATCTTCCTTTGGGAGGAGCTCCCCTGAGGGAGCGGCCGGCTGACAGAAAGGAGTAACGCATGAATCTTCTCGACTTTGCGATTCTGGGCGTGTTTGCGCTGTTCGCGCTGATCGGGTGGTACAATGGCTTTTTTGTTTCCCTGTTAAACCTTGCGGGATTTTTTCTCTCGTGGCTCTGCGGGATGGTATTTTCTCCGCTGGTGGCGAACGGGATCCTTGGGCAGGAAAAGCTGACCAGCGCGCTTCTTTATTACACGGAGGGCGCGGAGCTGGTGGCGGACGTGGAGATGCGGCGGCTGGCGGTGGGCCAGCTTTCGGCGGATGGACTCAATCAGGTGCTTTCGGATGCAGCTCTTCCCCGCCCTCTTGATACGCTGATCGCCAAAAACATGGCGGGAGAAGTCTTTGCCTCAGAAGGCGTCACCACGGTTGGCGAATACTTTAACCAGACCATCGTGGCGTTCACTATCAATGTCGCCAGCTTTCTGATCGTGTTTTTGATCACCTGGATCCTGTTTGGGCTGATCATCCATGGCGTGGATCACACGGTGCGCCTGCCGGTGCTCAAGCATTTTGACGGCCCGTTGGGCGCAGGCTTTGGCGCAGTGCGGGGGTTTTTCGTGCTGTTTGTGCTGTTTATGGTGGTGCCGACGGTGCTGGTGGTGCTGCCCTTCCCCGAGGTGCGGGAATTTCTGGAGCAGTCCTTTTTCGGGCCGTTCTTTTATGGATCGAATTTCCTGCTTTCGTTTATGAAGGGCGTTGTGTAGCGCCTAAGGCAATGAAAGGAGTTGAACTTTTATCACGGTCAAACGGATCTTATGCGCGCTGATCGCTCTGGGCCTTCTGGGGCTGATTGTGCTGTGCGTGTGCAATACGGTCGTCATGGGTGGAGCAGAAGCATACATTCTGACGGCGGAAGAGGCGGCTGGCCTGGACGCTGATTGCGTCATGGTGCTTGGCGCGCGGGTGTATGACAAAGGCGTGCTCAGCCCGGTGCTCAAAGACCGGGTCTCGGTGGGGATTGGGCTTTATTTTGCCGGGGCAGGCAGGAAGCTGCTGATGACTGGCGACCATGGACAGATTCATTACGATGAGGTCAACGGCATGAAAGTGGCGGCCCTTGAAAGCGGCGTGCCGGCGGAAGATCTTTTTCTGGATCACGCGGGTTTTTCTACCTACGAGAGTATGGTACGAGCCAAAGAGGTGTTCGGCGTTCAAAAAATGGTGGTGGTCACGCAGTCGTTCCACCTTTCCCGGGCTGTCTGGCTCGCCCGAAAAATGGGGATTGACGCTTACGGTGTGCCGAGCGACCTTCGGACCTACAAAAATCAGTGGTACAACGAGCTGCGGGAATTCTGTGCCCGGGGAAAGGACTGGCTCTATGAGCTGTTCCGTCCGGCGCCCCGTTATCTCGGCGATCCGATCGATATCGGTGGGTCTGGTGAAGTGACCTTTGATTGAAACGGAGAGGGGAAAGCGCATGCCCATGGAGGGAATTGAGCAGCCGGCGGTTTTGCAGATCGGGGAGACGCTCCGCCTGAAAAAATTCGACGGTCCCTGTGAATTTGCCCTTGGATGGTATCAGGAGGCGGAGACCCTCCGGATGGTGGATGGAAAGGAAGAACCCTATACCCTGGAACGCCTCCGGGGAATGTACCGTTATCTGGACGGACGGGGCGAGCTTTACTGGATCGAAGCGCTGCAGAACGGCGGCTATACGCCGGTTGGCGACGTGACGCTGATGCGGGACGATCTGCCCATCGTCATCGGAGACCGCGCCTTTCGCGGGAGGGGGATCGGCAAAGCGGTGCTGGCCGCTCTCATCGCCCGGGCACGTGCGTTTGGATGGCGCGAACTATTGGTAAATGAAATTTACAGTTGGAACGTTCCCTCTCAGAGGCTCTTTGAAAGCATGGGGTTTCGCCGGTATGGGCCGGTGTCCCGGGGAGCCCGCTACCGGCTGAAGCTGTAAAAACACGTAGAAATTTAAATGAAATAATTTATGTAGAAAAAGACGCTCAAAGCCATGTACTTTCGAGCGTCTTTTGTTGATGTTCAAAGGAGCTTGCGTAGATCGGATAGCAACTCCGCCATTCCTCCGGCAGGCAGCAATCGCAGTCGAAGGAGACCTGTAGCAGTAGGCCTCTTCCCTCAGGATCCTCAGATTTGCACGCCTGCAAGGGTGATTCCGCGGTCTTTTCAGAGACTGAGCCAGACACCGAACCGGAAGAAATCCCGGAAGATGGCGTGCCGCTGACTCAGCCTGATAGAGAGGATGGCAAGAGAGGCGTGACCATAGAGGATGACGGAACCCCTACCGCCGTGCCGAGGACCGGCGCTGGCGCTGATAATTTTGTGCTGGTACTGGTGCTGGTACTCGCCGGCGCACTGGTGCTGTGATTATTCTGCGCCGCATGGTGTCCGGCAAATAAGGTCTGACAGCCGCGCATAAAAGAGCGCAGAAGGTCACATTCTGCCGGATTGGGAAAAGAGCGAAAGCTTTCCACTTTCGCTCTTTGCTTTTTCGGGAATTTTTATCTTGAAAAACAAAAAAACAGGGAATGGAATGGAGCAAAAACAAGAAAGTGTGACTGAAATATGACCGTAATCCAGTATTGTAAAATACAATTGGATCTTGTAAAATACAATTGGAGAATTAGCACAGGAAGTTCGGACGGCGTTCGGTTCAAAGCTTTCGCAGCAAAACGGACAAACTGAGGCGAAAAATCCGATTGAGATCCCGGAAGGCTTCTGTTTCCCCTGCCGGTTCGGTGGGAGGGGCGGATCTGAAACCTCGACATCCCCGGAACACGGGAAACAAGAATAAAAGGAGTGAATACCATGAAACTGCAAAAGCGAGCGGCGCTGCTGCTGGCCATGCTGATGGTAGCAGTTCTGCTGCCTCTGTCTGCAATCGCCGCCACAGCCTCTGCGCCCGGTGAAGTGACCTTCACGAAAGAACTGATCGCCTCGGATGCGGCGAATAACAGTTACGCCATCAAGCTCACCGCCAGGGGTGAACCGGTCTCTTCCACCAGCTCCCCCGATTGCAGTGCTGTTTTGGTGATCGACGTTTCCGGCAGCATGAGGGGTGGACGGATCGCTGCGGCAAAGAATGCTGCCAAGGAATTCGTCAAAACCCTGCTGGAGATCAATCCCGACAACCAGATCGCCATCGTGACCTATGCCTCCAGCCCCAAGACGGTTCAGGGCTTCACCAGCAGCAAGGCGACGCTGGACAGCAAGATCGACAGCCTCGTGGCTGACGGCGGCACCCATATGATGGGCGGCCTGCATCTGGCGCAGCAGCTGGTCGCGGGCAGGCAGAACGCGCACGTCGTCTTGCTCGCCGACGGCGAACCCACTTACGGCTATCAGCCCAAGACCTCTTTGGAAGTGACCAGCTGCTGGTATGTCGGGCATACGACCAAGTTGATTGCTTCCAATACGGAATTTGATTACAGCAAGACCTGCGGCAGCGGCAGCGATACCTCCGAAGGCGAGACCGAATGGTGGATCACCACGACTTGCCCGAAGTGCGGTAATAAACTGCTTCCCCGTCTGCTCAAGTCCACGGAATATGACCTCGCCGACGGCGTCAAATACGAAGCCGGTCTGGTGAAGAGCTCCGCCAAGCTCTACACCGTCGGCTTTGAGACCAGCGGCTACGGCACGACGCTGCTCAACAACATCCAGAACAGTGGATACTATAACGGCACGGTCAGCAACCTGACTCAGGTCTTCAAGGAGATGGCCACCACCATCGCCAAGCCCGCCGGCACCAACGCGGTCGTAACGGACGTAATGAGCCAGTACGTCGACTGGAGCACCGTGCAGGCTCCCGCCGGAGTTTCCTATGACCAGGCTACCGGCAAGCTGACCTGGAACGTCGGCACTCTCACCAGCGAAGGCGCCTCCATCACCTACACGGTTTCGCTGAAGAACGAATATCTCAGCCCCGAGCAGGATACCAACTATCCGCTCAATGCCAGCGCAACTCTTGCTTATACCGACTATAACAGCCAGGCAGCCAGCAAGACTGCCCCCGCTCCGGAAGTGCCGGTCAAGGCAGCTCCCATAGTGACGCCCACGCCCACTCCTGAAGTGACGCCCACGCCCACTCCTGAAGTGACGCCCACGCCCACTCCTGAAGTGACGCCTACGCCCACTCCTGAAGTGACACCCACGCCCACTCCTGAAGTGACACCCACGCCCACTCCTGAAGTGACGCCTACGCCCACTCCTGAAGTGACGCCTACGCCCACTCCCGTGGTGACCGAGGTGCCCCCGCAGGTATTCGATCCTACGCCCGTGCCTGTGGAGCCTGTTCCCACTCCTGAGGAGATCGAGGATGAAGAGCCTCCCATGGTAGAGCCTGAGGAGACCGATGGGATTGATGAGATCGATGAGATCGATGAGGAGGAGATTCCCACCGATGTGCCGAAGACTGGTGACGGCATTGGCAGCTTCGCGCTGGTGATGGCGCTGATCTTCGCTGGCATGCTCAGCGCGGTGGTGATCCTGCGCCGCGTGGTCGCCCACAGCGATAAGTGATCTCCGGCCGGGAAACGGTTGAAACGAAACCTTCCTTAAGGCTGATACAGCTCTGACAGAAAAAAAGAAAAGCGGAAAGAAGCTTCTTTCCGCTTTTCTGCATTTTTGGACTTCCCGTGCGCCTGTTCCGGCGCTGTCGTGCGGAAAAGAGAGAGGGCGGACGGCGGGATCGCCGAAAGAGCAGGTTTTTTCACTTCAGAAAGGCGGATTCATTAACATTGCATGAACACTGGGCGGGATTCTATGGTAAATTGCTCACATAGGTGGTATACTAGTACCCAGGAATGTGTGCAGCCTGGGCGCAGGAACTTTCGCGCAGACGAGCGGTACACATGAATGTTTCAAGGAGGAGAATACTTGAAAAACCGTGTAATCGTGATGCTGCTGGCAGTCCTCCTGGGCGTGGCGGCAATTGTATATTTGATCGTGGGAAACAGCGCGGGAGACTCCCAGAGCGAAGCAGGGTTCACTTCCTCTGCATCGGGCAGCGTGGTCATCAATGAGGCCATGGCCTCTAATCCCGGCGTGATTCCTGCGCCGGACGGCCAGTTCTACGACTGGATCGAGCTGTACAACCCCACTTCTGAAGTGCTGGATCTGTCCAACTGGGGCCTGTCCGATCAATCGAATGTGGCGGCGAAATGGACCTTTGGCAGCGGCACGAAGATCGAGGCGGGCGGTTATCTGCTGGTCTACTGCTCCGATCTGGATCAGAGCGATCCCTCCGCCGGCGCGCTGCACACCAACTTCAAGCTCAAGTCCGGGAGCGACACAGTCGTCCTTTCCGACAGCACAGGAAAGACAGTGGATGCCCTCCCGCTTCTGACCATCACCTCTGGCCATTCCCTCGGCCGTGAGGCGGGAAATACCGGCGAATGGCTGGAGTTTTCCGAACCGACGCCTGGCTTTGAAAACTCTGAAGCGGGGCGGAAGCAATACCTTGCATCTATGGACGGCAGTTCCATTGGCCTGATTATCAGCGAATTCCAGCCCTCCAACAAGACGACGGTCGCCTGCGGGGACGGCACCTACCCCGACTGGGTGGAGATCTACAACCCCACCTCCGCCGCGATCGATCTTTCGGGCTTTGGCCTGTCGGACAACCGCGATAAGCCCATGCGCTGGACCTTCCCAGAGGGAACGACCATCGGCGCGGGAGAGTATCTGCTGGTCTATTGCGACGGAACGGTCGATCTGGCGGGGAGCTACCCCGACGAACTGCACGCTACCTTCGGCCTTTCCGGCTACGAGGAAAGCGTCGTGCTTTCTGCCGCCAGCGGACAGTGCATTGACGCGGTAGACTATCAGGGGATTCCTGCTGATTCCTCCTATGTTCAAAAAGAGGATGGCAGTTGGGAAGTGACAGCCAAGCCCACGCCGGGTTATCCCAATACCGACGAAGGATTTACCGCTTTCCAGGAGCATGTGGCCGCGGCCTATACGGGCAGCGGTCTCATCATATCCGAGGCGATGCTTTCCAATAATTCCTATGCGCCGGAGGGGGAGACCTACAGCGACTGGATCGAGCTGCACAACACCACTGGCGAGGCCATCGATCTTTCTGGCTGGGGGCTGTCGGACCGGGCGAGCAATCCGCTCAAATGGACCTTTCCGGAGGGGGTGACGATCGGGCCGGGGGAGTACCTGGTGGTGCAGGCCTCCGGACTTGATGTGAAGAATCTCAGCGAGGCGAGAAAAACCTATTATCACACCAATTTCAGCCTGAGCTCTGCTGGCGAGATCATCGTTGTGGCACAGCCGGACGGCACGATCGTGGACAAACTCAACTGCGGCCGGATACGGGGCGGCACCAGCTATGGCCGGGGCGAGAGCGGGCTGCCGCTTTATTACACCACCCCCACGCCGGGCGCAGCTAATGGCACCGGCTATCCCGCCTACACGCAGACGCCTGAGATCCTGCTCGCTGCCGGTTTCTATCCCGGCACAAAGCAGGTAGAGGTGAGCGTTCCGGAGGGGACGAAGGTCTATTACACCACCGACGGCTCTGTGCCCGATGAAACCGATCATCTTTACACGGGCCCCATTACGATTGAGGAGACCACCTCTCTTCGGGTGAGGGCCTTTCAGGAGGGGCTTTTGCCCAGCGTGACGGCAACTTCCAGCTACATCATCGCAAGCCCCCATTCCCCGGAGCTTTCCATCGTGTGCGTCTCCATGGAGCACGACGACCTGTTTGACGAGGAAACCGGCATCTACGTCTACGGCCCTAATCCCGGAAGCGCCCCCACCTACAAGACCGCTAACTTCAATCAGGAATGGGAGCGGGCCTGCCATGTGGAGATCTTTGACGGAGAGGGAAATCTGCAGGTTTCTCAGGAGCTGGCCATCCGCATTTTCGGCGCTTTCTCCCGTCTCAGGGAGCAGAAGGGCTTTGCTCTGATCGCCCGAAACGAATACGGCTCCAATTCGATTGACTACCCGGTCTTTGAAAACCGTGACGTCCAGTCCTATAAATCCATCGTGCTTCGCGCCGGAGCGCAGGATTCCACTGTCACCAAGATCAAGGACATCGTTGCCACCAGCCTTGTGGACGGCACCACCAACCTCGAGGTGCAGGCATACCGGCAGGCCGTCCTTTACATCAACGGCAAGTACTTCGGCGTATATAACATCCGGGAGAAGGTGACCCGCTACTTCATCGGCGCCCACTATCCCGGCTACAATATTGACAATCTCGACATTCTCGTCGGCAACGGCACCGTCGTGCAGGGCAGCAATAAGGAGTACAAGGAGATGATCTCCTGGTGCGCTCAGACGGACTTTTCCAATAATGGAGATTATCAGAAGCTCTGCTCGATGGTAGACATCGACAATTACATCGACTATCTGATCGCGGAGATGTACGTGGCCAACACCGATTCGGGTAACATCAAGTTTTTCCGGGAGAATTCCAGCGATCCGGAGCGCAGCAAGTGGAAATGGATCTACTACGATTTTTGCTGGACCTTCCTTGGAGTCAAGCGGGATTTTGTCGAGTGGTTTACTAATCCGGCCGGACACGGCGTTGGCAAGGGCTTTTCCAACCAGCTGACCATCTCCCTGATGCAGAATCAGGATTTCCGCAACCAGTTCATCAGGCGGAGCGCCGAACTGCTCAATTCGATCTACACGCCGGAAAACGTTCTGGCCAAGATCGCAGAATGTCAGGACCGCATCTATGAGGAGATGGAGCGGGATGGGGGAGACCCCGACCGCTGGCCGGAGGGCGGCGGCTTTGGTAACTGGAAGGCCTGCGTCAAGAGCATGCGCAACTTTGCCCGACAGCGCCGCAATTACATGATCGATTCGCTCCAAAAATACTTTAACCTTTCAGATAGCGAGACCCTCAGGATCTATGGCGAAAAAGACGTTGTGGAGCTGGAGGACTGACAAAGCAGAAACACATCCGTGCGGAAAGACGCCGCACGGGAGGGGAGGAAGAATGCCCGTATATATCGACCGGCCCTTTCGTCATGAGCTGAAATATTACATCAATCAGGGAGACGCGCAGGTGCTCAGCCGCCGCCTTTCCCTAACGATGGACAGGGATCAGAACGCCGACGAATACGGCGAATATCACATCCGCAGCCTGTACTTTGACGATACGATCAATTCTGCTGTGCGCGATAAGCTCGACGGAGTGGACGAGCGCAAAAAGTACCGCATCCGCATCTACAATCTTTCAGATGGGGTCATCAGCCTTGAATGCAAGCAGAAGGTGGGCCAGTATATCCACAAGCGCTCCATGCGCATTGACCGGCGGCTCTGCGAGGAGCTGTGCATGGGGGAGTACGAGTCCCTCCTTCATGTGGAGGCGCCTCTTGCCCGGGAAATGTATTATCAGATGAACTGCCGGATGCTGCGGCCGGCGGTGATCGTAGACTACGTCCGGGAAGCTTTTGTTGCTCCCTATCAGGACGTGCGCATTACCTTTGACAAGGATCTGCGCACCGGCGTTTTTGCAAAAGATATCTTCGATCCCGAGATTCCCACTGTCAGGGCAATGGAAGGATATGATATGATATTGGAGGTCAAATTCAACAAATTCCTGCCGGATTACTATCACCGGCTGGTGCAGGTGGACGCTTCCATGCACAGCGCCGTGTCCAAGTACGTCATCTGCCGCAAATTTGAATAGAGAGCAGCCGTCCTGCTTTCCGGAATAATTCCCAAACGTATGTTAAGGAGGAACTCCCAATGCCAGAGACCAATACTACTTCCATCAAGGATGTGCTTGCGGGCATGGTGGACATGTCGTCCAATACGCTCTCCCCGCTGAATGTGATCGTGACGCTGCTGCTGGCCTGTGCCATCGGTCTGTTTATTTTCTTCATCTATCGCAAAACCTTTTCCGGCGTGATGTATTCGCGCAATTTCGGTTTGTCCCTGGTGATGATTACCATGATCACTTCTCTGATCATTTTGCCGATCACCAGCAACCTCACGCTTTCTCTGGGCATGGTGGGCGCGCTGTCTATCGTCCGCTTCCGCACCGCCGTCAAGGATGCAATGGACACGATGTTTATGTTCTGGGGCATTGCGGTGGGCATCTGCCTGGGTGCCCGCTTCTGGGCTGTGGCCATCATCGGCTCGCTGGGGATCGGACTGCTGATGGTGCTTTTGACCATGATTAAGTTCCGGACGGCCCTTCCTTATCTGCTCGTGCTGCATTTTGACTCAGAGGCCTCCGGCTCCGTCCGCGCGCTTCTGTCCAAGCTCCCCGGCCACAAGCTCAAGAGCCGCACCGTGCGCGGCAACTCCGTTGAGATGACGGTGGAAATGCGTCTGCGGGCTGAGGAAGCGGGTTTTGTGGATAAATTCCTCATGATCGACGGCGTGTACGACGCTTCGCTGATCAGCTATCAGGGCGACATCATTTCCTAAAGCGCCGGGAATGCGGAAACCCGAAAATTTTTGCAGGGCGCACAGGGAGCTGAAAACCCTTTCCCGGTAAAATACTGTCCGTGGGTGGCTGTTTTGCTGCGGGAAGCGGAAAGAGGCAGATTTTTGTGGATTTCTGCGAAAATTTTCTTTTTCCGGCAACGAAAATGCTTGATTCATCGTCTTAAGACAGGAACCTTTCCGGCGGTTTCCTCCGTTTACAGAAAATTCAGAGTTTCTTCGTAGACTGGTGATGGTTTTCCCGGAAAGATTTGCTATAATAACCATGACACAAAACGGAACCCTCTATTCCAAATCATTCTGGAGGCAAAGACATGAAAAAGACACTGTCCCTTCTGCTCGTTCTGCTGATTGCGTTCAGCATGGTGGCGGCCTGCATGGTCACGACCGCTTCCGCCGCTGCCAGCGGCACGGTTAAGCTCACGAGCGGCACCATGCGTGTGCGCAAGACCGCTTCGACTTCCGCTTCCGTAGTGGACACGCTCAAAAACGGCGATCAGGTCTCGGTTCTTTCCAAGACCACCAAGAGCGGTGTGCTTTGGTATAAGGTAACCACGCCCAGCAACAAGACCGGTTATGTGCAGGCTAAGTACATCACCCTGGGCAGCTCTTCGAGCAGCAGCACCGGTTCTTCCGGCACCACCACTTCCGGCACCACCGCGACCGTGAAGGTCACGAGCATGAAGATCTATAAGTCCAAGAGCTCCAGCTCCACCGTTCTGGCCACCGCCAAGAAGGGCGCAACGGTCACGGTGCTCTCTCTGACTTCCTCTTCCAGCTGGGCACAGGTCAAGTACGGCAGCGTGACCGGCTACTGCGCCAAGTCCAGCCTGAACACCACCAGCACCGGCACCACTGGCGGCAACGGCTCGGTGAACCCCGCTTTCGTCTCCCTGACGAAGCCCACCTACACCACCTGCTCCACCGAAGCGCAGGTCCTCGAGACCATCAACTATCATCTGTCTCAGTTTGAGAGCAGCTTTTCCTTCAAGGTGAACACCACCAACACCTCCACCATCAGCCGCCTCCTGCCCAAGCAGAGCGAACTGCGCTATGCCTACCTGCTTACCAGCAAGGAAGCCGCAGCCCAGAAGGTGGATCCTATCACCTACTATGTTAACGGTTCCATGGTTTCCGTAACTGCCCGCTACAACACTGCCGGCCTGCTCCTGCAGCACTATAAGAACGGCACGACCCTGACTGACTCCAAAGCCAAGACCCTTAAGACCAAGGTCGAAAGCATTCTCAAGTCCGAGACCAGCACCAGCATGAGCGATTATGAAAAGGCGCTGGCCCTTCATGACTACATCGTCCTCAACGCCGGCTACGACAGCAGCGACATTTCCTACACTGCTTATGGCGCTCTGGTTGAGGGCAAGGCTTCCTGTCAGGGCTACGCGGAGGCTACCTGCCTGCTGTACACCCTCGCGGGTCTTGAGAACTATTTTGTCCGTTCCGATTCCCTGGTCAACGTGGGTGGTACCCATGGATACACGAAGGTCAAGATTGACGGCAGTTGGTACTGCGTGGACACCACCGGTGACGATCCCAAGCCCGATAAGGCCGGCCGTCTCCGTCACGACTTCTTCCTGACTTCTGATGAGATCATGGAGCAGCGCTATACTCCCTGGAATTCCAGCTATTATCCCGCTGCCACCAAGATGACCATGAACTACTATGTCAAGAATGATCTGGTTGTGTCCAGCGCCAGCGAGCTGCAGGCCAAGGTCAAGGCGGCGACCAACGCCAAGAAGTCCAGCCTGGAAGTCTGGGTTGACGATTATTCTTCCGGTAACTACTCCCTGGCCAAGATCAAGGCGGCTCTGACCAACGGCGCTTCCTGCACGGTTTACAGCCTTGGTTCCAGCGGCATTGAACGTTGCACGATTTATATCACCTTCGAATACTAATTCTGGATTGGAGACAGGGTTGGAAGAGGAATCTCTCCTCCACCCTGTCTCTTGTTTTATCGCGCTGCCGGAGATGGATTGCGGCGCGGTTTTGCGGAAAATTTATGATAAAATGAGAAACAGCAAAGCAGGAGGAAAACTACCAATGGAAAAGGAAAAGTTCTGTGGACTGTTTGGACCGCAGGACAGGCGGGAGCAGTTTGAGGGCAAAAAGGGAGAACAAATGCGGGAAAAACTCCTCCACATCCTTCGCCGGGTCAGCAGCATGGGAATCCACCAGTTCGGATGCTGCTATGGGATTGGTTTTCAGCTTTTGGCAGGGGAAGCAATTCTTCAGCTGAAGGAGGAAGACGATAGCATCCGGCTGGTATTTTCCATGCCTGAAGAATCGCAGAATATTGAGTTTTGGACACAGGCGGAAAGAAAGCGCCATCAGGAGATTTTTTTCAACGCAGACCATGTCAGCTATCATCCCAATCTGATTATGACTACGGGCTATGCCAGCGCGGAGGAATACCTTCTTCGACAGGTGACCCATGCGATCGTCTGCTATTCGCCTGAAAATCTTGAGGATGCAGGAATGCTGCGGATTATGGATTTTTTTGCAATTCCCCAGTGCAATCTGGCGCAGATGAATGAAACGGAAGCGCTTTTTTCTGTGGATTTGGATGGCTGATAAGATGCGAAGAAAGGCGGGCGGTGAGGCTGGACAGGTGTTTGATCCTCTTTGCTGTGGCTGCGCGTCTTTCCCGGAGGGCTTTGAAACCGGAGAAGGCGCCAGCTGCTTTTCCGGTCGGGAGATGTATGAAAAAAGAAAGGTTTTTGCGCCAATTGCAGAAGCGGCGCATCCTTTTGCCGGGAGAGACCATCGGGGAACAGGGGATTGCGATTTTGGCAGGTGAAAACCGCCTACAGTTTTTTCGGTTGCCTGGCGTGGTGCCTCACATCTCCGCACTGTAAATGTTTTTCCCCTCTGCTATGGCCTGCCAGATTAGTGGTTCAAGGCCGGGTAGCACTGGCAGCGCCAGGGTCAACCGGTGGAAACGTGGAAGCACGCTGAATCCGGCAGCCACAGGCTGCTGTCGATGTGTGATTGAAGCAATAAAAAGCGGACAGATTTTTAAATCTGTCCGCTTTTTGTACGGATGGAGGGGCGAATCTGCAGGGATTACTTGCCGATGCGGGTTACGCCGCCCATGTAGGGGACAAGCGCCTCGGGGATGAGGACGGAGCCGTCTTCCTGTTGGTAATTTTCGAGGATGGCGGCTACAGTGCGGCCCACAGCCACGCCGGAACCGTTGAGGGTATGGCACAGCTCCGGCTTGCCCTTGGGCTCGCGGCGGAAGCGAATGCCAGCGCGGCGGGCCTGATAATCCTCAAAGTTGGAGCAGGAGCTGATTTCCAGATAGCGGCCGTAGCTGGGCATCCACACTTCGATGTCATAGGTCATCGCAGAGGAGAAACCAAGATCGCCGCCGCACAGCCGGACGACGTGATAGGGCAGGCCCAGCTTCTGAAGCACCAGCTCGGCATTGGCGGTCAGGCTTTCCAGCTCGGCGTAGGAGTCCTCCGGGCGGGTAAACTTGACCAGCTCCACTTTATTGAACTGATGCTGGCGAATGATGCCGCGGGTGTCGCGTCCGGCGCTGCCGGCCTCGCCACGGAAGCAGGCGGAATAGGCGCAGTGCTTGATGGGAAGCTGCGCACCGTCCAGGATCTGCTCGCGGTACATGTTGGTGACAGGCACCTCGGCAGTGGGGATCAGATAGTAATCCGTTCCCTCCACGTGGTACATGTCCTCGGCGAACTTGGGCAACTGGCCCGTGCCGCGCATGGAAGCGGTGTTAGCCATGAAGGGCGGAAAGATCTCCGTGTAGCCGGAGCAGCCGGTGTGCGTGTCGAGGAAGAAGTTGATGATGGCGCGCTCAAGCCGGGCGCCCAGACCGCGGTAAAAGGTGAAGCGGGCGCCGGTCACCTTTGCGCCGGTGTCAAAGTCCAGAATGTTCAGGTCGGTGCCGATATCCCAGTGGGCCTTGGGTTCAAAGGCAAAGGCAGTGGGTTCGCCCCAGCGGCGCAGCTCCGCGTTTTCGGAATCATCCTTGCCGGGCTGCACCTCTTTGCAGGGGATGTTGGGGATGGACATGAGGAACTCGGTCAGCTGTGCGTCCTTTTCGGTCACTTCCTTGTCCAGCTCGGTGATCCGGTCGGAAAGCTCCTTCATCTCAGCCAGCAGGGCGGAGACGTCTTCGCCAGCCTTTTTGAGCTTGGGGACCTGGGCGGAGTCTGCGTTGCGCTTGGCCTTGAGAGTCTCCACGTCGGCCATCAGGGCGCGGCGGCTCTCGTCAAGGGCCAGCAGGCCGTCTACGTCGATGTCAGTCTTGTTGCGCAGGGCCAGCGCCGCGCGCAGCTCGTCAGGATTGTTGCGAATACGCTTGATATCCAGCATGATGAACTACCTCTCTGTTCGTGCAGTTTATACGTGATGAAGTTGCGGATGAATCGTGATTGGTCCGGGCGTTTGCGCTTACCACCGCGCCAATTTGGATCGTTTTGGGCGGCGTAATGGCGAAAATACAGAAAGATTACCAGCCTGGTTTTTCCGGCCCTGGGGCTTTGCACCCCGAGACGGTTACCCACGGGCACAGCAAAATCCGAAAAATTTTGTTCCTTGCGGCTGTTTCTGCCCGGAACCCCGAGGAGGTTTAAGAGCCGCCTGAAAGAATCACGGAAAAGCTTTTGCCCTTTCGCGAAAGCGAAGCCAAAATCACATCCGCTGCGGTGCTGCCACGCCGATGAGGTTCAGACCGGTGGCGATGACTGTCCGGGCCGCTTCGGTCAGGGCAAGGCGGGCATACTGCACCTCGGGCGCTTCGCCCAGAATGCGGTTTTCCAGATAGAACTTGTTGTAGGCCTGGCAAAGATCCACCACATGGCGGGTGACCATGTAGGGCTCGTTTTTTTCGCAGGCGGCGTGGACGGCGTCGGGGAATTCGCCCAGCAGGCGCACCACCTCAAGAGACGCCGCGTCCGTAAGGACGCTGTAATCCACCTCCTGACCAGGCTGCCAGCCGGCTTTCTGAAGGACCGAGCAGCAGCGTGCGTGGGTATATTGGCAGTAGGGACCAGTCTCACCGTCGAAGTTGAGGGCGCGGTCCCAGCTGAACACAATGTCCTTGATGCGGCCGGAGGAAAGAGCGTTGAAGACGATTGCGCCAACGCCGACGTCACGGGCCACCTCGTCGATATTTTCAAGGCCGGGATTCTTCTCGAGCATGATGCTGCGGGTCAATTCAATGGCCTTTTGCAGCACCTCCTCCAGGAAGACCACCTTGCCCTTGCGGGTCGAGAGGGTGCCGTCCTCGGTGGAGACCATGCCGAAGGCCACGTGGATGAGATCCTTGGACCACTCGTAGCCCATCATCTCGATGACCTTGAAGAACTGCCGGAAATGGAGGTTCTGCTGATAGGCCACCACGTACAGGCACTTGTAAAAGTCGTAGGTATCTTTGCGGTACAGGGCGGCGGCAATGTCGCGGGTGGCGTACAAAGTGGCGCCGTCGCTTCTGAGGATCAGGCAGGGAGGCATGTTGTCCTCTTCCGGGAAACGAACGACGGACGCGCCGTTGTCGATCTCCAGCAGGCCCTTTTCCTTCAGCTCGCGGATGACCCGGTCCATCTTGTTGTTGTAGAAGGACTCGCCGGCATAGGAATCAAAGGTGATGCCGAGCAGCTGGTAGACCCTGTCCACCTCTTTGAGCGTCAGATCGCGGAACCAGTGAAACAGCTCGAGCGCATCGGGATCGCCATCCTCAATGGACTTGAAGGCAGCACGGGCCTGATCGTTGAGGGAGGGATCCTTCTCCGCTTCCTCGTGGAAACGGGCGTAGATCTTGAGCATTTCCCGAACGCCGCCCTTTTTGATTACGTCCCGGTCGCCCCATAGGCGGAGCGCTACGATGAGCTTTCCAAACTGCGTACCCCAGTCGCCCAGATGGTTGATGCCCACGCAACGGTAGCCGAGGAAGCCGTAAAGGTTGTAAAGCGCATGACCGATCACTGTCGTGCTCAGATGGCCGATGTGGAAGGGCTTTGCGATGTTGATGGAGGAATAGTCGATGCAGATGGTCTTACCCGCCCCCTCGTCGGAGGAACCATACCGCCCGCCCTGCGCGAGGACGGCGTCCATCACTGTGCGGGCATAGGTGGTTCGGTCGAGGAAGAAGTTCAGGTAGCCGCCGGCCGCCTCCGCGCGGGAGACGAAAGCGGGAAGTTCCGCAGTCTGCGCCAGCTGCGCCGCGATGGCGGGAGGAGCCTTCCGCATCGTGCGGGCAAGACGGAAGCAGGGCAGGGCAAAGTCGCCCATTTCGGGGTTCGGGGGCGTTTCGATCATCTGCTGCAGCTGAGCGGCCTCCACCCCCGCGGCAGGGGCAAGCGCCTCTGCGAGCGCCTGTTTAAAGTCCATGGGAACACCTCGTTTGATCGTGAAATATCATTGCTCATTCAATACTTTAGTATACCATTGAATGGCGGCGGAGGGAAGGGCGCAGGCCGGGAAGGGCGGGCTTTTCCTAAAAGAAATCTGTGAAAATTCAAAGAAAGGGAGCCTTTTGCGGTTTGTGGGAAGGAGAAGGGAGGGATGCGGAAAGAAGAATGTATAGAAAAGAAAAGTTAGCGTTGGATTCGACAGTTGTCCTTTTAACTTTGGAGTGCTATACTTTGAATGAATTTTACGAATTTTTCCAGGGAGGGATTGTTATGGCAGAATTGAGCCCGCGCGTGAAGAGTATTCTCACGCGGATGCAGAAAAATGAGATCACCGAGTATCATATTTATACCCGCATCGCCAACCGGACGAAGGACGAGGCCAACAAAAAGGTGCTGCAGCAAATCGCTGCGGAGGAAAGGGCCCATTCGCAGGTCTGGAAGCGTTACACTGGCGAAGATCCCGCTCCCAACCGGCTGAAAATCTTCTGGTACAGCTTGATCAGCCTGCTTTTTGGCATCACCTTTGCCCTCAAGCTGATGGAAAAGGGCGAAGACGCTGCAGAGAATGAATACGATCTGATCGCCGCCGAGGTGCCGGAAGCAAAAAAGATCTCTGACGACGAAGAACGGCATGAGGCAGAGCTTCTCGCGCTGCTTGACGAGGAGCGGCTCCATTATGTCGGCTCCATGGTGCTTGGACTCAACGATGCGCTTGTGGAGCTGACCGGCACCCTGGCCGGCCTGACCTTCGCCATGCAGAACACCGAGCTGGTGGCTCTTTCCGGCCTGATCACCGGCATTTCCGCCACGTTCTCCATGGCTTCGTCAGAATTCCTTTCTGCCCGTTCCGAGGGCCGTTCGGACGCCCTCAAGTCCTGTATCTATACAGGCATCGCCTATGTAATCACCGTCATCCTTCTGGTGCTCCCGTATCTGATCCTGCCCAAAGAAGGCTATGTGCTGGCGCTGGTGTGCATGCTGGCGGTGGTGGTGCTGATTATCTTTGTGTTTAACTACTATATCTCCGTCGCGCAGGATCTGCCCTTCAAAAAGCGCTTCGGCGAAATGGCCGCCATCAGCCTGGGCGTTGCGGTGCTCTCCTTCGTGGTGGGTCTGCTGGTCAAGCATTTCCTGGGTATCGATATCTAAACGCTCCGCTTTCGCAAAGAGCGCAGAGCGGGCTTTACGGGTTTATAGACAACACCTGCTTCCCTTCGGATGTCGGGGCAGGGTCGGAGAGGAAAGAGGGTCGCAAGGCTCTCTTTTCCATTTTGCCGTACATGCTGCCCAAACGGCTGGAAGCGCAAGGGGCTGCGGCCCCAGGGAACGGCTTGCCTATGAAAACGCTCAAAGAAAGAATAAAAGTCAAAAAAATAAAAAGTCCTCAAATGGGAACTCCTCCCCCAAGATTACGGAGGAGGAGTTCGGGCGTAAACGGGAAGCAAAGGGCGGCCGCCCTTTCTCATCATCGACAGGCAGGTCACTTTCCCAGCTTGATGACGTTGGCATCCGTGCAGAAGGTGTCGGTCGAATATAGCACCAGCACCTCGTCGAAGCCTTCTTTTTCAATGAAGTCCGACAGCAGAAAATTGCAGTAACGAAGGTCGATCAGCTGGATCTGGGCGTAATCTTCGGCGATCAGCGGCGCGAAGCAGTGGGCGAAGGAATCCTTGAGGATCAGCAGCTTTCCGGTTTTTTCCGGGTCGTTGTTCACGATGGTGACCTGTGCGTGGTTGCCGCCGAGGAAGTAGGAATATTTGTCCTTTTTGGAAAGAAATTCCTCTGCGTACAGCCCGTCGTGAACGCTGCCGTCGTCAAGGATGGTCATAGTGAAGCTGCCGCCCCGGTCGAAGTGTTCGATGCTGTCTGTCTTTTGGTTCCAAAGCTGATTTTTCGAAAAAAGCGTACCGAGAAAGCTGCTGCTGACCGTGGCGCGTTCATAGGCGTCAAGGCCGATCGGGGCCTTTCCCTGCGCCTGGCGCAGCGCGTCATAGGCGTAGGCAGCGCCGGGGGTCGTCCAGTGGTGATCCGTCCGGTAATAGACGTACTCGTCGCTGTGGGGAAGCAGCACCTCCGCACCCGAGACAAAGACCGCCCCCTCCGCCGCTTTTTCGATCCGGTCGAGCACCTGCTGCTCGTCATAGCTCCAGGCGCCCGCGGGCAGGCGGCTGGCGTAGACGAGAGTGCTGCTCGGCACGGCCAGCACCGACACCGGCACCTTCGTCCGCCCGATCAGGGCAGACAGCGCGGAGAGATTCTTTTCAAGCCGTTCTTCATCCGGCGTTTCAAAGCGCTGCAGGAGCGTGCCCTCCGAGCCGAAGTATACGCCGTTGTTTTGCAGCTTTCCGCTCAGGCGGGTCGCTTCTGCCTTGAGAGAGACCCAGCTGTCGCGGGCGGGAAACTGGTCGGTCACGTAGGTTTCAAACTCCTTCATGAACTGGCCGCTGCCGACGGTCTTGAGGGAAAGGGCTGGAAAGGACGCAAGGTAACGGTTCTCGTTTTCGGAAAAGCTCCGGTCTGGGACCAGCAGCATCGCCAGCGCGCCGAGCAGAAGCGCCGCCGCAAACAGGATGCACAGCACTTTGGCGCGGGCCGTTTGGGAAAGTTTCATCGGACGTTCACCTCACTAAAACCGAAAATACAGGAAGGGATTGTAGCTTGCGTCCACCAGAAAGGCGACCGAAAGCACCAGAAGCGCCGCCAGCGCCAGCACCTCCAGCAGGAACCAGCCGGGCTTTTCGTCCCGGGCCAGGACGGCGTCTGAGATCCTTTTGCCCATGGGCAGGGAGCAGACCGCCATCACAGCCAGCATCAGGCCGTTTTCCCGAAGGAGCGAGAGCGCCTGTCCGTCGAGGAAGGCGCCGCCAGCGCCGAAAAGCGCGCCGAAATATGCCCCGGCGTCCGCCATGCTTTCAAAGGAGAACAGCACCCAGCCAAGGAGCACCGCCGCCATGGCGTAAATATGGCCCACGGCGGCAGGCGCCCGCTGCAGCGGCTTGGCCAGAAGGAATTTTTCCAGCGCGATCAGTGCGCCAAAATACAGCCCCCACAGCACGAAGTTCCAGCTTGCGCCGTGCCACAGGCCGGTGAGGAACCATACCACCAGCAGGTTTCGGAGCAGCTTCAGGGGGCCCACACGGTTGCCGCCAAGGGGGATGTAGACATATTCGCGGAACCAGCCGCCCAGGGTCATATGCCAGCGCCGCCAGAATTCCGAAACGCTTCGGGAAGCGTAGGGGTGATCGAAGTTTTCCGGAAAGTGGAAGCCCATCATGGAGCCAAGGCCGATGGCCATGTCCGAATAACCGGAAAAGTCAAAATAGATCTGAAATGCAAAGGTCAGAATGCCCGCCCACGCAGTCAGAACGGAAAGCTCTGAAAGCGTGCTGCTTTGAATGCCGTCCCAGACCTGACCGATGGTATTGGCCAGCAGCACCTTTTTCCCAAGGCCGCAGAGGAACCGGCGCACGCCGCAGGCAAAGCCCTCAAGGGTCTCCTTCCTTTCGTCAAGCTCTTTGGCTACGTCCACGTAGCGGACGATGGGCCCGGCGATCAGCTGCGGGAACATTGCCACATAGGCGCCGAAGGAAAGGATGTTTTTTTGAACGTCCACTCTGCGGCGGTAAACGTCGATGGTGTAGCTCATGGTCTGGAAGGTGTAAAAGGAAATGCCGATGGGGAGGGAGGGAGACGGCACGGGGAGGGAAAGCCCCAGAAGATGGTTGAGGCTGCTTACGGCAAAACCGCTGTACTTGAAAAAGCCCAACAGACCCAGATTGGCGGCGACCGAAAGGGCTAGCCAGAACTTTGTTCCAGCTTTGCTTTTCCGCTCGTCACAGCGGCGCACCATCCGCCCGCAGGTGTAGTCAAGCAGGGTGGAAAACAGCATTAAAACCACATAGACCGGCTCGCCCCAGGCATAGAAGACCAGGCTGATCAGAAAAAGGACGCCGTTTTTCCAGGAGCGGGGCACGAGAAAATACAGCCCCAGCGCAATGGGCAGGAAGGCAAACAAAAAAGTAATGCTGCTGAAAACCATGGCCTGTGTGTTCCTGCTTTCTTCGGAAGTGAAAAGGGGCGGAGCTGCATTGCAGACGCTCCCTGCCGTTAGGATACGCAGCTTTCATCAAAAAGGAAAGGCTGCGGAGAAATCTGCCGGATTTATTTGGTCAGCTCGTCAAAGCGGCTGGCCAGCTCTTCGGCGTTTTCCGCCATGAACAGGCCCACCCATCTGCCGTTGATCCGGACGATGTAATGCTGAGCAATTTCATACTGATCCGCCAGATAAAATTCAAAGTTGGAGATAATGGTCTGGGCGCGGGCTTCCAGCTGTCCTCTGACAGTGCCGGCATCCGCCTCGTCCTTTACTTTGACGACAGAGATCATGCCGGCCTTGACGTTTATCATGGGCTCGATCAGGCTGTAGGATTCGAGCTTATCCGTGCTGAGACCGCCGTAGAGCTCCGAAAGATATTCCGAGGGGATCTCCGCAAGAGAAGTGCCTGCGTACAAGCTGGAAAGCTCCTGGGTCACGGCGACAGCGTCAAGAGCGGGGATTTCGGTGGGAGCCGGAGTCGGCCCTTCGGTGGGTTTAGGCGTGGACTTAGGCGTGGGCGTAGGCTCAGCCGTAGGAGTAGGCGCAGGCTCAGCTGTGGGTGCGGGAATCGGCGCTGCGGAAGAGGCGGGGATTTCGGTGGGGGCCGGAGTCGGCTCTTCTGTCGGAACGGGCGTCTCGGTGGGTGCGGGCGCTGCCGTCTCTTCGATCACCGGCGAAGCGGAAGGCTCTTCAGGAAGATCCGCCGGCGTGCCGCAGCCGGAAAGCATCAGCGCGGCGAGCGCCGCGGCGGAAATCAGGGAAACAATGCGTTTGGTCATAAAAGGTTCCTCCACACTATCGTAATTCCGGTAAAAGGCATATCTTTCGCCGTTTTTTGCTGCCTTTCTATAGACGGAAAAGCCCCCTCTGCGGTTCCAGCATTCTGGAAAAATTTTTAACAGCTGTACCCGGCTGAAAAAGCCGAAAGGCTGCGGCGCGGCATTTTTTCAAACAGAGAGAAAAAGCGGGTTTTTACGTGCCGCGGCGCGGCGGCTGTGTTTTGCCGGAAAAGGGCGGCAGAGAGGGCGATACCCCGAAAAAAGCAGGCAGGACAATCCGCTTCCCCTCGGAGAGAGAGGGATTCTTTGTCAGAAATTCTCCGTTGGTCTGGACACTGTTCTATTGCTCAGTGTACAATAAAAAAACTGTAACATGTATGGGATCATCGTTGCGCCGGCGGCGCAGACTTTCAGCGAAGAAGGTAATGAGGCATGAACATCTGCTTTATCGTCAATCCCGTTGCCGGAAAGGGCCGCGCGCTTTCGGCTATTGAAAAAGCCGTAGAGGTTGTCAAGGAGACAGGCGTCTGCTATGAGGTGCGCCGGACCAGGGCGGCGGGGGACGCCGTAGGCCTGGCCGCACAGGCGGCCGCGGAGGGCTTTGATCAGATTGTTGCCGTGGGCGGCGACGGTACGGTCTGCGAAGTGGCGCAGGGGTTGGTGGGGCTTCCCTGCGCAATGGGGATCATTCCCGGCGGAACGGGAAACGATTACCGGCGCAGCCTTCTGTTGCCGGCCTCTCCGGTGGAGGCGGCGAAGGTGCTTCTTGAGGGGACGCCCCGCACGGTGGACGCCATGCAGGCAGACGAGTTTGTTTCCATTAATATTTCTACCGTCGGCTTTGACAGCGAGGTGGTCAAAAACGCCGAGCGGTTCTCCGTCCTTCGTGGAATGAGCTATTTCGCCTCGGTGCTGTATACTGTTTTTCATTACAAAAGCCCGGAACTTCGGGTGACTCTTTCGGATGGACGAAGCTTTGAGGGCTCCCGCTTTCTGGTGGCGGCCGGAAACGGCACCCATTACGGCGGCGGCATTCAGATCCTGCCGGACGCAGACAGCGCGGACGGGCTGCTCGATCTTTGCGTGGTGGACTGCATCCATATGCCGGGCGATCTGTTCACCCTTCTTCCAAAGGTGATGAGGGGGAAACACAAAGACGGCGAGCGGGTGCATCTGCTGCGGACAGAATCCCTGACCATCGAAAGCGAAACGCCCTTGACCCTCAATGTGGACGGAAACCTTTTTGAAGGACGGAAAAAGGTGTCCATGAGGGTGCTTCCCCGGGCGCTGCGCATTGTGGCGCCTATCCCGAAGGAGGGGGCGGTCAGGCGCTGAAGGAGCTGTCTGGCGGCGTACAAGGATAAAAGGAGAACGGAGATTACCGATGAAACAGAGAAAAAACAAGGGGAATCTGCGCTTTTTCGGTCGGTTTCTTAAGGGCTTTCGGTGGCTGTTTGCGCTAGGCGCGGCGGCCTCCGTCTTATCTATTCTTTTCAATTTTCTGATGCCGCAGGTGATCCGCATCACGGTGGATTCAGTCATTGGAGACGAGCCGTTTGAACTGCCGGCCTTTCTGGCAGAACGGCTGATGGCAGCGGGCGGCCGGGAGCTGCTGCGGGAGAATCTCTGGATCTGCGCGGTGGCAGCAGTGGCGTTTGCCGTGCTGTCGGGGGTCTCGACGTATCTTTACCGTCTCTGTATCGCAAGGGGGAGCGAGGGGGCGGTCAAGAGCCTGCGGGACGCCCTTTACAGCCACATCCAGCGGCTGCCCTACAAATGGCACATTTCCGTGCAGACCGGCGATATCATCCAGCGCTGCACCTCCGACGTGGACGTGGTGCGGAATTTTCTTACCACGCAGCTGATGGAGCTGTTTCGGACGGCGGCACTGGTGGCGCTGGCGATGAGCTTTATGTACTCCATGAACGGGACGCTTTCCACCATCGCCCTGGCCTTTGTGCCGGTGACGGTGGCCTATTCCGCCATTTATTACAGCATCATCGCCCGGCGGTTTCAGGTGGCGGACGAGGCGGAGGGCGATCTTTCCGCCATGGTGCAGGAAAATCTGACCGGCGTTCGGGTGGTTCGGGCGTTCGGGCGGGAAAGCTACGAAATTGACCGTTTTGAGCAGAAGAACGAGCGGTTCGCCCGGCTTTGGATCCGTCTGGGCAAGGTCATGGGCTGTTACTGGGGCCTTGGCGACCTGACGACAGCCGTGCTGGTGATGACCATTGTCCTGGTGGGTTCGATTTTCACCATCCGCGGAAAGATCCTTCTGGGCGAATACCTGGTGTTTCTCTATTACACCGGAATGCTGACCTGGCCCATCCGAAGCTTTGGGCGCATTTTGGCGGACATGAGCAAAATGAACGTTTCCCTGCTGCGCCTCCGGGAGATTCTTGAGGCGGAGGAGGAACAGGAGCGGGAAGAAGACCAGACCCCGGATATGTCGGGAGACATTGTGTTTTCCCACGTCTCCTTTGCCTATGAGGGCGGAAAGGAGATTCTCCACGACCTTTCCTTTACGATTCCCGCCGGCAGCACCTTCGGCATTCTCGGCGGCACCGGCAGCGGAAAATCCACCATTACTTATCTGCTGACCCGTCTGTACGACCTGCCGGAAGGCTGCGGCTCCATTACGGTGGGCGGCGTTGATCTTCGAAACATCCGCCTTTCCCACGTGCGCAAAAACGTCGGTCTGGTTCTGCAGGAACCCTTCCTTTTTTCGCGAACCATTGCCCAGAACATCGCCGCGTTCCGTCCGGAGGCTCCTTTTGAGGAGATTCGGGAGGCGGCGAAGACTGCGGCGCTGGACGAGGCGGTCATGGGCTTTTCAGAAGGGTATGACACGATCGTGGGCGAACGGGGCGTGACCCTTTCCGGCGGGCAACGGCAGCGGGTGGCCATCGCCCGGACGCTGATGCAGGGGGCGCCGGTCATGATCTTTGACGACTCGCTCTCTGCAGTGGACACCGAGACCGATCAGAAGATCCGCGCGGCCCTTTCGGAAAAAACCAGTCGCGCAACCACCGTCCTTATCTCCCACCGGATCACGACCCTCCGGCAGGCGGACTGCATCCTGGTGCTCGAAGACGGGCGGGCCGCCCAGCTCGGCACCCACGAGCAGCTTTGTGCCCAGGAGGGAATTTACCGCCGCATTTACCGGCTGCAGGGAGCGGCGGAGACGGAAGGAGGTGAAGCGCAGTGAGCGCCATTGAGGAACAGGTATACGACAAGCCCTTTGACCTGAAGATCTGGAAAAAGCTCTGGCCTTTTCTGAAAAAATACCGCGTGCGCCTTGCGCTGATCGCCCTGACTATGATCGTCTCTGCGGCGATCGACGTCGTCATTCCCCTGATTCAGAAGGATGCGATTTCCCGCTTCATTGAGCCGGGGACTACGGAGGGAATGGTGGGCTATGGCCTGCTGTACGGCGGTTTTCTGATCGCACAGGTGCTGTGCGTGGTGATCTTCGCGCAGCTGGCCATGACAGCGGAGATGCGCATCGGCTGCGATATCCGCAGCGCTCTTTTCCTTCATCTGCAAAGGCTCTCCTTTTCCTATTACAACACGACGCCAGTCGGCTATATCATGGCCCGCGTCATGAATGATATCAACCGCATCGCCAGCATGATCGCCTGGGGGCTGGTGGATATCCTCTGGGCGGCCTTCTACGTCATCGGCGTGTTTGGCGCGATGCTGGCGCTGGATGTCACCATGGGGCTTTTGATCCTGCTGATCGTTCCCATGATCGCCGCGGCGACGGTGTATTTTCAAAAGCGCATCCTGAAGGCGAACCGGGAGGTCCGGCGGCAGAACAGCCGTATGACCGGCGCCTACAACGAAGGCATCACCGGCGCGCGCACCTCCAAGACCCTCTGCATCGAGGAGCAGAACAGCCGCTCCTTTGCCGCGATCACGGAAAAGATGCACAGCGCATCCGTCCGCGCGGCGCTTCTCAATGCGCTGTTCGTTCCGGTGGTGGTGTTCTGCTCGAGCCTGGCGGTGGCGATCGTGCTGTATCGCGGTGGGACGCTGACCATGGAAAACCTCCTTGATTTTGCAAAGCTGTCAGTATTCATCTCTTATGCGGTCAGCATCTTTGAGCCCATTCAGCAGCTGGCCCGCATTTTTGCGGATTTTATTTCCATGCAGGCGAGCATCGAGCGGGTAACGGACCTGCTGGAAAAGGAGCCGGACATCACCGACAGCCCCAAAGTGATCGAAACCTACGGCGATTCCTTTCAGCCGAAGCGGGAGAACTGGGAGCCTATCCGCGGCGATATCGAGTTTGACCACGTGTGGTTCCGTTACCCCGACGGCACGGAATACGTGCTGGAGGATTTCTGCCTGAAGGTGCCGGCCGGCACCGTGGTGGCGATCGTCGGCGAGACCGGCGCGGGAAAGTCTACGATCGTCAATCTGGCCTGTCGCTTTTTTGAACCGACAGGGGGGCGGATTTTGATCGACGGCAAGGACTATCGGGAGCGGTCTCAGCTCTGGCTCCACTCCAACCTGGGCTACGTGCTGCAAAATCCTCATCTTTTTTCCGGAACCATTCGGGAAAATATCCGCTACGGCTGCCTGACTGCCACCGATGAAGAGGTGGAGGAGGCGGCGCGGCTGGTGGCGGCCGACGGCGTGGCGGCCCGCATGGAGAAGGGCTATGACTCCGACGTGGGCGAAGGGGGCGACCGCCTGTCCACCGGCGAAAAACAGCTGATCTCCTTTGCGCGGGCAGTGGTGGGAAAGCCGCCGATCTTCGTACTGGACGAAGCGACCAGCTCCATCGACACCGAGACCGAGCAGCTGATTCAAAACGCCATTGCAAACCTGCTCGAAGGCCGCACTTCTTTTGTGGTGGCCCACCGGCTCTCCACCATCCGCCATGCGGATGTGATCCTGGTGGTCAAGGACGGAAAGATCATCGAACAGGGCGCTCATCGGGAGCTGATGGCGAAAAAGGGCGCCTATTACTCCCTCTATACGCGGCAGTTTGAAGAAGAAGGGGCCAAAAAGATTTTCGGTGAAAAAACGCGCACGATCATGCGGAAAAATAAAGGTGGAAAGTAAAAGAAAACGGACGAACGTTGTAGTTCCAGGAAAAGAAACGTGCGAACGTTTTATTAAATTTTAAATTTTCTGCATAAATGCCTCCAAACAGGGAGGACAAATTGTCTGAAAGGTTTTATACTGAAACTATACCCTTGATTGGCAAAGGTCCATACAGTTTTGACGGATGGGAAGAGTCTACGGCTTGCTGTGTGTCCTGCAGATGCGGGTGCCATGGGTTACTACGCCTTCGCGGCTGAGAGGGAGAAATAGCGGCCCTGTTTCGACCGACGAAAACAAAGAAACACGTCAAATACGGCGGCCGGAGGTGTGCGTGCCTTTGTCAATTGAGGGTACGGGGAAACCTTATGGAATTTTGCCATTTGAATGGGAATGGGATGACTGAGGAGGATACTCATGGAGTCTGAAAACGACTGCTATAGGATTCAGCTGCTAGGGGAATTTTCTGTGACTCAGGGAGAAGAATGCCTTTCGGATGCGGCGGGACGGATGCAGCAGGTCTGGAATCTGATTGAGTATCTGATCGTCAACCGGCATAAGACCATTCCGCAGGGGATATTGCTGGAGATGCTCTGGCCGGACGACAGGAGCGAGAACCCGGCCAACGCCCTGAAGAATCTGGTGTATCGGGCGCGGACTCTGCTTTCCAAGGCGATGCCAGGCGAGGAAAGGCCCTTTATTATCTTCCGCAGAAACACCTACGCCTGGAACAACGACCTCCCCTGCGAGATCGACATTGAACAGGTGGAGCAGGCCTGGAGGGAAGCCGGCAGCGACAATATGGAAGAGGAGGAAAGCCTGGAGCGGTATCTCAGGGCGATCGGGCTGTATCAGGGAGAATTTTTGCCCAAATCGCTGGCAGAGGAATGGACGATGTCCCTGCGCACCTATTACAGCTCCATCTTTACGGACTGCATCGTCCGGGCCTTTGAGCTGCTGGTTCAAAGAGAGCGTTTCGGCGAGGCGGTTGTGATCTGTGAAAAGGCAGTTTCGCTGGAGAAATATTCAGAAAAAATGCATGAGCTGCTGATACGTGCCTACATGGCGAAGGGGGATCACGCAGCGGCCCTGAAGCATTACTATTACACGGTGGACATGTTCTATGCGGACATGGGCGTCAAGGTCTCAAGCCAGATCACCGACCTTTACAATGAGATCACCAAGTCCATCAGCAACATCGAAGCGGATCTGGGCATGATTGAGTCGCAGTTGCACGAGACCGAGGTGGCGCCGGGCGCATATTTCTGCACCTATGAGATTTTTCGCAATATCTACCGGATTCAGAGCCGTTATATGCTCCGTTCCGGCCAGAGCTTCATGGTTGCGCTGATCTCTATTTCTGACGAACAGGACAACCTGCCGGAGCAGGCGGTGATCACCGAAGCGATGGGCTATTTGAAAAGCACGTTGGTGCATGCCCTTCGAAAGAGCGACGTGGTCTCCCGCTTTAGCCCGACGCAGTACGTGCTGCTGCTCGGTTCATTGACGTATGAAAACGGCCAGATGGTGCTCGGACGTATCTTCGACCGCTTTAAGCGGCGCAGCAAGGCGCTCAGTATCAAAGTGCACTACAATCTCCTGCCGGTCAAGCCCACGATGTGACCGGCGCAGGGACAGGGCGGCCGAGCGGAGAGCGCAGACAGGCACAGGGTTCCCGAAAGAAAAGAGCCCCGTATTGAGGCTCTTTTTCTGCAAAAGAGACGATGAGAAGAATTCAGAGAGAAAAGGGAGAAAAACAATGCTGATGGATTCAAAAACCGCAGAGGAACGGGCCGTGATGGACACTGCCTGCGCCATGTGCGCGGCGATCCGCACAGCGCCCAAGGCCCACGGCAGGGATTATCTGGATGCCGCTGTCGTCACCGGCGAGGAAAAGACGGCTTTAGCCGCGGAGATGCGCCGGCTGGGCGAGCTGTACGATCAGAAATTTTTCCTTCGGGATGCTGATTGCGTTGACAGAAGCACAGCCGTGGTGCTGGCTGGAGCCGACTACGTGCAGCGGGGACTGAACGACAGCTGCCGCCTCTGCCGCTTTGAGGGCTGTGCCGACTGCGCGCAGCAGGAGGGATGCTGTGTCTTTGGGCCAATCGACCTGGGCATTGCGCTGGGCTCTGCCGTGGCGCTGGCCTCGGAGCATCATATTGACAACCGCATCATGTTCTCTGCCGGGCAGGCGGCGGTCTCCCTGAAGCTGCTGAGGGACAAGCCGCTGGTGATGGGTATCCCACTATCCGTTTCGGGCAAAAATCCGTTTTTTGACCGTCACAGAAAGCCGGAGCAAAAGTAAAAAACAAAAAAGCCGCCCGAGGCGAAAAAAGAAAGCAGGGATGGATTTCCCTGCTTTTTTGCGCAAAAAGCATTGATAGGCCCTAAAGCCGCCTGTAGAAAGAAGGAGGGGTCAGGGCCTGCGAAAAAAGGCGCGTTTTACAGCGTCGCGAGCCGCTTGGCCATGGCCTCGGGATCCGTTGCAAACAGAAGAGCGTTTTCCCGGGTGATGCGGTTTTCCCGAAAGAGAGAGAAAATGCTGCTGTCCACGGTGACCATGCCCTGTTCGCCGCCGGAGTGGATGACGTTGTTGATCTGGTGGATGCGGGATTCGCGGATCATGGAGCGTATCGCCGGCGTGACGATCATGATCTCAAAGGCAGGGAGCAGTCCGCCGTCCACGGAAGGGATCAGCTGCTGGCTCACTACGGCCTGAAGCGCCATGGAAAGCTGCACGCGGATCTGCTGCTGCCGGCCCTCGGGGAAAATGTCGACGATCCGGTCGATGGTTTTGGCGGCGCCTACAGTGTGCAGCGTCGAAAGCACCAGTTGGCCGGTCTCAGCGGCGGTCATGGCGGTGCTGATGGTTTCAAGGTCGCGCATCTCACCGACGAGAATGACGTTGGGCGACTGCCGCAGCGCGCAGCGCAACGCCGTTTCAAAGCTCTCTGTGTCGTGGCTCACTTCCCGCTGGCTGATGACGCAGCGGTCGTTGCGGTAAAGAAATTCGATCGGGTCCTCGATGGTGATGATGTGATAGGGATAGGTGTGGTTCATCTGGTCGATCATGCAGCTGAGCGTGGTGGATTTTCCGCTGCCTGCCGCGCCGGTCACCAGCACCAGCCCGCGGTTGTAGCGGCTCAGCTTCATGACGGCGGGGGGAATGTGCAGCTCTGTTGGATCGGGCAACTGAAAGGCCACGGCCCGCACCACCATCGCGCAGGAGCCGCGCTGCAAATAGGCGCTGACCCGGAAACGGCCCACGCCGGGAATGGAGAAGGAAAAATCGTCGTCTCCCGCCACCCGGAAGATCTCCATGGAACGGTTTGCCGCCAGCGCGTAGGCCTCTTTGAGCAGCCGCTCCGTCTCTTCGGGAATGAGCCGGGCTTCTTCCTGGGGGACGATGGCGCCGCCTACCTTAAAGGAGAGGGGAAAGCCTGCGACGATGAAAATATCGGAAACCTGCCGTGCGATAGCCTCAGAAAGAATCTGCGTCAGAGAGAGAGCACATGCCATGGAACTTTTCTCCTTCATTGTTTCGGTTGTGTGGAGGCCGGGAAAAGTCAGTTGCCATTCCAGATGTGGATGCTGTCGTCCAGCAGTTCATAGCCGGCCTGGGCGCAGCGCTGCCAGCGAAGGATTCGGAGAGTGCCGGCGCCGGAGGGGCTGCAAAATATTTCTGCTTCCACCTCGATGGAGGCGTTTTCTCCGCAGAGATAGGAAAAAGAGACGCTCTGCTCTCCGGCGCGAACATGCGCGATCAGTTCGCGAAGGGCCGACGTATCCGCTTCATAGGCGGATTCTGCCGCGCGGACGGTCTTTTCCGCCAGACGGTATTCCTGCTCTGCGGAAAGCCGGGCCAGCACTGCAAAGCAGCTCAGACAAAGCACGGTCAGGATAGTCAGGAGCGACGCGGTTCCCACCACGGGCGGCTGCCGCAGCCTTTTTTCAGGAGTGATCACTGTAAGCCACCTCCTGTCAATGCTGCAGAGGTTAAACAGATCAGCTCTTCGCCGGTTTCATCGTCGGTAACAAGGATCCGCCCGCAAAGGAGCGCACCCGCTTCTTCCTCCGTCAGGGTGATGGAAAGGGTCCTGCCATCGCCGGAAAGGACGTACCCTTCCGGCATTTTTTCATAACCGGGATGGTCGGAAAGATAGGCTTCCAGGCGGCCCGCCCGAAGGGCTTCTGCGGCGGACTGCGCCTCAAAAACAGCGGCGGAAAGGGCCTGCGCTTCTTTGGAGCGATGCTCTGCCCCGGCAAAGAAGGACAGGTACAGCGCGGCGCACAGGGAGAACAGCAGCACCATTGCGATCAGTTCAACGAAAAACGGCGCGGCAGGCCAGCGCCTGCCGGAAGCACCGGAAAAGGGGGATTGCCGTTCAGTCATGGAGCGTCACCTCCTGAAAGGAGCGCAGAGCCACGGAGCAGCTTTCTTTCTGCCCCTGAAGGCTTTCGGCCCGGAGGAACAAAAGCCCCTCTTCCAGCCAGGCCTCAAAGGCGGCCAGCTCCACCAGCGCGGTGCCGGATTCCGGAGAAAATTCATTGCCGGCAGCGGTGAACAGCTCACAAAGCGCGCCGTCATGGCAATAGATATAGGTGGTGTAAAAAGCGCCGTCAATTTCTTCTGTCAACGAAAGCAGCGGCATGCCCTCGTTGGTTTGAGAAAGCATCAGGGCGTTCGCGCTGTCCAGCGCACGAACCTTTCCCGTCATATAGGAAAGGGAGGCACGCAGAGCGTAGCTGCTTTCCTGCCGGTCCAGTACTTTTTGATAGGTCCGCGCGCCAAAGGCGATCACCAGCAGCGCCAGAGTGACAAAAAGAAGCATCAGCGCCATCAGTGGCAACACGTCTGCCCGGTGTTCCCTGCGCTTAAGAGCCGCCATTGCTTTTTCCTCCGCCAAGGGGAACCACCTGCACCGAGGGCAGGATGTTCGAACCCATCAGGTCGTAATATACCAGATAGCTTTTGCGATCGATTAAAACGCCGTAATGTTCTTCCAGATATGCCAGATCCGGCGGATAAAACCCTTCAATGGCGTAACAGCTGACGGCGGCGTGCAAGATGGCTTCTTCGCTGCGGCGGAGCTTTTCTTCCTCCGAGCGGGAAGCAATGCCGCGAATGCCCCAAAGCGTCAGCGCCGCAGCCACTCCGCACAGCAAAAGCACGCAAAGCGGCGCGATCCATGGAGAGCTCCGGCGGGCAGGAGAAAAGGAATGTGCCATACTGTCCCTCCCTCAGCCCATTGCAGTTATGACGCTCAGCAGCGGCAGCACCACGCAAAGCAGCACCGCCCCCACCACCAGCGCCAGCAGCAGCGCAATGGCGGGCTCGATGGCGCCCAAAACGCCGCTGAGAGAGTCTTCGATCTCATCGTCGTAGAGAGCAGCTACCTTCCTGGCGGATTCATTCAGCGTGCCGGCGCGTTCGCCCAGCCTGAGCATGCGGTTATACAGGGGAGAAAAGATCTTGCATTCTTCCAGCGCGGCGGAAAAGGATTTGCCCGACGCCATGGACTGCCGGCACAGAGAGAGCTTTTTCAGCGCGCCCGGATGTGTGATGACGGAGGAGAGGGAGTCTATGGCGCCGTCGATGTCATAGCCGCTGGAAAGCAGCAGCGAAAGGCCGTAGGCAAAGCGGCCTGCGGACAGCTTTTCAGAGATTTTGCTGCCGAAAGGAAGCCGGACCAGCAGGACGGAGAACCGTTCGTAGCCGCGGGCTGTGCGGCACATCACAAAAACTGCCAGCGCAGCGGCCGCGGCCAGGGCGGTCATAACCAGCGCGCCGGTGCCCACGGCCCGGCCCACCCCGAGCATGCCCTCTGCGGCAGGAGCGGCGCTGCCAAGGAGACGGAACACATCCGAAAAGAGGGGGAGCACCTTGATGAGCAGCACTGCGATCACTGCCAGCATCATTACCAGCAGCAGCAACGGATAAAATAGCGCGCTTTGCAGCTGGCGGCGGATCGCCTGTTCCCGCTGATAGAAACGCTCAAGCGAAGTCAGAACCGGCTCAAGCTGGCCGGAACGTTCCCCTACCTCCACCATGTCGGTCAGCTGCTCCGGAAAACCTCTGGCAGAGCGCAGCGCTTCTGAGAGGCTGCTACCCAGGGCGATCTGTTCTGCCGCCGTTTTGAGCGCGGCGTCCTGTGGATTTTCGTCACAGAGGAGCTGCAGGCCGTCGCTCAGAAGGATTCCGGCCCGCAGCGTTTCGGCCAGCTGACCGCAGAAAACGGCCAGCTCCTCTGTGGTTTTGGCCAGATTGGTTTTCATGGAAGAGACCTCCTTGTCGGTCTTCATGGGTTGAAAGAGAGGAAAAACGGCCCCACCGGAAAAGATCAGAAATAGTATTTTTCCATGTAATTTTTGCCGTTGCCAATGAATTTGAGAATAGAGACGCTGTTGTTCTGGGAGGAGGCAAAGGTGGGATCCATCAGCTTCCATTCCTGCCCATCGAAATAGATGGATTTCGTCACCCAGCCCTTTCCCTCAAGATAAACTTCATTCCAGGCGTGATAAAGGCTGTCAGGGGCGACGTATCCGGTCACCAGCTTGGCAGGCACCCCCTGGCTCCGAAGCATCGCTGCCATCAGGGCGGCATAATCATAGCAGATGCCGCTTTTGGCCCGGTAGATCTCATCAAGGTCAGGGACGTATCCGGTCAGCTTACCGTCGATGGCGTCCTGCGCTTTCTGCTTGTCATAGGAGTAGGTTTCGATGACGTATTGATAGATGGCATCCACTTTGTCTACGTCTTTTTTAAGCTCCCTGCAGAGCTTTTCCGCCTTTTTGACGGCCAGAGTTTCTTCGTTGAAGTTGACCCGCTGATTTGCCTGCAAAAAGGGAGAAAATTCGTCTTCCAGCCGGACAGAGAAGCTGATGGAACAGAGCTGGGCATAGGAGGCACCACGGATATTTTCAAAAACCGACACTTTATATTCTCCGTCGCCAAATTGCAGCGGAAAGGTCTCCCAGGCGCCCCCTTGGTTGAGGTCGTAGTTGTAGGTGATTTTGCCGCCGTACTTGATCTGTACCTTCAGGCGTTTTTCAGCAGGGTCTACATGACGGACGGAAACGATTCCTTCACTGCTGTGGGAGGTGTCGATTTCCGCCGGCACTGCGGCTGAAAAGGCACTCAGGCAGCTGGCCAACGCCAGGCAGGCCAGAAAAAAGGGAAACAGACGTTTCAATTTAAGCGCTCCTTTACCATGGAAAAATCAATCTGCCGTGGGATGAAAAAACAGCCCATAAAAGGAAACCTTTCTATATCAAAGTATAGCATCATGGAAAAGTTTTTCCAGAAAAAACGCATGATGTGACCGGAAAGCACAGACGGAAGAGCTGGCGGAGAAAACCGGGCGGGAAGTGCTGGAGCAAAGAAAGGGAGGGCTTTCGGATGCTGCTTTTTCTGCGGTGGCTGATACGTAAAAGGCCGCCGCTGCATCGAAAGGATGAATGAACAGCTACTTTTTGCAGACAGAAAAAAGCATAGCAAAGCTATGCTTCCAGTCCTGAAAAAAGCAAAAATTTCGTCTTTGCGGTGGAAGGTAAGGAAAACCTCATTCCCACTGAATGGTGGCATCCGTTCCCAAAGCGTCTCTTATTAGATAGATCGGCTCCAGCATACTGCGGAAATTCTGGCTTTTTCCCGCTTCGACCCAGCGGATAGATCCCTGCCATGTGGCGTTCTGGCGGAACATGAGCTGCACGACAAAAGTACCCTTTTCGCCGGCGGGAAAAGAAACTGCTTCCGAGGAGACGGGGGGAAGTTCTTTTTTCAGCATACAGGTTTCCTTCTTTCGCCTAGATTTACCGCTGCGTGTACGGAAAGAGCGCAGATCCAGGGAAGGCTGAGGATAGGCGAGCCAGTTAAAAAGCTGGTCGCCGAGCAGGAGCACTTCCTCCAGGCAGGAAAACGGAACGCAGCGGCGCAGGTAGTAGCTGTAAATTCTTCCGGACATCTGCCGGTCTGTACTTTGATCGACGCAGATCGCGATGCGGGACAAAAAGGCGTTTCGGGCGGAAACTGGTTTGGACTGATCCGTCATAAGCGCGCTTCCTTCTCTGACAAAATATTATTTGCTATTATGCCGCCTGACAGTAACAAAACAGTCACAAAATGGTGAAGTTTCAGGACTTTTTAGGGTAGAAAGGAGATTTGTGACTTAAACGCAATTGGATCGAAAATAAATTTGGAAAAATAGTGGAGAAAGAGTAGAAATTGAAACGATAGGAGCAAAAATTCCATGAATAATTATGAAGAAAATTATTTAAAAATTTTTGTGTGACCGAACGGAGCAGAAAAGAATTTTTAAAGAAATATTTGCCATTCGCAGGCGCGAAAGCTATGATTAAAATAGCCCTGAAGCGCGAAAGGGCAAAAATGCAACCAGAGCTTTTTTCAGAAAGGAAACAACATGGTTTTAAATTTTCTCGCAGGCGTCGCTATGGCGATTGCCAACGTGATCCCGGGCGTCAGCGGAGGAACGATGGCTGTTATCATGGGGATTTACGACCGACTTGTGGGCTTGTTTGCGCTGGACTTCAAGCAGATCCGCAAGGACTGGAAGTTCATCCTCAACGTCGGCGTGGGTATTCTGGTAGGTCTGGTGCTCTTCAGCAACGTCATTACCTGGCTGCTTGAGCAGTACCCTATCCCCACCTGCTTTTTCTTTATTGGCCTGATCGTCGGTTCCGTGCCGATGCTGCTTGGAAAGGCCAGAGTAGACGGAAAGTGGCCTTCTTGGCCCAACTGGCTGATTTTTGCGGGAGCTCTGGGCGTGATGGTGCTGATGGCGATGCTGCACGGTGCAAGCGCAGACGCTCTGCCGACGGAAACGGTCTTTTCCTTCCCGCTGGCTCTGAGACTTTTCGGCAGCGCTGTTGTGGCCGCTGCGGCTATGATTATTCCTGGGATCAGCGGCTCCTCTCTGCTGCTGGTTTTTGGAACGTACACCACCTTCTATAAGGCGGTGGGTTCGCTGAACATCCCGCTGCTGATCCCCATGGGGCTCGGTGTCGTCGTGGGTCTGGTAGGAGGCTCGAGGGTAATCCGGCTGCTGCTTCGCCGCTGGCCGGTCGCTACCTACAGTGCCATTATTGGCCTGGTGATCGGTTCTATTTTGGTGGTATGGCCGGGCATACCGGCGGGCATGACGATCCTCTGGTCTGTTCTGACGCTGGCCGCCGGGGCTGCGGCTGCCTATTTTCTTGGAAAGTAAAAAAATGAAGCGGCTTTGAAAAGAAAAGACCCGCTGCGGGAAATAGGGCGGTGTCCGTAAAACAGTTTAACCTCCGTATGATTGTAGTCATACGGAGGTTTTGATTAACAGGGATAGCTGTATGGCGGCGCAATAGGCTGCAGCAGCCCATTGTACGGAACGAAGTGACGCAAAACAGCCCGGACGTTCGTGCGTTCGGACTGTCAGTTTCGCAGAGCGCACATACAGGATTTGATCCTGTATAGAAGTGCGCCATCACCAGGTTAGTAATAAAAGGTCATCGACTTTTTCATCAATCATTTCTTTCCCAGAATTTTGCAGTCGATCAATCATTGATGTTCCACAATCAACAATTATCTTTCTCTCAAATAATCCTTCTGGAATCTCAACTGAAATATTCTTTTTCTTCGATTCGCGCATTCCATTGATGGAGAGCATCACCTTGGCTCCACGATGCTTACATTCATCAATTTTAATCCACAGATCATTGATTTCGAAATCTTGTGCTCCATATATGATGCTTTGAGAATGTGTGTATGGTGGATCGCAGTAAATTACATCGCCTTCTTTAGGCTTATTCATCGCTGTCATAAAACTCTCTGTTTGAAAACTTGCTTTTTCAAACAATTCATGCCACAGCATCACACGCCTTTCAAATGTTTCTGGACTGATGGGCTTGTGAGGACCTCTTGGTGTGCTCATATAACCATCTGCTTTTCTAAAGCGAATGATTCCTGAATAGCAAGTCCTTGAAAGCAGACAAAAATCCAAGCCGTTGTGGCAAGCATTGAATCTATCTCTAATTTCATCATATTTTGCAATCGGATCGAAGTAGTACTCTTCGATCTGCTTTTTATAATAGTCCAACAACTGCCTGGGCGAATTCTTCACATATTCAAACACTTCAATGAGGAATGGAAGAATGTCACTTCCATAGGCGTGCTCAAAATGAGGAAACATCATGTTTCTATCTAAATAGAGGAGTTCTGCCATGACAGCACCACTCCCCAAAAATGGCTCATAGTAATTGGAAAACTGATTGGGCATGTATGAAACAATGGTTTTGGCAAATCTCTGTTTGTTACCTATCCATTTCAAAAGAGTAGGTATCATGTAAGATAACTCCAATCTGTAACTTATAGTCTGTAGACTTATAGTCATCACACTTATTATGATTTACTTGACTTGTGTGGAGGTGTCAAGTAATGTCCCAAGAAATATCGAATCGCTTTGGCTATGCGGTTAGAAGGATTCGTCAAGGTCGACACATTTCCCAAGAACAACTTGCTGATATGTGCGGTCTACACCGCACATATGTCAGTGATGTAGAATTGGGAAAGAGGAATGTGTCTTTAGAGAATATCGAGAAAATAGCACTTGCTTTAGATATGTCCATAGCAGAATTATTTACAGAAGCGGAGAAAGAACTATGAGAGCATTTCCTGATTTTGCTGATATGTCTTCTGTCTTCGGAATTTTGGGCATTTGTCAAGTTTGTCTCTGAAATGCTTGGTTATACTGTTCGCAGGGAAGGCGTTGTTCGAACTTATACCGAAGATGAAATCAGTGAACTGTGTAGAAAAAAGAACACTTATGTTTCAAATAGTCTGATCAGACAGGCGGTCCGCTATTTTGACATGCGTGCTGATCTCCTGAACAATTTCGCAGAGGATATGCTTATGGACGCTGAAACTGCATGTGCCGAATGCGAACCGCTTTTACGCTTACATGCCAAGAATGGTTTCTATTGCAAACTCCCTTTGAATAAGCAAAAAGGAGATATGAAGCAAATCGCTTATTTCACAGCGATTATCAATATCCTTGCGGAGAAAACCATCAGAGAATGCATTCCTGATATAACTGAACTCGGATTTGATGATGATCCTCGTGGCTTGGTTTATATTTGGGATAATGAAAGGGCTTTAATTGGTGCATCCTCCCGCAGATTTGATGGGGCCTATCCAAGTATCGAAAGTCCACAAATGGTTTGGGAAATAAAAGAATATTATTACGCGACAACATTTGGAAGTCGCGTTGCGGATGGTGTCTATGAAACGCAACTTGATGGTTATGAGTTCAAAGAATTGTTCGATAGGACAGGACGAAAGGTTTATCATGTGTTGTTTGTAGATGCTTATAGAACATGGTGGGTTCAGGGAAAATCTTATCTCTGTCGCATTATTGATTCCCTTAATATGGGACTGGTAGATGAAGTAATCATTGGCAGAGAAGTTTTTACCAGATGGCCTGAATTATTGAAATCTATGCTTTGGAATTAATAAACAGCAACCCACAGCCTATTAAGGTTGTGGGTTGCTGTTTTACGGACACCGCCCCATGTCCTGCGGCGGATTTTTCACTGATGGGAAGATCAGGCGGAAAGAGGGTGGAAAGGTCCGCGGAAAAAGGAAAAAAGCGGTGCGGGGGAACGAATTTTGCCGCGGGACAAGGGAAAGCGCGCCCGTGTGTAGAATTAAAATCTGTAGAATCAGGTGCGGTCTGCCGCTGTTAAAGTAGATAATTTCATTAGGAAAAAGCGGGATGAAGAGAATTCACATCCGGCGGGAGGAGAGGATCTCATGACGGAACTGGGCAGGGTTTTTCTGCAGGAAGCAGCCGAGGGCATGGCGGTGACGCTGACGCTGACGACGGGGAAGGAAAAGACGGGAACGATCCGCTCGGTAGAGGGTGGCATCGTGCGGCTTTCCGCTTCGACGGGCGTATTGACGCTCAGCGCGGAGAGTTTGCTGTGCTATGAGGTGCTCAGCAGCCTTCCGTTCGAAAAGCCGGAGGGAAATTCCGCGGCGCCGGTTTCTGTGATCGATGCGGTAATTCAGGAGATCGACCGGAATGGCAGCATCGCCTTCGCCGCAAAGCCGCAGCAGCCTGATCTGGCACAGTGGCAGCAGCGGATCAAGGAATGCGGCGAAAGCTCCTCTGAAGCGACCCGATGCCTCGAATCGCTCAAAAACGCCATCCGTGTGAATGAGCTTGACGCCAAGTTCGGCCGGACTGATAAGGTGGCGATGGGCCTTCGGATGGTCATGGAAAAGGACCCCTCCTGCCAGTTCCTTGGAGGCCTTCTCGGCAGTGTTTATGAACTGGCCGGAAAGGATGCGCAGGCGGCAGACGCCTACCGTTCGGCCGGTTATTTTAAGGAAAGCTATCAGGCGGCGCTGCGGGCGGGCGATCTCGAACGCCAGCGGGAAGCGCTTTTGGAGCTTCTCAGTGAGGAGACGGGCGACAGTGCATTGTATTACCGCTTCTTTTATCTGTGCGGCCACAGCGGACAGCCTGCTGCTGCGGCAAAGCTGTATGAGCGGGTGGAAAAGGATGCCTCGCCCGAGGTGCGGGCGCTGCTGTGCCGCGGATTGATGTATCTGGCGGCAAAAGCAGGGGCTCTGCCGCCTTTGCAGGAACCGGCCATTTCTCCGGAAAATCTGGCAGCCCTTTACGAGGCAGTTAAGGTCCTTTCCGGAGCAGAGGAACCGCAGCAGGAGCCGGAACAGAAGGCGCAGCCGGAGGAGGCGGCGTCTGCGGGCCTTCCCAAAGCGCCGGAAGACTATAAAACCGGTCGAATCACCGCACTGAAAAACGGCTTTGGCTTTATTGACGACAACATTTTTTTTGGCTTCCATGCCGTGGCAGACGAGGAGCTGCGCGAGAGCCTGTGGGAAGGCGTGGGTACCGGCTATGCCGTGTGCTACCACATGTCGACCAACGAGAAGGGCGAAGTGGCGGTGGACGTTCAGCGCCTTGCGGAGCCTGTGAGAAACGGCGGAAGGGGCGAGAGAGGCGAGACGCAGGAAAAGCCCGTAGGGCTGACAGAAGCGCCTGCCGGCTATAAGACCGGCCGGATCACTGCGCTCAAAAACGGCTTCGGCTTTATCGACGGAAATATCTTTTTCGGCTATCACGCCGTGGCGGACGAGGAGCTGCGGGAGCGGCTGCGCGCCGGCGAGTGGATCACCTGCCCAGTGTGTTATCAGATGGGGCTCAACGAGCGGGGCGCCTGCGCTGTGGACGTATGGCGCATGGCGGAGGCGGCCAAGCCAGTCAAGCCGGTGCCGGGCCTTTCTGAGATGGCCCAGAAGGCGCTCGAGAGCGGCGATGAGATCAAGGCGCTTTCCCTCTTTCGGGAGGCTTTGAAAAACGGCGTGCTGACTGACGGCGCCGTGGCCGATCTGGCCATGTTGTATTCCAGGCGAGGAGAGCATCTGGAGGCAGAAGCGCTCCTTCAGCGCTATGCGGGCAGGCTCGGCGAGGAGAAACGGCTGAATCTTCTGATTACCGTGTACGACAAGGCCGGCCGTTATGAAGAGCTGGTCAGCACGTTGGACAAGGCCATTGCTGCGGCAGGAAAGCTCAACACCCGCATGCACTACATGATGCGAAAGGCCAACGTTCTCAGCGGCTCGCTCAACCGGCCGGCAGATGCGCTCGTCGTATACGAAGCGCTGCTGGAGACCCGCCGGGAAAACGCGAAGATGCTGGGCCTGCCGGAAAACGAGAGCGCTGGTGTGTCCGGCGCTGTGGGTGCCATTAAGCGGAGCATTGCCTTCTGCCATTACCGGCTCGGCAATCAGGCAATGGCGAAGCGCTACGCGGAAGAACTGCTGCGGGCCAATCCGGAGGAGGAATTCGCCAGGGGTATTGTCGAGGGCACACTCGATCCCGAGACCCGCCCCGGAGATCTGATCTCTTTGAGCCGTGACAGCGACAGTTCCGTTGAGACTGGCAATCTGAGCGCCTTTATCACCAACCGGCTCAACGGCTGTGAGCTGAAAAACTACATTGATATCCGCAGGGTTAACCTGCTCAACGACACTTTCAAGGGCACGGCCAAGCAGGCCGAGAGCACCGTCCGTGATCTTTTGGGCAAGCTCTCCTCCCAGAAGCCTAAAACGCGCAGCGAGTCGCTGATGGCGGCCGCCAAGATCGTCAGCCAGTTTGCCGGCGAGACGGCGGACGGATTTACGAGTGTGCGGAATTTTCGAAATCTCATCGGGCGGAGTCTGGTCTCCAGCGGCGACAATCTTCTCGCGAGCGTCACGGCGCAGCCGGACGTGATGCGTTTTTACTACCTGGAAAGCATCAAGTTCCTTTCCCCCGGCGAACAGGACCGGCAGAACGCCCTGGTGCGGTATCTGTATTCCTTCTTCCGGGAGCTGAGGGACATTCCTCTTGAGATCACTGGCCGGCGAAACCTGTCCCTCTCGCAGGACTTTTCGGCGCTGCTGGCTCAGGAGGAACAGATCGACGGATACACCCTCACCGACGCTGTTACGGCGCTGCTGTCCAGCAGCGCAGCGGAGCTTTCGGAGCTTTGCACTCTGATCGCGCAGCGGGAGCCCGTTGCCCGGCAGGTGTGCGAATGCCTCGCCTCTCAGCTGGGACGCCCGGCGCCTGCCGCCTGCGGGAAAGAGACGCTTTCCGGGCTCTTTACGGAGGCTCTTGCGCGCCGTCAGAAGAATCTGGAAGAATTCCAGGGCGCGGTGCGCCTGTTGGGAAGCTATAGCTTCAACCAGCGGTGGCTGGACGAGCACGGCGCGGCGCTGACGCAGTGCAGGCTCTATCCGGTGCTGCCGGCGCTGGAGCGGGAGCGGATCGATCAGGTGTCCGAGCTCTTCGCCCAGTCCAGAAAGTACGTCGATTCGGCGGATTTTGAGATCCGAGAGAGTACCTTGCGCTCCATTCTCTGGCAGTGCGAAGAACAGCAGGGGCGCATCCTTGAGTCGCCCACAGAGCTGGCGTTTGAGCATTTGCTGCCGCTATTCGTGCAGTGCGGCGCGCTGGTGACGGAGGAACTGCGGGAGCTTTACCAGAACAATCGGCCCGAGATCGAGATCAGTCTCGTGACCGGTAATCTGGTGCTGGCGCCCGGGAGCGACACCCTTGACGTGCAGATCAACATCAAAAACGCCACCCAGATGCAGGCGGCGGATAATCTGCGCTTCTCTCTGCCGGATCAGAGCAAATACTATCTGGCAGGCCCTGTGGAGATGAGAAAGCGCTACATCAAGGGCGGCGAGAGCAACACTTATATCCTGCGACTGACGCTGACCAGGGAGTTGCTTGGCGCAAAGGCGTTTTCGCTGCTGATGGAAGTGGGCTATGAATACCGCTGCTTTGAAGGAACGCAGGGAGAGACCATTCAGAAGTCCTTCTCCATCAACCTCTCAGATGCAGGCAGCTTCAAGAGGATCCACAACCCTTACGCGCCCCACATCGAAAGCGGAGTTGTTTCCGACGCCCGAATGTTCTACGGGCGCGACAAGGAGATCGGTGATATCATCCACATGCTCTTCAACGAGGACGGCACGCCGCTTCGCAGCAAATCCATCATCCTCTATGGCCAGAAGCGCACCGGAAAATCCTCGCTCCTTTACCACCTCGGCAAGCGCATCGAGGAGCACCGCCACGCCATTTTGGTCAACATGGGCGATATTTCCTCCATGGCGGATCTTTCCAGCGGCGCTTCCCGGCTGTTGATGGATGAGCGGTTCTTCCAGGCGTTCTGCTACATCCTCTTTGATAACTTGCAAAACGAGCTGTACACCCGCCATCCGGAGCTGATCGCCCGCATGGAGGAGGTCAATCTCTCTATCCCGCTCGATGAGATGCTCGACCCGGCGGCCAACCATACGCTGTTGTTTAACCGCTTTTTTACCAATTTCAACCGCCTGCTCGATTCCGGCGAAAATGCCGGCAAGTACAGCGTGATCCTGCTCATCGACGAATTTACCTACGTCTATTCCTGGATCCAGCAGGGGATCCTCAGCAGGGATTTCATGAAGTTCTGGAAGGGAATCATTCAGGATCTGAAGCTGGTGGGCATCCTGGTCGGGCAGGATTACATGCCTGACTTTATCGCCGCCGTTCCCAATACCTTTGGCTCGACGGAAAAGCACCGGGTTACCTATCTGACGGAGGAGAATGCTCTGAGGCTGATTGAAGAGCCGGTGATGCTGATCGATCCGGAGACCTTTGCCATGGAGAGCCGTTACAAGGAGGGCGCTACCAGCCGCATCCTGGAGTTGACCGCCGGCAGCGCCTACTATACGATGATCCTCTGCGACCGGCTGGTTCGTTACCTCAACGAAAAATCCTCCACCTACGTCACCGACGCGGATGTGGACGAGCTGTTGTACACCAACATGCTTTCGGGCGTCAGTATGCTCAAGAAGGATTATTTCGATCCCCTTTACAACGATGAAGGCTGCTTTGACGACGCCGCCCGCAGCGAAGATAATTTGACGCTTCTGCGGGCGATCGCCCAGTGCTGCGGCCGGGATTCGCGGTGCCTCATCAGTGCCGTGCGCTGCCCGCAGCTTTCCGAAGAGCGCCAGGCGATGCTGCTCGAACAGTTGGAAAAGCGTGACGTGGTCGAGATCACCGAGGGCAAGTACTGCCGCATCAAGGTGGGCCTGTTCAAAGAATGGTTGCTGGTTTAAAGCTGCTGTAAAAAAGGAGAAATCAGATGAAAAATCTTTTTTTGGTAGGCGGAGAGGTTTGCGACGAACGCTTTATCGGGCGCGCCAGGCCCATGGAGCGTATGCACGCCCTGATGCAGGACAATCAAAAGTGCAACAGCATCTCTCTGTGCGGCCTGCCGCGGATCGGAAAATCCTCCCTGGTCTACCAGGCGTTTCAGGACAGGGATCTGCTGGAAAGCCGGCGGATCCTTTACGTCAAGGTGAGCATGGGGGATTATCACGACTACTTTGAGTTCTGGACGGACGTGCTGTGCCAATTGCAGGAGCAGACGGTCCTTTATGGCATCGAGCATCCCCTGCTGGCGGCCAAGTTCGCTCCCTTCCTGGAAAACCGGCCGGTCCCCTATATTGCGCTGCGCACGTCAGTTTCCACCATCTTCCGCACCCTTGCAAAGCTGGAGTACAAGACCATCCTCTGCATCGATGAGTTTGACGCGGCGCTCCACGTCTTTGGAAACGATCCGGCCTATTATCAGCTGCTGCGTACCACGGCCACCGCGGGCGACACCAACCTTTCGGTAGTGCTGGTTTCCCGCCGGAGCCTTTCGTATATCGAATCCCATGCCTACGGCGGCTCGACCCTCAGCGACGCGTTCTCCAAAATGTATCTGAGGGGGTTTGACGAGGAGGACCTTACGGAATATTTCCGCCGCTTTGAGCAGGCGGACTGCGACATTTCTCTCTCGACGCGGGAGCGGATCGAATATTACGGCGGGCGTTCGCCTTTCCTGCTTTCAGCGATCGGTTCTCTGGTGGTGGAGAATCCTGAGGAGCCGGTGGATGACCTGTATCTGAACCATTGCCAGCAGTTTCTGGACTATTACGAGAATCTCAACAGCCTCCTGAAGGAGGAGGGCAACTATAACACCATGGTCAAGGTGTTTGTCGGCCCCAAATACGACCTCAATGAATACGATGTGCAGAACCTCTTTGCCATGGGCTATCTGGACAGCCTGACGCCGCCGAGGAGCATCTGCCTGCACTATGAGGAATTTCTGCGGGTGGAAGCGGTGGAGGTGGATATCTGGCACTCTCTGAGTGACACCGAGCGGCTTTTGCGGCTCATGGTGGAAAAGGAGATGGAGCGGATTTATGGCAAAAACTGGGAGGAAGAGCTGAAAAACCGCCACGGTACCTCCCGTTTTCTGGATTTTGAAAAGGCCCAGCGCTTCCGGGATACCAACCGCCGCCGGTTTGGCAGGCGCGTGGAGATGACGGACAGCCTGTTGACCGTGGTGAGCATCGATGAGCTGAACAATATTATCCGCTATTATTGGGTGGAGTGCTTTGCCAAATACTTTGGCGGCGACACAAAGGAGAGATGGTGTGCCCGCATCGACCATCTGGCGGTGGCCCGCTGCCCACTGGCCCACAGCACTCCGGAGTATCTGACGGAGGAGGACATCGCCGCTGCAGAGCAATACTGCCGCGAGATCTCCGACAGCATCCGCCAGGTGCTGGAATAAAATTCCCGCTGGGCGCTTCAAAACGCGCTTTGCCCATGCAAAAAGACGCACAGTGATGTGCGCCTTTTTTGTGACAAGGGAGGCGTTTGAGACGTATTCTGGCTGAAAGCTTTCAAAAATGCCAAAGGCAGCGGAAGGAAGGAACCCTATGGAGCAGCAGGTTTTTCTCAGCCGGGCGGAACGCTATCAGGACATGATCTACCGCATCGCGCTCAACGCTCTGACGAGCCCGCAGGACGCGGAAGATGTCCTGCAGGAGGTGCTGCTCAAGCTCTATAAGGTATGCCAGCCTCCTCAGAAGGAATTTGAGGGGGAGGAGCACCTCCGCCATTGGCTGATCCGGGTGACGGTCAACGCCTGCCGGGATGTTCACCGTTCCGCATGGCGGCGAAAGACCCTGCCGCTGGAAACGGCTTCTGCGTCGATCCCCTTTGAAGAACCGGTGCAGCAGGAGCTCTTTGAGGCAGTGATGGCTTTGCCGGAGCGTTACCGGGTCGTTTTGTATCTGTTTTATTATGAGGATCTGACGGCGGCGCAGATCGCCGCCGCCCTGAAGCTGAGCGTTTCCGCCGTGACAACCCGCCTTTGCCGCGGCCGGGAAAAGCTCAGGCATATTTGGAAGGAGGATTAACCGTGGATGAAAACAACCTTTACCGGCAGACGTTTTCTCAGATCCATTCCTCACGGATCATTGCGATAGAAGAATATCAGGTCAGAGCAGGGGGGCATTCGGTCAGCCAGAGGGCGCTGCTGCTGGCGGCGGCCGCGGTTCTGCTGGCGCTGACTGCCATGGCCTTTGCCGTCCGGATGTGGAGGCTTCAGGAGATCGCGGCGCCCTATCCGTCCCCGTCTTTCCCGTCGGAGGTTCTGACCGCGGCATGGGAAGAGACCCAGCCCCAGGCGGCGCCGCCGCGGGAAACCTATCTGACCCTTCAGGGGTATCAGGACAGTCCGGAATCGCTGGCGTTGAGCGAATGGCTGGCTTTCCAGCAAAGCTATGATCCGGATCATGAAATCCTGAACAGGATAGGAAACGCATCCACCGGGTTGGAGGAGCGGTACAGCTTCTATACGCCCTACACCCGGGAGATGGCCGATGAGCTGGACCGCATCGCGGAAAAGTACGGCCTGAAGCTGCACACGGAGTTTTACGACATCCTGGACCGGCAGGAGCTTTTTGACCGGGTGGGCGGCGATTTTGCCGGAGGGGCCAACGGGCTGTACAGCATGTACATGTACGAGGACGGCACCTTCCATTACGATGGCGACGTGACCATGCCGGACGGGACCGTGTGGGAGTATCAGATGAACCGCTGCGTCAAGGGCAGCCTGACGGAAGCGTATCTGATGCTTTACGGCGGCGTGGAGGATTTTGACCAGTGGACCTACCGAACGGCCTGCGGCGTGCCGGTTCTGCTGGCGGTCAGCGACGCGCAGGCGCTGATTCTGGCGGAACGGAAGAATTCCTTTGTGACGGTGAATGTGTTTGCAGACCGCGAGTCCATGGCGCGGGAAGAACTTGAAGCGATCGCGGATACCTTCAACTGGAGCATCATCGGCTGAACGACGAAGACAGAAAAAGATACAAAAAAGGCAGAGGAGCTTTTCCTCTGCCTTTTTGCAGTGCAGACTGACTGCGCCCTTATTTTACCTCAAAATCAAAGGTGCATTTGAGCATCGTATAGGGGTTGGTGAAGTTGATGCCGCTGTTCCAGATGTTGATGGACATGGTGGCAGTATACTTTCCCTTCATCAGGGGTTTTCGGAAGGTGGAAGTGGCCACGTTGGTCTTGCTGTCGTATTCGGTGACGATATTGTCCGCGGTCGTCCCCATCACCACTTTGCCGCTGCGGGTCGAAACGCCCACATACACGTTATAGGGGATGCCAGTCACCGGCATGGGGGAGAGTGTCAGGACGCCGCCTTTGTAGGAGCCGCTCTGCACCCGGCTGTCAACGCCCTTGCGGGCCGGGACATTTTCCGTCGGGATGGAGACGGAGACGGCCTGCGAGGAGAGCATCTCTTCCTTTTTGCCAAGGCCAATCACCCGGTATACGGCAGAACTGCCGCTTTCCGGCTCCATGTCGTAGAACCAGTAGCCGCTGCCCTGGGAAAAATCCGGGCCGTCTGCATAGACCTGGCCGATGAGCTTTCCCTGCTTTTCCGCTGTGCCGCGGTAGATCTGATAGGTTTCAACGTCCTCCTGCGCGCTCCAGCTCAGACGCACCATGCCGCCGGCAGCCGCCCCTTCGAGCGCTTCGGACGCCGGCAACGTCAGCAGGTTTTTCAGTGGGGCGGCGGGATTGGCAGAGCCGATGGGGCGCATGCCCTCTTCGGTCTGCACGTACCAGCAGCCGTCCGCGTCGGTGATATAAGCGGTCTGCGCCCGAGCGGTTTCCTGCGCGGCTGCCGGCAGGGCGCAGAGAGCCAGCGACAGGGAAAGCAGCAGGGCTGCCGGTTTTTTCCATCGGGATTTCATCAAAAGGAGTCCTCCTTTCAGGAGATCCTGCGGGCCTGCACCACGAAGCGGGCGTTCTTCTCCTCATAGGTGCAGGTGACCAGCGTCAGGATCTGATCGTCCGGTTCGAGTACTGTGTCGGTAGGAAATTTGCTGTATTGGCGCAATTCGGTCATGTAGTCGAGAAAATGCTGGTCGTCCCGGAACTTTTCCCGGATAAAATACACGTCTTCCGGCGCGATAAAGGCGGCATATACCTCGTACTGCCGCTGTTCGCTGCCGGTCCAGAGGCTGATGATCCGGTTGTTTTCAAAAAATTCCTTGTACTTATAGCTGCCTAGATCGTGAAACATCGTGCCGGCCTTCATGTTGTGGCCGTAAACGATCAGGTGGCGGCAGGCAAGCGTCGCGTCTGTCCGGTAATCAAAGAAGATGGCGCCCGCCTTAGAATTTTCCCCTTCGAGGGTGTGGGACAAATAATAGTCGTTGTCCTCTCCGAGAGCGACGGCGTAATCGATCTGGGTGTTGGGCACGGTGAGCCAGGCGACTACATCGTCATTGAGGGAGTGAAGCCGAAGATATTCTTCCCTGTGAGGCATCTCCTCCAGGGCGACCGTGTCAAAAGTCAGCAGGGGAGCGGGCACAGAGTCGGGAATTTTTTCCGGGGAGACTGTCGAACCCGGCTGCACGTTGGGAGAAGGGAAGGTTTCTTCTTCGTCTTCCCGGGCGGAGGGGACGGGACGATCCAAAGAGCTTTCCTTCTGCTCAGGTGCGCCGCAGGCGCACAGGGCCACCGCGAGCGTCAGGGCCGCCAGAAAAGCTGTGATTCGTTTGAGCAATGAAGCTCCCCTCCTTAGGACAGATACAGCCTGTCCTTTTTCTCCATCTTAAGCGAAGATGAGGGCTCTTCGCAAGGAAAAGCCCTCATCTTTTACAATTTGTTCCCAAATCGCCGTTTTCTGTGACCGAAACCGCCGGTCAGAAGACGCTGGGCACGCCGGCGCGCAGCAGAGCGTTTCGGGAACTGTCGATGTACAGTGCGGCGGGGGTATAGAGGATCAGGCCGTCGCAGGCGGAGCGCAGAAGCGCTTGGTAGTCCTTGCGCCGGGGATTGCCGGGTGCGCCGATGTTGTAGCCGCCGCCGCGAACCGGAGCGTCCGGATCGGGTTCTACTACCTCGCCGGGCTCCGGCCTGGACTTCCACCGGCCGGCCCAGCGCATGTCGTCGCCCCAGCCGAGGATCGCAAAATTCAGCTGCCAGGGCTCGCAGGTGGTTTCAAGGCCCGCGCGGGAGAAAGTGCGGCAGAATTCCGGCTGATCCGGCTCAAACCAGCGCGCCTCCCAGCCCTCGTCCTCCGGGGTGGCGATGCGCCGGGCGCGGCCGACGCCCCGGGGCGCGCCGTAGGCGAGCATGTTGCGGGACTTGGAGGAGGTGAGGAAGCCGTAGAGCGCTTCCGTGCCCTCAAAGCGGACCTGGCAGTATTCCCGGGCCGCGCCGCAACTGGTGGTATTATAAATACGATACCCCATTCGCAGGAGCTTGTTCATCTCTTCGGCAGCATCCTTGAGCCAGCCGCCGAAGAGCTTTTTCATCCACCGCTCGACGCCCTCTTCGATGCGGGCGCGCACGGCCTGAACGTCGCCCTCGCAGGGGGCCGCCGCCCAGGGGCTGGCCTGAGGCGTTTCCCCCTGGGGCTTGAGAAAACGGACGTATTCTGCCAGCCGGGAAAAGGGAAGGATCTGGCTCATGCCGCATTTGGCGGTGGCAGAGCGTTCTGCACCGCGCAGCAGCACGACAGACTGGATCCGCCGGCCCTCGCTCGGGCCGTGAAAAAGCGTCAGGCTGCGGGCCGCCATGGTCAGCCGGTCGCTTTTGGCGCAGATGGCCGCCGCAGAAGCGTCCTTTTCCAGAAAGTCCAGCAAAAGAATCCGGTCGCCCGCGAGCAGCGCCAGCGGCACCTCGGTCTCTTCCACCATTACGCCGAATACCGCAAAGCAGGGAATAGGATCTTCCGTCAGCAGGGTCAACTGTTCGCGCAGTTCGGGAAGCAGTTCTGCCCAGCCGGGGCGATCCTGCTTCAAAAGCCGCTCCAGCGTAACGTCGCGACAGGCCCGCCCGGCGCTGTCTGCCCAGATGATCTTCATGATGGTCTGCTCCTTCGCTGCGGCGCAGAGGCCCGGAAGCTCTGTGCGTTCCTCCGCCCGACCGCGTGCTGTGATTTCTGTATTTAATTTTTATTATATCACATCCGAACGCTGAAACAAACACTTGACGGAAAACCTTCTAAACCTCTACAATCGCAGTATATCCCCGGCATGAAAACACGTGCCGGCATCCCGATACAGAAAGGAGCGAGCGCCATGCCTGTCAAAATTCCAAATACCCTGCCGGCGGCGGCAACGCTCACCAGCGAAAACATTTTTGTCATGACGGAGGAGCGTGCCACCTCGCAGGATATCCGCCCGCTTCGCATCGCCATCGTCAATCTCATGCCCACCAAAGAGGCGACGGAGACCCAGCTTCTCCGGGTGCTGGGAAACACGCCGCTGCAGGTGGAGCCGGTCTTTTTGCGGACAGCGTCTTATACCTCCACCCATACCTCCGAAGAATACCTTCAGGAGTTTTACAAGACCTTCGATCAGGTTAAGGGAGAGAAGTTTGACGGCTGCATCATCACCGGCGCGCCAGTCGAGCAGATGGCCTTTGAAGAAGTGGCCTACTGGAAGGAACTCGAAGAGGTGATGGATTGGGCCAACGAGCACGTGTTCAGCACGCTGTATATCTGCTGGGCTGCGCAGGCCGCCCTCTACCACAATTACGGCATCCCCAAGCACCCTCTGCCCGAAAAGAAATTCGGTGTTTACCGCCATCGGGTGCTGGTGAAAAACTGCAAGCTGATGCGGGGGTTTGACGACGTGTTCAATGCGCCCCACAGCCGCCACACCGAGGTGCGGCGCGAAGACATCGAAAAGATCCCCACGCTGCAGATCCTCGCAGAGTCCGAAGAAGCGGGCGTATTCCTCATCCAAAGCGCCGACGGCCGCCAGGTCTTCGTCACCGGGCATGGCGAATACGACGCCGACACCCTGGAAAAGGAGTTTCTCCGGGACAAGAACGCCGGAAAGCCCATCGCCCCGCCGGTCAACTACTATCCCGGCGGCGACATCAGCCAGCCGCCCATGGTGACCTGGCGCAGCCATGCCAACCTGCTTTACGGCAACTGGCTCAATTACTATGTGTACCAGGAGACTCCCTATGACCTTGCGATGATCCGCCGGCGGGGATAGACGGCCTTGTTTTCCACCCTGCCGGCTGAACGATAAAAACAAAACGGCAACGGCCGGCACTGCGGACAAAGCGGCGCCGGCCGTTTTTTTGGCGGAAAGGCGGGCATGGTTGGAACAAAGGCGCAGAAGGTGCTATCATAGCAGAAAGAAGAACGAAAAAGCACCCGGCGCCGCAAAAAGCGAAGGGAGAAAGGCGGCGAATGGATCTGAAGTTTCAGGACCCGGGGCTTGCTTACAACGTTGAAAGCGCCCGGATGTTTTTGTACAGCGGGCAGGGCCCGCAGTGGAGAGAGGCGTTCTGCTTTTTTTATCCGCAGATCGACCGGAAGAAGCTGGAGGAACCGCAGTGTGAAGCGCAGGAGGCGTATCTTGGGGAAGCGCTTGCAGGGGTCTATCAGGAGGTCAGGGAAGAGATCGCCCGGAAGGCCGAAGCCTATCAGGCCTGCTGGCAGGCCTGCGCCGGAGAGATCGAAGCGGCCTTTTCGGACGCCTTTTCCATGGAGGTGCGGCCGCTTTTCAACGACATCACCGCCTGCATCACCCTTAACCCTGTCAGCCCCCGTTTTCTGGCGGAACATCGCTTCGACGTGTTCTTCCGCAATTCGGACCGGGGCGCTCTGGGCGTGTCCCTGCACGAACTGACGCATTTTCTGTGGTTTCACAAGTGGCGGGAGATCTTCCAGGACGATCCGGCGCAGTACGAGACGCCAGCGCTCCAATGGATCCTGAGCGAGATGGCGGTGCATGCCGTTTTGGGAGAAGAACGGCTCGCGGCGCTCAACCCTTACTATCCCAATGAATGCGTTTACGAATGCTTTTACCGGATGAAGATCGAGGGACGGCCTATTTTGGAATGGCTCGGCGAGCAGTATCGGGCAATGCCTGTCGAGATCTTTATGAAGGAAAGCTATGCTTTCTGTCTGCGGCATGAGGAAGAAATCCGCAGGCAGATGTTCTGAGCGGAAATACGCCGCAGGCAGCAGCCTGCGGCGAAGAGACGCCTACTCTTTGAAAAAGAGGGCCCTTTACAGCCCGAGAGCCTGTCTGACCGCCTGTGCGGCGGCGAGCTCCTTCGGGGCAAAGCGCCGGGCAAGACGGAGGTCCCGCTCGGTGGCTTCTCCGGCAAAATACCGCTCCATCAAAAGCGGGATGATCTGTGCAAATTCCAGTTGGTGGCGGCTCAGGGAGCGAGCCAGCTCCATGATACCCGCTCCGCCTGTGGCCCGGTATTGCTCGGAAAACATCCGGTGCTTTTGCGCAAGGGCCTGCCGGAAGGTTTCGGCCGTGTAGATCTCCAGATCGGAAAGGCCGTATAATTCGCCCGCCCGCTCCAGAGCGTCGGCGTCCCCGAGCGCCTCCCGTTCTGCCGCGGAGAAGCAGAAATGCACTCCGCACAGCGCGCCAAAGGCTCTCAGGCCATCCAGATACCCGAGACGGATGCTTCGCTCGATGGTTTCCGGCGTCAGGTCAAACAGACCTCCAAGGCCTTCGGCCTGCAGGTGGATCTGGCGGACGCCTTCGTCCGTCACCCGGCGCACCGGCCCGATGCCACCGATCTCCACCACGATCAGGTCGCGGCAGCCGTGCCGGACCAGCATGTTGGCCGGGGCGTTGTCGTAAACGCCGCCGTCGACGTATCTTTTGCCGTCGATCTCCACGTTTTTGAAGATCGGAAAGCAGGCGCTTGCCAACAGGTAATCGATCAGCTTTCCCTCTTCGATCTGATGGAGGAAAAGCTCCTGCGGCGCAAGGCCGGTGAGCGAAAAGGTGACCAGGCCAAATTCCATGGAAGAGGCCCGTACCTTTTTTTCGTCCACGCAGCGGCACAGCAGCCGGCGCAGGGGACCGGTGTCCAATCCCCGTTCCCGCAGAAAGGTGCGGGCGAGAAAGCGGGCATTCTGGGGAGCGAAAAGGTTGTTGCTGCTTCCTTCGGGAAGGGTCACGATATCATGGAGGCTGACGCTCTGCCAGACTTCGCGGGCGGCGTCCCAGTCTCCCTGGGCGATGAGCGCGCCGTTGAGCGCGCCGATAGAAGTCCCGGTCACGGCGCAGACCGGTATTTTCAACTCCCGCAGCGCCTGCCACAGGCCGATCTGATAAGCGCCCTTGGCGCCGCCGCCGGCAAGGACGAGCCCGTATTGTGTTTGGTTCAAGGGGATCCCTCCTTGCTGGGTTTGGTATGAAGAAACGTGTTTTGCAGAATCAGCTGGGCTGTATTCTGATTTGGAAGGGAGTACCGATGCAGAGAAAACGTCCGATTCTGATCGAATGGGAGGACGGCCGGATCCACATTACGGCACGGGTTCATTTTTCCGGCTGGAAGAAAGCCGCTGTGCAGAATGTGCCGATGCGCGGGAGCGTCCTTTCGGGGCTGCGCCGGCAGTTTTCCGCGGAAAACCCGTATTTTGCCTCTCTGATGGGAAACGCTCTGGATTTTCCCGAATGGGAGGGACGGCCCATCGAGGTCTCTTTTACGCTGGTCGAGGCTGAACGGCGGCCCTGGGTGGACTTTTTTCTCGTTCCGCGGCTGGGGGTCTCCTGCGCGGCCTTCTTTCCGCTCTGGCGGCCCTGGGGCAGCAAAAGGATCCTGCTTTTTGCCGGGGACATCCGCACCCGGTATCATTATACCCCAAGGCAGGTGGGTCTGGTTGCCTGCCATGAATTTGGCCACGCCATGGGGCTGGGCGATCTTTATGGCGGCCTGGCACCCTACGGCCTGTGCTACCGTCCGCCGGCGGCGCTGACGGCGGAAATGCCGTTTAACGATCTGATGCGCACCAGCTTCCGTCAGGAATGGTTTACGCCGAACGACCTGGAAATGGCGCTCTTTGCACAACAGGAGTGCGCGCCCCAGACGCACGTGCCCACCGGCTGGTGGAAAGGGCTTCGGAAGGTGTCGGGGGCGGTCCGGGGAAAGAACGTCGATCCGGAAGAGGCCCGCCGCGACCGGCAGCGCCAGCGGGAAAACCGGAAGCGCCGGCGCAGGAACCGGCTCGTCCGCTGGTTTTCTCCCGGCAGGCGCCGGAAAAAATAGAATGACGGCAAAGCGGAAGAATCCGGGCATCTAAAAAATCAAACGACGGGAAAAATCCCGCTGCTGCCTGTAGAGAAAACACCGCATCAAAGGTACAGGGCGCAACGGATCCGACGAAAGGGCGAAAAAGAGAACAGGGCTGTCAGTTCTTTTTCTGCTGCCGCTTGAAGCGCGCCGTCAAAAGCGCGTGGCGCATGGCGTCCACCGGCCGGACCAGGAGCATCCGGGGCCCGGCGTACCGCATGACGAGCCTGATCTTCTGCTGCATGTCCGGTTTGTAGCAGTGGACGGGGCAGCAGCTGCAAAAGGTCTTTTCCGCCATCCGCGGACAGTGGTCGATACGGGCCGCGGCGTATTCCCAAAGGGCCTGGCAGTCCGGGCAAAGAGCGCCTTTTTCAAATGCTTCTTTCCGCGGCAGTAAATGCCGGTCATGATGCGGACGGTCTTTTTTCCTTCTGACGCCTGGCGTCAAGGGCGGCGGGATCGCTTGGCGTGGAGAGGTCTCCTTTCAGATGCATGGCAGGGGAAAACGGTTCCTGCCGGAAAGGCTATTTGGCATACAGCCGGGCGATGAGCGCGCCGGACCAGCGCAGGGGCAAAAGCCGCCGGAAGTGATAGATGGCAGCGTCCTGCAGCCGGCAGAAGGCCAGCTCAGGCATGCGGTTTTTTTGAAGCAGCGCGGCGATTTTCCGGGCGGCCCTTTCCGGGTCCATGCCGTTTTGCTCATCCCGCTCCATCTTGTGGATGCTCGAGAGGAAGCGCGCTTCGTAATCGGAGGGCTGCTGTGCACCACGGACGTATTTGCGGTGGGCGGTAAAGCCGGTGCGGGTGTCGCCCAGCTCCAGGCAGCAGCAGGAAAGCCCGCTGCCCCGGCATTCCATGGCCAGCGCCTGCATAGTGATCTCAAGGGCGGCCTTCGAGGCGCTGTAGAGAGCCTGAAAGGGAATGGGGACGCGGGCGGCGAGGGAGCTGATGCACAGAATCTTCCCGCCGCTTTTTCGAAGGAGCGGAAGGGCATGGCGGGTCACGGCCAGAGCGCCGAGATAATTGGTGCCTATCTGAAGAGCCGCTTCGTCAGAAGCGGTCAGTTCAATGGGTCCGGCGATGCCCATGCCGGCGTTGTTGACGAGGACGTCGAGCCGGCCTTCTTTTTCTACGATCGCCGAAAGGGCGGCTTCGATCGAGCTTTCGTCGGAAACGTCCAGATACAGCGGCGTATAGGGCAGGCGCTCCGCCTCTTTCGGTGGGGCGCTCCGGTAGGTGCCGTAAACGGTAAAACCCTCCGCGGCCAGGACGCGGGCGGTGACGGCGCCGATGCCGCTGCTCGCGCCGGTGATCAGTACGACTTTATTCATGAAAGAACCTCTCAAAAATGCGCTGCGTGCCTTGAATGAGATCAGTATACCATATCGCCGGAAGAAGTCCCAAACAAAAAACGCGGTCCGGACGCATGCCCGGCCGCGTTTGGCGTTTTGGGAAACAGGGAGCGATCAGTTTTTGCTGCCGTTTTTGGTGATGATCTGGTATCCTTCCTGCTCAGAGAGCTTCATCCAGCCGCCAAGGTTATTGAGAAATTCCTCGTTGGTTTTGGTGGTGGAAAGAAGGCTGAGCATCTGCTCTGTGGCGGCGGAAACGTCGGCCTGGCTGAGCAGGCGGCGGATGGCGCCGATGCCCTCCAGCTCTTTTTCTGTCAGCAGCAGGTCTTCCCGGCGGGTGCCGGACTTGGCGATGTCGATGGCCGGGAAGATGCGCTTTTCGCTCAGCTTCCGGTCCAGGTGGATCTCCATGTTGCCGGTGCCCTTGAACTCTTCAAAAATGATGTCGTCCATGCGGCTGCCGGTCTCCACCAGGGCGGTGGCGATGATGGTCAGGGAACCGCCGTTCTCGATGTTTCGGGCAGCGCCGAAAAAGCGCTTGGGCTTGTGGAGCGCCGCAGGGTCAAGGCCGCCGGAAAGGGTGCGGCCGGACGGGGGAATGGTCAGGTTATAGGCCCGGGCAAGGCGGGTGATGGAGTCGAGCAGCACCACCACGTCCTTTCCGCATTCCACCAGCCGCTGGGAACGCTCCAGCACCATCTCCGCCACGCGAGTGTGATGCTCAGGCAGTTCGTCAAAGGTGGAATAGATCACTTCCCCTTCGATGGAGCGCTGCATGTCGGTCACTTCCTCCGGCCGCTCGTCGATCAGCAGAACGATCAGATGGCAGTCCGGATGGTTTGCGGTGATGGAATTGGCGATCTTTTTGAGCAGGGTGGTCTTGCCCGCCTTGGGCGGGGCGACGATCAAGCCGCGCTGTCCCTTGCCGATGGGGGCGATCAGGTCGATGAGGCGGATAGCGATGTCAGGCGCGGCGGCGGGGTGACCGGCGAGCTCAAGCGCAAGGCGCTCGTCGGGGAACACGGGAATCAGCCGGTCAAAGGAAGGACGGCGGGATGCGGTCTCCACGTCGAGCCCGTTGATGGCCGTGATGTAAAGGAGCGCGAGGAATTTATCGCCCTCCCGGTTGGGGCGAGTCTTTCCGGTGACGAGGTCGCCGGTCTTGAGGTTGAAGCGGCGGATCTGCGCTACGGACACATACACATCCCGTGGGCCGGGCAGATAGTTGTCGCTGCGAAGGAAGCCGTAGCCGTCGGGATGCACCTCGAGCACCCCTTCCGCGTCGCCGCATTCGCCGCCGGCAAGCAACTCCGGAACAGCGGGATTGCTGGTACCATATTCCCGGTTGTAGTAAGGCTGCTGTCCATCAGAGGACTGGGTCTCCCGGGGCTGATAGCCGTCGCGCTGCTGATAGCTGTCGCGCTGCTGGTAGCCGTCGCGCTGTTGGTAGCTGTCGCGAGGCTGATAACCGTCGCGGGGCTGATAGCCACGGGTGTAGCCACTCTGATAAGTGCTGTAGCCGGCGTTGGTGTTGTCGCCGGGACGATAGCCGCGGGTATGAGGCGCGCGGTAGGCGCTGCGATCCTGTGCGGGGCGGTCGTCATAGCGGAGACGCGCGGCGGGCGTACGAAATTCTGTCGGAGCGGGAGAATCGTCCGCGCCGGAGGGATCCGCCGGACGGCTGTATCCCTGCTGCGGGGCAGGACGGAGATAGGAAGGACGACCCTGACCTTCGCCGTAAGAGGGGCGGGGGCCCTGCTGCCGGTAAGGAGAGGGCTGAGGTGTGCGGTAGACCGGCTGCTGCGGAACGGAGGCTGCCGCTTCGCCTGGCTCGCCGGTCTGGACGGATGTGGGCGGAGCCGGCGCAGGGGATTCTTCCTCTCCCGCGTCTGCCGGAGCCGGCGGAGCGGCGCTCACCAGCCGGGCGGGGGCGTCCTGCGGCGTTTCCTCGGCCAGCAGCTCGATCAGTTCGCTTTTGCGGTATTTGGTGACGGACTTGAGGCCGGCCAGCTTTGCAATCTCACGAAGGTCGGTGAGGCTTTTGGCGTTCAGAATGCTTTTATCCAAAATGTTGTCCTCCTGAAAAGGGTTCAAAAAAGATTTAAAGCGGATGAAAAATAAAAAACAACGTCAAAGGAAAAGGCGGGAAGAGGACCGTGCGGGAGACTTCAGCAAAAGATAACGCTGAGGCTCCGGCGGCCTGCCGCATTTTTCCATTATTGGTCAATGAATGAAAATTCAATGGGGAAAGCAAAGAATAGGCTCCGAAAAAGATGGGCAACCATTAGCTCTCACAACTCTGTTTTAATATTATACCGCAAAAAATGGCAAGTCAATCGATTGCGCAGGAAATTGGCACTTTTTTTACAAAAACTCCGGAATTTTCTTCCGAAAGCTGCGGCAAACAGGAAAAACCAGGCCGCTTTTGCTCTGCCCTGTGGGCATGGACGGGAAGACTGGGGCATATAAATAGGCGAAAACACCGCATGAGCGGACAGGAGGAGGCCGGAGGATGAATCGGGAATTGGAGCCCAAGCCCGCCCGCATGCGGGCGCACAGCATACAGCTTGACAATCGGGAACGGGTCAGCATCACAGGAGTCAACGACGTGGAAAGCTTCAACGAGCAGGAAGTGGTTCTCAGCACGGAGCAGGGGGATCTGGTCATCACCGGAGAGGGGCTGCACATCAGCCGTCTGAATCTCGACGAGGGACAGCTGGTCGTGGGTGGGCTGGTATCAGGCATTGAATACGAAATGCAGCAGTCCTCCAGGGGCGGGCTTTTTTCCAGAGTATTCCGCTGACGATGGAAACGACACTGACCCAGTGGGCTGAAATGACGGTGGCCCTGTGCGCGGGACTGCTGACGGGGCTGTGGTACGATGGGCTGAGCATGGTGCGCATGCGCCCCCATTTCTGGCTCGACTGCCTGCTGGACCTGATTTTCTGGGCAGGAGCGTTTGCCGTGGCGGCTTTTGCGCTGTATCTGGCCAATGGACTGAAGGTACGGCTGTATCTGCTTGTGTGCCTGGCAGGAGGATTCGGGGCGTGGCGCTTTGCGGTCAGCCCGCTGCTAATGGGCGCCTATGCCGCGCTTTGCCGGGGCATTGGAGGGATTCTGAGATTTTTGGGAAAGATGATGGGCTGAAAAAATAAAAAAACGAAAAATCAGCCGCAACACGAAAGCGGATTTATGGGAAAACAAGGCGAAAAAAGAAAAATGCTGGAAAAACCTGCCAGATTCCGGAAAATTGCATGCAGGAGTTCTGGGAAGTATTTACAAGCAAACGACGGAACGGTATAATGGAAAATCATAAATAATATGTGGTTTTCTGTGACTGAGGGCGAAAGGAGGAGCGGACATGGCGAAAAGGCGCAGGGGAAAACTCCGGGTTCGCCGGGTGATTTTTGCTGCTGTCATCGTCGGCATGGTCGCTGTATCCATTGCCACGGGGATCGATCAGAGCAACAGGCTTGCATCCCTGGAAGAGGAGGAGGCGCAGCTGACGGAGATTCTTGGCGAAAGGCAGCTGGAAAAGTCACGGCTGGAGCATATGATGGATTACGCCGCCACGGATTCCTATGTCGAGCAGGTAGCGCGCAGCGTGCTTGGCTGGACGAAGGAGGACGAAATCAAGTTCGTCGCCCCGGAGCAGCCGGAAAACTAGGCGGAGGAATGCCGCCGGACTGCGCAGGCTCACAGTAACGCACAATGATGTGCTCCCGCCGGGCGGGAGCTTTTTTGTGGAAAGAGAAAGCAGCACCAGAGAATTGAAGAAAGGGAGAAATCGTGGCAGAAACTCTTTATGGCGTGATGGATATCGGAACCAATTCCGTGCGGCTGATGCTGGCGGAAGCGTCGGCGGACATGGTGCGGCCTATTTCCAAACGCGTGACGACTACCCGCATCGGCGAGCAGCTGCACCGCACGGGCCTGCTTTGTGAGGCGGGAATGGAGCGGACGGAGCGGGCCCTTTCCGGGATGCTTCGCGAGGCGCGGGAGGCGGGCGCCGGGCAGATCTGGGCCTTTGCCACCAGCGCCGTGCGGGACGCCGGAAACCGGGAGGAATTTTTGAGCCGCTGTGAAAAAATGGGCTTGCCGGTGCAGGTCATCAGCGGAGAGCGGGAAGCGATGCTGGGGTTCCTTGGGGCCCTGGGGCATCATAAGGGGCCAGGCCGACTGATCGACATCGGCGGCGGCAGCACGGAGATCGTCGAGGGGGCGGACGGCGCCTGCCGATGGGGGTTTTCCGTGCCGGTGGGCTGCGTCCGGGCCAGGGAGCGCTACGCTGAGACGGAGGAAGGGCTCAGGCACACCCGCCAGTGGCTCAAAGATTGCCCCGTGCCGGTCGACGGAGGGGAGCAGAAGGCCCACAGGATCCTTTCCAAAATGAAAAAGCTCACCGGGCCGGTCTACGCTGTGGGCGGCACTGCTACGACGCTGGCTTCTCTGGCCGCGGGTGTGACCCAGAGCTACGAGCCCCGCATCGTCACGGGACGGTCTCTGACGGCGGGCGAGGTGCAGCGGGTATCGGACGACATGGGCCGGCTCACCATGGAGGAGCGGCGCCGGATCCCTGTCCTTGGACGGCGGGCGGATCTGATCCGTTATGGCGCGGCCATCCTGCTCGAGTGCATGGACGAGCTGGGAGTGTCCTCCGTTATCACCAGCGACGCGGACAATCTGGAGGGCTTTTTGCTGGCAAAGCTGAGGGGCGACCTTTAAAAATGAAGAGACCGCCGGTTTTCCCAAAGAACTTTTCGTTTTTCCGCGGAAAAGCGAGCGCGCGGGTTGTTGACGGATGGAAAGATTCCTGATACAATACTAAACGTTGACTTTTGTAAAAAATCACGGCATCCGTGAATTTTCCATGACACAGGAAGGGGTGACAAACATGAAGGAAAATATCCATCCCGCTTACGGTGAGAGTATCGTCAGGTGCGCCTGCGGTGAGACTTTCAAGACCGGCTCCGTCAAGGGCGAGCTGAAAGTCGAAATCTGCTCCAAGTGCCATCCCTTCTACACCGGCAAGCAGAAGCTCGTCGACACCGGCGGGCGCGTCGATCGCTTCAAGAAGCGCTACGGCATGTAATTTCAAAAGACGGCGGAGCTGTTGCAAAAAGGCAACCGGCTCCGTTTTCTTTTGTGCCGGCAGGGCAAAATGCCGGCAATTCCCCAAGGAAAAAGCGCCGGGGAGAGTTAGCTCCGGTTACGATCCTCTTTCCCGAGGGCTTTGGCTGTGATATACTAAAACAACGGGGCAAGCGAAAAACGCCTCTCCGTGATTGTACAAAGAGAGGAGATCACCGATTCCTTGAAAAAACAGAAAAAGTCCTGCAATTACTGCTCTATCGGCGGACAGGCGCTGCTTGAGGGCATTATGATGAAATCCCCCCGGTTCATGACGATGGCGGTCCGCCGCCCGGATGGCCGGATCCAGACCAAGTGCGACACCTACACGCCCCTTTCCAAAAAGAATAAATTCTTTTCCCTGCCCATCGTGCGGGGCTGCGTCAATTTCGTCGAGTCCATGATGACCGGCATGCAGACGATGAACTATGCCGCAGGCGTGCAGGGCGAGATCGAGGAGGAGCCGGGCAGGTTCGAAAAATGGCTCTCCGACAAGCTGGGAAAATCCATTGAGGACGTTGTGGTGGGCGTTGCGATGGTGCTTGGCGTGCTGCTGGCGGTGGGGCTGTTCGTGCTGCTTCCCGCCTTCCTCGGCAAGCTCATTTGCGGCCAGAGCCCCAACGCGCTGGTGCTCAATCTGGTTGAAGGCGTGATCCGCGTGGCGATCCTCGTCCTTTATATGTGGGGCATCACCTTTATGAAAGACCTCCGGCGCCTGTTCATGTATCACGGCGCCGAGCACAAGACCATCGCCACCTATGAGGCCGGCGAAGAGCTGACCGTGGAAAACGTCAAAAAGCACAGCAGGCTCCATCCCCGCTGCGGCACTAACTATCTGTTCCTCGTTATGATGGTCAGTATCCTTTTCTACGCCGTGGTGGGCTTCACCGGCCACTGGGCGGTCAAGACGCTTCTCAAGATCGCGCTGCTGCCAGTAGTGGCGGGCGTTTCCTACGAAGTGCTCAAAGCGGCGGCAAAGAGCGACAACCTCCTGTGCCGCATCGTCCGCTGGCCCGGCATGATGCTTCAACACATCACTACCAAAGAGCCGGACGACAATATGATCGAGATCGCGGTCACCGCCTTTGAGCTGTCGCTGGATCCGGAAAGCTACTATGAAAAGCATCCTGAACTGATGCGGGACGATCTGGGACAGGACGCCAAATGGCAAGGCATGAACGCGTTTGGCTCCAAGCAGGACAGCACCTCCGTCGCTTGCGTGGTGCAGCCGAATACCGCCTGCCCGGCGGAGGGCACGCCGTGACAGTCGCGGAGGAGACCGCCCGGGTGAGAAAAACGCTTTCCGCCATCGATGCACAGGACGAGGCGCGTCTCATGATGCAGACCGCCCTGAACTGCTCGGCGGAGGCGCTTTTGCTGCGCCGTCAGGAACAGCTGACCGAACGGGAGGCGGCGGCGTTGGACGCCCTCCTTCAGGAACGGCTGACCGGCCGTCCGCTTCAGTACATCCTGGGTAGCTGGGACTTTATGGGCTTGCCCTTTGAGGTGCGCGAGGGGGTGCTGATCCCCCGGGCAGATACCGAAACGCTGGCCGAGCAGGCGCTCGGGCTCGCCAAAGAGCGGGGCTACGGCTCCTGCCTTGACCTGTGCACCGGCAGCGGCTGCCTTGCGGTATCCCTGGCAGCCCTTGGCAATCTGGCGGTGACGGCGGCAGACATCAGCCCGGCAGCCCTGCGCATCGCGGCGGAAAACGTCCGCAAAAACAACGTTTCCACTCTGGTCACTATTGTGGGCAGCGATATGTTCCGCCAGATCGACGGCGCTTTTGACATGATCGTTTCCAACCCGCCTTATATTCCTACCGGCGATATCCCTACCCTCATGCGGGAGGTGCGGGAGCATGAGCCGGTCGAGGCGCTGGACGGCGGGGAGGATGGACTGGATTTTTACCGCATCCTGGCGGCGGAAAGCCCCGCGCATCTGACGAAGAGCGGCGCGCTCCTTGTGGAGGTGGGCATCGGCCAGGCGCAGGAGGTGGCGGAGCTGTTTTCTCAAAACGGCTTTGACCGGCCTGCCGTTTACAAAGACCTTTCGGGCATCGAGCGGGTCGTGTGTGCCCTGTGGCAGGGCGGAAGGGAAGGCTGACCCTGTTGCAGGCCCGGTCAAAACATGCTCCGCCCCGGCGGATTCAAATCATTTTAAAGGACGGAGAACACCATGCTGGAAAAACTCAAAAAGCTCAAAGCCCGGTTTGATGAGCTGAGCGGGCAGATCGCAGACCCGGCGCTGATCGCCAATCAGGAAGAATGGCGCAAGCGGGTCAAGGAGCACGCGCAGCTCGAGCCGGTGGCGGCGGCCTACGACCGCTATGAAGCCTGCCTGACCGAGATGGAAGAGGCCCGCGAGCTGATGAGCGATCCGGACATGAGGGAAATGGCCCACGAGGAATACGAGCTGAAAAAAGCCGAGGCCGAGGCGCTTGAACAGGAGATTAAGGTGCTGCTCCTTCCGAAGGATCCGGACGACGACAAGAACGTGATCCTTGAGATCCGGGCGGGCACCGGCGGCGAGGAAGCGGCCCTGTTCGGCGCGGATCTGATGCGCATGTACCTGCGCTACGCCGAGCGCCACCGCCTCAAAGCTGAGATCATGAACCTGAACGAGACCGAGCTCGGCGGCGTCAAGGAGGCGGATATCGCCCTCAGCGGCGCGGGCGTTTACGGCCGGCTCAAGTATGAAAGCGGCGTCCACCGGGTGCAGCGGGTGCCTGAGACCGAGACCCAGGGCCGCATTCAGACCTCTGCCGCCACCGTTGTCGTCATGCCGGAGGCGGAGGACGTCAGCATCGACATCAATCCCGCAGACCTCAAGATCGACACCTACCGCGCCAGCGGAGCCGGCGGCCAGCACGTCAACAAGACCGAATCGGCTATCCGTATCACGCATCTGCCCACCGGTATCGTGGTGCAGTGCATGGACGAACGCTCTCAGCTCAAAAACAAGGAGAAGGCCATGCGGGCGCTCAAGACCCGGCTGTACGACTATTTTCAGTCCCGGCAGGACGCGCAGATCTCCGCTACCCGCCGCTCCATGGTAGGGTCCGGCGACCGCAGTGAGCGGATCCGCACCTATAATTTTCCCCAGAGCCGCATCACGGACCATCGCATTGGTCTGACCCTTTACAAGCTCGAGGCATTCCTCGACGGAGACCTCGATGAGATGATCGAGGCGCTCAGCGTCGCCGCCCGGGCCAAACAACTTGAGGAAATCGCCGCCGCAGACGGCGAATAAGACTTTGACAAAAGGCAGAGAGTACGACAGTGAAAACCCAAGTGATCGACCTTTCCCGGGAGTTTGACCGGGGCGTCGCCCTCGGCGGACGTCTGCTTTCGGCGGGAAAGCTGGTGGCCTTCCCGACGGAGACGGTCTACGGCCTCGGAGCTAATGGCCTTGATCCCGAGGCAGTCAAAAGCATCTTTGCCGCCAAGGGGCGTCCCATGGACAACCCCCTGATCCTGCACGTTTCGCAAAAGGAAGAGGCGGACAGCCTCTGCATCGTCAGCGGAGAGGCCCGCCGCCTGATGGAGGCGTTCTGGCCCGGCCCGCTGACGATGGTACTCCCCAAGCGCCCCCACATTCCGGGCGCGGTGACCGCCGGCCTTTCCACCGTGGCGGTTCGTATGCCCAGCCACGAGGGAGCGCGGGCGCTGATCGCCGCAGCGGGCTGCCCCATCGCCGCCCCTAGCGCCAATCTTTCGGGAAAGCCCAGCCCCACCCGGGCGGAGCATGTGCTGGAGGACATGGACGGAAAAATTCCCCTGATCCTCGACGGCGGCTCCTGCGACTGGGGGCTCGAATCCACCGTGCTCTCCCTGAGCGGGCCGGAGCCGGTGATATTGCGGCCGGGCGCAGTCACCCCGGAGATGATCGCCGAGGTGCTTGGGAGCGCCTCGGTGGCGCAAAGCGTCCTGACCCCCCTCAAGGAGGGGGAAACCGTCCTTTCTCCCGGCATGAAGTACAAGCACTACGCCCCCAGGGCGGAGGTGATATTGGCGGATGGCGAAGGGGATGCGCTTGCAGAAACCGCGGCCGCTCTGTACGATCGGCTCGCGGCGCAGGGGAAAAAAACGCTCATTCTGGGCAGTCGACAAACTTGCCGCTTTTATGGCCGGAGAAACTGTGTTATAATGGGCGACAGAACAGATCCAAAAAGCATTTGCAGCGTCCTGTTCTCCTTTTTGAGACAGGCGGACGCAGATGGTTACGACGCCGTGGTGCTCGAGGCGCTGCCGCCTCAGGCGCTGGGGCTCGCCTTTATGAACAGAGCCCTGCGGGCTGCCGGCTTCCGTGTGGAGCACGGCGCGGGTCGGGAAGTAAAAGGTTCCGCTACCGGCGGGATGATTGAAAAATGATGGAGGAATTGTTTTGAAGACCGTTTTGTTCGTCTGCTCCGGCAATACTTGCCGTAGCCCTATGGCCGAGGCCATTTTCAATGACGCAATAGACGATCACCCACGATTGGAAGCGCTTGATGTGCGCGCCGCCTCGGCCGGCACCTTTGCCTGCGAAGGGGCGGAGATGGCGGAAAACGCCGGGGAGGCCCTGGAAGAGATGGGCATCCGGTTGCCGTTCTTTAAGCATAAAGCCGCCTGCTTCAACGCCGAAGTTGCGGAGGAAGCCGACCTGATCCTTGCCATGCAGGAGCAGCACCTCGAAGAGATCTGCGCGCTGGCTCCTGAAGCCGAAGAAAAGGTGCATACCCTCAAGGGCTACGCTCATGGCGTGGACGGCTATACCGGCTCGGAGGATTACGATATCGAGGATCCCTTTCGCCAGCCGCTGGAGGTATATCTTGAGTGCGCGCAGGACATCAAAGAGCAGATTCTACTGGTCATGGAGCGGCTCGAACGGGAGTGGGCGCAGGAGGAATGACGCCGGCCCGCCTCCTTTTTTCTGTGTGCGGTTTTGCTTTGACTGATTTCAAGTCAGCCGTGGAGGGCCCGTTTCGAGATGGAGCGGACATGCCATGAGTTGAGCTGAGCGGCTGGGACTCCGGCGGAATCTGCCCATTTGGGCGGCAGGCTTTCACCGGAAGCACGGCTTTTCTGAATTTATGCGCCGCCTGCATTGCCCCGGAGGCGTTCTGTTTTTTTGGACAGGCCGAACAGTGAGAAATCCGTGCGGCCGCCGGTGCAGATTTTGACGGTTTCTGTCTTTTTGCGGCTACATCGTTTCTTTCCCGATTGATTCTGTAAAATTTCAAAAGTCTGATCCTCCACAGGGAGGATTCGAGCTGTTTTCAACGTCTCCCACTTGAAAGCTTTCAAAAGAAAAAAAGGAGAATGAATCATGAGCAAGCTTACCGTTGTCGATCATCCTCTGGTACAGCACAAGATCTCCCTGCTGCGCGATGAGACCACCGGCCCGAAGGAATTCCGCGAGCTGGTGGAAGAACTGGCCATGCTGATGTGTTACGAAGTGACCCGGGATCTGCCCCTCAAAGAGGTGGAAGTCAAGACTCCCGTCGCGGTAGCCAAGACCAAGGTAATCGCAGGCAAGAAGATGGCGATCGTTCCCATTTTGCGGGCGGGCCTGGGCATGGTGGACGGCATGCTGCGGCTGGTTCCCGCGGCAAAGGTGGGGCATATCGGCCTGTACCGCGATCCGGAAACCCTGGAAGCGGTGGAATATTACTGCAAGCTGCCCCAGGACTGTGAAGAGCGTGAGGTCATCCTCGTTGACCCCATGTTTGCCACCGGTCACTCCATCGACGCGGCGCTCGATCTTCTCAAGCGCAACGGCTGCAGGACCATCAAGCTGGTTTGCCTGGTTTCTGCGCCGCAGGGCATCGCCCTCATCCAGGAGAAGCATCCAGACGTAGATATCTTCGTCGCTGTGGTGGACGATCATCTGAACGATCACGGCTACATTGTACCCGGTCTCGGCGACGCCGGCGACCGCATCTTCGGCACCAAGTGAGCTTTTGCTGAACAGAAAGCCTTCCGGCGGACGGGAAAACTGATCCGGCATCCGGCGGAAAGAAAAAGCGCTCGTTCTGTTTCCTTTTCAGGGACACAGAACGGGCGCTTTTTTGATTTTGGAAGGGTCTCGGAAGAATCACTCGCTCTTTCTCCGGCCGGAGAGCGCCCGGTACACCCGGGGCGTCAGCAGCGCCGCCGCAAAAATTTTCACCGCGTCGCCGGGAAGGAAGGGAACGACGCACAGACTCAGGGCGGGCAGCAGCTCTGCCTGTGCCTCAAACACGTACCAGGCTGTGCCAAGGGCATAGCAGACCACCAGGCCGGCGGCGCAGGAGAGGATCACCGAAAGAAAGCTGCGGCCCAGCTTTTGCAGCAGCACGCCGGTCACCAGCGCCGCGAAGATGTAGCCGATGATATAGCCTCCGGTGGGGCCGGCAAGGGTCTGGATGCCGCCGCGGAAGCCCTGAAACACCGGCGCGCCCACTGCGCCGAGCAATACGTAAACCACCTGGCTGAGCGCGCCGTATTTGGCGCCGAGCAGCCCGCCAGCGAGAAACACCGAAAGAGTGGCAAGGTTGATGGGCACCGGCTCAATGGGGATGGCGATCTGCGAAAACACGGCGGTCAGCGCTGCAAACAGAGCGCAGAGCACCAGATCGCGGGTCTGGATCTTCATAAAAATCACCTCAAAAATGCATTTGGGAAAGAAAGTGTTTTCCTGCCTTTTTGAAGATAGCGAAAACAAAACAAAATGTCAACCTTAATTTTAATATAGTTTACAATTGCTTTGAAAAACCAACGCAGGCTTCTTGGCTGCCCGGAATCGGTTTTCGGCCTCTCTGAGAGAGCTTTATGGAGTGAATGGGTGCAAGAAGGACAGAAGCCGCGAAATGCTCGAGGCTTCTGTAGGGAAAAGGCGGAAGAAATGTTACTTCGTTTCCGCTGGGACGCAGGACGTCTCTTCGGAAGGTTTTTTCTTCTTCCTGAGCAAAAGTGTTCCCTGCCGGGCCAGCAGCAGGCCGCTGGCGACAGCGGTCAGCGGAGCGACGCTGACAAGGCCGAAGCTGCCGACGATGGTGTGAAGGATTTCTGAGGCAACGTATTTGTAGTTGAGGATGTTGTAAACGGGGGTGCCCTGCGCCATGAATACCATCAAAAGCGCCATGTATCCGCCGGAATAGGCCAAGAGCAGCGTGGTCGTCATGGTGCCCATGGCGGCGCGGCCCACGTTCATGCCGGAGCGTATGGCCTCCCGGCGGGAAATATCCGGCTTTTTGCACACCACCTCATGAACCGCGGAGGTGATATCGACGGAAAGATCCATCATTGCGCCGGAGGAGCCGATGAAGATGCTGGCCATAAAGATCTGCGTCAGGTTCAGATCCTGATAGCCGTTATAAAGCAGGCTGGTGGAATTGCTCATCACTGCGCCGTGAATGCGGAAAAGGCCGGTGAACAATACGCCCAGCACGCAGGCGACCAGTACGCCCGCGCAGGCGCCCGAAACGGCGGCGAGGGTCCGGCGGTCGAAGCCGTAGACCAGCGCGATGATCAGCAGGGTCAGCGCCAGCGTCACCGCAAGGCCGCAGAAGATGGGGTTGCAACCCTTCAGGGAAACGGGGACCAGTACCTTCCAGATCATCAGCACCGTCAGAAGGAAGGAAAGCACCGCCCGCAGGCCGGTGCGGCCGGCAAACAGGAGCAGAAGCAATCCGAAAGCCGCGGCCAGCAGCAGTTCGCTGTCGAGGCGGTAATGGTCGATCATGCTGACGGAATGAATGAGATCTCCCTCGTAATAGAGCACCACCAGCGCCCGGTCGCCCGGCTCAAAGAGCTTATCCTGCTCCAGCGAGCCCGTCAGCAGATTGACCCCTTCCACCTGGCGGCCCTTGAACCGGCCGCCGAGCAGTTCGATCCGGCACACCTGCTCGCCGGAGCGGATCAGACCGGTATCGATGATGGCGCTGTCGTCGCATGAGAGGATGCGGGCGGCGCAGCGGTCAGCTCCCTGATAAATGACTGCGCCCTCAAAGCCAGTGGGCAGCAGCAAAAGCAGAACGATGGCCGCAAGGCACACCAGCACCGGGGCGTTGTAAAGCAGAGCCTGCCGGTGAAAAAATCGTTTCAAAGGAATCCCTCCCGATGGATGAAATACAGAAAAATGCAGAGGACACAGCGCTGGCCGTATCCTCTGCCGGAGAAAGAGTGATGAAGCGATGGTTCAGCTGCCGTTTCAGTCCCGGATCTCAGCGGACGCTGAGAAGAGACGCCATGGCCTTGTAGATATCCGTGTTGTCGTAATAGCCTTCAAACAGCTCCTGGCCGGCGCCCTGGGCGAATACCGCGACCGGCAGGCCCGTGTGGGCGTAGGAAGCGAAGTTGATGCCGGACTTATTGTTGAGGATATGGGTGATGGTCACGGTCAGCGGCTCATAGGATCCATAGAGCAGGTATTCTTCCTCAGAGGTGACCGCCTCGCCGGACATGGTCTTGTTGTAAGCCGAGACCAGCCTGCTGTACTCGTAGGAAGTAAGCACCAGATTGGCGTTTTCCGCATTGGCGGCGTCGGGATCGTTGGGGGCGATCAGGCCAAAGCATTCCTTGACGTCCCGGAGCACCTCGTTTAAAGGCGTTTTATTGGCCTTGTAGCCGGCCACATAGTCGCTGTCGAAACGAGCATAGGAGATCTTCTGGTTCTTGAGGTTGGCCAGGTAGGTGTCGTAGTCCGTTCCGGCGTAGCCGATGGTCAGGCCGCCGGTTTCATGGTCGCCGGTGACCAGAATGAGGGTCTCGTCAGGATGCGCGGCGTAGAATCCGAGGGCTTCGCGAACCGCCTCGTCGAGGGCGATGGTGTCGGCGATGGTGGAGCCGGCGTCGTTGGCGTGGCAGGCCCAGTCGATCTTGCCGCCCTCCACCATCAGGAAGAAGCCGTTTTCGTTGTCAAGAAGATCGATGGCCTGGGCGACGTAGTCCTTCAGGGCCCATTCGCCCTCTTCGCGGTCGTTGTCGTAGGAAAGGGAATCACTGTCGGCAAGCGTTTCGCCGATGACGATGGCCTTGCCGCTGTCTTTGGCGAGCGCGGCGGCTTCTTTTTGGGTCGTGACCACCTGATAGCCGGCCTTTTCCGCCAGGTCATAGAGGCTTTCCTGATTGCCCTGGGCGCCGGTGACCTGCTTGAGGCCGCCGCCGGCAAAGTAATCAAAGCCGCTTCCGATCAGCTCAAGACCGATCTCATAGTAGCTGTTGCGGCTGGCCTGATGGGCGTAAAAAGCGGCGGGGATGGCGTGGTTGAGGTTGACGGAAGAGATGATGCCGATTTTGAACTCCCGCTGCGCTTTGAGCTTTTCCGCAATGGTCTCGTAGGAGATGGTGCGGGTCTCATCCATGTTGATGACGCCGCTGTGGGTCTTGTATCCCGTGGCGATGGAGGTGGCGGTGGAGGCGGAGTCGGGGCAGAAGGAAGTGGAGTCAAAGGTGTTGGCCGAGCCGGCGACCGGGAACTGCATGAAGGAGAGGGACTTGCTGCCGGTGAGGATGTCTCCTTCCTGCTCAAGGGCGCCCAGATAGTCCGCCGCAGTCTGGAACTGCGGATAGCTCATGCCGTCGCCGATGAAGAGGAAGACGTATTTGGGAGATTGAGCCGTGTTCTGGGCCCAGGCAGCGGTTTCGGCCGCTTCCACCCCGGGCACCGGGACGTCCGTTTTGGCCAGCGCGCTGACGCCGCCGAGGATCGCCGCTACGGACAGAGCGCAGCACAGCACGGAAAGCAGTACTTTTTTCAGCATGTTGATACCTCCAGTTCGAGTATGCTTTTACTGTACTGCCGGCATGTAAACTGCATAGGATGGCTGTGTTAAGCAAAAAGGAAGGTTGGTTAAATTGGAGTAAAAGGAAGGGGGAGAAAAGCCGGTGGAAGGGAAACGGCGCAGAAAAGCCATGAGGATCTATGGAACGGCGGCGCTGCTGATGCTGGCGGCGGTACTGCTGGGGGTTCGGGAAGCCGGGACGGTGCAGGCCGCCCAGGCCGCGGCAGAGGAGAAGGTGGTGTATCTCACCTTTGACGACGGCCCCAGCTGCCGCACGGAGGAGCTTCTTGCGGTTTTGGAGGAAAAGGGAGTTCAGGCTACTTTTTTTGTCACAGCGGAACAGGAGGAATACCTGCCCTGGATCGGCAGGATCGCCGCGGCGGGGCATGCTGTGGGCGCCCATTGCTACCGGCACGATACAAACCGGCTGTATGGTTCCTTTGACGCTTTTCGGGAGGATCTTGAAAAGATCTGCGCGCTGATCGAGGAGCAGACCGGGCAAAGCCCCGTGCTTTACCGCTTCCCCGGCGGAAGTAGAAGCACCCTGCTTCCCGGCTGGCTGCGGGCAAAGGCGTTGCCGCTTCTGGAACAGAGGGGGATGGTTTACTTTGACTGGAACGCAGTTTCAGGCGACGACACGCCCACGGTGTATTCCGCTCAGACGCTGGTGCAGAACATTCTCAGGGACGCCGGCGGCGAACCGGTCATCGTGCCGCTGTTTCACGACTTTTCCGTAGCAAAGACCACGCCGGAGGCTGCGGGGCTGCTGATCGATACGCTCCGGGAGCAGGGCTACCGCTTTGACATTTTGACCGGGGAGGTACAGATGCAGTTTCCGTAAGACTTTTTCCCGGCGGCTTGTGTTTTGCGCAGGCAGTCGGTAAAATGAAAAGAACAGACGCAAAAAGTCCGGCCTGGCCGGGCGGAGAGGGAAAACCAATGACGAAAGAACGAAACGGCGAAACGCTGGTTGAGACCATTGAACCGAAAAAGGGGAGCGCTCCGCTGATCTACGGTTTGACGCTGGCAGGGGTGTTTCTGGCGGTGCTGGTGCGCAATCTTCTGCTGGCCGCAGGGCTGACCTGGGCGGGCAACATCGCCGTGGCCCTGCTGGCGGCGTTCGCCTTTTTGCTGATCCGCACCCGGCTGGTCAGCTACCGCTACACCCTGACGGGATCCTTTTTCGCCATTGAGCGGATCACCGGCAAAAAGCCTGTGCTTGCGGCGAAGCTGGAGCTTGGGCAGATCGATTCGTTCGGCCCGGCGGCAAAGAAGGCGGAAGGCGTTCAGACCAACGTGTTTACCTGCCGGGGCAAAACGGGCGCCATGGAGCTGCGCTTTTTTGTTGAGAGCGCAAAAATGCCACAGCGCATCCTTTTTCACCCGTCAGAACAGATGAAAGAAGCGCTGCGGCAGCGGATCGGCGCCTTAAAGCAGCAGGAGCAGCAGGGCGGACAGGCAGAGCAGCCCCAGGGAGATCAGGCCCAATAGCCGGAATCTCTTTTTGTCGGCGCCGGAGAGCTTCAGCCCCTGACGAAGTCCGCCGTGGCGCAGGGTGTAGGCTCTGAGCATCCCGTAGCGGGTGCGGGGCCAGCGAAGCAGCGCCAGATGGAAAAGGGAATAGCCCCATGCCATCAGAAACACCATCGACGGCAGGGACAGAAGCGCCCCGAAAGGCGCGGCGTAGGTGCTGCACTCGGGCAGGAGCCAGCTCAGAAGCAGGAGATAGACCGCCGGGGGGATCACCAGCGGCGGAATGGCTGCAAGGATGCGCACGAGACGGTTGACGAACCGGCGGCCGGCCGGTTCCCGGTATTCAAGCAGGGAGCGCAGCTCCGCAAAGCTGTAGTAGCGGTCGGGATAGAAGGGCGCGGGCTCTTCCGGAGAATCATAGCGGAGGCTTTTGAGCTCAAGAAGCATGGAAAAGTAGCTTTCCTCGATGTCGTATTCTCCGTCAAGCGCAGCGGTCACGATGCGGCTTTTCCGGGTCTCGAGCCGGTACAGACCGCCGAGGACGGCGGTCTCAAAGGTTTTGCGTCCGGCACAAAAGCAGTGGAGCACCGGCAGGTCAGCCCGCAGGGTGTCCAGCTCCACAAAGTACAGCAGGCGCCGGCCTGACAGGCGTTCTTTGCAAAACAGCAGCAGATCATAGCGAAAGGTCTGCACAAGATCCCTCCTCTAAGACAACAGAAGATCGAGATTCTCTTTTATATTCCACGCCGCAGGGTAAATCCCTTTTTGAAAGAGACTGGCGCGGCGAAAGAAGCGCGCAGGAGGCGCATGGCTCATGGCGACAAAAGAAGAAGGGCCGCTGTTTGAGGCCCTGGAGCAGTACGCCCGGGGGGCTCCGGCCCGCTTTCACATGCCCGGACACAAGGGCTTTGGAGTTCCGGGGCTGAACTGTGGCCTGTGGGACGTGACTGAGCTTGCGGGGCTGGACAACCTGCTCTGCCCCGAGGGGATTCTCAGGGATGCCCAGCGGGAGGCGGCAGAGGCCTTCGGCGCGGCGGAGACCTTTTTTTGCACCGCTGGCTCTACGGCGGGGAACCTGGCGATGCTTCTTGCACTGCCGGAGGGATCGAAGGTGCTGGTGCAGAGAAACTGCCACAGAAGCGTGCTTTCCGGCCTGACCCTTGGGGGACACCGGCCGGTGTGGCTCTGGCCCGCCTATGGGGACGGACAATACGGCGTCATCCATTCGCAGACGGTTAAAGAGGCGCTTTTGGCCCATCCGGACGCGGCGGCAGTGCTGCTGACCCGGCCGGATTATCTGGGGCGCTGCTGCGACGGGGAAGCGGTCGCGGCGCTGTGCCGGGAGCATGGAGCACTTTTTCTGGTGGACGAGGCCCACGGCGCGCATTTTCCCTTTTCCCCGGCGCTGCCGAAAAGCGCTTCTGCCTTCGCAGACCTCTGGGTGCAGAGCGCTCACAAGACGCTGGTCTGCCCCAACCAGGGGGCGTACCTGCACCTGGGCAGAAGCGGAAAAAAAAATATGCCCTCGCGGGAGCGGGTGGCGCGGGCACTGTTTTTTGTTCACACCACCAGCCCTTCTTATCCTCTGCTGGCCGCGCTTGACAGGGCGTGGCGCCTGGCGCGGGAGCAGGACTGGACCATGCAGGCGGCGCGGGCACAACGGCTTCGGCGCACGCTGGGGGCGGGCCTTTCGGACGGTTCCTCCGGCGCTGCGGTGGCGCAAAGCGACCCGACCCGGCTGGTGGTCGACGTTTCGGGGCGGGGTATCACAGGTTTTTCGGCGGAGGAATTCCTCCGCGCTCAGGGAATTTTTCTTGAGATGGCGGACGAGCGCCGCATCGTGGCGATCACCTCGCCGGCAGATCCGGAGGAATGGATGGAGCGGCTCGAAAACGCAATTCAAGGGCTTCCGTTCGGCAGGACGCGGCCCGGGGCGGAACCCCGCTTTGAAAAGGCGCAGCAGGCCGTGCTGCCGCTGCGGCAGGCAATGCTGGCCTCCGGCCGGCAGGTTCCCCTCTGCGAGGCGGTGGGCTGCGTCGCGGCGTCGGCGGTCGGACTGTATCCGCCAGGCAGCGCGATCGTCGCGCCCGGCGAGCCATTCAGCCCCGAAGCGGTGGAATTCCTTCTGGAGCAGGAACGCAAGGGAGGCTCCCTTTTCGGCCTGCGAGAAGGAAAAGTCACGGTCTGCGAAGAAGAAGCGCATCATACGGCATGACGCCGACAGGAGGAAAAGCATGAAATATCAGAATGTTCTGCTGGATTTTGACGGGACAGTATGCGAGTCCGGCGTGGCGATCATCGAGTCGGTCAAAGCGGCCTGCGAGGCCATGGGGCTGACCGAGGGCAAGCCCTGGGAAAACTGGAAGCTGTACATCGGCCCGACGGTCTACCGTTACTGCACGACCTATCTCGGCCTGTCCGAGGAGGAACGGGACGTTTTCATGGCCCATTATTCAGGGCATTATAAAAACGTCGCGCTGTACCATGCGCCGCTTTACGAGGGCATGAGAGAGCTGCTCGAAGACCTCAAAACTGCCGGAGCGGGGGTGTACCTTTGCACCAGTAAGCCCGAAGAGCTGACCCTTCGGAGCGTGGAGCATCTGGGCCTTCACTTTGACGGCATCGTAGCCCAGGTGGGCGAACGGGTCAAAAAGACCGATGTAATCGGCCATTGCCTCAGGGCCTACGGCCTCGATCCCGCCTCCTGCGTCATGATTGGCGACCGGGCTTCGGACGTCGAAGGAGGACACGCGCTGGGCACTGCGGGCATCGGCGTCACCTTCGGCTACGGCAGCGAAGAGGAGATCGAAGGCTGCGGCGCGGAGTACGTAGCCCATTCCGCAGCTGAGCTGAGAAAGATCCTGATGGACTGACCGAAGGCGGAAGCGCCTCTGTCAATAAAGCTTGGAGGAACGGAACAGATGCATACGCAATACGATTCGGTACTGCTTGACTTTGACGGCACCATGGTGGATACGGGCCCGGGCATCGTCAGCGCCCTTGGCATGGCGGCCCGGGATAAAAGCATCGATGCGCCGCTGGAAAAGACCTGGCTGTTCATCGGTCCGCCGATCCATACCTTTGCCCGGGGCACGCTGGGACTCGAGGAGGAGGAAGCGGTCGAGCTGGTCAAGGGGTTTCGGAGGTACTACAATTCTGAGGAATGGAAAAAGAGCCGCCCCTACGACGGCATTCGGGAGCTGCTCAAAAAGCTGAAGGAAGCGGGCAAAATGGTTTATGTCTGCACCAGCAAGCCCGAGGAGATCGCCCGCATGATGCTCAGACATTTCGATCTGCCGGTGGACGATGTCTGCGGCGCAAACGATGCGACCAACCTGCGGGACAAGGGAGATATTATCCGCTTCGGCGCGCAGCGGTTCGGCTTTGCGCTCGATTGCAGCACCGTCATGGTGGGGGATGCGCCCCGGGACATCACCGCGGGCCACGAGTGCGGCGTGGATACCATCGCCGTACATTACGGTTATGGCGTACCGGAGGAGCTCAGGGCGGTAAAGGCCACCCATGAGGTGGATTCCGTTGCGGAGCTGACGGCACTGCTGCTGGGAGAAAAAGCATGAAGCAGGAGGCGGCGCAGGCGCTGTTGCGGGCGCTTTGCAGCGAGCGCTGCGGACAGGCCTATCTGGTGGCCGGACCGGCGGACGCTCCTTTGCAGGAGACGATCGAAAAGGGCGCTGCGGCGCTCCTTTGCGAGGCGAAGCCGGAAGAACGGCCCTGCGGGGTCTGCCGCTCCTGCCGGATGCTGGCAAACGGAAGCCATCCGGATCTTCTCAGGCTGGAGCCGGAGGCGGGAAAAAAGCAGATCGGCGTGGAGCCGGTGCGCCTTTTGGAGGGGGCTCTGGCGGAGACCTCTGCCCGCCGCGGAAAAAAGGTCGTACTGGCGGCGGATGCCCACCGCATGACGCCGGCGGCGCAGAACGCCCTGCTCAAGACCCTGGAAGAACCGCCCTCCGGCGTGACCTTCTTGCTTTCCGGCACGGAGAGCGGGCTTTTGCCCACGATCCGCTCCCGCTGCATGATCGTGCGCCTGGCGGGCGAGCCCCCGGAGGAAACGGAAGAGGAACGGGCGATCCGCCGGGAGGCGGAACGGGCGATGGCTGCCCTGTGCGCTGGAAAGCCGGCTGACCGCGCCGCCTTTGGCGACAACCGCGGGCAGCTGGATCGGGTGCTGGAGATCCAGACGGAGTTCTGCCGGGACGCTTTGGCGCTGTCCATGGGAGGAAGGCCACTCAAAGACCGGGAAGGGGCGGCGGAAGCTGCGAAGGCCGGCGAAAAAAAGCTGCTGGGCGCCATCGGCATCCTGGTCGCGGCCAGAAAGCGGCTGCTGCAAAACGCGGGCATCGCCGTCACCATCGATTGGCTTTTGGTGGAGCTTTCGCGGACGATGAGGTCATAAGGCTGCCCGTCTGGACCGCTGCACTTTAGAAGTGTTTTGCCTAAAAACGTAAAACAGCCGGGCGGAATGCTCCTAAGAGCTTCCGCCCGGCTGCTGTTTTGCTGGAAAATGGGAATGGCCTTTGGGGCCGCCTGTTTCGGAGGGCTTATTCCCTGTAGGGACCGACGAGCTCCAGAATGAAGCCCAGCTTTTCGGTGGTGTCGAAGTAGGCGCAGCAGGTGGGGCCGTTGACCTTGTTAATCCAGTGGCTCGAGCAGATCAGCGGTGCGCCGAAGGATTCAAACACCGGATAATAGGCCTTGACGTCCGGCACGCGGAAGCCCAGATGATGCAGGCCCTGACCGTGCTTTTCGTAATATTCCGCATGGAAGGGAGAATCGATCACCTGCATTAGCTCCAGCTCCAGCTCCTGCCAGAAAAGCTTGGCGATCTTGATGATGAAATTGACAGGCTTGCCGCGGAAAATGGCGCCCTCGGTGTTGAGCATGCGGTATTCCCGGAAGCCCTCCTGCCCGATGAAATGGAGGAAAGCGGGAGCGGCCTTTTCGACGTCGTCGACCATGATGCCCAACTGGCAGGGCTGCGGCAGATGCAATTCGTTGAGCGTTTCGTTGTTGATGAGTTTTTCCATGAGATACCTCCTGTGCAATTTTTGATTCAAATGCGTCTGGATTTGGTCTTGGACGGAAACGAAATGATCTTTGTGTGAAAAAAGGTATCAAAATCGGATTCTATTATAGACTTTTTTGCAGCACTGGTCAAGAAGTACGGAAAGAAAGCGAAAAGAAAATGATGGGAAATTCTGTCGAAACAGAGAGGCGGACGGGAATTGCGCCGATTCCATTGCGCCGGAAGGGGAAAGAATGTTACAATAAAACCGTATCTGCCGGCTGCGCAGAGCCGGAGACCTTCTGCGCCTTTGGCAGGCGCGCGCGGGGCAAAAGGCTTCGCGAACCCTGAATCAAAAAATCGCACCAGGTGCGTGTAAGGAGTTTCTTATATGAAAACAGTGATCGGCGTGCGTTTTCGCCAATCGAGCAAGGTTTATTATTTTGATCCCTTCGGTCAGGACGTCAAAAAGGGCGACGGTGTGATCGTCGAGACCGCCCGGGGCGTAGAATACGGCGAGGTGACGATGGAGCCGACAGAGCTCCCGGATGAAGAGATCGTTGCGCCTTTGAAGTATATCATGCGGGTGGCTAACGAAAAAGACAAGGCCACCGTGGAGCAGAACCTCCAGAAGGAAAAAGAGGCGGCGGCGGTTGCCGAAAAGAAGATCGCCGAGCATAAGCTGGAGATGAAGCTGGTGGGCGTTGAATATACGTTCAACGGCAGCAAGATCACCTTCTATTTTACTGCCGACGGCCGGGTGGATTTTCGCGATCTGGTCAAGGATCTGGCGGGGATCTTCAAGACCCGCATTGAGCTTCGGCAGATCGGCGTGCGCGACGAGGCCAAGCTTCTCGGCGGAATCGGCTCCTGCGGCCGGGTGGTCTGCTGCAAGGCGTTTCTGCCGGACTTTCATCCGGTGTCCATCAAAATGGCAAAGGAGCAGAATTTGTCCCTTTCTCCCACCAAGATCTCGGGCCTGTGCGGCAGGCTCATGTGTTGCCTCAAGTATGAGCAGGACTGCTACGAGGAGGTCAGAAAGCGCATGCCCCGGGTGGGCAAGGAGGTCATCACGCCGGACGGACGGGGTACGGTGACGGAAAACAATATCCTCCGGGAACGGGTCAAGGTGCGCGTCATCCTCCCGGACGGCACGTTTGACATCCGGGAGTTTCCCCTTAGCGAGATCAGGCGCCCTGCGCCCCCGCAGCCCGCTCCCAGGACGGAGCGGCCGCCCAAAGCGCCCAGGGAAGAGTCTGTGAAGGAGCCGGAGGAACCGGGGAAACCGGACGACGAAGAGGAATCCGGGCCGGAGCTGGCCGAAATGGAGTTGGAGGAAGAGGAATTTTCTCCCGAAGGGGAGTAAGGCCCGATGCCTTTTTCAGGAAAGGCTTGATTTTTGGGGGAAGAATGTTACAATGAGGGTGGAACTTTGAATCCATACATTCACACAACTCAGGAGGTACCCCCAATGGCATATCAGATTGGTGACGAGTGCATCAAGTGCGGCGCCTGCGCTGCGGCCTGCCCTGTTGAAGCGATCTCTGAAGGCGACGACAAGTACGTGATCGACGCTGACGCCTGCATCGAATGCGGCTCCTGCGAGAGCGAATGCCCCGTTGGCGCTCCCAAGGCTCAATAAGCGGGATCGTACTGTTTCGGTTTTCTGACAAAAAAGCCCACGGCTGTGCGCCGCGGGCTTTTTTGCTGTCAGCAGGAGAGAACGCGCAGAAAGAATTGCCGGAGGAAACTTTCGGGCGGGAGCCGGGAAACACTTATTTTCCTGACAGCCAAAGGGTTAGCAGATAGCACAATCTTTTCGGGTATGCTATAATAAAACAAAACCATTGTGGCAGGCGGCATTTCGGGAAGAATGCCGCGCAAACGAAAGAAGAAAGGAAGTTCTCATTTGAGCAAACTGCGGATACGCGATCTGGCCGCGGGTTTGGGGATCGGGCTCGCCGCTTTTGTGCTGGTATGGTTGGAAGTGCCGGTTCTTTCCACAGTGGCGCTGCCGGCGCTGTTTGCCGCGGCGGGGGCGCTGGGCGGCTGGACGGCGGTGGCGTGCTCGGCGGTACTGTTTTCGGCGGCGGGAGTCGCGGTTTTTTCGGGAGCGTTTTTGCCGCTTGCCGCGCTGGCGGCAGTGGCAGGCATCGGCGGCTATCTGGCGCTGAGCCGGACAAAGCGGGCTTTTGACAGTCTGGTGGGCTGCTGCGCAGCCGCGCTGCTTTCCATCTGGGCCAATATCCTTTGCGGGGCGGCGATCGCCGGAAAGGCTGTGATCGATCAGGTTTTTACGGTCGATCCCCTTCTTCTGGACGCGATGGAGCAGTCCTATCTGATGATAGGCTACGACGCTGCCACGGTCGGGGCGCTTCGGGCAGAAATGGCGGCTTCTTACGGCGAAATGGTGCCGGGCGTGCTGCTGATGACGGCGATGGCAGTAGGCCTTTTGACTTTTGCCGCGGGTTCCTGGCTGATGAAAGGGAGAAAGCACTATACGGTGCCGCCCTTTGGCACGTGGCGCATGCCGAAGGGATATCTTCTCGGCGGCGTTGTGCTGCTGCTTGCCGCCATGGGCGGCAGGGCTTTGGGCTGGAACGGCTTTGAATCAGTAACGCTTGCCGTTGAGTTTTTTGTCCTTACGATGTACGCGATCCAGGGCATCTCCGTGATCTGGTTCTTCCTGAGCCGGACGCGGATGGGCGCATTTTTTAAGGCAGTGATCGTGGTGATATTGGTGCCGCTGGCAGGAACAGGACTGGTATTCGTCGCAATGATCGAGGACATTTTGCAGCTGCGCCGCAGAATGCCTCCGCCGGGCTGGAAGCCCCGTGGGCCGCAGGGACCTTCTTCCCTGTAAAAGCGTTCCATGGAGATTTGCCGCTGCCTTCGTTCAGAAGGCGGTATGAGGGGTTTGTTTTGAAAAACCGTTTCCATTTTCTGCATTTGCTGCCGCTGACGCTGGCGGCGGTGCTTTCTGCGCTGCTGGCCCCGCATCTGCCGCCTTGGGGCAGCTGGCTGCTGGCTGGCATTTCATTGATCTGCGCGCTGTGGGCTGCCATGGCGCTGCAGAAAAAAGAGCCGCAGGACGAAGCTACGAAAAATAAAACCATTTTTCCTGTGTACCGCCGGCGGGAAGATATTTTCAGACGGGTGGCGGATAACCTTGGAGTGCCAATGGCCCTGTTCGACGACAAGGGAAAGACCCTCTGGAGCAATCCTGCCTATGAAAACCTGCTGGCGGACCGGCAGCTTTCAGAGGTGCTGCGGGAATTTAATCCCAGATACCCCAAGAACCTGTCGGAGGTGCGGCTGGGAAATCAGGTGGTGGATCTTTACGCGTTGCCGGTCTATGATAAGGAAGGCGAAACGGTGCGCAAGCAGTGCTTCGTGTATCTGACAGAGAAGACCGAGGCGGTGGAGAGCCGGCAGAAATATCAAAGCGCGCTGTCCACCATGGCCTATATCCAGATCGACAACTATGATGAGCTGGAAGAGACCTCTTCCGATGCGGTGCGCGCGGCGGAGCAGGCCCTGACGGAATATATCCGCGCGGCGGGCGGCGTCTGCCGCCGCTATGAGCAGGGAAAATATCTGGTCGTTCTGGAACGGGGACGGCTGGTGGAACTGGAAAAACGGAAGTTCAACCTTCTGGAGACCGTCCGGGAAATCAAGGCAGCTGGCGCGCTGCCGGTGACGGTCTCCATGGGCGTGGGCATCGCCCCGGCGCTGGCGGAATCCAACCGCTGCGCTCAGCAGGCCATGGAGCTGGCTCTTGGCCGCGGCGGCGATCAGGTGGTGGTCCGCGAAGGGGATCGTTACACCTTCTACGGCGGCAAAGGGCAGGGCGGCGAACGCTATTCCCGCGTCAAGACCCGGGTCTTTGCCCGGGCGCTGTCCAACCTGATGAGCCAGAGCGGCCAGATCTTCGTCATGGGCCACAAGCGGGCAGACTTTGACTGTATGGGCGCGGCGATGGGCATCGTCCGCTGCGCGTCGGCGGTGGGCCGCAAAGTTAACATCGTTTTGGAAGGGCCCAACGAGACGATCGAACCCTTTTTGAAGGAACTGCGCGAACGCAGCGAATATCAGGGGCTGATTCTTTCGCCGGAGGCGGCCAGAGAGCAGTGCAGGGCGGATTCCCTGATCGTCGTGGTGGATACGCAGCGGCCGGACTCCACGCCCGCTCCGGAGCTGCTGTATAAAACGGGCAATCTCGTGCTGATCGACCATCACCGCCGCGGTGTGGAATCCTTCCAGACCGCTACGCTGCAGTATACGGAGCCGGCAGCTTCCTCCTGCTGTGAGCTGATGGCGGAGACTCTTCAGTACTTTACGCCGGAGGTGCGGCCCACTCCCTTTGAGTGCTCCATCCTGCTTTCGGGCATGATGATCGACACCAAGAGCTTTGCCGTGGGCGCCGGCGCCCGCACCTTTGAAGCGGCGGGATACCTGCGCCGCTGCGGAGCGGATCCGAATTTTGTCCGGCAGCTCCGGCAGGATGACATTGACACCTACAACAACCGGGCCTCTGTGGTGCGGGAGGCGCGTTTCATCGCCCCGGGCGTAGCGCTGGCCGTCTGCCCCGGCGATCTTTCCAATCCCGGCCTGCTCGCAGCGCAGGCTGCGGATACTCTGACCACCATCCGCGGCGTGGAAGCGGCGTTTGTGCTTGGGGAGCTGCCCACGGGCATCACGGTCAGCGGCCGCTCCATCGGAAATATCAATGTGCAGCTGATCCTTGAGACCCTCGGCGGCGGCGGCCAGCTCAACGTGGCGGGGGCGCTTTTGAAGGATGTCTCCATGGTGGAGGCGCGCCGGCTGGTGATCGAAGCGGTTCATAACTATCTTAGCAGCGCGGATCAATAAACCGATCCCGGCAAATTTTTGCAGCAGGAATTATAGAAAATACCCCAATGAAACGGAGGGCCAATCGATGAAAGTGATTCTGGAAAAAGACGTTAAGGGCACTGGCAAAGCCGGTCAGATCGTGGAAGTGAGCGACGGCTTTGCCCGCAATTTCCTCTTCCCCAAGAAGCTGGCCAAGGAGGCCAGCGCTGGAGCCGTCCACGCGGCGCGGCAGGCTGAGGCGGCGGAAAAGCACCGCAAGGCCAATGAGGCGGCTAACGCCAAGGAGCTGGCCAAGCAGCTCAATGGCCGCGAGATCAGGCTGGTTGCCCGCTGCGGTGAAAATGGCAAGCTGTTCGGCGCGATTACTTCCAAGGAAATTGCAGAAGCGGCCGAGGTGCAGCTGGGCCACAAGTTTGATAAGAAAAAGGTGGAGCTTGACGGCAACATCAAGGAGCTGGGCACCTATGAAGTCCCCCTTCGGGTGTACGCCGAGACCACGGCTGTCATCAAAGTGACGGTTGTGGCGGAGTAAAGCCGGCCGGCGGGAGTTTTCCTAGCCCCGCCTTTTGAAGCGGCGAAGGGACGCAAATCAGAGATTCCTTCAGAGAAATGAGGAACGCCGATGGACGAGAAAAACGTACAGATGCTGCCGCACAGCGCGGAGGCAGAGCGCGCCGTTTTGGGCGCCGCTTTCCGCGAGGGCGAAGCGCTGGCAACGGTGATGGAGCGCCTCCGGGCAGAGGATTTTTACCTGCCGGCGCATCGGGCCGTTTTCGAGGCCATGGTAGAGCTGCATTCCCAGGGCGCGCCGGTGGACGTGGTGACGGTGGTCGATTACCTGGACAGACGGGGCCTTTTGAAGGAGGCTGGCGGCCTGACCTACATCACCGATCTGCCCCGGGCCATCCCGACGGTTGCAAACCTTTTGTACTATCTTTCTCTGGTGGAGGAAAAGGCCACCAGGCGGCGGCTGATTCAGGCGGGGCAGATCATTGCGGCAGAAGCGGTCTCGGGAGAAAATGAGCTGTCCGAGCTGCTTTCAGGCGCGGAAAAGCAGGTCTTTGACATTTCCATGAAGAATATGTCCGATGGCCTGAAGATCATCACGGACGACGTCGCTTCGGTTTACATGGGCCTTGGAGAGATCTCCAGCGCCGATGGCATTACCGGGATCCCCACCGGATTTCCGGATCTGGATTACAAGCTCAGCGGATTGCAGCGCTCGGATCTGATCATCATTGCGGGGCGTCCTTCCATGGGAAAGACCTCCTTTGCCATCAACATAGCCCAGAAGGTGGGCCTTCGGGGCTATGTGGTGGCGGTGTTCAGCCTGGAAATGTCCCGCCAGCAGCTCATTACCCGCATGATGTGCACCGAGGCAAAGGTGGATATGCAGCGGGTCAACACCGGGCAGCTGACTCCGCAGGACTGGTCCAACCTTTCCGTTGCCATGAGCAGGCTGTCTTCCGCGCCCTTCTACATTGACGATACCGCGGGCATTTCTGTTGCGGAGATGCGCTCGAAGCTCCGCCGCCTCAAGCTGGAGGCGGGCAGGCTGGATCTGGTGGTCATCGACTATCTGCAGCTGATGAGCTACACCGGAAAGTCCGACAACCGCACACAGATCGTTGCGGAGATCACCCGTGCCCTGAAGATTATGGCCAGGGATCTCGATGTGCCGATCATTCTTCTTTCTCAGCTGTCCCGTGCGCCGGAACAGCGTTCCGACCACCGGCCCATGATGAGCGATCTTCGAGAGTCCGGCTCGATTGAGCAGGATGCGGATATCATCATCATGCTCTACCGGGCGGCGGTTTATGAGGAGGGAGCGGGCAACGAGGCGGTTGCCATCGTGGCCAAGCACCGAAACGGCCCCACTGGAGACGTGAACCTGATCTGGAACGGTCAGTATACCGCCTTTGAAAGCGTTTCCGACCGGGTGGAGGGGTAACGCTGGATCATTGAGTTCAAGCCCCCAAATTTATGATAGAAAGCAGGAGGAAACTGTTATGACGGAGTACACCAACATCGAAGTGATCGTCATGGAGGACGAGGACGGCAAGGAAGTGGAAATGCAGCTGGTGGACGAATTCGATTACCATGATTCCCACTATCTGGCTCTGGCCGCCCCGATTGATGAGGATGGGAGCGATGACGAGGACACGGTCAGCTTCTTTGAAGAGGTGAGCGAAGCGGACGAGGAGCTGGAGCTGGCACTGGTGGAGGACGAAGCCCTGATCGAGGCGCTGGCCGACCTGCTCGAAGAGCGGCTGCTGAACCGCTGAGCCGGAAAAAGGCGGGCCTGCGGCGACATTTGGGGATGGAATTTCCCGCCCCCGGGAAGAATGCTATTGAAAACCTGCGGGCAATCGTGTACAATGCAGGGGCAACATCCAGAATTGACCATCTTAACCAAAATGACAAGGAGAAACGATATGAGCGATATCATCAAGGATGAAGAAATGACTGTGGAAGTTGTCACCTTCCAGGACGACGACGGAAACGAATTCGACATGGAGATCGTCGAAGAGTTTGAGCACAACGGCCGCAAGTTCGCAGTTCTGGCCGAGATCGAGGACGATTGCTGCTGCGAAGAAGAAGGCTGCGAGCACGAGCATGAGCATGAGTGCGGCTGCGGCTGTGGCTGCGAGGGTGAGGAAGAGGGCGAGTCCCTGTACATCTTCGAGATCGTCAACGGCGAAAACGGTGAGGAGTTTGTCGCCATTGAAGACGACAGCCTGCTCGATGAGCTTTCCGCTGTTGTGGAAGACATGCTTTTCTCTGAGGAATAAGCCGAAAACAAAGAAAAACCTCTGCCTGCGGGCAGAGGTTTTTTGGTGGGACCCAAAAAGCTTGGCGGTCTGCAACAGACCTCTTATGGGGCGCCGGAAGGGGTACTGGCGCTGCTGTGATAGCATTCCCAAAGCCCAGTCAGAGCATGGATGGTGGCTGCGTCCGTATACAGGGCACAATAATACAGGTCGTTTTGGGGAATGCGGATGCAGGAGAGCGCCAGATGCTGCCGCAGAATAAAAATCAGAGAGCAGGCAGAGTTTTGCGGGGCAGGGGGAAGCAGCGAAATAGAGACGTGTTCGGCGCCGAAGGTGCTTTGAAGGGCGCTGAGACTGCCGCACAAAGACTGCGGATAGGGGCTGTTTAAATGGCATATACTGTGGATGAAATGGCCGGCGTGGAGGGCCTGAGTGAAAAACTGTGCCAATGCGGCAGAAATTTCCTGGGGAAGCGTCAGCGAACTGGCCCCTTCCTGACAGAGGATCAGGAGCTCCTGCCCGGCGGGGAGAGAATCGAGGCAGGTTTTCATCTGACGGAGGGCCTCGGAATATCCCTTTAGGCCGTCGAAAAGGATAACAGGGATCTGCCGGTACAGTGAATCCGGCGTTTGCGCCAGGGCAGCCGCCCGGGAAATCTGCGTCGCCGGCGGTGTTTCCTTCAGCCAGCGGATCAGAGCCGCTTCCATGGCCTTTGCATTGGTGCAGTCAACGGAGGGATCCCAGGTGTGCAGCATTTCCCGCACGGCCCAGCCGCCGCTGTCCTGCTCCGCCTGGAGACAGTATCCGGCCATGGCGGAAAGAAGTTCCGCATCCTGAGGCAAAGGTCTGTGGCCGTTTTTCCATTTGCTCACCAGGGAATAGTCCACATGAACCGCGTTGGCCAGGGCCCGGCCGGAGATGTGCAGGGTATTCATCAAAAGCCCCAGCCGGGTGGTGTTTTCTGCCATTCAAAGGTCCTTTCTGCCGGAAACGGCTGCAATCATACAATAATATTGTACAGCGTCCCCAGTTTTCCTGTCAAATGAACAAAACTGATTTTTGGGCAAAACATTAAAAAATTTAGAAATCTTTGGCCTGTAAAGCGGCGAAAAAGCAGAAAAGCAGGGCAAAAGCTTCGAATGACGGAAGAAGGAAGAAATGGTATAATAAGGAAAACGCGCAGGAGGAATTTCTGATGAGCAATATTCCCACCCCCCATATCGGATGCGACGATCCTTCGAAAATCGCCAATACCGTACTGATGCCCGGAGATCCTCTGCGGGCCCGCTATATTGCGGAAAATTTTCTGACCGGCGTCACCTGCTTCAATGAAGTGCGTGGTATGCTGGGCTTCACCGGCTTCTATGGAGAGAAGAGGGTCTCCGTCATGGGCAGCGGCATGGGCATGCCCTCCGCCATGATCTACTATAACGAGCTGTTTGACTTCTATGATGTGGGCGCCATCATCCGTGTGGGCACTGCCGGCGCAATCCGCAAGGAAGCGCAGCTGCGGGATATTATCATCGCTTCCGCCGCCTGCACCACCAGCGCGATTAACCGCACCCGCTTCATGGGCTATGATTTTGCGCCCATTGCGGATTTCGGCCTGGTCAGAAAGGCTTATGAGATCGCTCGGGAGATGGGGCTGCGGGCTCATGTGGGCAGCCTGCTCTCCTCCGACGAGTTTTACGGCCATGACGAAGGCCTTGCCGCCCGCTACGCAGACTATGGCGTCTGGGCCGTTGAGATGGAATCTGCGGGCCTGTTCACGCTGGCGGCCAAATACCACAAAAAGGCGCTGGCTATCTGCACCATCAGCGATAGCCTCGTCACTGGTGAAGCTACCAGCTCTGAGGAGCGGCAGACCTCCTTCCGCGCGATGATGGAACTGGCGCTGAAAACTGCGGAGTAGTCAATAAAGGAGAGTTTATGGAACGGAGTGAGATTCAGGAGGCTTTCCGCTGGAAGCTGGAGGATATTTTTTCCACGGATCAGGAGTGGGAGACGGAGTTTTCCCGGATAAAGGGAGAAATCCCCGGGATCGCCGCCTATGCCGGCCGGATCGGCAGGGGGCCTGCGGTGCTGGCGGAAGCCCTGGCGCGGTGCGCTGCGACAGACCGCGCACTTTCCAGGCTTTACTGCTACGCCCATATGCGCATGGACGAAAATAACGCCGTCAGCCTGTATCAGAGTATGACCAGCCGGGCGGAGAACGCCATGGTGGAATACGCCAGCGCGGCCAGTTTTCTGGAGCCGGAGATCCTGTCCCTGCCGGAGGAGACTCTGGCGCAGTGGATGGAGGAGCCGGCGCTTATGCTGTACCGCCGCCGGCTTGCAGAGCTTCAGCGGAAGCGGGCCCATGTGCTCAGCCCGGAGGAGGAGCGGATCCTGGCGCTGGCGGGCGAGGTGCTTGCCGGGCCGGGCAGCGTCTATTCCATGCTCGATTATGTGGATCTGAAATTTCCTGAAGTGCAAGGCAGCCCGTTGACCCTCGGACGCTTTGGTATGCTGATGGAGGATCCCCGGCAGGAGGTGCGCAAGGAGGCGTTTGAAGCGCTTTACAGCACCTATGCGGCATATAACGCTACCTTTGGCGCGCTGCTGTTTTCCTCTGTCCGGGGCGACGTCTTTGAGGCCCGGGCCAGCCGCTACGCTTCGAGCCTGGAACGGGCGCTCTTTCCGGATAACGTGCCGGTCTCCGTGTACGAAAACCTCATCGAAGCGGTGCACCTGAAATTGCCTGCGTTTAGCCGGTATCTTCGGCTGAAAAAGAAGCTGCTGGGCCTCGAGGAGTTGCACCTTTACGACCTTTACGCCCCACTGGGCGCGAAAGTGGACATGGGGGACTGTTCCTTTGACGCCGCTTTTGAGCGGGTGTGCGAAGGTCTTGCCCCACTGGGTGAAACGTATATCGGGGAGCTCCGGCGGGGAAAGGCGCAGCGCTGGATGGACGTTTATGAAACGCCCGGAAAGACCACTGGCGCTTACAGCTGGGGCTGCTACGACAGCCATCCCTATATCCTCCTCAACCACAGAGAGGATCTGGACGGACTGTTCACCATGGCCCACGAGCTGGGCCATTCCATGCACAGCCTGTATTCTAACCGCGCACAGGAATACGTCAATTCGCAGTATCCGATCCTGCTTGCGGAAGTGGCTTCCACGGTCAATGAAATGCTCCTGATTGAAGATATGCTCGACAAGGAGACCGACGCGGGCCGCCGCATCCGTTTGCTGAATTATTTGCTTGAGCAGTTCCGCACGACGGTCTTCCGGCAGGTGATGTTTGCGGAATTTGAAAAGTGCATCCACGAAAAGGCGGAGGCGGGAGAGGCGCTAAGCGGGGAAACGCTGAGCGAGATCTATCTGGAGCTCAACCGCACCTATTACGGAAACGAGGCGGTCATCGACAGCGGCATCGCCTTCGAATGGCAGCGGATCAGCCATTTTTATAACGCCTTTTACGTCTATATGTATGCGACGGGCTTTTCCTCGGCGGTGGAGATCGCCCGGAAGATCCGCCAGGAGGGGGAGCCGGCGGCGAAAAACTACCGCGAGCAGTTCCTCAGCGCCGGCGGCAGCAGCGAACCGCTGGAGATCCTCCGGCGCGTGGGGATCGATTTGACGACGCCGCAGCCGGTGGAAGCGGCGCTGGAGGTTTTTGAACAGACGCTCAGCCTGCTTGAGGAGCTGGCGGGTCAGAAGGGAGCAGATGATTCGGATGTTTGAGGAGCTGGATCTCGAAGAGGGCAAAAGGGCCGTAACGCAGGCTCTGCGGGCGCTGCCCGCCTGCGCGAAACTGGAGCCGGCGCTGATCGAGGCGCTCGCTTCGGCGGCGGTGGATCTTGACATGCAGTATATGAGGGATGCCGGCGTGGAAGGAGGGGCGGAATACGATGAGGACGCCGCCTTTGACCGCATTTGCGCAGGCCTGAAAAACAAGTTTCCGTCGGTGAAAAAAATCGACGAGATCACTGAAGATTACATGGAGGCCTGGGAGATTTATCTCGACTCCGTGGGGGCGATCGACTGGGAATAAGGCCGCGAGATAAACAAAAAAACACCGCTTTTTGGCGGTGTTTTTGTTTTTTCTGCTGTTATATTACCACAGAATTGGAAAAAATTCAAGTCTTGTTCCCAAATGGCGGAGCGTGTATAGAGAATACACGGAGGTGAGAAACCATGAGAACAGGTTCCATGACGGCGCTGGTGAGCGCCTTTGCCCGGGCGTATCATTTTCAAAACGAATGCGTTCGGGTCTTTGAGGACAGCGTGGCGAAGCGGCTGCTGGGCGAGACCTACGGGCAGATCGCAGAGCACATGACTGCGGGTGTGCAATGGTTTGAACCGGGCTTTTCCGGCACAGAGGAGGAGGCGCTCCAGCGGATCGTCAACAAAAGGCTGGCCCCGACGCCGCTGGCGCGGGCGGCCTTTGCAGAGCGGGCGCTCCGGCAGGCGGTTTGCTGCGGCGCAAAGCAGTATCTGATCCTCGGCGCGGGATATGATACCTTTGCGTACCGCCAGAGCACATGGGCGCGGGAGCTGCAGATTTTTGAGCTGGATCAGCAAGCCGTGCAGCAGGAAAAAAGGCGGCGGCTGGAGCAGGCCGGGATCCTTCTGCCGGACAACGTACATTTTATCGGGGCAGACCTGGGCAGGGAGGGCTGGATGGAAAGCCTTTGCGCGCAGGAAACCTTTGGCTGCCGCGAAATCACCTTTTGCAGTGCCCTAGGGCTGAGCTATTATCTCTTGCCGCAAGCCTTTGAGACGCTGCTGGGCAGGCTGATGGCGATCCTTCCGGAGGGGAGCGCTGTGGCTTTCGACTATCCGGAGGAGGAAAGGGCCACAGGACCGCAGACCGGACAGCAAAGGAAGCTGGCCGCCGCGGCGGGAGAGACGATGCGCGCCAATTACCGGCGCGGGGAAATGGAGGAGAGGCTGGCGCGGCAGGGGCTTCTGCTGTATGAGCAGCTTGGTCCGGAGGAGATCGACAGACGGTTTTTTGCCCGGTACAATCTTTTTTCGCCGGATCGGTCCATGAAGGCTGTGGAGGGAGTCAGCTTCGCCCTCGCGGTGAAAAAGCAGATGGGGCCGGCAGGATGCGGCTTAGAGGGCTTTCTTCAAAAATAGATTGCTTTTTGCCGGAGCAGTGGTTATTCTATTAAGAAGGAATTTTAGCTTATTTTTGGGAGGAAGCATCCATGGAAAAGAAAAAATCCACCTTCTGGAGCGATTTCCGTGCCTTTGCCATGAGGGGCAATGTTGTGGATATGGCTGTCGGCGTGATTATCGGCGGCGCGTTCTCCAAGATTGTCACCTCGCTGGTGGACAACATCATCATGCCGCTGATCAGCCTGCTGATCGGCAAGATCAATTTTTCCGATCTTGCCATCATGATTCCCGCGCAGACGGCGGGCGCTGAGCCGATCAACATCGGCTACGGTCTGTTTATCCAGAATATTGTAGACTTTCTGATCGTAGCGCTGTGCATTTTTACGGCGGTGCGCCTCATTTCAAAGCTCCACCGCAAAAAGGAAGCCGAGGCAGAGGCCGATCCTCCTGCACCGCCCGCTCCGTCGAAGGAAGAGGTGCTGCTTACCGAGATTCGCGACCTGCTCAAGGAGCGCGTCTGAGCTGAGAGACGAAACCGGGCCTGACGGCAAAGGGCGCTGTCCCTTGGTCTGCGCCAGACGTCAGGAGAAAGAAAACCCCATGTAAATGGATGAACCATTTACATGGGGTTTTCTTTTGGCGTACGATGGGAGAGCATCTGTTCGGGAAGGCCGCAGCCCCTGAAGCTGAAACAACACACTTTGATTTCACGGCAGCTCTGAGAGATCATAAAAATGAACGGATATAATTGTCCGATCAAAGGAGAAGAATATTGTTCAGGCGGTCATGCTGATGAAAGAAAAAGTAAATGAATATTTGGAATACCTCAAGCGCGAAGAAAGAAGCATGGCGACAAGCAAGCAGTATCAAAGAGAGATCATGCGTTTTCTCGATTATGCGGCAGGAAGGCCGCTGGCCAAGGAGCTGGTCATACAATACAAGGAAACGCTGCAAGAAGCGTTTCAGGCGACAAGCGTAAATGCAAAGCTGGCGGCTATCAACGGCTTCTTTTCATTTATGGGCAGAGACGATCTGAAGGTCAGGCAGCTGAGGATCCAGCGGAACCCCTTTTGTTCCAGGGACAGAGAGCTGACGAAAGCCGAATATCTGCGCAGCCGGAGGATTTTTTCGGGCCCGGTATTCGTCGCCCGCACCGGAAGGCCGCTGGACAGGTGCAAAATCTGGAAAATGATGAAGGCTCTGTGCAGGGCCGCCCGCGTAAACGGGCAGAAGGTGTTTCCCCACAATCTCAGGCGCCTGTTTGCCAGATGTTTTTACAGCGTTGACAAAGATATCGCGAAGCTGGCCGGCATTTTGGGCCACAGCAATATCAATACGACCCGTATCTATATTATGGGATCCGGACGGGAACATCGGCAGCGCATGGATGCCCTGGGGCTAATCGTGTAAAGGGCGCAAAAACACCACATAATGCGAATTATATGGTTGATAGTTTTTTGAGAAGAAAGCGAAAAATGATGTGGCTTACTGGACGTTTTCTGTAACGACCAGCTGATTATTTTGCAACGGACGCAGAAAACTGCGGAAAGAAGCACCTTTCCAAAGAGCGGCAATAAAGGCAGAAGAGAATCGGGGAGAAGTCGAACTGGGAGAAAGGCATCCGGTCTATTGTCCCTGCGCGCTGCTGCCCAACGCCTGGTTGTCTTTGCTGGCGTTGAAGGTAAAAGACGGAGCCGTGACTGGCGGCATGGTGCATAACCTTTTCTTTGAAGAGTGCGCTGCGTTTGGAAGCCTGGACGAGGCGTTTTTTAAAATCGACTGGATGATGGACGCTCTGGAATGGCCGGCAGGCCGATACCGCGCGCCGCAGCTTTGCGGACAAAGGGAAATCCCAAAAGGAATGGGAACAGGAATGTCTGGACTGGATGGACGACAAGTCTGGGCCTGCTTTTCAATGCTGGAAGCCGCAGCCATGAACCAAGGCAAACGGTTGCTTCGGCTTCTGTACTAAGGATTTGCAGGAGCCTACGCCGGAAGCAGAAAGGGACGGAAGAAGGAGTTCCATTGGATTGTGAACTACCGTGCGGACAGGACGGCTTTGCGAAGGAAGGGAGGGCGGACGATGGAAAGGGTAGGCTTCGGCGCTCCGGAGTTGCTGGAAATTCTGGCGGCTAGGGTGGGCTGTACGTATTGTCCGATCTCACTGAGAAAAATGCTCTGAGCTATATTCAGCATGTTTTGCGGGAGATGGATCCGACTCCTTTTAGCCTGTGGGAGTGAAACGACGCCGTGGAATATATCACCAGGCAGAAGAGGGCATTTCACACGCCGGAAGAGGCAAGACAGTATTTGCTCAACTACGTCTGGTGAAGACGGTACAATGCAAAAAGAAGGGGGAATTCACATGAGACAGGAAACTGCAACGAAATGGGTTGCACTGTTGCTGGCAGCAGTCATGGCCATTGCCATACTGCCCGGTATGGCAATGGCAGGCGAACCCTGCACGCTGACCGAAGGCTGCACGCTGGAGGCCGGACACGAGGGCGCTTGTGTGACGGCGCCGGACGGACCGGAAACGCCCGGGGAGCCGACGGCGGCGGAGCAGATCCAGGCGCGGATCAATGCTCTGCCCGATGTGTCCGCCCTGGCACAGGCGACGTTTACCTTTGGGATGACGATGTTTCCAGCCCGGCTCTTCAGATCGCCGGCGGATTTGTGCCCGCTGTGCCGGTTCCGATCAAGGCAAATTGCAGAGTAGAGGGGATAAAGTTCGCCGAATATGCGGCGGGCGCTACGCCTGATTCAGGGCATTTCCAGGTGCTCGAAGAGAGCATGGGCATTCAGATGGAAGGTCAGGAGTTGAAATGGATTGAACTGGTTCTTGTGAACTATAAGGATGAAAACAATCAAAAGTATTATAAACGTTACTATGTGATGCCCAACAGCCTTTTGGACCCTGCCGAAGCGCCGGCGCCCACCAAGACTGGCTATTCCCTGGCAGGCTGGAGGCGTTATGGGGAGCAGAAGCTGTGGGATTTTGAAACGGATCTCATCGTGCGGGAGAGGACGAATCCGGTGTTGCTCGAGGTCTGGAAGCTGGAGGCTCCCGCTGTTTCCGTGACAGACAGGAGCGCGAGGGCAAACGGAAATGAGAACGTCACCATGACGGCGGAGGTCTCCCATGTGCTGAGCGGTTTGACCTGTACCTATGCCTGGTATAAAGACGGAGCGCTGCTGGAAGGGAAGACTGCAAACACCCTGACGGTTGGAGAGCCGGGCGTTTACACGGTAAAGGTAACGGCCTCTGATGGAAAGCTGACCTCTGAAAAGGAGATTAACTTCCCCATCGACAGCATGGAGGTATTCCCGAACATGGTGGATACTCCCGTGCTAGACACCCCTGTGGTGGACACGCCCCCTGTGATTGTTGAGCCTGAGGATCAGGAACCGGGCGATGAGGGAGACGTGGAAGAAGCCACTGGCGGGGAAATCATCGACGGGGAACCCGAGGACGAAACGGAGATCGACGAAGGGCCTGTGGACGAAGTGGAAGAGGCTCCGAAAACCGGAGACGGGAGCCATACCGGCCTGCAAATGGCCCTGCTGGGAATTGCGGCAGCCGCTGTGCTGAAGATGAAAAAGCGGGGCTCCGTGATGAAGTAACCGGAGGAACGCAAAAAAGCCGGACGGATCTGAGATCCGCCCGGCTTTTGTTTTGTTCAATTGTTCGGATGTTTTCTTTAAAGCAGCGCCGGAAAAAGCATGGATGCCCAGGGGTTTAGCTCTGTGCTTCGTCGTAGCCTTCGAGGATAGCGATGGAGGCGGAAACGCCCAGACGGTCCGCGCCCGCTTCGAGGTTGGGAATGACGTCCTCCCACTTACGCATGCCGCCAGAGGCTTTGACCTTCATATTTGCGGGGATGGAGGCCTTCATCAGCGCTACGTCATGGGCGGTCGCGCCGCCGGTGCCAAAGCCGGTGGAGGTCTTGACGAAGGTGGCGCCGGCCCTGGCCGCAGCCTTGCAGGCGGAGCCCTTTTCTTCGTCGGTCAGATAGCAGGTCTCGATGATAACCTTGACAAGAGTGCCGTTTGCCGCATCCACGACAGCCTTGATGTCTTCGTAGACAGCGTCAAAGTTTCCGGCCTTTGCGGCTCCAATGTTGATGACCATATCCACTTCTTCCGCGCCGTTTGCGATGGCGTCTCTGGTTTCAAAGGCCTTGACGGCAGGGGTGTTGGCGCCCAGGGGGAAGCCGATGACCGTGCAGGTTTTAACGCCGGAGCCCTTGAGCAGAGCGGCAGTCAGAGGAACGTTGACAGGATTGACGCAGACGGAAGCGGCACCGATTGCAATGGCTTCTTTGCAAACCCTTTCGATTTGTTCAGGCGTTGCGAAGGCTTTCAGCAGAGTGTGATCCATCATGCCGGCCAGGTCTTTTCGGGTAATCATGGGGCAGTCCTCCTTTACAGATCAGGGTGGGGATTGTTTCTTCCAGTATACAGGAAAAAACAGAAAAAGGGATAGGCGGCGGGAAAAAAGCGGAAGAAAAGCGGCTTTTCCATAAAAGTTAGAAAGTTTATTAAAGTTCAGACAGTTGTTGACAAGCCTTCTATGGCGGCATACACTGAAAAAAGGCGGAAAACCGCCAGTTTTTCGGTCTTGACGAAAAATAGAGTGAAAATGGAAAAAGCGCGAAAGCGCCTGAAACGGGAAAATACGTGGAAAAGACGATTCCGGAAGGAATTTAGAAGAAAGAAGCTTCAGCGGGGGCAGGCATACATGGGCAACGAAAAGTTTCAGAAGGATTTGACGGAGGGAAGCGTCAGCAGGCAGCTGCTGCGGTTCAGCCTTCCATTTCTGGCGGCGGTGGCGCTGCAGGCCTTTTACAATGTGGCGGACATGCTGATCGTGGGCTGGTTTGAGGGCTCGGTGGGCATTTCGGCCGTGGGTATCGGCGGGCAGATTACGCTGCTGGTCGTCAATCTGATCACCGGCCTTGCAGTGGGCGGCACAGTGCTGATCGCGCAGTACGCCGGAGCCAAACAATATCAGGATGAAAAAGAAACGGTGGGTACCCTCTTTACGATCTACGGACTTGCGGCGGTTTTGCTGACGGTAGTGCTGCTGTTTGTGGTCGAGCCGATGCTCCGGATGATGTCTACTCCAGCGGAATCCTTTGCTCAGGCCAGGGATTATCTCAACATCTGCGTGGCGGGAACGATCTTCATCTTTGGCTATAACGCGGTGTCCGCGGTGCTGCGGGGCATGGGAGACTCAAAAAATCCCCTGCTGTTTGTCGCCATCGCAACGGTGACCAATATCGTTCTGGACGTTTTGCTGGTGGGCCCGCTCCACATGGGCGCGGCAGGCGCGGCAGTCGCGACGGTCGCAGCGCAGGCGCTGAGCCTGGTACTGAGCATCGTATATCTTTCCCGGCGTGACTTCCTGTTTGATTTCAGGCCGAAGAGCTTTCGCATCTACAGAGACAAGGCGAAGCTGCTTTTGAAGATCGGGCTGCCTTCTTCCGTGCAAAATACGCTGGTGAGCCTTTCTTTCGTAACTCTCATGACGCTGGTTAACGGTTTTGGATTGGACGCATCCGCCGCGTTCAACATCGGAGGCAAGGTCAATTCCTTCGCTATTCTGCCCGGTATTGCCATGAGCCAGGCCATCGCCTCCATGGCGGGGCAGAATATCGGCGCGGGCAGGCCGGAGCGGGCGCTGGACACCATGAAGGCGGGGCTGCGAATCAATATCCTGATCGCGCTGGCGATCTGTGGGGCGATCCTCGTCTGGCCGGGGCCGATCATGAGCATGTTCAACGCCGGGGAGGCGACCATTCTGGCCGGAACGGATTTTCTCCGCTGTCTGGCGGGGGATGCAGTTATCAGCTCGATTGTTTTCTGCTTCAACGGCCTGTTCCTTGGGGGAGGGCATACGCTCGTGACGCTGGCCAACGCTTTTATGACGTCGATTTTTCTCCGTGTCCCCCTGGCTTTTCTGCTGGCCAATGGCGTGGGGCTTGGACTTGCGGGCGTGGGCCTTGCCATGACTCTGGCGCCCTTGGGTGGCATCGTTTTCGGCCTGATTTTTCTTCGGACTGGCCGCTGGAAAAAGCGGCGCATCGACGTGGCGGCGGATGCCATGCTGGAAGGCTGAGCGTCTGGGCAGGAACCGGATGGGTTGCGCCGGAAAGAGGATTCTGATAAGATGAGTGCACAACGCCGCGGCTCTGCGGCGGGGCGCACTCATTTTTTGACTGGAGGGAATGCTTATGTCTTTTTCGTGGAACGGAATGAACTACTATGGTTCCGGCGCGGCGGGCGTGCTGATCCTGCTGCTGGCGTTGGCGGGCGCTGTTGTGACGATGGCTCTTTTCCTGCCCCGTAAAAAACGCGGCACCTATCAGGGCTTCGCGGCCCGGCTGTATGATTTTTTGAACTTCAACAGCTTCTGGCTGCCTGTTATTGTTAAGGTGACCTACCTGTTCCTCACGATCTACACCATCCTCGGCGGCCTGTACATCATGATCTCGGCGAGCTTCTTTGCCGGACTCCTGACGATTGTACTCGGCCCCATCGTGATGCGCCTGATGTACGAAGTAATCTTCGTGCTTTATTCCATGCGGGAGCAGCTTCAGCGCAGCAACGAGCTGCTCGAGCGGATCGCTAACAACGGCGATATGCAGAAGCCGCAGCAGCAGGCGCAGGAAACGGCTGGCGAAGAAACGCAGAACTGAGGAAAGCCCTTCCGGTTGTTTTGACAGGGAACGGAAAGGAGACCGCGAGTGCCCGGGGTTTTGTTTTTGATCCTGTTTCTCGGGATCGCTGGATGGATCGTTGGAAAGGGAGTTTCCCAGTTTGTCAGCAACGAGCGGTCTCCCGAGCGGGCGGAACCGGTGGCGGTTGTCAGAAAAATCGAGGACTGTTGGCTCGATCCCGGCACCAACGTGATGCAGACGACGCTAATGATTGTATTTGACCTTGAGACGGGGGAAATTCGTTGCACAGTTCCGGCCAGGATTTACCGGGAGATTCCGGAGGGTGTTTGCGGAACATTGACCCATCAGGGAACCCGTTTCCGGCAGTTTGATTTCGACGGGCGCACGGTGAGCAAATAGCTGCGGCCGCCCCTGAAAGAAAGGAATAGGAAAGCGGCGCGGGAAAAGCGCCGCTTTTGCTGTTTTGGGGCGTTTGCTGTGGTCATGGTTGGGGAAAGATGTTAAAATGACAGGGAATCAAAAACTTTCAGCGGACAGGAGCGCGAAACAGAGCAATGGCACAGATGAAAATGAGCACGGACGTATTGCTGACTCCGAGCAACGTGGATATGGCGGAGCGCTGGCGCTATTCTTCGATGATGGTTTCCATGCAGGAACTGGCAGAAATACATGCCGCCAGTTTTGGAAACAGCCGGGCGCAGCTGATTGAAAAGGGCGTGGTCTGGGTGCTTGCCCGGGCCCGGATAGAGATGACCCGGGTGCCGAAAATGGGCGAAACCGTCCGGTTGATTACGTGGCCGGGGCAGACAGTGCGGGCGCTGTTTCCCCGCTACTATTCCATGGAGGACGAGGCGGGGTGCTGCATTGGCACGGCAGTGACCCTCTGGATGCTGGTGGACGTGGAAAAACACCGCATGGCCATGCCCTCTCTGGCGGGAGTGACCATGCCGGATGCTTCCGGGATGCCGGTGCCCCAGCCCAATCCGGCAAAGCTGGCGATAGAGGGAGAGCCGGAGTTGTTCTTCCGGCGCTGTGCTTACAGCGATCTGGACGTGAATCATCACATGAACAACACGCGCTACGCCGAGTGGGTTTGCGACCTGATCGATCCGCAGCGGCTGGCCAGGCATCCGGTCAGAGCGCTGCAGATCAACTATATCGCTGAGGCGCGGCCCGGTGAACAGATGGAGCTGGCGCTCTACGATGGCGGCAGTGTCCTGCATGTGCGCGGAAAGGACACCGGGACAGATGGGGTGGTGTTTGAGGCCCGCCTTGACCTGACGGAAGGCGAAGAAACGAAATGATGCGGCTGCTGGATCTGGATCTGGACTTTTTTCTGGCGGACTGCTGCCCGCTGGCCAATGCGGGGGAGCGGCCTGCTTTGCAAGGACATGAGCCCTGGCCGGTGGAGGAGGCGCGGCGTTTTCTGGAGGAAAACTGCGGCTTGAGCAGGGAAAAGCCCTGTCCGGGCGCGCTGTTTGAGACCCATGACGGCTCGCTGCGGTACTGGGACGGGCTCCTTCGCGAAGGCAGGCTGACCGCTCCCTTTGAAGTAGTGCATGTCGATGCCCACAGCGATCTGGGGATCGGCAAGCCGGGGCCGGGCTTCGTGCTGCAAAACGTCCTGAGCCAGAGGCCGGAAAAGCGGGCGGAGCTTGGGCGGTATTATGACGCTGTCCAGCTCGACGAGGCCAACTACCTGCTCTTTGCGCTGGCCTTCCGGTGGATAGGAAAACTGGAAAACGTGCGAAATCCCCGTTCCCGGCCGGATATTCCGCAGGAGATCGCGCAGCGGGAAGCAAATGGCGCATACGAAAAGATACGGCTGGTTTCGGCGGTCTCCCGTCTGTTTGAGCCGGTTAACGGCCCGGAGCCGGTGGTGCCCTTTGCGGTGTACGACAATTGGCGGACGTTTCGGAACGAAGAGCCTTTTGATTTTGTGACGGCCGCCCGGTCTCCCCGCTACGCTCCCGCGGCTGCGGACGCTCTTTTTGACGAGATCGCCCGTTATATCAAGCCCGCTTAAGCAGCCCGCCGTCCTGCCGGGCTCCCGCCGCTGCGGACGCTTTTTTGAGGATCGACCGGTACACGAGAGCCATGGAAGACGCTCTTTTTTGTGCAGAGAAAGAGAGGACAGCAGTGCAAAAGCGCGGTATACTTCTGAAGAAAACGGAGGGAACATCACAATGGAGCAATTGGAGTGGGTCAAACGCTGGGACGAAGCGCTGGCGTATCTTGAGGCACATCTGACCGAAGAGATCGACTATGAGCGGGCGGCGCAGATTGCCTGCTGTTCCGTGTACCATTTTCAAAGGATGTTTGCCTACCTGGCCGGCGTTCCTCTTTCGGAGTACCTGCGCCGCAGGCGGATGACGCTGGCTGCGGTGGATCTTCAGGCCATGCCGGAGAGCAGGATCGTAGATATTGCGCTCAAGTGGGGATATGCTTCGCCTACCGCTTTTAACCGTGCGTTTCAGAGCGTTCACGGAGTGGCGCCGTCGGCGGTCAGAGGAGGCGGCGTGTCGGTGAAATCCTTTGCTCCTATCCGTTTTCACATTACCATAAAGGGAGCGGAAGCGATGGATTACAGGATTGAAAAAAGGGAAGCCTTTCGTGTCGTAGGCATTTCCCGGCCGCTGGAGCGGGAGATTGAAAAGAATTTTGAGACGGTGCCCAGCCTGTGGCAGCAGGCGGCGATGAATGGAACCATTGCCGCGCTGGCTGCGAAAATGGATGGAGAGCTCAAGGGGCTGATGGGAATCAGCGCCTGTGGCGCGCAAGAAGAATGGCGCTATTATATCGCAGTGGCCTCCACGGCGCCGGCGGAGGGCTTTGAGGAATACGTCGTTCCGGCGGCGGATTGGGCAGTGTTTTCCGGAAGGGGAACCAGCCAGTCCATCCAGAAGCTGGAGCAGCGCATTGTAACACAATGGCTGCCCGCTTCCGGCTATGAGTACGCCGATGGGCCGGATGTGGAGCTTTACCTGAGCCCAGATCCCCAAAATGCGGTGTATGAGGTGTGGATCCCCGTGACGAAGCGGCGGGAGAACTGAAAAGCATTTTCAGCCAGGGCAGGAGTTTTTTTGAAAGCAGGGCAAAAAAACAGTGCCGCTCTTGGCGGGGACTCAGATAACAGAAAGCCGCCGCAGATGTACAGGAGCCTGCGGCGGCCTTTTTACTGCTTGACCGATCGGAGAGGAAGGGGTATCCTCTATTTAAATAGGGAGATCGATCAATATATTGTTTGAGGCGAGGGCGAATATGGAGACAGAGTTTGTCAACCTGACAGCGGAGAATCTTGCTGATGAGCATTTGTGCTGCATCATCCGCAGCAAAAAGCCCCATCAGGGCGTCGAAGCAAAGCGGCAATGGCTTTCAGAGCGACTGGAGGAGGGGCATGTTTTTAGAAAGCTGAATGCAAAGGCTACGGTTTTTATTGAATATGCCCCTCTTGAAACGGCGTGGGTCCCTGTGACTGGCGATAACTATTATTATATATACTGCCTGTGGGTTTCCGGCAGCTACAAGGGAAAAGGGTACGGCAAGGCTCTGATGGAGTATTGTCTGGCCGATGCCAGGGAAAAGGGAAAATCCGGCGTTTGCATGCTTGGAGCAAAAAAACAAAAAGCATGGCTTTCCGACCAGTCGTTTGCAAAAAAGTACGGCTTTGAAGCGGTTGATACTACGGATGATGGATATGAACTGCTGGCGCTTTCTTTTGACGGAACGGCGCCAAAGTTTGCACAAGGCGCTAAAACGCAAAAAATCAAACGCAAAGAGTTGACGATCTATTATGATATGCAGTGCCCCTATGTGTACCAAAACGTTGAGAGGATACGAGAGTATTGCGAAACGGATGGGGTTCCTGTATCCTTCATCCAGGTGGACACGCTGCAAAAAGCAAAGGAGCTGCCGTGCGTTTTTCAAAACTGGGCGGTGTTTTATCAGGGGAAGTTTGAGACAGTGAATCTGCTGGATCCTGCTTCCTTGAACAGGATCATCCAAAAATGAAGCAAAACGGCGGTTGGCCGATCAAAAACTCCTCCTGCCCCAAAAGGCAGGAGGAGTTTGCTTCTTTGCCGCCTGATGACCGCTTAGCGCTGCGGTGCTGTTTTTTGCTGCTTGAAAAAGGTTAGCGGTTGGAGCGCAGAACCAGGTCGCCGTTAACGCTGGAAAGCTGCACCCTGGCGGAACCGGCGCCGACCTGACCGCTTTGTTCATGCTTGCTTTCAGAAAAGACCTCCGACAGGTCAAAGCCCTCGATAGCCAGAGAACCGTTGACGTTGGAAAGATCGTAGCGGAATTCCGCCGCAGCGGGAAGGCCGACGCGGACGCCGCCGTTGACCGACTGAAAGGAAAGCGAGGAAGGAACGGCGGTGACCGTCAGGTCAATGTCGCCGTTGACGGTTTCGGCTTCGATGCTGCCGCAGGCAAAGTCCGTGCCGGTGATGTCGCCGTTGACTGTCTCCACCTCTGCTTTGGAAGCGGAAGTTTCTCCAAGAAGGATATCCCCGTTAACCGTGGTGATTTCAAGGTCTGCGCTGAGCGATTCCGGCACGGAAACAGTCAGCGAGACGCTGCTTTTGACGTTTCCGGAGAGATTCCGGCCGCGGAATTTCTGCTCCAGGTACAGGACGCTGCCCACCTTCCGGGCGTCGAAGCTGTGGCGTTCGGCGAGGGAGGCGCTCAAAAAGCATTCGTAGGAAACATGAATCTGCTCGTCTGGCGAGGGAATGAGCTCCACGCTGCCAAGGGTCAGGCCGATCTCAATGGCCCGGAGCCCCTCTGCCGCAAAGTCTGTGGTGGAAGAAAGATCGGTCAGGCCGGAGGGATCGTCAGTCTCGATCAGGCTGCTGTCCAAAGAGAAGCTGATCTGATCGCCCAGATCTCCGATCCAGCCTGCGATGTGGGAAACGGTGTCGGAAAGCGTTTCATTTGTGACGCCGTCGGCGGCGGAGCGAACGGTGGTTTCCAGCTCTTTGGCGATATCTTTCGGGCCGATCAGGGCTGCACCGGCGATGAAAAAGCCGATAGCCAGAACTGCAAGGACAATGCAAAGCACTCCCAGAAAAGAAATTCCTCTGCGTTCCTTCATGGTTTGCTCCTTTCAGCTCCGCTGGCTAATGCCACGGCACAGGCGATAGATGAAATAGATCACGCCGATGACAACGGCCGCCTTGAGGCAGAGCTTTAAGAGGCCCCAAAGAAGCGAGAAGATCAGCGAGATAGGTGCGGCGACGATGGCAACGCCCGCAGCGCCCAGAGCGGCGATTACGGCGATGGCGGCGATGGCCAGCACGCCCACAACAATCAGCGTTACAAAAACAGAAATCATAGTTTACCCTCCTTCACCAGTTTGACATTGGCGCGGATATAGCGAACGGTGCCGCGGAAGATCAGCTGAATCAGCTTGATAAGGCCGAAAAATATCAGAAGCTCAAGGCAGAGAAAGCCAGCATTGAGAAACAGTGTGCCCAGCGAAAGCGAAAAGAACAGCAGCACCGCCGTTACGATCACGCACGCCAGAACGATTCCAAACAGCGCCAGAAAGATCCCAAGCACCGTCAGATAGACCGGCAGCACCAAAAAGAGATTCAGCGCGCCAAGGCCAACGGCCGTCAAAATTGCGGAGGTGATGTTGCGAAGATTGGGCTTGCTGTCCGCCCGCTCAAAGGTGCTGTCCGCCACGTATTCCCGGGCGATGTTTTCCGGGTCGCCCAGCCGGCGGCATATCTCGTCCTCGCTGAGCCCTTCCCGCGCCCCCTGCGCAAAATGCTCTTCATAGTCGGCCAGAATTTCCCGCCGTTCTGCGGCAGATAGCGGGGAAAGGGCCTTTTCCAGCCGGTCCATGAATTGCTTCTTTGTCATCATTTGACTTGTCCTCCCAAAATTCTGTCTACGCTGGCGGTGAAAGCGTACCATTCCCGGGTCAGGCGCCGGCGGGTTTCTTCGCCCAGCGGCGTCAGGCGGTAATACTTACGGGGTGGCCCGCCAGGCGATTCCATCAAATAAGTCTCAAGATATCCCTCATCCTTGAGACGCCGCAGCAGCGGATAGATGGTCCCTTCGGACATCTGGATATCCTCGGAGATTTCGGAAACCAGCTCGAAGCCATAATAATCCCGCTGGCCAAGCAAGGAAAGGACGACCAGCTCCAGCACGCCTTTTTTGAATTGAATGTTCATGGGAGAACTGCGCCTCCTTTCGTCAGGTGCCTCTGATCGCAGGGATGAGCGGTTCCAGTGTTTTCACTGCGGGAAAAACAGCCGCACCCAGATGGAAGAAGCCGGAGGAACCGATTTTTTGCCAACAGAGTATCTTGCATTGCACGATAACAGAGTATCACAAGCTATCTTGCATTACAAGATACTATTGCGAAAATGTCCAAATTATTTTTTCAAAACAGCGTTTTCAGCTGTATAAGTTTTGCCGAACGGCAAATACTATCCTTGCAGAAAGAAAAGAGCAAACCCGACAGAGAGAATCTGAAGGATGCCAAAACCGTCCGAGAGATGGCGGCGGGAAAGCGGACGCGCAGTTCTGATGCAGGTGAAGAATGCGGGCTTTTGACACGATGAAATGCATCACAGCCGGAAGAATTGATCTGAAGTTCTTTTTTTTCTGTACCACGGGCCAATGGCCAGGCGAACCGTCTCAAAGGCGAGGCGGAGTAACAATGAGTCTTCCTCCACCGACGGAAGGGGCGCGTTCCCGCAAGGAACGCGCCCCTTCTTTATTTCGGCGCAAAAAAAGCGGCGCGGAAAAATTTTCCGTCACTGCTCATTTTGTCAGAAAAACCGTGCACCCATTCTTTGAAAGCGCGCCTCCGAACGGTACTTTGACCGGTGGCTCCAGCCAGGCATACCCGCGGCACACAGATTGACTCGCTTAATGCTGCTTCCGTCAGGACCTGACATGGTTCACAAGCATCTGTTGCACAGGACCCGGCCATCGACGCTCCGCGTCAAAGCCAGCTTCACAGCCGCGGACCTCGGAACGGGAATTCAACCCTGCTGTAGCGGATTGCAGGTACAGGGCACCGCTAACTCCCCGTCTAGCACGGCATTTTTATTATACCCGTTTTTTGCCCTGCCGTCAACTTGCCTGTAGGAGCCGAAGAGGGCGGGGAAGCGAAACATGGCGCAGGTTGCTCTTAAAGCCCGAACAGAAGCAGCATAAGCGCCGCGCCCGCCGCCACAAAGGGACCGAAGGGCAGCGTGCTTTGAAGGACCAGCCTTTTTTGAAACAGGCCGAGAGCGGCAAAGAGCGAGCAAGCCAGCAGGGAGAACAGCAGTTGCCCCAGCAGCTTTTGCCACCCCAGCAGCAGCCCGCAGGCGCAAAGGAGCAGCGCGTCTCCTGTGCCGAGCCCATGGATCAGCCGGCTCAGAAGCAGCAGCGGCAGGCAAAGAAGCAGACCAAGTCCGCGGCTTTGGAGGGAAGCGCTTCCATCGAGAAGCAGGGAAAACAGCGCGCACCCAAGAAGGAGCAGCAGCGCCCGGTCCGGAATCTCCCGCTGGGCCAGATCACAGAGCGCCGCGTCGAAAAGGGCCCACAAAGCGGCGGCGCTCAGGAGAAACGAACCGATTCCCCGGGCCCGCAGCGCCAGCAGGGCAAACAGAAGCCCGAGAAACAGGCTGAATTTCCATCCGGAAAGAAAGCGGAACGGCCGCGCCGGATAGAGAAAGCGCGACGCGAAGCTGCCTGCCGGAACAGCCAGCAGCGCCAGCAGGCACCGGAGGGGAAGGGTCATGAAAATGCCTCCTGTCTCAAACATCGGGAGCCGGCGGCAAAAGACCTGCCGGAAAGGACTGTCTGAAAAACATTTTATCACAGCGCGATGGAAAAGAGCGGGCAGCGCCTGAAAAAGTGGCCGTTGACCCGGCGCGAAGTTTGCGTTTTAATGGGAGAAGAGCAATTGCACAGGCTGCGGCGCCAGCAGCGCCTGGCTGTGAGAAGAAGGAGAAGATTTGATGAAACCGGATCAGGTGACCGTCGGATACAGCGGCGTTCCCGGCGCGTTTGGGGAACAGGCCGCCATGGAATGCTTTCCCCAGGGAACGCTGAAGGCTTACGCGCATTTTTCCGATGTGTTTGCCGCCGTTCAGGCCGGGGAGGCCGATTACGGCGTCGTACCCATTGAAAACACCACCGGCGGCTCAATTTACGAGGTGTACGACCGGCTCGGCGACACGGGCTGCTCCATTGTGGGCGAGCATCTGGTCCCGGTGGAGCACTGCCTGCTGGCCAAGCCGGGAACGGACCTTTCCCAGATCACGGAGGTCTGCTCCCATGAGCAGGGGCTCCGCCAGTGCCGGGAGTTTTTGCGGGCCTATCCCTGGCAGCAGATCGCCTGCCACAATACCGCCGCCGCGGCCTGCATGGTGGCGGAATCTTCCCGCGGAGATCTGGCGGCCATTGCTTCCCGCCGGGCAGCCCAGCGCTATGGGCTGGAGATCCTTCGGCCTTCCATTCAGGACCGGGAGGACAACGTCACCCGCTTTGTGGTGATTGCGGCGCAAGCCACTCCCCTTTCGGGCGAGGGCAAGGTCAGTCTCACCTTTACCCTCAAGCACGCGGTGGGCGCGCTCCATACGGTGCTGGCCATCTTTGCCTCCCATGGGCTGAACCTTTGCAAGATCGAATCCCGCAACATCCCCGGATGCAGCTGGGAATACCGTTTTTATGTCGACTACGAGGGAGAAGTGCAGCAGGCCGCCATCGACCGAATCCTGGCGGTGTTGGCCGCCTACACCAACGAGATCCGGCTGCTGGGCTGCTACCGGACATGGCCCCAGAAGGATTGAGAACAGACAGGAGAAACCTATCATGGAAAAAGTACAGGAAAAATTCCTTCGTTATGTGGCGGTGGACACCGCCTCCGACCCGGAAGCGCAGTGCTTCCCCAGCACCGAAAAACAGAAAAACCTGGGCGGGATGCTGGCCCAGGAGCTGCGGCAGATGGGCGTAGAAGACGCCCGCATGGATGAATACGGCTATGTTTACGGCACGATCACCCCTTCCGCCGGCTGTGAAAAGGCGCCTGCGCTGGGCCTGATCGCCCATATGGACACCTCCCCCGACGCCAGCGGCGCCCATGTCAGGGCGCGGATCGTCAAAAATTATGACGGCGGCGACATCCTGCTCAACGAGGAGAAGGGCATCGTCCTTTCGCCCAGGCAGTATGAGCACCTGCTTGACTGCGTGGGTAAGGATCTGATCGTGACCGATGGCACGACGCTGCTCGGCGCGGACGATAAGGCTGGCGTTGCCGAGATCATGGCGGTCGCCGAGCGGCTCATGGGGCCGGACGCGCCCGCCCACGGCAGGATCTGCATCGCCTTCACCCCCGACGAGGAGGTGGGCCGCGGCACAGACCATTTCGACTTTGAGGGCTTCGGCGCACAGTATGCCTATACGGTCGACGGCGGCGAGGTGGGCGGCATCGAATACGAAAACTTCAACGCCGCTTCTGCGAAGATCCAGGTCAACGGCGTCAACATTCATCCCGGTTCCGCCAAAAACAAGATGAAGAACGCCATCCATATCGCCATGGAGCTGCAGGGTATGCTGCCCCCGGCGGAGACTCCCGGCCACACGGAGGGCTATGAGGGATTCTATCATCTCAACGAGATCTGCGGCGACGTAGAGCAGTGCGTGATGCACTATATCATCCGCGACCATGACCGGAAGCTCTTCGCCGCCCGCAAGGGGCGCATGGAGGCGGTCGTGCGCTATCTGAACGAAAAATACGGCGAAGGCACCGTGCTGCTTGATCTGAGGGACTCTTACTACAACATGCGGGAAAAGATCGAGCCCCATATGCACCTGATCGAAACGGCACAGGAGGCCATGCAGGCCGCCGGTGTCATGCCGGTGATCACTCCCATCCGCGGCGGCACGGACGGCGCGCGCCTTTCCTTTGAGGGGCTGCCCTGCCCGAACCTCTCTACCGGCGGATACAATTTCCACGGCCGGTTTGAGTTCATTCCCATCCAGTCCATGGAGATCATGGTGGAGGTGCTCGGCCATATCGTTTCAGCCTACGCCGTTCGCTGAGGGCGGAAAACAGCCGAAAGAAACGGAAAACACAGAGGAGGAAGACCATGCGCTGTCCCAAATGCGGCAGGGAAGACTGCCAGATCCTGACGGAGACTACCACCGAGACTAAGGGCTACCGCTTTGGACGGGGCTGCTGCGGCTGGATGCTGTTCGGCTGGGAGGGCTGGCTGTGCGGCCTGTGCGGCATGGGCGAGAGCAAGTCGCAAACTGTTCACTATTGGGTCTGCCCCGACTGCGGCAGAAAGTTCAAAGCCTGATATGGGAAAACAAAAGCGTCCGCCACGGCAGAAAAAGGACGCCGATGCCCGCTGGATCGCCGCCATGGAATGGGGCGCGCGGCTCGGCTGCCATCAGATGCCGGAGCGTAGCCTGTTTTTCCGGGGCAGGCAGATGCCGCTGTGCGCCCGCTGTACGGGGGTGTGGATCGGCTATTTCGCGGCGGCAATATTGTTTGTCTGCGGCCTGCGCCCGCCGCTTTGGGTGTGCTTCTGCTGTGCCGGAGCAATGCTTCTGGACTGGATGGTGCAGCGGCTGGGATGGAGGAAATCGACCAACCTTCGCCGGGTGCTGACGGGTACCCTGGGCGGCTTCGGTGTGCTGACGGCGGAGCTGAAGGCCCTGCTGTGGCTGTACGGTGTGCTTTTTGGCGGGGCATAGCCCGAAGCAAAAGGCGGACGGCAATCGGAAACAAACAAACGGCGCTTTTTTTCGGCGCATCGCCATGGCAAAGATCCGAAAAACAGAAAACGAAAAGAGCTGCGAGCAGTTTCGCGGCTCTTTTTTGATGGGAGAGTTTTACGCAGAGTTAACGGGAACGGCTCCTGGGTTTTACAATTGCTTTCATTGTCTTTTACAAAGGGGAGATACAATATCCCCGTACCGGAAAAGAAAAAAGAAACCATCCGGAGAGGAAAGGTGCATTGAAAATGAAAAAAGCATTTGCATGGATGATGTCTGTGATACTGGCCTGCGGCCTACTGGCTGGCTGCTCTGCCCCTGCGGCGGAGGAAGAACCCACGAAGGCCCCCGTCCAGACCGACGAACAGGCGCCTGCAGCAGCGGCTGCTCCCACGCAGGAGGGTGAAAAGGATCCCGTCGCCGGCACTGAGATCATGGTCGTTTCCCGTGAAGAAGGCTCCGGCACCCGTGGCGCGTTTGTGGAACTGATGGGCATTGAGGTCAAGAACGAAGACGGCACCAAGGAAGACCGCACTACAGAGGAAGCGGTCATCGCCTCCAAGACCGACGTTGTGCTCCAGCAGGTAGCTGGCAACGTCTCCGCCATCGGTTATATCTCCATGGGTTCCCTCAACGATACGGTCAAGGCTCTGAAGATCGGCGGCGTGGAAGCGACTGCTGAAAACGTCAAGAATGGTACCTACGCTGTGTCCCGTCCCTTCAACGTCGCTTACAAGAGCACGCTCAGCGATGTGGCGCAGGACTTTATGAACTTCATCATGAGCGCCGAGGGCCAGCAGATCGCCTCCGGCAGCTACATCCCCGTCGATGAAAACGCGGCGGCCTTCACCTCGAACGGCGCTTCCGGCAAGGTGGTCGTCGCCGGTTCCTCCTCCGTCACTCCTTTGATGGAGAAGCTGGCTGAGGCTTATAAGGCCGTCAACGCCGGCGCTGAGGTGGAGGTGCAGCAGAGCGATTCCAGCGCCGGAATGCAGGCCGCGATCGACGGCGTCTGCGACATCGGCATGGCCTCCCGTGAGCTGAAGGAAAGCGAAGCGGCTGAACTGACCGCTGCCGCCATTGCCCTTGACGGCATCGCCGTGATCGTCAACAACGAGAATCCTGCAGGAGATATGACGGCCGAAGAGGTGGCCAGCATCTTTATGGGCGAGCGCACCGAGTGGTAAGAGCGAAACAGACAGCATGGACTGCCGCCGACGGAGCCGGAAGGGCGCTGGATTGGCGGCAGTCTTTCGCGTGAAAAGCCGTAGAGGAAACGGCGGTCAAAGGAGAGAGAAATGACCAAGCGGAAAGACAAATCCCCCCGGCAGGCCAGACCGGCGCCGCAGCAGGGAACGGGCAAGACCAGGCGTCATGCGCTGATGGAAAAGGGCATGGAGTGGGTCTTTTTGGCTGCCGCATGCGCGTCGATCCTGGCGGTACTGCTCATCTGCGTGTTCCTGTTTGCAAACGGCGTTCCGGCCATGGCTGAGATCGGCCTTGGAAAATTCCTCGGCGGGACCCAATGGAAGCCCACGGCGGAGCCGGCTAGGTTCGGCATTCTGCCTATGATCCTTGGCAGTATCTACGTCACGGCAGGGGCGGTCCTCGTCGGTGTGCCGGTCGGCCTGCTGGCGGCGCTGTTTATGGCCCGCTGGTGCCCGAAAAAGCTCCACAGGGTCCTTAAGCCTGTGGTGGATCTGCTGGCGGGCATCCCTTCCATCGTTTACGGCTTTTTCGGCATGGTGGTGCTGGTGCCCTTTGTGCGGGATACCTTCGGGGGAAACGGCAACAGCATGCTGACCGCCTCCCTGCTGTTGGGCATCATGATCCTGCCGACCATCATCGGCATGGGCGAGGCGGCGCTGAGGGCTGTGCCGGAGCAGTATTATGAAGGCGCGCTGGCCTTGGGCGCGACCAAGGAGCGGGCGGTATTCTTCACGGTGCTGCCGGCGGCCAAAAGCGGCGTATTGGCGGCGGTGATCCTGGGGATCGGCCGCGCCATCGGCGAGACCATGGCGGTCATCATGGTGGCGGGCAATCAGGCCCGCATGCCCAAGGGGATCCTGCAGGGCATCCGCACCATGACCGCAAACATCGTGCAGGAAATGGGCTACGCGGCGGATCTGCATCGCGAAGCGCTGATCGCCACAGGCGTGGTGCTGTTCGTGTTCATCCTGCTGATCAACGGCTGCTTCGCCGTTTTGAAGGAGCGGAGCAAACGGCAGACGGGGGAACCCAGGCGAAAGAGACTGTTTTTGAGAAAAGAAAAGCCCGCGGACGGAGCCTGCCTGCAGGGAAAAGAGACGGCTGCCGCTTCGCAAAAAAAGCGCCGGAACGGGTCCGCCTGGGGACGGCTGACAGCCGCGGTGGAGAACAGCAGGCCGGGCAAAGCGCTGGGACGGCTGACGGCCGCGGTGCGGCGGAAGCATCCTGGCTCCCTGTTGGGAAAATTTGCCGTATGCCTGGGGATTCTCATCACGGTGGCCGTGCTGGTCTTCCTGATGGGCTATGTGCTGATCAAGGGCATCCCCAATCTGACGTCCTCGCTGTTTGCCTGGAAGTACACCACGGAAAACGTGTCGGTCATTCCTTCCATCATCACGACGGTCTACATCACGCTGCTTTCGCTGCTCATTGCCGTGCCGCTGGGCATTGGCTGCGCCATTTATCTGGTGGAGTACGCCAAAAAGGACAACCGGCTGGTGCGCTGGATCCGCCTGACCACCGAGACGCTTTCGGGCATTCCCTCCATTGTTTATGGCCTGTTCGGCACGCTGTTTTTCGTTACGGTGCTGGGCTGGAGCTATTCGCTGCTGGCAGGCGCCTGTACGCTGGCCATCATGATCCTTCCGCTGGTCATCCGGTCGACGGAAGAAGCGCTCATCGCCGTGCCGGATCTTTACCGGGAGGCCAGCTTCGGCCTTGGCGCGGGGCGGCTTCGGACGGTGTTCAGGGTGGTGCTGCCCGCGGCGGTTCCCGGCATCCTTTCAGGCGTGATCCTTGCCATCGGCAGGATCGTCGGCGAGACGGCGGCGCTGATCTACACCGCCGGCACCGCCGCCAAGATCCCGGACGGGCTGCTTTCCTCCGGCCGCACGTTGGCCATCCACATGTATATGCTCTCCGGCGAGGGACTCAACACAGACAAGGCATACGCCACGGCCGTGGTGCTGTTGGTGACGGTGCTGCTGATCAACATGGCGGCTTCCGCCATTGCAAAGCGCATTGCCAAACAATAACAGACGAGCGAGGCAGCAGGTATGAATAAATTTGAAATCACGAATCTGAACCTTTATTATGACGCCTTCCATGCGCTCAAGGACGTCAATCTGGGTTTGCAGAGCCATGCCATCACGGCCTTTATCGGCCCTTCCGGCTGCGGAAAATCGACGCTGCTCAAATCCCTCAACCGGATGAACGATCTGGTGGAGGGCTGCAGGATCACCGGGCAGGTGCTGCTTGACGGGCAGGATATTTACCGCCCTTCCTATGATGTAAACGACCTTCGAAAGAAGGTGGGCATGGTGTTTCAAAAGCCCAACCCCTTCCCCATGAGCGTTTATGATAACATCGCCTACGGGCCCCGGACCCACGGCATCCACTCCAGGGCGAAGCTGGATGAAATCGTCGAAAAGAGCCTGCGGGGAGCGGCGATCTGGGATGAGCTGAAGGACCGGCTCAAAAAGAGCGCCCTGGGCCTTTCCGGCGGCCAGCAGCAGCGGCTGTGCATCGCACGGGCTCTTGCCGTGGAGCCGGAGGTGCTTTTGATGGACGAGCCGACCAGCGCCCTCGATCCCATCTCCACCACCCGCATTGAGGATCTGGCGCAGGAGCTGAAGGAGAAGTACACCATCGTCATGGTCACGCACAACATGCAGCAGGCGGCCCGCATCTCGGACCGGACTGCTTTCTTCCTGCTGGGCGAAGTGATTGAAGAGGGAGCGACGGAGGATATCTTTTCCATGCCTGCAGATAAGCGGACGGAGGACTACATCACGGGGAGGTTTGGCTAAGATGAGAAACGGATTTGACAGGGAGCTTTCGCAGCTCCACCGGGAGCTGATCGACATGGGCAGCTTTATCGAGCAGTCCATCGACCGGGCCGTGCAGGCCTTCGGCAGCCGGGATGTGGTGCTGGCCCGGGAGGCGGTGGAGTCCGACCGGCAGATCAACGATCAGGAGCGGCGCATTGAGGCGCACTGCCTGAAGCTCCTTTTGCAGCAGCAGCCGGTGGCGACCGATCTTCGCATGATCTCCACGGCCCTGAAGATGATCACGGACATGGAACGCATCGGCGACCATGCGGCGGATATTTCGGAGATCACCCTGCGCCTTGCGGCCGACGCCGCCGTCGTTCACACGGAAAATATCATGAGAATGGCCAAGGAGACCATCGCCATGGTCAAAAGAAGCGTGGACGCTTTTGTGCAGCGGGATCTGTCGCTGGCGCAGGAGGTGATCCGGCAGGACGACGTGGTGGACGCCCTCTTTGACAAAACCAAGGAAGAGCTGGTCGCTCTCATTCAGGAGGACGCGGAAAAGGGCCGGCAGTTCATCGACCTGGTGCTGGTGGCCAAATACTTTGAGCGCATTGGGGACCACGCGGTCAACATCGCCGAATGGGTCATCTTTTCCATCACCGGCAAGCACAAGAACCAGCGGATCATCTGAACAGAAAAAGGAAAAGAGAAAAACAGAGCTGCCCCAAAATGAAAGCTTCATTTGGGGCAGCTCTGTTTGAGTGGAGTGCGGGCGAAAAAAGAGGGAGAGATACGAAGCGCTTTCTTTTGAGGAAAGCTCCAGGGGCGGCAGCTCCATCAGGAACCGGACAAAGAGAAGGGCGGCTGTTCCAGGGGCACCTTTTCCCGGAGCCGCCCGATCAGCGAAGGGATGGTCTCGCCGGGTTCTGCCTGGAGGAGGATGGAGCGATCATAGGTTTCATCGACCCGAAGATACCCGAAAACGCTGATTTCCGCTTTGGAAGGATCCGCTCCCTCCGGCAGATTGGCGCAGGCAAAGAGTAGGATTGTGCCATTCCAATGGCCGTAGTAGCCCCGGGGCTTTTGCATCCAGAGCGACTGGCAAAGATACCAGCCGTCCTTGTTGTCAAAGGGCGCGCCGGAGTCTCCCAGATAGAAGGCGGCCTCCCAGTCAAAGGGACGGGCTTCGGGACAATAGCGGTTCGGCTCACCGGCCAGCGCCGCGCTCATCCGGCTGGTGAGCGTTTCTCTTTGAAGGGCCTTCTCCGCCCAGACGCGGATGCTTTCTTCTGTGTCGCCGGGATAGACATTGCGGTTTTTCCCGCTCGGCAGCAGGGCGAACACGTCCGTCCGCTCGCCCTGCACATACGCCTCCAGCCGGAACGCGCCCAATTCCGTGGTCACGTCCTGTGTGCCGACGTAGAGCGCGGGAGTCTGCGCGGGCGTTCTCACTTTCTGAAAGGTAAAACCGTGGAAGGGATAACTCTGACCGGCCAAAAGGTCGTTGAACCCGGCGCTGCCCGCCGCGGTCAGAGGGCTGTACGTCCAGCCGTACCGGGGAGAAAGCTGCTCTTTGGGCAGGAGCGAAGAGGCGCAGACCACTTCTTCGCCCGGAAGGACTTTGGCTTCGCGCTTTTTGTGCAGTGCCAGCGCCGCCTGCCGTACTTCCAGCGCCGTGTACCCCTCCTTGACGCTCAGGGAAACCGCCGCCGTGCCGTCAAGGGTGACGGCGGCCGAACCGCAGTCCAGCGCGTACAGAACAAATGGGTTTTCTTTGGAAGCGGCGGGATGGAGGGCAAGACGGTTGAGCGGATCCGCAGAGGGAGAAAGGAAGGAATAATTCTCTTCGCCGCAGGATGCTGTGCCGACGCGAATCACGGAAAGGCCGGAGAGCGCGCCGCCGGAAATCCCCTCCGCGTAGTAGAACTGGCCGCTTGGACCGCCCCTGGCGTCATAATAGGAAAACAGCGTGCCGATCTCCGCAAATCCGCCCGTCCCATAAAAGATAGGGTAGTCCTCCGGCGTGCCGTTGACGATTTGTTCGGTGGTGCTAATCAGACGGTAGCCGTCCAGATTGCCGTCCTGCGTGGAAAGGCTCAGACAGTCGCCTACCGCGTTGCGGACGCCTTCCAGAGAGGTTTTTGCGTCGTAATGATCTGTGCTCATGACCGCAAAGACCTTTGTGCCCCGCGGCGCGCGGGGGGTGAGGATGTACAGCCCCCTGTCCGCCGGCGCCGCTTCCTCCGCCAGAGCGATGGCGGGCAGCAGGATGCAGACGGCCAGCAGCAGGGCGAAAAGCAACGCGGCCCGCTTCTGGAATTTCATGAAGAACGCCTCCTTTTTATTTCAGGTAAGGGGAGCAACGTTCCACTCCAAAGTGGAGGAATGGACCAGATAGTAATTTTTAAGCGTGGCATAAGGAATGGAATAGGTTGCGTTCTGGCCTTCATAAGTTCCCTTGGCTTTGATCAGTCCGAGGAAAGAAGAGCGATACAGGGAAGGAATAAACTCGCCGGCCAATGTTCCGCCGCTATCGCCCTCTTCTACGGTAGTGGAGGTACAGATCAGGTTGCTATATGTTTCTCCGTCATAGGTGCACTCGGCATTGGCTGACAGGATGTAACCGTAGGAAAAAGACCCCATATTTGTCGTTGAGCCGCAGGTTCTTACCGGGGCGCCCTGAAGGAAATTTCCGTTAATATCTTTGGGAGGATCGCTTGCTTCAGCGACAACAGAGACTCCATCGCCATTCAACAAAAATGGAGAGATGGTAACGTTTGAATCCAGTTCGACAAAGGCGCTGTCATACTGTGAGGAATGCAAAATCTGGGAGGAATTGATTGTTCCGATGTGGATTTTGTGCATATTGATCGCCGTTGTATCTTCCATTTCCGGGTGAGCGGCCTTCTCCTCTTTCCAGCCAGGGGCAATGTAGCATTCCATAGTGGGCGTAAGAGTAAATGTACCATCTTTGCTGGGATGAGAAAGGCAACCATGGGCTGCTGTAAAAAAGCCGCGTTTTGAATTCAGGGTCGCTCCCATGCCGATGCTCAAATGGTGGAAGTGATGGTGGGGATTCCCTTCTGCATCGGCGCCGGTGCAACGCGCGAAAATTTCAGAGCCGAGAGTCAACGTAATTGGGTTGTTGTTCGAAGCAGTGGAGAGAAGAGCAGCACTTTCGGAAAAAAACGCAGGGACGGGGACAATCGTTGTAGATTCCATGGGGAGTTCAACACGGGAGTTCAAGGGAACATTTTCGAAAACGATGCAGTCATGCGCAGAAACCAGCGAGCGGAAAGCGGAAATCTTTTCGGCAGAAAGCCCTTTGATCTCTACGACAACGCAATTTTCTTTTTCATCCAAACGGCAAGAAAAGAATCCGGTAGAAGCAATCGTAGCGGTGGTAAGGTTGGAACTTATCTGCGCAATGACGCGATTCAGCTCGTTGTAGGAATAGAGCGCGGTGTGTTCCAGAACGGCTGAGCCATTGGATGATCTCATCAGCTCCGCGGCGGAAATCGGCGCGTTCTCCTTGAGCATGAGGTTGAGCTGTCCGCCTTCGTCCAGATACGCGCCGCAATAATATTCCGGCATGACCGGGAGGTGAGGGCTGATGCGCACGGCATCCTTGAGTTCCAAATCCTCCAAGAGTCCGGCGTAGGCTTCCATGGAGCGCGCTTCTCTTTCCAGAGCAGTGGGAGAAATGGCGAATGCCGTTGTGACAAAGGAGAGAATGAGGAAAACTGTGATGAGGAACAATGCGGCAAAACGTTTCTTCATAGGAACCGCCTTCTTGTTTGAACAATAGTATGGGAAAAGTTTACATATATATTATTGATGTGTTACAAATAAGTCAATATCGATATCTGATGAGTTTGTGAATAAATTGTAAAACTTAAAAAAAGACTGAAAAGCCCGCTACGATCCCCACAAAAAAGCAGCCGGAGAAGCGCTCTGCTTTCCGGCTGCGATGGGGTTTGACTTGTTCGATCCGGCGGGTCTGATGCGGCAGGGTTTTGATTACACAATACCCTGAGCGAGCATGGCGTCGGCCACCTTCTTGAAGCCCGCGATGTTGGCGCCGGCGACGAAGTTGTCCTTCATGCCGTATTCTTCCGCGGCGGCGGCGACGTTCTTGTAGATGTTGATCATGATCTGCTGGAGTTTGTAATCCACTTCTTCAAAGCTCCAGCTCATGCGCAGGCTATTCTGGCTCATCTCCAGAGCGGAGGTGGCTACGCCGCCGGCGTTGGAAGCCTTGCCGGGAGCAAAGAGCACGCCGCTGGACTGGAGGATCTCGACCGCTTCGGGTGTAGAAGGCATGTTGGCGCCTTCCGCCACGGCGTAGCAGCCGTTGGCGACCAGAGCGCGGGCGTCGTCAGCGTTGAGCTCGTTCTGGGTTGCGCAGGGAAGGGCGATGTCGCAGGGGGCCTGCCACACATGGCCTTCGGTGGAGTACTTGCAGGTGGGATGGGCGGCGGCGTACTCGGCGAGACGGCCGCGGCGCACTTCCTTGAGCTCCTTGACGTAGTCCAGATCCACGCCGTTTTCTTCGTAGATCCAACCGGTAGAGTCGCTCATGGTCACGACGGTCGCGCCTAGCTGCATGGCCTTTTCCGCAGCATAAATGGCCACGTTGCCGCTGCCGGAGATGGCGACGCGGGCGCCGTCAAGGCTCTTGCCCTTGGCCTCGACCATTTCGCGGGTGAAGTATACGAGGCCATAGCCGGTGGCCTGCGTACGGGCCAGGGAACCGCCGTAGGCGAGGCCCTTGCCGGTCAAAACACCTTCGTACAGGCCAGTGATGCGCTTGTACTGGCCGTAGAGATAGCCGATCTCGCGGGCGCCCACGCCGATGTCGCCGGCGGGAACGTCTTCGTCAGCGCCGACGTATTTGTACAGCTCAGTCATGAAGCTCTGGCAGAAGGCCATGATCTCACGGTCGGACTTGCCCTTAGGGTCGAAGTCAGAGCCGCCCTTACCTCCGCCGATGGGCAGACTGGTTAGGGAATTTTTGAAGATCTGCTCAAAGCCGAGGAACTTGATAACGCTCAGGTTGACGGAGGGATGCAGGCGCAGACCGCCCTTGTAGGGGCCAATGGCGCTGTTGAACTGCACGCGGTAGCCTTTGTTGACCTGCACCTTACCCTGATCGTCCACCCAGGGGACGCGGAACAGGACGGCGCGTTCGGGCTCGACCAGACGCTCGAGCAGAGCCTGCTGCTCATAGACGGGGTTGGAGTCGATGACCGGGCGGAGAGAGTCGAGCACTTCGGTCACAGCCTGGATGAATTCGGGCTGGCCGGGATTCTGAGCAATGGTTTTTTCCAGTACGCGATCGACATAAGACATGGTGTTGCGCTTCCTTTCGGATGAGATTTTCAAAACGTTTGGATGCAAAAGAAAAAGAGCAGACGACAGCGTCTGCTCCGAATCCTCCTGCCTGCGAGAGGAACCTTCTGAAAGGCTCCAACGGAAAGGAAGCTTTGGGGTATGCCGACGCCGTTGCCGGTCAAATAGCATTAGCCGGGCAGAAAACACGTCCGGCTGACGGGATTATTATACAGAATGCCGGGAAAAATTGCAACAATATATCCGGAAAATTTCAGGAATTCGGAAATCTGTCTGCAAAAACACGGTTTCCTGCCGGAAAGCCTGCAGCGCGTTGCACATAGCGGGACTTTTTTACAGGACCTGACGGCGGAAAGCTGTCTGCTTCGGGCGGCAGGAGGACCCTTTGCCAAAATGAGGGCGGAAACATCTCATATCCGCACCGGATAACCCTTTTCCTGCAGGTAGTTTTTCAGGTCGCAAATGCGCATTTCGCCAAAGTGGAACAGCGACGCGGCCAGCACCGCGTCAGCCCCGGCGTTAATGGCGTCGCTGAAATGGGAGAAGGAGCCTGCTCCGCCGGAAGCGATGACCGGGATGCGCACCGCTTCGGCCACAGCCCGGGTCAGGGGAAGGTCATAGCCGGTTTTGACGCCGTCCGTGTCCATGCTGGTCAGCAGAATTTCACCGGCGCCCCGCCGTTCTGCCTCTGCGGCCCATTCCAACGCGTCGATTCCGGTGTTGATCCGGCCGCCGTTGAGGTAGACGTCCCAGCCACCGCCGGCCCTGCGCCGCGCATCAATGGCGACGATGATGCACTGACTGCCGAAGCGGGCAGCCCCTTCGTCAATCAACTCCGGCCTTCGCACGGCCGCGGAGTTCATGGAGACCTTGTCCGCCCCGCAGCGGAGCAGCTGCCGGATCCAGTCCAGATCCGAGATGCCTCCGCCTACGGTGAAGGGAATAAAGACCTCTTCCGCTACCCGGGAAAAGACCTCGAGCATGGTCTTGCGCCCCTCGTGGCTGGCAGTGATGTCCAGAAAGACCAGCTCGTCCGCGCCGAGATCGTTGTAGCGGCGGGCGGCCTCAATGGGGTCGCCTGCGTCGCGGATGTCGACAAAATTAACGCCCTTGACGACGCGGCCATCCCGCACGTCCAGGCAGGGAATGATTCGTTTGGTGAGCATGGGAGCCTCCTTATCGAAGCGGGGAGGGGAGCGCGGCGAAATTCCGAAGCAGGGTCAGCCCCGCTTCGCCGCTCTTTTCCGGGTGGAATTGCGTGCCGAAAACATTATCCTTCCATACGACGCTGGCGAAAGGCTTTTCGTATTCCGTCACGCCGCCGCAGATGGGAAGAGAGGGATCGGCGGCGCAGTAGGAATGGACGAAATAAAAATACTGGCCGTCCACTCCCTCAAGGAGGGGGCAGGCACGTGCCTGGCGGACGGTGTTCCAGCCCACGTGAGGCACCCGCGCCGAAATGTCAAAGCGGGTGATCTTCCCCCCGAGGAAGCCGAGCCCCCTGTGCAGGCCGCCTTCGGTGCTCGATTCGAGCAGCATCTGCATTCCAAGGCAGATGCCCAGAAGGGGAAGTCCCTCCTGTACGGCGGCGCGGAGCGCATCGGCCATGCCGCTTTCCCGGAGTATTGCCATGGCGTCCGGAAACGCGCCGACGCCCGGCAGGATCACGCGGGAAGGGACTGCGGCGCAAAGCTCCGCGGGGGAGGAAACGATTTGACTTTCGATCTGCAAAAAGGCCAGCGCTTTTTGAACGCTGCGCAGATTGCCCATGCCATAGTCAATGATTGCGATCATGGAAAGCTCTCCTGTCAGGCGAAAGGGGGGCGCGGCCGGCGGCCGCACAGAGTTGGATACTTTTCTGATTTAACGCGATAAATCAACAGCGTAAAACTATCATACCACAATCTCTTTTTTCTGTCCATTGTCCAAAGAAAAAAGGCGCGACGAAAGGGGTGGTGTCCGTAAAACAGTATCGTGTCATAGGTGCCTAGAAAGTTTGTGTTCGGGCACTTCTTCCGAACCCATGTTAACGCGGGTGCATTTCTGTGCTATACTTTACTTGTCGAAAGCATGAACCAAACAACCTTCGGGAACGAAAGAGCGCACTCCTATACTCTCCTGTCGGGAGTATCGTGCGTCATGAGTCGCTTCATTCGACCTCAGTAGAAAGGAACTGCATAACCGAGAATGTTGCGTCACTTCGTTCCGTCAAGGTGGCTACACCCTCTTGCGCCGCTTATACGGCTATCCCCTGTGAACTTGCCGTCCGCAAACAGCATAAATACTGTTCTCCGCCAGCAAGTTTGAAATATTCAGCATATGAATAATAGCAAATGAAAGTTGAGGAATCTATAATATGATGAAAGAGATTAGAAAAAAACGGGCAGTGGCTACGAGTATATACTGGAGAAAGGATGTGATGCAAACAAGATAAGAAAGGACTTTTATACTATGAATATGATTCCAGACCCAAATGTGATTTTTCCAAACGAATACAAAACTTCGTGTTTTATTAAAAATATTATTAAAGCACCCAATATTATCGTCGGTGAATATACCTACTATGATGATGCTGTTGATCCTACCGGATTTGAGAAAAATAATGTGCTTTTTAACTATCCAGAGTTTGGCGACAGATTGATTATTGGAAAATTTTGTCAGATTGCTTCTGGGACAAAGTTCATTATGGGACCTGCCAACCACCGCCTTTGTAGCGCGACCACATACCCTTTTAATGTTTTCGGTGGAGCATGGGAAAAAGTTACACCCCCGCACATGGAGCAACTCCCACACAAGGGCGATATAGTGATTGGAAATGATGTGTGGGTTGGCAGAGAAAGTGTCATCATGCCGGGTGTAAAAATCGGTGATGGTGCTATTGTTGCTGCATATTCTATCGTTACAAAGGATGTTCCTGCTTACACTGTCTATGGCGGTAATCCAGCTAAGTTTATCAAAAAACGCTTTGATGATGAATTGGTTGCTTTACTTCTACGCTTACGCTGGTGGAATCTGGAACCAGAAGCGTTGGTAGACATTCTTCCATTGCTCTGTGATCCTGATTTAGAAAAATTGAAGCGAGTTTTGCAGGAACGCTTAGCATAAAAACGGGTGTCTCATTGATTGTCTCTCAAAATTGAATATCAACTATTAGACCGTTGATCTACACCGCCTTGTGAGAAATCAGCGGTCTTTTTTATCCCACTTTTCAGAAAAGGAGGTTACACAGAATGGCAAAACCGAAAACCCTTGAACAGCTCCGAGCCGAAAAGGAGCGAGCCGAGACGCAGTTTGCACAGAAACAGTACAAGCTACAACGCCTTGCCTCGGAGGTAAACAGTTTTACGGACACCGCACTAAACCGCGCTTCTTTTTTTATGGCCGGACACTTTTTAAAGAAGGGAAAAATCCGCAAAGCCGGCGGGATTTCCGTGTCCTTCGATCAGGCGGAGCAGGGCGCTGGTCTCAAGCCAGACCGTGGCGGTGTTGTCGTTGGGATGCACGCCGATCTGTCCGCCCTGAAAGGAAACGTCAAACCATACGCAGACCCTGCGCGCTTCATCGTTGAGCACGCCCAGGGGGGTGACGGAACCCTTGGAGAGTCCCAGCAGGGCCTGCAGGTCCTCCTCGGAGGCGAAGCTGAGCGGCCGGGAGGCAAGCACGGTTCGCAGCCGTTTGAGATCGGCCCGCTGGTGCGGGCGCAGGCAGAGCAGATAATACTGCCGCTTTTTGTCGTCCCGCAAAAAGAGATTTTTGGCGATGCACTCTGCGTTTTCAAGGCCCAGCGAGTCCATTTCCTCGATCGTATGGACGGCCGGATGGTCAGCTTTGGAAAAGGGAATGCCTTTTTCTGAGAGCAGGGTCAACACCGCTTCTTTGGAAAAGAACATGATCTTCCTCCTTTTCGGGTCGGGCGAAAACCGTCAGTCCGGCGCGGCTTCCAGAAGAAACAGCCGGTTGACCTGTTCGTGCTCCGGATAAAAAATTTCTTCATAATGCCGGACAGCAAAGAACTCACTGAGCAGCGCCTGCCACTCTTCTGTCGTGTTGTTCCAAAGGAGCAGCCCGTCGTCAAGGAGATTTCCCTCAATGACCTGCATGTTCCAGCCGGCGATCTCCTGCGCGGAAAGATGGGGATTGAGTTTGACAAGGAGCCGGCCGCCGGGCCGGAGCAGGCGGCGGAGCTCCCTGAGGAGCAGGCGGGCGTCGTCCGGATAGAGATTGTCGAGGATGTTGGAAAGCAGCGCACCGTCCACAGAGCGATTCGGGAGGGAAGAAAGCGTCTCCACTCCGCCCTCTCGAAAGGAAAAGCGGCCGGATGCTGCTTTTTCTGCCCGCTTTTTCGCCTGGGCGATCGCCGCGGAGGAAAGGTCGACGCCGACGTGCTCCTTTGTGCCGTACAGGGCGCAGTAAAACAGCAGCGTCCCGCTGCCGCAGCCGAAGTCCAGCATGCGGGCCGTTCCGTCGCAGACCCACGCAAGCGCCCGGTCAAAGGCGGCGTTGCCGGTGAAGCGCTCCGTGGGAAGAGCGCCGTCCTCCTTTTGAAAAACTTCGTTCCAAAAGGTTCGGCAGGCTTCATAGCGTTGGTTCATATTCCGCCTCCTGTATCGCCTGTTCCAGAATGTCCGCAAAGCGCTGAACGGTACGCCCGGTGAAGCGAGCCAGCTTCGGGTTTCAGGATTTTCGCAAAAAGCCAGAGGCGCTTCGCAGATGCGCAGCGCCCGCTCCATGGCGGTCCGGTCTGAGACAAGATCCTTGCTCCAGCGCCCAGCGGTCCGCAGCAGTTTTGGAGAGGATCCTTCCGGTCTGAAGGGTATAAAGGCAGCGGGCAATGTCGAAAAGCCATCCGGCGGAATCGAAGCTCTGATCGGTAGTGCGGGCGTGGGTGCGAAGAACGGCCAGATACGCCCGGACTGCTTCGAGGAACTCATCTTCTGTGGGCCGCGGAAGGATGGAGCGCATGTCTTCGCCGCAGAGGAGATGGCCGTACCCGAGCAGCCGCAAGGCGGCTGAACGTATCAAAGCAGTAAAACGGTCCATCCGCTGCCCGTGCGTACCCCACTGCGGCTTCTGTTTTGTGATCCAGAGGGGCAGAAAGGGATAAAAAGCCTCCCTCAAAAGCACGGTAGTAAGGATTTTCCGGTTCCTGTGCTAGCAGGAGCTGCCGCAGAGGCAAAAGCTTTTGCGCCTGGGGGTCTGAAAGAGGATGCCTAAGCAGGCACAAAAAGTGGATGTGCCCCAGCCGGGACGAAGATCCTCAAGCGTGACCAACCGGTCAGGTACAGCGCCGCGGGCGTTTTGCCCAGCACTTCGAGGAGGGCGGTTTTCATTCGTTTGATGCTGCGTTGCATGGCGCCCCTTTGCCGTCATGGGTACAAAACGGCTTCTGCGGCGGAAAAGGTATTTGCCTCAGAGACGGTCAGCCCGGTTTTTTCCACGGCGGCGCCGTTCCAGTGTAGACGGTAGGCTCCGGAGTCTTTTTCTGCCCGCACGATGGAATACCGGCCGTCGATTTCCACCAGCGCGGCATTGTTATCCAGGGCGATGGCGTCGACAGCCTGACCGGCGAAGAAGGCGTCGAATTCCCGGCGGGGAGACTCGTTGTAGTGGGGGCAGTGGAGGAAAGGAAGAAGTCCCAGGCCCTGTACCCACTTGCAGCGGGGAGATTCTGCGCCGGAAAGAAATTCGCTGTCGCTGTGACCGGCAAGAAACCAGCAGATGGAACCGGCGCTCAGACCGCTGAGTACGACGCCCTGGCGGTATGCTTTGCGCAGAGCTTTGTCTACGCCGCGTTCCCGCCATAGCCGCATCATGGTCTCCGTATCGCCACCGCCGACGTAGATGATGTCCGAAGCAAGGAGAGTTTGGCAGATCTCTTCGCGTGAGCTGGCGTTCTGGGTCAGACAGAGAGCCTCCACCCGGCAGCCGAGTCCCTCGTAGACCGATTTGACCAGATCGATATACCCTTGTGCGTCATAACTGGCGGTGGGAAGAAACAGCAGCCGGGGCTCCGGCTTTTCCGCAAGGCGGACGATCATACGGTCTATGGGAAGGGTTTCTCCCTTTCGCAGCTCTCCGCCGCCGATGGCAACGATTTTACCCATGAGAGGGCCTCCTGTTAGCGCAGGGCGCTTCGTTTTCTGATATCCAGTATAGAGAAAAAAGCGGCAAAAGGAAAGTCCTGCCGGGCCTTTGGAAAGCTCCGGCAGGACTTTGAGAGAAACAAGAAGGAGGCTCAGGCAGGGTTTGTAGAATACTGCTGTGGCAGTTCAGACTGCTGTTTGAGCGTATGCCAGACGCGGATCATAACCAAGGCCGTGATGGCAATGGCAAGCACGTCCGCTGCAGGAGCAGCCCAGAAGATCCCCGTTACGCCCAGCATCGTTGGCGCGATCAGAGAAAAGACGATCAGCAGGAGGTCGCGAAGCAGTGAAAGCGGAGCGGCGGCCTTGGCGTTTCCGATGGATTGCAGAAAAATGGCGCAGACCTTCTGTACACAGGTGAGGATAATGCACGAAAGATAGATGCGAAGGCAAAGGACGGCGAAGTCGGTGTAGAGCGCGTTGTCTCCCGAACCAAAAAGACCGATAGCCAGATGCGGCAGCGCCTCAAAAAGGATTGTCGCTACTGCGCAGACGATAACCGTCCATTTGACGATCAGCTTCAGTAGCGTTCGCACCCGGTCGTATTTCTGCGCGCCGTAGTTGTAGCCTACGATGGGCTGCGCACCGGCTGCGATGCCAATGGCAATGTTGAGGACGATCTGAAACAGCTTCATAATGACGACAAAGGCAGAGAGCGGAATATCTGCGCCGTAGATGGACTGTGCGCCGTATTTTACCAGCAGGACGTTGTTGACGACGGTGATGACAACAATGGAAAGCTGCGTGAGAAAACTGGAAGCGCCCAGCGCTGTGACCGGCCGCAGAACGGAGCCGTCCGGACGAAAGTCCGCAGGGGAGAGCTTGAAGCTTTTACTCCGCCAAAGGTATGCAAGGCAGAGTACAAAGCTAACGAACTGGCCGAAGATCGTGGCATACGCCGCGCCTTTGATTCCCATATCCAGCACGAAAATGGCGATGGGATCGCCGATGATGTTCAAAATTGCGCCTGCAAACATGGCGCCCATGGCGTAGCGGGGACAGCCGTCTGCGCGGATGATGGCGGCAAGCGTGTTCTGTACCAGCGCCAGCGGCAGCATTGCATAAAGGATGAATCCGTAATCCCGCGCAAGCTCCAGCGTTTCACCGGTCGCGCCCAGCAGGCGCAAAAGACCATCGCCGCCCAAATAACCAGTGAGGCTGATAACTACGCCCGAAAGAAAAGAGAAGAGCATGGCGTTTGCGACGGCAGGGGGAATTTTTTCCGTTTCCTTCCTGCCGAGGGAGACGCTCAGATAGGCGGCCGCACCGTCGCCAAAAAGCAGCGAAGCGCCCCAGCCCACGACAGTGATCGGGAAAATGATGCCGGTGGCAGCGTTTCCAAGATACCCGATGCCGTTGCCGACAAAGATCTGGTCAACGATGTTGTAAAGACAGGAAATAATCAGCGAAAGGATGCAGGGAACAGAGAATTTCAGCAGCAGTTTTGCTACGCTTTCCTCCCCAAGATACTTACTTTCTTCCGGAACCATGACAATAGACCTCCTGAATTGAAAAATAGAGGAGTCTTTATCAGAGAAAAGCTGCCTGAAAACTGCGCTGGACAAAAAAGAGCGCAGAATCCTTGGATTCTACGCTCAGAGCTGCCAACTGCTACAGTTTATCACAGGAATTTTGAAAAAGTCAAAGCGGAATTTTGGCGGAGAAGAAAAGGTTTTTGCCGCGTGCCTGCAGGCCGGCTTCGGAAAGGGACGGTCTGCTCAGCCGAACAGGGGCGTGGAAAAATACCGCTCGGCGGTGTCCGGAAGGACCGTTACGACCGTCTTGCCCTTGCCGAGCTTTTTGGCCAGAGCGATGGCGGCGGCGACATTGGTGCCGCTGGAGATGCCGCAGAGGATGCCTTCTTTGGAAGCGAGGTCGCGGGAGGTCTGGATGGCTTCTTCATCCCGGACGATATAGATGTCGTTGTAGATGCTCTGGTTGAGGATGGCGGGAATGACGCCGTCGCCGATGCCCATCTGCAAATGGGTGCCGATGGAGCCGCCGGAAAGAATGGCGGCATGTTCCGGTTCCACCGCCCAGATCTCGATGTTGGGGTTCTGCTCCCGCAGCGCCTCGCCGATGCCGGTGATGGTGCCGCCGGTGCCGATGCCGGAGCAGAAGCCATGGATGGGCTTTCCCACCTGTTCGAGGATCTCTTTGGCGGTACCGCTTCGCTGAACGGCGGGATTGGCGGGGTTTTCAAACTGCTGCGGCACAAAGACCCGGGAATCCTCCCGCTGCATTTTCAGCGCTAGATTTAGACATTCTTCAATACATGCGCCGATGTTCCCTGCGTCGTGGATGAGGATCACTTCCGCGCCGTACTGCTGTACCAACTTCCTGCGTTCTTCGCTGACCGAGTCCGGCATGATGATTTTGGTCTGATACCCGCGCACGGCGCCTACCAGCGCCAGGCCGATGCCCTGATTACCGCTGGTCGGCTCGACGATAATCGTGTCTTTATGGATCAGACCGCGCGCTTCTGCGTCACAGATCATATTGTAAGCCGTGCGGGTCTTAATGGAGCCGCCGACGTTGAGCCCTTCAAATTTGACGAGGATCTCGGCGCCATCCGGATCACCCATGTGCGCAAGGCGAATGACGGGCGTGTTTCCCATGGCTTCGAGAATGTTATTGCAGATCATGGATACTGTTCCTCCAATCCGGATTCGGATTATAGTTTTTTCCATTATAACAAACCAGTGCGGCGATTACTATTCAGAATGCACTACGGCAGGATAAAAAGTAAAGGTCTTTTCGCTGCTGCTTGCGGCGGGGATGGGTAAAAAGTCCTGCAGAAGGCTCTCTAAACCATACGCTCTTCTTCGAGCAATGGTGAAGCTCATTTTTTTCGGGGCAGAGGCTTTTTGCGCAGCTTCAGACTGGCTCCGGCAGAATCTGCCGCCTGCTGAAGCTGTGCGGCGACATAGGCAGCACGTTCTTTCAAGGAAGGGGCGCCGGCCGAAAGGAAAGCCTCGACCTGTCTACAGACTGCCTGAAGCTTCCTCAGCTCCAGAAGATTGACCGCCGTGCAGAAAAGCGTTTTTCTCCGGCCGTCGTTGCAGTGCTACAGAAGGTATTCCAGGAGCCGGAGCTTCTCCTTCTGCTCTTCAGCATAGGCGGTAGGGCCGATCAGCAGAACTTTCAGCAGGTCTCTTTGCCGGTTCCGGTGGGAAATAAAGCTGTCAAAAGCGTTGGACTCCAAATATTTTTGGCAGGGGATTGAGGACACTGAGAACAGTAGGTCACCTTTTTGTGCTCGAGGCTGCATCGGGCAATGGCGCAGGGCTGGTTGCCTGTCCCGCCGCAGCAACCGGGACAAAGTTCTAAAAGGCGCATGGGACAAAGCCCACAGTTGAGCCCGCAAAGGGAAAGCCACAGATCCCGGCGGTCAAAGCCCTTTATAGCTGGTTTTCTCCATTTTTTCGATGCCGCCTTGAAAGCTGCGCAGACTGATCACAGAATTGTTCGGTTCTACGTGCTTCCAATCATCAAGTCCTTGCGTTGCAATCACGATTCGCTTATTTTCGCGCTGCATATAATCTTCCTGCAAGATAATTCCATATTTTTGACTTGCAGTTGCTGGCTTATCCTCCGAATTGAGCCTTTTCGATCAGAGCGGCTAAAGAGAACACCGTATCGCCCGACCTGCCGGAATACATTATGAGCAACAGTCAGGTTCGCGTTGCCCTGCGTATGGCACGGGACACCGGTGCCGGGGATGATGTCTGGCAGCGGATGATCGACATGATGGAAGAAAAGGAGAAAAAGGATAATCGCTGATGCATCACAGAATCTACTCGCCCAATCAGCTGGAGAAAGCAGCGGAACTTCTGCTTACCCAATTCGATCCGAAGCTTCTCAAAGAGCCAAAATTCTACGATGTCTACTCAGTCATTGAAAAGTGTCTCGGTGTAGAATACGATTGGAAGTATATCCGCCCTGACCAAAGCGTTCTGGGGTTGACTGCGTTCAACGCAGGGTATTTCTGGGTCTCACCTACCCCTTATTTCTATGAGGGCATCCAGCCTCAGAAAATCTATTTGGAAAAGGGTACCATTCTGATTGATTCCACCTTGGCGGAGGGCGGCAACATCGGGCGAGAACGATTTACTGTGATGCACGAGGTTTTTCACCAAGTCCTGCACAAGGACAATTTTCGGAGAGTGCCCCTGATTATGTTCATGGCACAACCTCCAAAGCCCTTTTGGCGGAAAAAAGCGGCTGCGCACCTCGCTGGACATTATCGAATATCAGGCGAATGCCTGTGCTGCTGCCTTTCTGATGCCGCGCAAAACGCTGCCCGCTGTCTGGCGGAAAATTTCCGGCTACTCCACGCCGGTACCGCAATGTGCCGAGACCACAAAATACATCCCGGAGATAGCTCAGGTATATCAGGTCTCCAAGCAGGCAATGACATACCGGCTGCTCAATCTCGGCATTCTCATTTCCTCATAAGCTCTTAATTCAAAAACAGGGAGTCTTGACTCCCTATATTTTTGGAGCAAGCGTTAGTTTTCAGCGAACACGCTATCGAAATAACATCTTAAAGGAGGTTTGTCAACCTTGAATCACAAATTCACTTACCGTTGCACCGCACGGTGCCCCATCCACAAGAACTGCTTCGTCCTTAAAACGGCAGAGGCTTTGAAATCCACGATCACCGTGTGGCAGAAATGCCCCGCAAAAAAGCGTGACATCCCCATCATCATCGGCGAAAAGCCTCCTCCCTGATAGAATCTTCCAAAACAAAATCCGCAACTTGCAAATAAGCCGCAGCGACGTGCTATATTGCAGAACTCTTCGCTTCCCTTGTCGGAGGCTGTTCTGCGCACGCTGCTGCGGCTCTTTCTTTTAGGAGAGAATTAAATGAATTTTATCTTAATATATCAAGATTTTATCGGAGGTATCTGTTACAATGGTGATAAAGCGTAAAGCCAGCCTTGACGATGGCTGCAACCCGGAGCTTGTTGCGGGTGCTGCGTTTGACGGAATGCTTGAGATTCCTGTTATCCATGCACCGGCAGAGATTGTGATTCCGTCCGGTATCACTCCGTTCACCAAGCGGGAGAAAGCGGTCGGCACTAACGAGGCTATTGGCTTTTTTGAGAAAGACCCTGAATTTTCCAAGGTTCTCATTGATCCCGCAGTCTATCTTGAGGATTTCAAGCGGTTCCGTTTTCTGTTGCCGGTTGATTGCTCCCTTTATCGTGATGCGCCATTGGCCGTTCAGGTCACAAATCTTTACCGAAGCAGGGCGATTGGGAGCTACTATCAGCGGCACGGCTGCACGGTTTACCCGCTTGTCCGCTGGGGCAACGAGCTGACCTCTACACGACGCAGTATTTTCCGGAGCGCATCGCCTTCCTCGGCATACCCAAACGCAGCATTGTCTGCCTCGGAACCTATGGTTGCATCAACAGCCGGGAGGACAAATTTTACTTCAAAGCTGGGCTTGATGCTATGATGGATGCCTTGAATCCACAGGGCGTACTCGTGTACGGTGCCATGCCTGATTCTGTTTTTGGCGATTATCTCAACTATGCTGAATTTGTCCATTATCCAGACTGGACATCTCGTGCGCACGGAGGTGATCGCTGATGGGTAGTGGCGCAAGCGGACTGTATACTGGAACGCATGGTTCCAGACCCACTAATGGAAAAGACGATAATACAGCGAAATCTTCATCTGTAAAAAAAGTAACAAGTGTAAATCGTCTTAACGATGCACACAGCATCCCTCCAAGTAGTACGAAAAACTCTGTTACAGCTGTATTCAGAAACAATCATTTATCAACAGAGCGGTACTACGACTCAAAGGGCAACGCCTATCTTGATATTGATTATACCGACCATGCAATCCAAAACTGCATCCTGATGTACCGCATGAACACACGATCCATATTGAAAACGGAAGAGTCTTTCGCGATGAATCACCCAAAGGAGGAATAAGAAAATGACAAGGGCTGAACTATTAGATAACATTCGCTGCGGTCGGGAAATCGAGTTTCGTTATAATGGTGATATGTACTCCATCACGCAAGGAACTCTCAACGGCAAGCATGTTATTTCCTTTTGCAAATTCAACGAAGAAACAACCGAAGTCGCAAATGCTGAGGACATATTATGCGTCACTCGAAACGGAGTTTCTGTACAAAAAATGCTTGAGTCCATTTCGAAAAATGACATCTGGATTTATTGAGCATCTTTTCGTTGAGGCAAAATTATGATACAAGCAAAATTCACATCCGAAATGATTAAGTGTTTGCAGAGGCTCATCGGAGAATCTTTTATCAGTTACAACGGGGCCATTATGAATCAGACTGCTTATGGAAATGTACAGCTCAACACGGAGCATTTTTCCTTGGAATTGCGAAATGAGGTTAGGGCTTTGCCTTTGTTCTCGGAAGTTGAAGACATCTCTGCATTCTCCTGTGTTGCAAAATCTGCCGGTTGCACATTTGAGCCTTATTGCGAGGAGCCATGGCAAACGATTCTGGTCAACGAAAAAATCACAGGAGTTTCCATTGTCAACGATACTGTGGTAGTGAACAGCGGCGAATACTCCATTACTTTCGACATGGCAGTCATCGTTAAAACGGAATGTCATCAATATGTTTTTTCCAGAGACTGGTTTTTCTCTGAGACCATAAAGATTTCAGTTGACAAAGTACTTGATGACATCTATCCCATCAGTCGTGTTGTGGCCGACTGGAACGACGACGGCAACCGTAAAGTATCTGTTCAGCGGAAAACGATTTCCCTTTAACCTTCAATCTGACATCATTTTTATAGGTGACACCAGTAATGAAATGTGAAAAATGCAGCAGCGAAATGATATACGCCCTTGATGGCCATTCCTGTAGTTGGTCTTGCCCGAAGTGTGGCTGGGGTATCGCCACATCCTACTTTTCTCCCATAGATGTCGATACAGTAGACTATGCTCTTGTCATCAAGCAAAATGCGGCTCCGACCATTGAGATGATCAAATGCGTTTCCAGGGTTCTATCTTGCAATTTTGTCGAAGCGAAGAACGCAATCGTGCAAGGTACCGGTACCTTTCGTGGAAAGGCTTCCGATGTGAAGGAATCCGCAGAAAAATTGGTTCAGGCTGGACTTCAATATCGCATCGAGCCCGAATTTCCCTACTGATTGACCATCTTCATCCCAAAAGCATAAGAAAAAGCAAGGCCGCTGACATTCCCACTCACATCAGCGGCCTTTACTATTCTTTTATATTCTCCTCCGATTTTGCTCAATTTCATTATTTACAATTCTTTCGCAAGCAGGGCGTATGTGCGACAAATGCTATTTTGCAAGCAATTCGCCTGTCTTACCAGACGCAAAAACGCTTGTCGGGGCAGTCACCCCAAACCCCATAATTTTGTGCCTAGCGGCACAAGCTGTGCATCCGTTACGGACGCTTTCTCTCACAGCGTCGCTGTGAAAATTTTGACTGCATGGGAACCACCTCCATTTAATTTTTTCACTCTGACAATCATGCAGGAAATGCAATAAATGCAAGAAATCAAGCTGCCGGGTTCACAACGATCTTGACATCCGGCCTCCTGCCTACTCCCTGAGACTCCGGCGTGATCTGCTTCAGGTAGCCATGCTCCTCCAGAAGCTCCAGCGTGGGGCAGATTTCTTCGGTCTTTTTGAAAAACTTGCCACGGCACATCTGAAAAAGTTCCGACCGCTTGAGCTCGTTCTTCTCAGTTTTTGCGATTTTCGCCAGCACGAACTTTGCTTTTCTGATGTTCAGGTCTCCGCCCATCATCGAGTAGGCGTAGCATGAGTGTGCCAGAAAATATTGTCCGATTTGTATCGCCCGCCGCATGGTCTGTGCCGAGATTTCTTCCAATGCTGAAGCCATGTCTGCCCCATGCAGAAGACCCGCGATCCGCAGCACGGCACCGATGTACTTACTCGCCCAGTCGGAGATGACCTGCCCTTCGCCGGAAAGATATTTTTCATGCTCGGTAAAGTGATCGGCGATCACGTTCGCCGCTGCCTCAGACAGCCGTAGAGGCACAGCTTCCTTTGGCACTGAAAGAGTCATTAACCGATAAATCAGTCTGTGATAATTCTCGCTGACTTCCTCCGGTACAGGTGGAGTTCGGAACGTTCTTGTGCCGATTCTGGATGCAGGCGAAGCATACAGGAAGCGGGCGATCAGACCTCGCCCGGTCATGGTGGCGTTCTCCATGATCTCATTCAGGGCGCTGGGCTGGATGGACAAAATTGCCGATAGAGCCGGATGTGGAATGCACTCTGCCGCACGGCTCATGCGGTCAACATAGATGGCGTCACCGCAATGCCCTTTCAGCCAGACATCAATGTTCGCCTTGCTGGAGTAACGGCCTGCCATAATATCGAAAATGCCGCCCTCGGTGGAGATCGCCGAAAGGATTCCACCGTTGTTGGCCAGCAGGCTGGTCAGCGCTTCGCTGGAACAATCATCCGCAAAGAAACGCACTTTTTCAGTTCCGGCATTTCTACAAGCTGTGTCTCCAGCTGTTGCAGCTCCAATTCTTTTTCTCGGTCATTCTTGTTTTCAAGCTTCTTCTTTAATCCGGAAATCTGACGCTCCAATGATTCCCGCTCCTGTTGATTTTTCCGTACCTCCTGACTGCGGGCCTCATTGAAATCCTTCTCGTAGTCATAGAGATATTTCGTCATGGAGCGCATAACGCTGGATTTTCGCTCACCCGGCGCAGCGATTACAACGGTATACAGGCTGAGCGGCTCATAGTAACCCGGTATTCCCTCCACCTTGAATTTTCCTTGCAGACAGACCGCCAGCACACCCAGCCCGATGACCGCCGCCATATCCGGCGAAGTCTGGCTGTTTTCGGCAACTGCGCTGACATAATCGCCTACCACTGCGGGGAGTGCCTGCACCGGGAACCTTGGCAGTTCCGTCCACTCTGGCGTCAGCGGAACGATTGTTGGGAAAGCGGAGGTTGCTTCTGATGTCACCTGCGAATTTGCGCCCGACTTTGGCGGCTCTATCTTCTTGAAATCATACTTTTTCCGGTGAGTATACACCTCAGAGCATTGTGCGATTGCACGCTGAATGGTCAGCGTTCCGTAGGTCGTGCCAGATTGCCGCCTGTCCCATTTTTCTTTCATCAGTCCTGACTGCCGAAACAGCGAATCTATCTTTTCTGCATTCCGGCCCGTCCAGAAAGCCAGATGGCTGCAAAGAGCCATGTCGGCCTCAGAATGGGAGGAATACCCGGAAATGGAGCCGTTCAGAGGGCTTCAAAAGCTGCGCCGTTCTTATTCGATTTTGCCAGTTCGAGGATGTCTTCCGGCTGCAAATCTGAATTTGCTGCATTTATTGCATTTCCTGCAATGCTTTCAGACCGCCGCATGAAGCGTTCCAGCAAAATTTTCAGTTCCTCGGTGCGGTCTCCGAACGGATAGTCCTCACATCTGCGGCCTGTGACCGTTACATATTTGCTGGTCGCCCAGCCACATAGACCTCGATCCCGGCCTTGTGATTCATAATATAATAGCGGTCACTGTCGTACTGGAACCCCTCTGCCCGGAACAGAATGTGCAGACCGTTCCCGCTGGGGCTGTATTCCGTATAGCTGTGCATGAGGGCAACGATCTCGGCTGCGTTCCCGGTGTAATAACCGCTGTCGGTCATGCAATGGTCTAAGTCAATGGCGCAAATGCCGTCAAAAATTCCGATGCCGATCCCATCGTAGTGCTGCGCTGCGGCCAAGGCAGCCGGGTACTCCGCAAAATTGCCCTTGTCGTTACTTTTTGCCATCTGCAGGTCTGAGGGTTGTAGGGAACCTTGGTTTTACGGCTATCCTTTTCCTCATACCGCCAGCAGCAGAAGCGGCCGGCCTCAAGAATTTCAGCGGGGAGAGCCATCTGCGTTGCTGAGGAATCTGGGCGGTTTTCGCCACCCACCTCCTGCGATTTGCAATTTTCGCCGTTTTCGTGTATACTATAATCATACATATTTTTTTGTATTGGCTGCTCGCTGTCTGCGCCAACAGACAGGTTCCGGGCAGTCATTTCTTTTGTCATAATCATTCAGTTTCCTCCTTTAGTCCGTTCATAGTTAACGTAATCACCCGAATTACTTCAAGAAGATCATCACTTACGTTACATCCGGCCTCGATACGCTCCAGTTCATTCAAAATTTCTGTCATCTGATTTTCCAGAGCCTTATAGACCCGCGGGTTTCCTTCCACAGTGATTTCTTTTTCCTGTAAACGCCGGATAATATAATCCTGCTTTGTCAGCCCCGACATCCGTACCTTTGCTTCAATCAAGGCATCTTCTTCCGGTGACACACGAAACGCCACAGTTTTGTTTCTCCAACGGCCCTGTTGGTCAAGATTCTTCATTGACATTTTCAATACCCCTTTCTATATTCAGCTTTGTTGCCATCTCTTTTTGTCTTGACGGGAACAGATGTGCATAATGGTAAGTGATTTTATCGCTCTCATGTCCTACGCGATCTGCGATAGCCAATGCGCTGAATCCCATGTCAATCAGCAAACTCACGTGGCTGTGTCGTAAATCATGAATTCGTATAGGCTTTACGCCGGTTTCTTTGCAGCCACGCTCCATCTCATGCTTCAGGTAGCGTTTCGTGATCGGGAAAATCCTCATATCCGGCTCCAGACCGTAAAACTTTTTGAGATAATCCTGCATCTCCTCTGAATGATGCTCTCCTTAGTCAGCCATGTGTTCAGTTTGAGCTTTGGCTTCACATCAGCTGTGTACCGCTCGACAAAGCTCTCGAAGGTCATATTCACATCAGCCTGTGTCTTAGTCAGGAACTTACGTTCCCACGCTTGCGCCTCTTTTTTCGTTGCAAAGCCTCGTTTGAACTTCTGCTGCGGCTCTCCCCGCCAGTCTTTGTACCGAAACTGGACAAACCATGTTCCGTTCTTCTTATCCTTGAATGCTGCCATCTTACTTTCTCCCTTCGCTGGTGCCGTAGAAGTTCTCATAGAAGAACTTCCGATCAATACGTCCACCGAGAGTGATATAGCCCTGTTCCTCCAGTCTTACCGCTAAGTTAGCAGAAGTTCTTCAGGTATCACCGAAAGCTCTTGATGTGCCCGACATCGACAGCTATGAGGGGCTGATGCACACACTTTTCACGCTGGAAGATTTGTATGGTCTCCATGTAGATGAAATCGACGGCGAAATCTGTCTGCGCCTTGACCGTCATACAAAGGAATACACACAGATGTTCAAGCTGCTGTACTCTTGGAACAGTCAGTATCAGAAGATGCACTCCTGCAGCGTGACCAAGGATTCCTATAATGAGTGGCGCTACAACTATACTCTGTCAGACTCGGATGCCCGCACCGCTACCGCTCCGGCCGATGAGATTAGCGATGTCCTTTTAGCCAATCCATCTGAAAATTGACCTCCTTTCTGGCTCGGCAGCAATTCTTTCAAAATCCGCGCATAAAAAATGGCCTTACCGACTTCTTTCACAAAAGTCGATAAGACCATTTTCGTTTATGGATATTTCCCGCTTACCCGCAAGCCACCCGCTACCGGGCAGAAAACAAAGTAACTGCGGTTTGATTCTCTGCTATCATTTTGCTATCATTTGAAGCATTCTGGCCCAAAAAGCAGCGTAAATACAGCGTTTTTGAGAGCTTTATTTACTCCCATTCGGCAAGGATATTAAAATGCTAAACAAATTTACTTAGAAACCCGTTTTTATAATCTGCTCTTGTCCTCATGATAGAGGACGTTTTTGATTATAGCACAGTTTTCGGTATCGTGCCAGTATCAGGGAGCACTTTTTATTAGGACATTCATGCGGACATTTATCAGGACATGGAAGTCACGATCCAGCAGCCGAATTTGTTGGAGCCTTCACGCTTGATCTTCCCTTTTTCTTTGAGAGAAGCGATCAGACGGCGTACCTGACGTTCGCCCAATCCAAGCTGTTGCGCCATGCGGGAGATGGTCATGTGAGGATCTGCCTTGAGCAACGTGAGCAGGCGCTCTTCCGGTGAAGCGCGACCGGAGGAACTGTGCTGCTCTACATAGACGTTTTTCAGGGCCTCCAGAATCATTTCAAGCATGAACTCAATAAACACCGTCGCACTGCCCTGTGTATTGGCGGCGTTCAACGCCACATAATAGTCTGACTGATGCGCCAGAATCATGGATTCGATAGGCAAGTAAGCCAAAATGGGTTCCCATTTCTGCAAAATAAGTGTCTGCCAGAGACGGCCGGTTCTTCCGTTGCCATCCGCGAAAGGATGGATGAATTCAAATTCGTAGTGGAATACGCTGGAGCTGACGAGCGGGTAAGCCTGAGTGCTTTGCAGCCAGTCAAAGAACTGCTGCATGGTTTCAGGAACATACTGCACAGGCATTTCGGCATGCATCAGCTGGCCTCCGGAGTATACGCCTACCCCCTGATTTCGAAATGTCCCCACGCCAGCCACAAGTCCCTCCATCATGACACGATGCACCTTGAGCAAATCGTCAATGGAATAAGGATTAAGCTCTGGCAGCAGATCATAAAGCGCGAAAGGCATTCTGAATCTCCAAGATCTCCTGCTGTGGCGCGAGCACACGTTTGCCGTTCAGCAAAGCGGTGACCTGATCGAGCGTCAGGCTGTTGTGCTCGATGGCCAGCGAGGAATGAACAGAGCGGATGCGGTTGACACGATGCAGCTGCGGCTGTGTGGACAGGCTGCTGCGGATGGAAATTTCCTTGACCATTGCTGCAATCTCAGTGGACAGCGCAAGGATCGTATCCGTCAGCTGATAGGGCGGGGTATAACTGCTCATGCATATTGCTCCTCTATGAATAAGAAAGAGGATATCCGCCTTACATCATTTTCTATGCGGCGAAAGCCATTCTAAACGCATTATATCAGATTATGTTGATGGTGTCGAAGCATTTCTGATGGTCATCCAGTTCGCTTGGCTATTTGTTATCATTCATTATCAAGGGTGATAACAGGAAAAGGTGACTGAAAATGGTTTCGCAGGGATATTATAGATAAACAGTGAATTAGGGATTATGTGCTAGTGAATGATTGATTACTGTTGAACTACCATGCAGTTAGGCTCCCTCCAAGCTGCATTGTCCACTTGAGATTCATATTGATGAATGCTATAATATCTCTATATAGATAGCAAGGAGATGCGCCATATGAGCGTTAGTAATGAGGTTAAGCGGATTCGACAGCTGGCACTTCTTACACAGGAAGATTTTGCAAGGACTCTGAAGGTTTCGTTTTCCACTGTGAACCGTTGGGAGAACGGAAAGGGAAAGCCTAGCATGACAGCTATGAAGGCTCTTAGGGACTTCTGTGATCAGCACAGCATCCCTTATGAAGGCCTGCGAGATGCTTGGTGTGATTATTCTGGTCATAATACGCTATAAATGGAGGACAGCATCAGATGCCTGCTTCAAGTGACAATACCGAGCAGATATTGGCCTCAGAGTGCTTCGAGCCACTACTGGCAGCACAATACGAGGAAAGATACCATATGTTGATTCGCAGACTTGGAGAATCACTTCCATCAAACAGGGTTGAAATTATCCGCAATGAAATCACTGAAGCTGCAATGAGCGAGTGTTCAGAGGAGTTGGAGCTTTGGAAATATCAGGCGGCTCTCAATGTACTGATTGATCTTTTGCAGCAAGGATGGATCTTCGACATCCACGACAACACACTCACACTTCGTATGGAGAATGAGACTCATGATGACAAGCAGATGCTTCGGTATCGACTAAGTGCAGAGCGAAATGCTCAGTTCCGTACGGAAAGCGTCACACGCTTTATTCGATATATGGAAGCAGAGCGCCGCTTCGGAAATGAGCAAATCTCTGTTCGCTGTTTGATTGGCGATTCTTCTCTGCTTATTAAAGCAATTCAGGCTGGTGAAAAGGTATGTGAGTCTTATATTCAGGCTGTAACTAATGATCGCGACGAGCACACAGGCTATCGGCTTTCTGATATTTGGCGTTATTTTCGATATACCTGGTCTATTCCATACAAGACAATGCCAGGCAGAAACCTGTATTATCTCGTTAGAGATAGGCTTCAGAAATACCATCCGGTTATCGGAATTTTTGCACTTGGAAACTCTGTTCTTAACCTAACTGTACGTGATGATGACATTGGCTGGACAGTAGAGGCAATCAAGCAAAATCTGTCATTAAAAACGTCTGATGCAGTCTCAGAACAGATTGTTAGCGGAACCGATGGTAGGAAGGTTAAAACGCATGTAAGCATTCCACAGGAGACACAGGAAGAGTTTCATAAAAGAGCAGCAGCTTATGCCGACCGTCTATATCCCTTGCTGATAAAGAATCTTCATTCAGCTATTGCAGATATCTACGTGGGAGATCTGAATTACAAGAAGCAAACCAAGTATCCAAAGCAAGAAACAGTAGAAGAACTGCAGCGGCTTGCGGCTGAGTATGCAGAAAAGTCAATTAACAACAAGAACAACGAAAAATCTCCAAACTGGAAAGAGGAGGCGCAGTCTTACCTTTTTAAGAGAAAACGTGCATCTGAGCTCGCAAAGCTCCTCAGTGCTCAAATCACCTTTAACAGTACCTCTGGTTCTAGTTTGGAACGATTGCAGCAGCTATTACAGAATGATACTGGTCGAAAGGCAATTACTACTGCCCTGATTGCTAATCGCAAGCGTAAGATTGGCTCGAACATGATGGATATCATTGTATGTGGCTCCATTCCACCCTACAACGAGCTGCTAGGCGGTAAGCTTGTCAGCATTTTAGCCTGTTCTCCCACCGTTATCCGGGATTATACTCTTCGTTATGCTAATCAAGTCAGTGAAATTGCATCCAGAATGAAAGGCCAGAAGGTTGTTCGTGACAGTCGGCTGGTTTTCCTGGGAACGACCAGTCTTTATGCTGTTGGCAGTAGTCAATACAATCGGATTAAGGTTCCGCTTTGGGATGATGGTATACTTGAGTATAGAAGAATGGGCATAACCGAGGGTTATGGTACAGTTTTCTTTTCTAAGGAAACCACCAGTCTGTTCTCACGCATTTTAGAGCGACAGGATGGTGGTAAGCGTATCAATCATGTCTTCGGTGAGGGCACAAGTCCGCGCTTTCGGATGATCAGCCGTGGACTTAACTCCATTGGCATAAGAGCTGATGCCTTCCTTCGCCATTATTCTCCGCGAATTGTATATTCCATTGACCTAGCGAGAAATACGAAGGATTTCCTGATGGGGTTTGCTGATGAGGCCGATTTTGGCTTTGAGCTTCAGAATGAGCAGGAAGTAATCGATAAGACCCAGTTCCTTATAGACTACTGGTATAAGCGTTGGCTTCAGAAGCGTTTGACAACCGTTGACATAGTCCACCGTTTGGAGGCTTTCAGACCATCTGAGCTTTTGCTCGGCAACATTTGAGGAGGTGTCGCATGACAAGACTAAATTTTGTTGAGAAGCTGTATCAAGGAAGAAACTGCTATTCTGATCATATGAGCAGTGACGAGCTTGCGCTTCTCCATATTCATTCCAAGGTCGAGTCAATCATTGCGGACCTCCTTACTAGAAATAAGGTTGTTTTTTTAACAGGAAATCCGGGCGATGGCAAGACCTTTATTATTAAGACCCTGGGTGAAAACATCGCTGCATGTCATGCTTACGTGCAGGCCGATCTGAACAACGTACGGGACTACAATGCAGTTGCTTGTGCGTTGATCGAATGCTATACCAATGAAAAACCTGCAATTGTAGCCGTCAACGAGTATCCTTTCCTTCACCTACTTAGAAGCATCAAAGCTCTGTCACCGATCATGTATGATGAGATTCAAAGGGTAAGGCGAAGTGTAATTGCCTATAGCATTTCTGGCCCCTTGAGCGGCAGAGTTGCGGTCATCGATCTGAATGAGAGGAATCTGCTTGCACCGGGTTATCACCATCTGGACAACCTGATTGACCGTTTGGTCCATCTTCTCCAGGAAGAACCCGTCTACGATGAAACCCTCAAGTATAATTTGGCAGCACTGTCCAACAGTGATATCAAGCGGCAGGTCCTCACACTCTTCGAGCTTGCTGCTGCAGAGTGTGAGCATTTTGCTGTCCGTGATATTCTGGGGGCGCTAGCCTTTATACTCACTGCAGGCGTTAATGAGAATTATCAAGGCCATCGTTATTATAGCACACTTTTCGAGGGCTCGAACGAGCTTCTGCGTGCTATTCAGCAGTACGATCCAATCCGATTGACTGTGCCGGAGTTAGATGAGCGTCTTTGGAATGGAGTCATCACTGACGGATGGCGTATTGCTTTACCTGAGAAATATCCAAAGGACTATGACGATGTTGCTGAGGCTGTTGACTGCTTTAAAGAAATCAAGCGACGCTATTTCTTTGAAAATAGCCAAGGAGAAAAGCTCATAGCCTTGCAGCCTGACGAGGTTTCTCGTAGCAAGGAGCTATTCATTAAGCTGGAATCTCAGAAGAAAAAGACAAAGGAAGCATTGATTCTTGCCATGAACAAGCTATTCCTGCCATCCAGCAAGGACAAGAGTCAGCTAAGAATCTGGACGACTCATCGTTATGACATGAGTATTGATGCTGCCGTGGCGGTGTCCAGCAAAGCGGTGAGTGCAGCAGCCTTGGATCTGCTAGCACCCAGACCGGCTGATTGGATAAAAGGCCTTGAATATGTACCTAATCATCTGATCATGAAGCCAAAGGGTGCAGAAGAACCTCGGCTGGTTATGGATGTGGATTTTTTGAGAACGCTTCTAGCTGTGGATTCCGGATATCCTGTTGGTCTCCTTGCTCCGCAATACGAGCAAGCGGTGACACTCTTCCTACAGCAGCTTGACAATAGTGGAATTGCCGAGCAGAATGAGGATGGAGAAACAATCCTTGCCTGTAGAAGTCAAAGCTTCCAGCGTACTGTATATATTCAGGATGGAAAGTATGGATTTGGAGAGGATGAGCGCTAATGGCAAAGCATGATACATTGCAGCGGCTCAGTGAGATAATTTTCAGCCCATCATACCTTGGCTTTAACCCAACCTCCAACAGCACCAAACCACCGCATATAGCAAACGGTCTTTTTCGGGGCTGCACTGGTGAGACCTGTGATACCAGAGACGTTCATAAATGGATTGTTAGCGAGGACCGGAGGAGCTATACCTCATCAGAGAATATAATCGACGAGTTTCAGGAGATATTTGAAAACGGTTATCGTGAAAAGCCAGACAATATAAAGGATTTCCGTTTCCTGCTTGGTGAAATCTTCGATCAGGATAATACCGTCTATCCAAATTACGATTTTTCTGTAATGACTCAGTCCTCCCACTGGATGATTAAAGAGAGAGTAAGTAGCGAAGCCGGCATTGGCGATTTTCTTTTTTCAATCCTGAGAAAGGAGCTAAATGGCCAGTCCTCGCCAGCTATTGAGGAGCTCCAACACGCCCTGGCTGTAGATACGGATGATATAACTCGTCTTGTCAAGCCTATCATTGCGTTTCCGTCAGAAAACAGCAAGCGTACTGTAAAGAGTATTGAATCCCAGACGAGCCTTTTGGAGCCTCCGGAGCATTGGGATTCATGCAGAGCAGCAATTCGTGCTGGCTTTGATCAGCTGACGAAAAACATACAGTTGACTGGTGAGAGGCAGAACAACCTTCTTGTTCTTAGACGATATGTTAACTTTTCCCTTTTTGCTACCCTCCTTTATCTTTCACAGATAGATGCTGCTGTATATGGCTCAGAAAAGCCACCAATTGTAATTGATGCTGGCTGCGAGCTCGAGTCAATCCGAAAGGCAAGCGAGCAATCCTTTATAGCTGCAAAAAAGGCTGTTGAGAGCTACTATATAAATGCCCTTAATGATATCCTCACAAATGATGTGCAATATAGAGTAAGTGATACAGACAAGGCGTGTCACCGGTGGATCGAGGAGATAGTAGCTATTCCAAAGAAAGGAAAGGTAGAGGAACCGGATAAGCTACGGAAAGCCATTGAAAGCTATTATAAAGGCTTCTGCGCAGAGCAGGAATCCCCTCGAATGGCTCTGTCAAAAGCTTTACAGCTGGCATTGTACACCTTCCAGTATAAGAGCAGTTCACCCTCTGATTTCTGTCGTGTGCTTGGGGTGCGTGGCGGCTTGGTTGGTCCCAAGGGAAACCGTGCAACAAATAAGCGGTATCTTATTAACAGCTTTACCCTTGAGACTCTTCTTCTCTCCACGATTAGTAGCGAGGAGCTTGCATATGGTATAGATCTAAAGGAGCTTAGTCAGCGGCTTGTAAAGGCATATAATATACTGATCGGTGCTGACCCAGAATTGGAGTATGAGATTCTGGAAAAGAGCAATATTGCGCAATCAACGCCCGGCGATCTTCGCGGTGACCTTGGAATCAATGCACAGCAGCTAGCTGCTACTCTGATCTCTCTGGGCCTCGGCAAGAGCTACGCTGATGGTGTAACGCTAATTGGATGGAGGCTATAAGTATATGGACAATTCGCTTCTGACTCGGGTCGTAAGCGATCTGGTCAACAAAAAGGCTCGTTCCGATTCCTATGGCGTTTCTCTGATCAGTATACCGGATTTTAACTATGCTGACTTTCTGACTCAGCTCAAGCCGAGGAAAAGAGCCGAGGTGTTTTTCCTGGGCTTTTCACAGGACTCTGAGCAATCAATTCTTGCGCAAAAGCCCGATGGTGTTTACTGCAGCTTCAGCATCGAGGATGCAGAAGTATCTCGAAACAGCGGCAACGAGGATGTTTTCCGCATTCTTATAATTAAGCAGGTTGGTATTGAAAAGCTTTCTTCTTTGCGATGGTTTCCTGAAATCACGCTGGAAAAGGTCTACACTCACAGCTGTGATCTCGTAAAAAAGGAGCTTCCCGTCACCAATTCTGTGATTGAGGCTCTGCTTCAAGCCCTACGAAGCAAGCAGGTTCGTAGTATACTCAGCTTTGAGCGTGTGCTTGATTATCTACAGCTGCTAATCCAAGCGGAACCAGATTCTCTACCAGAAACGGTTCGAAGCAGCTTTTATAAGCTCGGCTTGCTTTCGGATTCACATATCGTGGATGGCTTGCCATCCAAAGAGGATTTTATTCATCGTATACGCCGTAATCATGAAATCGTTGAGCGAATCAGCAGCCTAGAACAGGCAGAAAGACAAAGCATTACCAATTATTATGCTAGGCAGACTGGAAGCTCAGAGATGTTCCGTTTGATTCTCCGCTATTATCGCACAAAGAATATTGAGCTGCTTGGAAGGATGGAGCTGGATCAGATAGAGAACTGTCTTAAGGCTGCAAAGGAAAAGCCCGTAAAGCCCCGCGTGCAAAAGAAGCCAGTTATTCAACCAACCGCACTGGCAGCTCAGCTGGTCTTTGATGACAATCCACAGCAGCTTGAGGATATCCTTATCTCCTTGGGGGAAGAAATTGACAAGAGGCCAAATGCCGACAAAAGCGAGCGTATCGAGGTCGATGTAAACGGAATCAGCCTGCAGGTCAAGACTGAGCCTGCTACAGAAAAAATCGCCGAGGTGTTGACCTCTGACGACGATCTTGGCGGAATCATCCATGCTGAGGTACAGTCTCCAAGTGAAGCAATCAGCTCCTTGGAGAAATATGATTATGAGTCCTTCCCCAAAGCTTACTTAGATACCATCCTTGAAAAGCTGAATAGAATTTCTTCCGTTATGAAGGAGCAGGGACAGGAGCCGGAAAGAATTACCGAGCGGTTAAATGCATTTCTTGCTGCGCGGAACAAGCTTGTCCCGTACCGCAAGCGACTGCAGGATGCACCGATGCTTCAGGTCATGCTTCGGCATCAGCTGTTTTCTGAATACCTCTTAGCGTATGAAAAGCTGCTCGTTGCCATCAATGAGGATTTCCCCAAGGTGTGGGCTATAGCTGCCTCCAATGCCAAGGAAATCATCAACACAGTCATATCCCTGGATTATATATTCATTGTAGGTAGAAAGAGCATGCACGCCCTACCTACCCCTCTGAATCCCTTGTATCTTTGGAAATATGTCGAGCTTGCGCGAGAGATTCTCGTCAGCAAAGGTGTAAACAGCCTAGATGAAAACGCACTGGACGAAAAAGACAAGGCCTTTATCATTAGGAAAGCGGACGATATTCCGGATCCACTATCCGTGATGCTGCTTCCCGCTACCATATCAGCACATGGTGCGGAGTTCCTCCCGCTTTCTGGACGGCTTGGCTCATTGCCAGTATACTCCAATGTTCCTCAGATTAATCAAAGCGAAAGCGGAATCGATACGCTAAAGCAAGCGGTTATTCGTTATTTGTGTCTTTATCCTCATGCAGGAATGATGCTTAGGCTCGCAATAATCGATCCTCCTTCCGTAGAGGTTATCGTATCTATGCTGAAAGCCCTAAACAACGACAGAGAATTCAATATTGAGGGTATTGAGGTTAGTATTTACCGCACAAAGGAAGTCCCTGCAAGCTGGGTCAAAATTGAGGATGGTTCTCTGAACGATGGTATGCTGGGTCGGTTTATGGGGAAGCGTTCTCTCAGCTTCAGCCTACGGATTGCAGACCAAACTAAGAGCTATTCAAGGATTCTTGAGAGCATTGACAACCAGCAGCATCTTCTGGTTGTCTTTGATCCGAATGAGATTCGCATTGAAACTGCGCAAAATAGCAAACAGATACACATTCACCCGCTCTGTGTTCCGAAGGTCTATAAGTATAATCCTATCGACGAAGAGGTTGAGATCCGTCCGGCTAGTGAAGGTGGCATCTTTACGGTTTATTCCAGCATCCTTGAAAAGCTGAATGAGCATCCTTCAACATTTAGCCATACGAGCACATTCTTCCGTACGCCTCTTAAGCGTGATACCTACGACCAATTCCTGAAAAAGGCAGACTGGCTTGTCATTCTTGACCAAAGCCTAAAATGCTGGGATATTTCTCTCCGAGCTGCCAGTGAGAAGCTTTTCTACAAAGAAAACGACTATCGCTCTGTCGGCATCTACTCAAGCAATTGTAACAAATTCGTACTGGGCTATGATACCCTCGTGAAGGGACTGGGCAATTTCATTCCTCAACCGAATGGTTTAAAGAATGTAATTGAGGCTGTTCGGGAGATCAATGATGATGGCTTACTCAGTATTGTTTCACACACCTCCAATCGTATTTTCGATGAGCGTCATGGCAAGGGCAGTCTTGGTACTGCTGTTGCTGCTATTCACTATAAGAGCGTAAAGCCAGGCTCTCTATTGGTTGGTCTTGATACACAGCTCGCGCAGGAATGGCTTTCTGAGCGTGAGGATGGAAAGCTGCCCGACCTAATTGGGCTGAGCTTTGGCGAGGCGGGAAATGCTGTTATTGACCTGATTGAGGTAAAGACCTACTGTGATAACCCTCGAGCCTTTGAGTTCCCAGATGATACACATATAACCGGGCATGCTGTAAAACAGGTTTCAGTTCTCGAGAAACTTATGCGCGAGATTTGTGGGCCTACGGAGCGAATCACAACAGTCTCCAGGCGCGAGATTCTCCGTGAGCAGGTATTCGAGTGTCTTTTCCAGTCAAGCATCAAGCCTTCCGAAAAGCGTAGCCTGACAGACAAGCTTAATGGCCTCTTTGCAGGTGAATTCCAGGTCACAATTAACAAGCATATCACCTTCGTTGATTTTGAGCAGCCAGACAGCAGCAGCGCCATTTATACCGCTGTAGGCGATTATGCTGGGGCCCAAATTGAGTTGACCACGATCGGCAGCAATGAATTGCAATGTATCCTTTCGAATACTCAATATCAGAAGAAGGAGGAGCTGAAAACAGAACAAGGGAATCAAGCTTCTCCCGAAAATACAGAGAAGAATACGACTAGATTTGCCGAAGAGGCTCAGAAGCATTCTGTTGAGTCAGGGACAAAGGCTAAGGATACTGATGAACTCGAAGCAGATCAACAAAGGCTTGAAGAGAAATGCTTGCGGCTAAACAAGGTTCTAAGAGATTATGGTATTCAAGCAATTCCGGTAACTACTGATCTAGTGCAGGAGGCTGCACGCTTTACTCGCTTTAAGGTTCAACTGCGTCCTGGTGTCAGTGAAAGCACATTGAAGAAGCATATCTCTGACATTGAGCGCGAACTGGAGGCCAATGGAGAGATTCTGGTTGAGCACCTAAAGGGAACAAAATACCTTGCTGTTGATGTACCCTTTAATGAGGCATCGAAGCCGATCAATGTGCTTGAAAACCTTGCTCTGCTTGATGACTGTAAAATGCGGCTTCCCTTTGTCGCTGGTCAGAAGCCGGATAGCTCGTTTGACATCGTTGATCTTGCTGGAGCACCGCACATGCTTATTGCGGGTACTACGGGCTCTGGAAAGACGATATTTCTTTATTCCATACTAGTCAGCCTGCTATACAGGTTTTCCAAGGAGGAGCTTAGCTTTTTGATAATCGATCCTAAAGCCACGGACTTTATCTTCTTCAATGATCTTCCTCAGCTATACGGTGGTAAGGTGGTCACGGACGCAGACGAAGCATTAGAAATGCTTCAGAGGATCAACGAGGTCGATAAGGAAGAACGTACTGCTGCCCTGCAATCCTGTAGAAGCCGTGATATCGAATCCTATAATGAAAAGAACCCGCAAAGCAAGCTGAAGCGTTTGGTTGTTGTAATTGACGAATATGCTGATCTGATTCAGGCGGCAGAGTCTAATGGCACCAGAAAGGAATTTGAGAAAAATCTTCAGCAGCTTCTGCAAAGAGTCCGAAATCTAGGAATCCATTTGATTATTGCTACACAGCGTCCGTCAGCCCAAATTGTGACAGGCCCATTGAAGGCTAACATCCCGTTTAGGGTTTCTTTCCGGCTTCCATCTCATACTGATTCCCAAACCATTTTGGATATGCCCGGTGCAGAAAACCTGCTCGGTAAGGGAGACATGCTTATGGTTACGGAGACAGACACGAAGCGTATGCAGGGACTGTTTATTACTGAAAGCGAATTAGAGAGATTCCTTAAATCGCAGCAAGGATGAGTGATATGCAGACAGCAGTCTCGAGAGAATTTGTTGAGGGTATCTTCCTCCGAGAGCTAAAGAATCGCTTTCTCTGTGAGGTTAAGCTCCAAGGTGAGCCTACCATTTGTTATGTTCCGTCCTCCTGCCATCTCGGAAATTTTCTTCAGCTTCAAGGAAAACGAGTTCTGCTTATCAGAAATCAAGGCAGCGCCACCAGAACACAATACGCGCTGTTTGCGTTGCCATATATGCGCAGCTACATTTTGCTGAGCCCTGCTGCAGCCAACCAAGCAGTTGCAGCAAGCTTGAGTAGTCGGCGCTTCGCTTTTCTTGGCCCGCGTAAGCACTATCAGGCTGAGCATAAGGTGGACGGATATAAAGCTGACCTGTATATCGAGGATACACGCACTGTAGTCGAGGTTAAAGCAGTCATAACAACCGATTCGGAAGCTGTCTTTCCTACTGTGTACTCCGAAAGGACACTTAGACAGCTATCCACACTTGAGAAACGCCTTGATACAGGTATGAGGGCTTGCTTGATGATCGTTTCGTTGAATCCATATGTCAGGCAGCTCCGCATTGATGCAAGGTCTGAATTTGGCCAAGAACTGGAGCTTTGTATAAGCAAAGGACTTATGATACGCGCCTTTTGTTGCAGATACACAACGGTATCGGGCATTAAGATCGACAAGAGTATTCCGGTTGTTTTTGGAGCAGATATGTGCATTGATCTCCGGGCTTGAGTAAGAGAAAAAACGATTGGTATAGGTATAAGTATAGTGCTGGTAGCTGCAAGCAGGGCAGATGTAAAACATTCTGCATTGTCGCAAGCAATGCAGGCGTTTTACTTTTGCATTTCTGCTTGTTGGTGGCCCAGCCCCCAATCCCCTGTAATGCAGAGCAGGCTCTGCGGTTGTGAAGAATATCTGCGCTATTCACCGCCCGGGCTCGCACCCGAAAAAGAAAGATACCCTATGACCATCAAACTGAGTTTACATCAATGGCCATAGGGCATTTGTGTTTTTGATTGTACCATACAACGGAGTTTTTCCGTTCATGGAGATTACTGTGTCATCGATCAGGGACTGTTCTCACAGAACTGCTCAGCCGTACACCAGCTCCGCGAGAATGATCTCCTCGATCTGCGCTGTGATCGCATTCATCATTCCAACCCATTTGAGCGGATCGGTGTTTTTCAGTGCTTCCGTCAGCCCTGCCTCCTTTGCCATTTGCGGCAGCATGACGTCCATCATCTGTGAAGCAGCCCGATCCACCTCATGCAGCTGCCGCATCAGTTGACCGCTCAGAAGCAGCCTTGTAAACAATCCTGGACAATGCTCTTTCAGGTAGTTGTACCGCATCAGGCCATACCTGCCAGGCGGCATCCGATCTTCATCGCTCAGCTCCATATCGGGAATCAGGTAATCTCCGCAGCGATTGTATTTCAGTTCAGTCATCGTCTACCTCTCCTTTACTATTGTCGGTCGTTCATATCTGATCCTTGCGAAACGCGAAACTCAAGAAAGCGCTCGCCTTAATGAATCCTCACCTTCATAGCAGACACAGGAGCGTGTCACGCTCCTGTCAGAGCAGTGAGAGCGAAGGTTCACCAACGGAAATCCCGCTGTATCCCGGCGCTGTCTAAATATTGCTGTCGGGCTTCCTCTCGGACTGTTTGATCCTCGGCAGTTTTATACTTCGTGTAAATATCGTGTCTTTGCAATGCCTCCATCTTCCTTTCAAGCTCAGCTTTGATGCGTGCGCCGGGTTCGTCGCTGCCGATAACATGGTACAGGTAGAGGTCGCAGAACAGGTCTTCCGGGATTTTGATGTACTTCATATGGCTCCTTTCCGTGTCACTCGTGACGCTCGTGTCGCTATTTCTGATATTGGGCCAATATGGAAAATAGCGTCACGAGCGTCACATAGCGTCACGCGGGCGGATTTGTGAGCGTCAACGTCACCAGCCGGCCGTCATGGGTGCGTTTGCTTTCAAAGGCAATGCCGTATTCGTTGAACAGCCTCTCGGCATTGACGTTCAGATAACGGGTGAGCACATGGGAGAGCATCGCTGTATCAGGCAATCGTGCTTGGAGCTCTGAAGGCCGTCCGTTCCAGACAGGGGAGAGGGGAGTAACGAGCTTTGCTACAGCTTCCAGTACAGGATCTGGCGGCGTCTTCCAAACCTCGGTTTCAGCTTTGACCAGTTTCCAGATGCAGCGTTCATGGTCGAAATTCAGCGTAAGCTCCTGATCCTGCTGATCACGGCCGACAACACTGAGCCTGGCGTTGCTGTCCGTCCGCTTCTTCTTTTGCAGGATGAACGCACCGTCCGCAGCGCCGAGCAAGCCGTTCGTGCCGGAAATCATGTCGAAGCTGTCCTCGGATTCCATCTTACGCGTATGGTGGACAACCAGCAGGCACACGTTGTGCTTATCGCTGAACGCCTTGAGCTTCGCTACAATCTCATAGTCGTTGGCATAGTTGTACTTGTCCCCGCCAAGCTCCCGCACCTTTTGCAGCGTATCCACGATGATGAGCTTTGTGTTCGGATGCTCTTTGATGAACATTTCAAGCTGGTCGCTCAATCCGCCGCAGAGCGTGCGGGACTGCGTTGCGAAGTGAAGCGCATCGGTTCCCTCCATGCCAAACATCTTGAACAGACGCTTCTGGATGCGCGCGTAATCGTCCTCCAGAGCGAGGTAGAGCACCTCGCCCGGATGGACGTCGTACTGCCAGAGGGGCGTGCCCGTGGCAATGTGATAGCTGAGCTGTGCCATGAAGAACGATTTTCCAATCTTCGGCGCGCCGGCGAACAGGTAGGTTCCCGCGTAGAGCAGATTCTCGATGATCACCGACTTCGGCGGATAGGCCGTGTCGTATAATGCGGTCATCGAGATGGTATCAAGACCTCCCTTCCGAAGATTGCGCTCCCCGGATTTTTCTGTTATAATGTCGGTGGTTTCATTGATTATCGACTGCTTCCTGGCTGCGCCAACAGCCGGAACCGGGGCGGTCGCTTTTTCATTTTCAGGTGTCGTGCTTCTCATTCAATCCCTCCATGATCCTCACCATGAATTCAATCTGATCCATCCATTCCGGCGCCATCTGACCGGCGGATTCGATCTGCCGCAGCTCCATCAATACCGCGTCAAGCTGATTGCGCAGTGCCTTGTATACCCGGGGATTCCCCTGCACAACGATCTCCTTTTGCAGGAGACGGGCAATCATGTAATCCTGCTTCGTCATGCCGGAGAGCCTTGCATAGCTGTCCAGCAGCGCGTTTTCCTCCGGCGACATCCGGAAGGATACCGTTTTGCTGCGCCAACGCCCCTGCGCATCCATTACCTTTCGAGACATGCGTCCCCTCCTCTCTTTGTCCATTCATCGTCCAAGCGATTGGCCATTTCCGTCTGTTTATCGGGAAACAGGTGAGCGTACCGGTAGGTGATGTCGATGCTTTCATGACCCACACGCTCGGCAATCGCTACGGCGGAGAATCCCATTTCGATGAGCAGCGAGACATGGGAGTGCCTCAGATCGTGGATGCGGATGCGCTTTACACCGGCGGCCTTTGAGCCCCTGTCCATCTCGCGGTGCAGATAGCTCTTGGTGATGGGGGAAGATGCGGTCTGTCGGATGGAGGCCGTACAGCGATTTCAGATAGTCCTGCATCTCCTCTGCGAGAAACCTCGGAATTCTGATTATCCGATTGCTCTTGGAGGTTTTCGGATCCGTGATGACATCCTGTCCCTTGAGCCGCTGATAGGATTTATTGATCGTCAGCGTGGAGCGCTCAAAGTCGAAATCCTCTGCTGTCAGCGCCAGCAGCTCGCCCATGCGGATGCCGCACCAGTACAGCATCTCGAAGGCGTAGTAGGACATGGACTTGTCCATCATGGCGTCCGCAAATTTCAGATATTCCTCCTTCGTCCAGAACAGCATTTCCCTGTGCGTCTCCTTGCCCATGTTTCCAGCGATTTCAGCGGGATTCTGCTTCAGACGGTAATACTTCACTGCGTAGTTGAAGATGGCGCTGAGTTGGCTGTGAATGGACTTGAGATAGGTCGGGGAATAGGGCTTCCCGTTCTTCTGGCGGATGCTCATGAGCGTGTTCTGCCAGGCGATCACGTCGCGCGGCTCGATCTCACTGAGCGTCCGATCCTTGAAGTAGGGGAGGATCTTGGTGTTGATCATGTTGTCCTTGGATTCCCAGGTGTGCTCGCGGATGCGTTCGCGCTTATCGCTGCGATAAATCTCGACGAAGTCGCCAAACTTCATGTCGGGGTCTGCGTTCCTTTGAAGCAGAAATTGCCGTTCCCATTCCTGCGCATCGCGCTTGAGCTTGAAGCCCCGCTTCATCTTCTTGCGCCTTGCGCCGGTAAAATCGGTGTAGTAGAACGAGGCATAGAACGTTCCGTGCTTTTCATCCCTGTAGGCTGGCAATTACATCACCTCCTTTTCGGTCAGGCCATAGAACTGCTCCTGAAAGTACTTCCAGCTGATTCGCCCGGAAACGGTGGTGTAACCCATCTTCTGAAGCTTTTCGTTCCAGACATGGATCATTTTATATGCAGATGCCTTGGATACGCCGAGCGCCTCGGCGACCTCCTGCGCATTCATCAGAATCGTATTCTTCAAGGATATTCCTCCTGTGCGACTATATATTTTTGCTTAGTCGCTAGCTTTATTATACGCTAAGTAAATATGTTTAGCAAGTGTTTTTGAGACGTTTTCCTAACTTTTTTTATTTAGAAATTCTTGAAGCACCTCAAAGCCTGTGCTATACTGTATTTCGGTAGTGAAGAAAATCAGGAGGATCACGCGCATGGCGGTTGGAGATCGGATCAAACGGGTACGCAATTTCCGGAAAATGACGATGAAGGAGCTGGGCATGGCTGTCGGCTTCGACGAAAACAGTGCCGACGTGAGGATTGCCCAGTACGAGAACAATTCCAGAAAGCCCAAGGACGAGCTTTTGAAGAAGATTGCCGCCGCACTGGATGTCAGCTGCGAATACCTGACCGACGCGACGATGGCCGACGCTAGCGGGATTCTTCATGCGCTGTTTGAGCTGGATGATCTGTATCCGTGGATGCACCTGATTGAGGCGGTGGATGACACGGATGAAGAGCTTCCCCGCAAGCGCATTGCGCTCTGCTTCGATTACAACATTCTCAACGGCTTTATGACCGAGTGGATGCTCAGAAAGCAGCAGCTCCGCAGCGGAGAAATCACCAAGGAGGAGTACCAGGAATGGAAGCTGAACTGGCCGCAGACAGCGGACGACTGCGGGAGATTTCAGCCGAAGAAGGAATGGCGCAAAAACAAATAGAGACATAAATAGCCCTCCGAAACTTGCCGTTTCGGAGGGCATGTTCATGTCTCTCCAAATTGTCGGAATAATGTTTCCAGTATCAAATCAGTATCAAGCCGGGATTGACAGGCTCAAAATCCTGACAATAGCTTGATTCTTGACGCTTTAGCGCTTACTCCCATTCGTTGTTGGGCATCATATTTAACGGATTTTGCTTCATAAATTTGATACCTCATTTTTTTGATTATTTGATGTGTCCATATTATCCAGCCCTATACGATGGGCTGTTATCAAATTGTTATCGGTGGTGATAACGGGGGGTAGCAGGGTTGTTGTTTTCTCTGGTGGTTTACAACTACATTTTACCACGAAAGGCAGGGAAATGCAATAACCATCCTTGCTGTGGCGTATCAAGGAATCTTACTGAACATATGGCGCACCTTATCCAAACGGCTGTTTGGACGACGGGGCTGGATGATTGGCTCGCCGACAGTGGCCTGATACCCTTTCAGTTCCGTCAGGCACACACTCCGCCCGTTGGTGTAAAAGGCCAAATCAGTACGGTATGCCTGTATGCAACGGGCGGGAATCTCGCCAGTAAAGACAACTTCATCCTTTTTTATCTGGGCCGTTTCGATGGTGGCACAGTATTTCGGCGCATCATGATAAGCCCTGGAAAGGTATTCCTGGGGCGCATAGAGGGTGAAGGAGAGATAAGGTTCCAGCAACTGCGTCCCAGATTTCTTCAATGCCTGTTCCAATACAATCGGGGCCAATGAGCGGAAGTCCGCCGGCGTACTGACCGGGCTATAGTAAAGTCCGTATTCAAAGCAAATCTTACAGTCCGTTACGTTCCAGCCACACAAGCCTTGCCCCAAACCGTAACGGATACCATCCATGACAGCGTTTTGAAAACTCTGGTTCAGGTATCCCAGGGAAACCCGGCTCTCGTATTTTACACCGGAGCCAAGCGGGAGCGGTGTAACAGACAGTCCGATAGATGCCCAAAACGGGTTAGGCGGCACCTCGATATGGATGGTGTGACTGGCCACTTTGAGCGGCCGCTCTAAATAAATGACGGTGGGTTCCTTCACTGCTGTTTCAATCTTGTATTTTTCCGTCAGCAAAGCGGAAACAACCTCCAACTGCATCCGACCCAAAAAAGAAAGAATGATCTCATGGGTGGTGGAATCCACCTCGTAGTGCAAAAGCGGGTCAGTATCCGCAATTTGCGTAAGAGCGTCCAGCAACCGGTCTCTTTGCTCTGCCGTTTTTGGCGTAATCGTCGTCCGCAGCATAGGGAAGGGAACATCACTCCACATTTCACGAGGAAGTTGGGTTTTGTCCCCCAATATATCGTTTAATCTCAAGCTGTCGCTGGGAAGGATGACAATTTCGCCCTTATGGGCGGTATCTGTCCGAACAATCTCCCCTTTGGATGGAATACGCATCTCTGTGATTTTCAGCTTTTCTCTCCCGGCTAGGGCCACCGTATCCCGCAGACGCAGCGTTCCGCTGTATAGCCGCAGATAGACAAGCCTCTGGCCGCAATCTGTATACTCCACCTTAAAAACTCTACCGCACAGGGCGGCGCTCCCCTGTTCCTTGGTCGATTGGAACAGCCCTATCACCGCATCCATCAACTGTTGAATGCCAAGGCCGTTTTTGGCGCTACCATGATAGACCGGGAGCAGGGAGGCGTCTTGAACTCGCCGCTGTTCTTCTTGCGCAAGTTCTTTCTGACTGATTGATTCTCCTGCGATATACTTTGCCAATAACTCATCGTTATTTTCGATGACCGAATCCCACACCTCTGCACTAGTGTTTTCTGTCAGAGTTATTTTCGAGGACAGCGACACTGTCTGCTTGATGATAATATCAGCGGAGAGCTTATCCCGAACAGACTGATATACGCTCTCCAAATCAATGCCAACCTGGTCGATCTTGTTGATAAAGATAATGGTGGGGATGTTCAATTTCCGTAGGGCATGGAACAGAACACGGGTCTGGGCCTGCACGCCATCTTTAGCGGAGAGCACCAAGATGGCCCCGTCCAAAACAGCCAGAGAGCGGTATACCTCTGCCAAGAAATCCATGTGGCCGGGAGTATCCACAATATTGACTTTACAACTGTGCCACTGGAAAGAAGTGACTGCCGTTTGAATGGTAATTCCACGCTGCCGCTCCAAAAACATAGTGTCCGTTCTCGTTGTCCCTTTTTCGACGCTCCCCGGCTCTGAAATGGTTCCGCTGGCATACAGCAGGCTTTCTGTCAGTGTCGTCTTGCCCGCATCTACATGGGCAAGAATCCCGATATTGATAATGTTCATGTCTATCCTCCATACAAGGCCCAAAAGGGCGCAAAAATCCCCAGCGGCAAATACTTTTACCGCTGGGGATCATGACTTCGGATACATAGAAACGCATTCAGCTAACATGAGCCGTTATCCGTCACGATATTTGATAAAAAGGCAAAAGCATTCTTAAATTGGGTACAAAAACCAAGCCCCTGCAAGGGGCAATTATTTTTGTGCCCATTATCAAATTTTATTTAAGAATACCTTGCCGCATGTTGAATAGACTCCTCAAATCAGGATGACAGCAGTATAGCATAGCACACTCTAAAATGCAAGAAGTTTTTACCCGCTGTCCCAAATAAATCAGGAGGGCATTCACCGGGACACCCTCCGATTTGGGGCCTCATGCGCAAATAATTTCTGTGTCCACGATTTCCGCCGCACACGCCCGAATATTGTTAGTCCCTCTGCAACTCATACCACAGACCGTTGCCCTCGTCAAAGATGTACTTTTCCATGAAATTACCTCCATTTTTTGTGATTATCGTGCGCCTACCCTTATTTTTGACCTTGCACCCCATTTCTGCTCCTTTTCGACCTGTTCCTGCTGGTAAGCTGCCTCCAGTATCCTGTCCGCCTGTTCCGGGCCAATGGCCCGTCTGACCCGCTCATAGTCCCTGACTTGCCCTTTCAAGCCGTCCCTCTCGGCACAAACCTCATAAATCCTGGCTGACAGGGAGCCGTTCTTACTGACCTCACGATCATAGGCGCTCTGCAACCGCTCAAACTTGCTCTTGAGGTCGAAGTAGGCCCGGTAGACGGAGCGCAGCACCTTGACGATCTTCTCCCAAAGGGGCTTGGCCTTTTTCTCCCGGTAGGACTTGGCCGATTCCAGCGGCCCCGCCTCCGGCAGCGTCCGCTCCGGGTCGTCGGAGAAGTCCGCCGCCAGTTTCTCCATGCCCTTGAGCAAGGGCGCTACATCGTCCAGCTTAGCCCTGGCCTGGGCCGCTTTCTTCTCAGCTGATGCTGCCTCCTTATTCTTTTTGTCGGCCTCAACCTGGGCCAGCGCCGACACCTCTTGAAGCTGTGCAAGCCGTTCCTGCTCACGCTCCGTCTTGAACTGCGTAACAGTCAAATGTTCTTCGGAACTACCACGTTCCCCACGCTCTACATCGTCATAGCCAGCGGAGCGCATATGCTCAAAGAAATCATCTTGCAGGACACTGTACGACTTTCGTAGAACGGGTTTGCCCTTAGCTGTGCGTAACGGCTCCCCGGTAGTTTCGTCCAGAATGGGCTTGGACGCCCACTTCTTGCTCATGCTCACCTGCATGATCGTTTCCTTGACCTTGCCCACCAGGGACTTGTCCTTGCACCGCTTTGTCCAGCGTATCTCCTTCTCCACTACCGGGATATAAACCACATGGAGGTGGTAGTGGTACACGTCCTCCCCCAGCGCCTCGGACATGGCCCGGTTGCGCTCGTCAGCGTGCATGACCGCCGACAAAATATACTGCTCTCCGCCCACGATTTTGATTGCGGCTTTATAGGCTTCGGTGTAAAATTGTTTTGCGAAGTCATACCCGCCGTGATTGTAGAAGTAAGCGGAGTTTACATCAAAGACCAACTCACCGTATCGAAAGGCATCCTCCTTGATGCCACGGGTGGAGATCACGCCGTCGGCCTCCATTTGAGCAAACATCTCCCGATACCCGGCAGACGGGGTTTTGAAATGGACATTGAGCGGCGTCCGCTCCAGTACAATGTCCTGATTGACATAGGAATCCTTCTCACGCTCGTTGTGCTGCTGGGTGTTACCGATCTTGGTTTCGGTCAGCCTCATATTTCTTGCGTTGGTACGGTCAATACCGTCGCCTCTCGCCATAGGCAAAAATCCTCCTGTTTCAGATGTTGGGTTGTTGAAAGAGGACGGGGGTTCGGGGGAGGCACTTCCTGCAGGAAGTGTAATAACCCACTATGACACTTTCATCCCTTCGGTCTGCAAAGTGTCGTGGGCTCTCCGAGGGGGTGTGGGGGCTTTGCCCCCGGCAACTGCGGTTGCCTCCCCCAGCAGGGCCGCCCTTTGAAAAGGGCACCCTGCACCCCGCCTAAACTTTGCTGCTCCCCGTGACAGCCGTGACGACCGTGACGATGTTTCAGACACCGCCGCCACTCTCAAAAAAGCCGTCACAGCCGTCACGGTCGTCACGCCTGGGACGGTTCCAGCGTCAGGCTGATACTTCTCCCGGCGTGGCTCCTGCTGTTCTCATAGCGGATGTGGTAGTCTATCAGCAGCTTCCCGGCCCGGACGTTTAGCCGCATCGCCAGGGCGTTGGGCTTCATGTCGGTCTGGAGCGCCGCTACCAGCTCGGTGGCCGTACCACCCCAGGTCGGCTTCTCCGCCGTCACAAGGGCGGCTATGGCCTCCAGCACCGGGTCGGGCGGCTCTGTCCATGCCTCCGTTTCCGTACGCTCCAGCGTCCATATCAGCCGTTCCTTGTCCCTGGTAAGATAGAATCGCTGGTCTTGCTGGTCACGCCCGGCCACGTCCAGAACGGCGCTGCCGTCTGTCCGCTTCTCCTTTTGAAGAAGAAAGGCCCCGTCCGCCGCTCCCAGCAGACCGTTGGTGCCGGAGATCATATCGAATTTGTCATCTGCCTGTTGCTTTCGAGTGTGGTGTACCAGCAGGAGGCAGACGCCGCAATCATCGGCAAGGCGTTTCAGCTTACCCACCACCTCGTAATCGTTGGCGTAGCTGTACTTATCCCCACCAGCCTCCCGGATTTTCTGGAGGGTGTCAATGATAATCAGCTTGGTGTTCGGGTGTTCCCGGACGAACTTCTTTAGCTGTTCCTCCAGGCCAACGCCAAGCTGTTTGGCGTAGACCGCAAAGAGCAGATTGTCGGTGCCCTCTGTGCCGAACATTCGGTATAGCCGCCCCTGCAAGCGGCGGTGGTCGTCCTCCAACGCCAGATAGAGGACAGTCCCCTTGTGGACAGGGTAGCCCCACAGGGGGAGGCCCATGCTGACATGGTAGGCAAGCTGGGCCATCAGGAACGACTTGCCCACCTTGGGCGCTCCCGCAAAGAGGTACGTCCCAGGGTAGAGCAGACCGTCTATTACGGGCGGTCTGCTCTGGTAGATGTTCTGGTAAAGGTCGTTCATGGAAACTGTGTGGAGGTAGGCTGGGTCGTTCATGCGCCGCATATCCCGGAGCATTTCCTCTAAATCTTTCTCTTGGGGGTTGTTTTCAGCCGTTTCCTCTGCTATACTTTGGGTAGTTGTTTGAGAATTGGGCTGTTCCCCGTCTGCGCCAACAGACGGAACCGGGACAGTCCTTTTCGTTTCTCTGGAATCCATCAATCTATCAATCCTCCTTCATGCCGCCCAGCGTCACTGAGATAAGGTCAATGGTGGCGAGAAGTTCATCCCCCACGTCGCCCCCGGCCTCAATGCGCCGCAGTTCCCCCAGGACGGCGGCGAGTTGGTCACGCAGGGCCTTGTAGACCCTGGGATTGCCCTGCACCACCACGGCCCGGTCTAAGAGCCGCCGGGTGATGTAGTCCTGCTTCGTCAGGCCAGAGAGCCGCACAGCGGCGTCAATCTGCTTGTTTTCCTCCGGGGATACCCGGAAGGCCACGGTCTTGTTCCTCCAGCGGTTGTGAGTGTCCAAATTCTTAGCTGACATTACGCTCCCATCCTTTCAAAGTCCAATTTGTCTGCCATTTCCGTCTGCTTGGACGGAAACAGGTGGGCATAGCGATAGGTGATCTCGATACTCTCATGCCCCACACGGTCAGCAATCGCCACAGCGGAGAAGCCCATGTCAATCAGAAGTGAGATGTGCGAATGCCGGAGGTCGTGGATTCTGATACGCTTGACCCCTGCCGACTTCGCCCCTCTGTCCATCTCATGGTGGAGATAGCTTTTCGTGATGGTGAAAATGCGCTCCTTCTTCTTGATACCGTAGAGCATCCCCAGGTAATCCTTCATCTCGTCACAGAGGAAGTTGGGCATTTTAATGGTGCGGTTGCTTTTCTTCGTCTTTGGCGTGGTAATGACGTCCTTGCCGTGGAGCCGCTGATAGGACTTGCTGATTTTCACCGTCCCGGCCTCAAAGTCAAAGTCTGCCGGGGTCAGGGCCAGCAGTTCCCCCTCCCGAATACCACACCAGTAGAGCATTTCAAAGGCGTAGTAGGAAACGGGCTTGTCCATCATGGCATCTGCAAACTTCTGGTACTCCGCTTTCGTCCAGAACAGCATTTCCTTCCGTTCCTCTGACCCCATGTTCCCAGCCTTGGCGGCGGGATTGGAGCGCAGCTCATAGAAGCGGACAGCGTGATTGAAGATGGCGCTAAGCTGGTTGTGCAGGGTTTTGAGGTAGGTAGCCGAGTAGGGCTTGCGCTTCTCGTCCCGGTAGGCCAGCAACTCGTTCTGCCATGCGATCACGTCCTTGGTGGTGATCTCGCTAATCTTCCGCTTGCCAAAGTAGGGCAGAATTTTCTTCTGGATGATGTTCTCCTTGGTCAGCCAGGTGTTCTCCTTGAGCCGGGGTTTCATATCCTTGGTGTAAAGCTCGGTAAAGGCTTCAAAGGTCATATCCAGGTCGCCGGAGGTCTGCATCTGGAAACTGCGCTCCCACTCCTGGGCCTCCCGTTTGGTGGCAAAGCCACGCTTGCACTTCTGTTTGCGCTCCCCCGTCCAGTCCTGATACCGCACCATGACGTACCATGTTCCTCTTGCTTCGTCCTTAAAGACTGGCATTTAGTTCCCTTCCTTTCTGGCCCCGTAGAGCCGTTCGTTGAAATACTGGCGGTTGACCCGCCCTGCGATGGTGATGAAGCCCTTGTCCTTCAATTCTTCGTTGAGCTGCCGGATGAGTTTATAGGCGTAGGGCTTCGATACACCCAGCTCGTCCGCAACTTCTTCCGCCCGGATGAATCTGTTCTCCATATGGATTCCTCCTTTCTTTTGATTTAACGCTATTTGCTTAACGTAGTCCTATTATACTAACTCTATTCCGTTATGTCAAGACCTTCCAACGAGAAAATATAAACAAATTTATTTATTTTTCTCTTGACTGGTCTAAACATATCTGTTATACTTCAAGTGTCCCCATTACATAGATTGGAGTTGGCAGTTATGGCGATTGGTGAACGTATTCGTTTCTTCCGCAACATGAAGGGCATCACACAGAAGTATCTTGGCATGGTGGTGGGTTTCCCGGAACGCTCCGCCGATGTGCGTATGGCACAGTATGAAACCGGGAGCCGCACCCCCAAGGCCGACCTGACAAAGACCCTGGCTGACTTCTTTGATATTTCCCCTGATGCCCTGACCGTCCCTGACATAGATACCGACATCGGCCTGATGCACACCCTCTTTGCTTTGGAGGATATTCGGGGGCTGACTATTGGGGAGATTGACGGCGAGGTTTGTCTGCGTCTGGACAAATCCAAAGGCAAGACCTATGCCAATATGCTTGATATGCTGTCCGCCTGGGCGGAGCAGGCCAAGAAGCTGGAGGCCGGGGAGATCACCAGGGAGGACTATGACCGCTGGCGGTACAACTACCCCAAGTACGACACCACCCTGCGGTGGGCAAAAGTTCCCTCACAGGAATTGAGTGATTTCCTGGTGGATGCACTCAAAGATAGCCCCGATACTGATGAATAGACAGCAAAAGCCCTTACCGACGTTGCCATCGGTAAGGGCTTTCTAATATGGTTGTCCTCACTTATAAGCCGCAAAAGAACATTCTTTACCCGCAATCCACTGGGGATACAGAATGATACGGCCTATGGGGAGCGTTATCAAATCGTTATCAAAAGAGAGATATAAAACCGCAAAATCGTTGTGCCGCAACGGGTTCGGAGTTTCAAAAACTCACTCCCACTCAATGGTACCCGGGGGCTTTGAGGTGATGTCGTAAACGACGCGGTTGCAGCCGGGGACCTCGTTGATGATGCGGCTGGAGATCTTTCGGAGAAGCGGATAGGGCAGCTCTGAAAATTCGACGGTCATGGCGTCGGTGCTGGTGACGGCGCGCAGAGCCACGACGGAATCGTAGGTGCGGTCATCGCCCATGACGCCCACGGAGCGCACGCCTGTGTAGACGGTAAAGTACTGCCAGATGGCGGATTCAAGACCGGCCTGAGCCACTTCGGTGCGGAAGATGTAGTCGCTGTGGCGGACGATCTCCAGTTTTTCCGGGGTGATTTCGCCGATGATGCGCACGGCGAGGCCGGGCCCCGGGAAGGGCTGGCGCCAGACGAGATGATGGGGAATGCCGATGGATTCGCCCAGGGCGCGTACTTCATCCTTAAACAGGGTGCGGAGGGGTTCGATCAGCCCCTTGAAATCCACATTTTTAGGAAGACCGCCTACGTTATGATGGCTTTTGATGACCGCAGCAGAGCCGGCGCCGGACTCAATGACGTCCGGATAGATGGTGCCCTGCACCAGATAGTCGGCGCCGCCAAGCTTTTTTGCTTCCTCTTCAAAGACGCGGATGAACTCCGTGCCGATGATTTTGCGCTTCTGTTCCGGATCGGTAACGCCCTTGAGCTTGCTCAGGAAACGCTCGGAAGCATCGACAAAATGCACGTCCATGCCCAGCTCGTCCCGGTAAAAGGTCAGGACTTCCCGCGCCTCATTGTGGCGCAGCATGCCGTGGTCGACGAAAATGCATTTGAGCCGGTCGCCGATGGCTTTGTGAACCAAAACAGAAGCGACGGAGGAATCCACGCCGCCGGAGAGGGCGCTGATGACTCTGGAATCCCCAGCCTGAGTGCGGATCTGCGCGATGAGGGAGTCGGCCAGGTTCTCCGCTGCCCAACCGCCCTTGCAGCCACAGATGTTGAAGACGAAATTTTTGAACAACTGCGGACCTTCGGGAGTGTGATGCACCTCGGGATGGAACTGTACGGCGTACAGCCTGCGTCCGTCGTCCGCCATGGCGGCGATGGGGCAGAGATCGGTTCCGGCAATGGTGGAAAAGCCCTCGGGCAATTGCTGCACGGCGTCGACGTGGTTCATCCATACGTGGTCGCCCGTCATGTCCGCGAAGAGGGGATGCGCTGCGTAATGAATGGGCGTGTGACCAAACTCGCCGGCCTTGGCAGGCGCGACGGCGCCCCCAAGATGACACGCTAGAGCCTGCATACCGTAGCAGATTCCCAGGATGGGAACGCCCAGTTCAAGAAGATAGCCGGGAAGCTGCTTGGCTCCTTCTGCATAGACGCTGTCCGGGCCGCCGGTGAGGATGACGCCCATGAGCTCTCCACCCGACGTAAGGCGTTCAGGCACAGCCGTGTAGGGCAGAACTTCAGCGTAAACGCCCGCTTCGCGTACGCGCCGTGCGATTAGCTGGTTGTACTGCCCGCCAAAATCCAGTACGATAATTTTTTCCAATCGATCAACCTCCTGCAATGGCAAACAAATCAAAAATGAGGAACGGCCGGAAAGAGAATACAACGGGAAAAAGCGCCGCCCTTTTAGTATTCCCACTATACTAGCAGCTGGGGAGATCAGGCAAGGAAAACTTCGCGAAAAAGGAAGAAAAACGAATTTTTTAAAATTAAAAATTTAAAATGTTCGATGTGTTTTCTAAAAAAAAGAGAGGGAAATCTACCTCTGACAGGCATAAAAAGTAATTTGGGCTATATTTGGAAATCCGGCATTGTTCCTCTTGACAGAGAGAGTGGTAGCCTTTACTATATATAGTGCGTCCAGAAGAAGAAACACAATATATTGTATAATAAATAAGTTTATAAACACAAGAAAGAAGAGGGATTCCATGGAGCTGACCATTACCAAGCGGGACGGCCGGACCGTTGCTTTTGACCGGCAGAAGATCGAAAACGCCATGACCAAGGCGTTTGAAGCGACGAGCGGCGCTAGGATGGTCGACGTCGGCGCGATGACGGACGAAGTGGTGACGCTGCTGGAGCAGGAGGAAAACCCCAGCCCTACCGTAGAGCATATCCAGGATCTGGTAGAGCAGATTCTGATGGAGCATGGCCATGTCCGCACGGCCAGGGCTTATATTCTCTACCGGGCGGAGCGCAGCCGCATCCGCGAGAGCAACACCCGGCTGATGAAGGTCTATGAGGACATTACCTACAAAGAAGCCTCTGAGTCGGACATTAAGCGGGAAAATGCCAACGTCAACGGCAACACCGCCATGGGCGCCATGCTCAAGTACGGTTCTGAGGGCGCCAAGCAGTTTTATGAGCTGTTTGTGCTCAACCCCGAGCACAGCAAGGCCCACCGGGAGGGAGACATCCACATCCACGATCTGGACTTTTACACCCTGACCACCACCTGCTGCCAGATCGACCTGCTCAAGCTGTTCAAGGGCGGTTTCTGCACCGGTCACGGCGTGCTGCGCGAGCCGCAGAACATTACCACTTATGCGGCCCTTGCCTGCATCGCCATCCAGTCCAACCAGAACGACCAGCACGGCGGCCAGTCCATTGTTAATTTTGATTATGGCATGGCGCCGGGCGTCGCCAAGAGCTACCGCCGCATTTATGACCGCCTGCTCGACGAGGCGCTTGAGCTGCTGGGCGGGCAGGAGCTGCATGAGGCACTTAGGGCGTATATGGCGGAGCAAGAGGTTTTCCCCGTCCTCGAAGACCGAAACGGTTATCTTGCAGCGGAACGGGCGGCCTTTGTTCAGCTCGGCGGCAGTGAAGAGGTGATCCGCAAGGCGCAGGAGTTCGCGGCGCCCCGGGCCTGGAGGGAGACCGACAAGGCTACCTACCAGGCGATGGAAGCGGTCGTCCACAACCTCAACACCATGCACTCCCGGGCGGGCGCGCAGACCCCATTCTCTTCAATCAATTACGGCATGGATACCTCTCCCGAGGGTCGGATGGTGATGAAAAACCTGCTTCTGGCAACGGAGGCGGGACTCGGCGGCGGTGAGACGCCCATTTTTCCCATCCAGATCTTCCGCGTCAAGGAGGGCGTCAACTATAATCCTGGCGAGCCCAATTATGATCTGTTCCAGATGGCGTGCCGGTGCAGTGCCAAGCGACTCTTCCCAAATTTCTCCTTCCTCGACGCGCCCTTTAACCTGCAATACTACGATCCGGCCCGTCCGGAAACCGAGATTGCCTACATGGGCTGCCGCACCCGCGTGATTGGCAACGTCTACGACAAAAGCCGGGAAATCTGCAACGGCCGCGGCAATCTGAGCTTTACCAGCATCAACCTGCCCCGTATCGCCATCAAGGCCAAGGGCTCCATCGACTGGTTCTTTGAAGAACTGGACCGCAAGATCGATCTGGCGGTGGAGCAGCTGCTGGAACGCTTTGAGATCCAGTGCCGCAAAAAGGTGAGCAATTTCCCCTTCCTGATGGGCGAAGGAGTCTGGCTTGACAGCGAAAAACTGGGCTGGAACGACGAGGTGCGGGAGGTGCTCAAGCACGGAACGCTTTCCGTGGGCTTCATCGGCCTTGCCGAGACGCTGGTCTCTTTGACCGGCAGCCATCACGGCCAGTCTGAAGCGGCGCAGAATCTGGGACTTGACATCATCTCCCATATGCGGGCGCGCATGGATGAGATGTGCGAAAAGACCGGGCTGAACTTCTCTTTGCTGGCGACTCCCGCGGAGGGCCTTTCCGGCCGGTTTGTCCGCCTGGACAGGGAGCGCTTCGGCGTTATTCCCGGCGTGACCGATCGGGATTACTACACCAATAGCTTCCATATTCCGGTGTATTTCTCCATCAGCGCGGAGGAAAAGATCCGTCTGGAGGCGCCCTATCACGCTCTGACCAACGCCGGTCACATCACCTATGTCGAAGTGGACGGCGATCCGGCCAAGAATCCCGCCGCCTTTGAGAGGATCATCCGCTGTATGAAGGAGTCGGGCGTGGGATACGGTTCTGTAAACCATCCGGTGGACCGCGATCCGGTCTGCGGCTACAACGGTGTGATTGACGACGTCTGCCCCAAGTGCGGCCGTCACGAGGAGGAAGGCCCTGGCTTTGAGCGTATTCGCCGCATCACCGGCTATCTGGTCGGAACGCTGGACCGGTTCAACAACGCCAAGCGGGCCGAGGAGCGCGATCGCGTCAGGCACCAGCATCTGTAGGAGCTGAAAAAAGAGAGAGGGACCGCTGGGTGTCTCTCTCTTTATGTGCAATATGCTGAAAGAGCCTTGCGGCAGGGATACGCTGCGGGGCAAGGGGGAGACTGACATGAAATTTCGCATGGCGGGGATCGCGCAGGATTCCATCGTCGATGGGCCGGGAATACGTCTGACGGTGTTCTTTCAGGGCTGTCCCCATGGCTGTCCCGGCTGTCATAACCCACAAACGCACGATTTTGCCGGCGGGAGGGAAGGGGATACGGAGGAAATTCTCACCCTGCTGAAAAGCTCTTCTCTGACGACGGGCCTGACCCTTTCCGGCGGGGAACCCTTTTGCCAGCCAGAGGCCTTCCGGATTTTGGCGGAAGGGGCCCGGGCGGCCAAAAAAGACGTTTGGGCTTACAGCGGATATACCTACGAGAAGCTGTTGGCAGATCCAGACAAGGCGCCGCTTTTAGCGCTGTGCGACGTGCTGGTGGACGGGCCGTTTCTGCTTGCGAAACGCAGCCTTGCGCTGGACTTTTGCGGTAGCAGCAATCAGCGGCTGATTGACCTTACCAAAACCCGGGAAAGCGGGAAGATCGTTTTTTGGAAAGATCCGTGGAGTGTATTGGAATAGCCCCGACCCGCGACGAAGCAAAGAAAAGGCCGCTTCCTTCCGTAAACGGGGAGGGAAACGGCTTTTATCTGCTGGAAGGAGGATAGGGATCCGACCGATCTGTCCGGTTGAGAAGATAATCTGTGCTGACGCCGTAGAAATCGGCCAGTGCACACAAAACAGAAGGGGGAAGCATGCGCTGCCCCGTTTCGTAATAAGCGTAAGTGCGTTGTGGAACGTTGATATACCGGCCCACCTGCGCCTGCGTCAGATCCCTGTCCTCCCGCAAAGCACGGATTCTGTGGTAGATCGCCATTGAAATCCCCCATATTCAAGGAAAAAAGGCCTCCCAGTGCTGCCGTTGAGATCAACCTGAAAGGGATTGCTTTTTTAGTATATGATTGAACAATTTGTTCTATTGACAATTTGAACATTTTGTTCTAAGTTGGAGCAGAGAGGGGGAGAGAGATGGAGGATTACAAGAGCCTGTACTATTTGCTGTTTAATGGGATTACTGATGAGATCGAGCGCCTCAAGCAGTTGCAGTGCGCAGCGGAAGAACTCTTTGAGCAAATGGAAGGCCAGAAGGAAAAGCGGGAAAAGAGAGACTGCACAGAGAAATAGAACGGAACTGCCAGGCAGTTTCGATTTTGATTGAAGCAACGCAAAGTTCTCCGGAGGGACGGGGATTGACAGGAAAGGCACGGGAAAAATATACTGGAACGAAAAGCAGAATCCGGGAAAAGAGAGGCGCAGGGCGTTGCTGGAGCAGCCTGATGGAAAACGGGAAAGGAGAAGGCCTTGAAGTGGATTGACTGGGTAGTACTCGCCGCTGTAGCGGCGCTGCTGGCAGCAGTGATTGCAGCGGGCGTGCGAAAGCGGCGGCGCGGAGGAGGGTCCTCCTGTGGCGGCTGCGGTTCCTGCCCCATGGCGGGAAAATGCACAGGATGGGACGAACGAAAGCCTGTCGAAAGGACAAAAAAGACAAAAGGAGCACGGAACTGATTCCGGGCTCTTTTTCTTTAAAAAAGGAAATAAAAAGAACCGCTTTCCGCGGTTCTTTTTCGGTTAAGGTTCGTTTTGCCCGCTCCTGTTTAGGCTTCGGGGGCCGTCTCTGCCCTGTCCTTGACGGCGAGAGAGACGATATCGCCGACACCGGGCAGAATCATGGTGGGCCGGTAGGCAAAATGGCGGACGGTCTTTTCCGTGGAGACGCCGGAAAGCACCAGAACGGTGTCGAGGCCGGATTCCATGCCCGCGATGACGTCGGTATCCATCCTGTCGCCTACCATCACCGCGTCGGCGGAATGGCAGTCGAGCAGGCGTAGGCCGGTCCGCATCATCAGCGGATTGGGCTTGCCGCAGAAGTATGCCTCCTTGCCGGTGGCCAGCTCGATGGGAGAGATCAGCGCGCGGCAGGCGGGAACGATGCCGCCCTCGACGGGACCGGTCAGGTCACAGTTGGCACCAATGAGGTTCGCTCCGTTGCGTACGAGGTTGACAGCCTTGGTGACAGAATCGATCGAATAGTTACGGCCCTCGCCCACGACCACGTAGTCGGGATTGACGTCGTTCATGGTGATGCCGGCATCATAGAGGGCGTTGAGCAGACCCGCTTCACCGATGGCATAGACCGAGCAGCCGGGCGCCTGCGCTTTGAGGAAGGCGGCAGTGCACAGCGCGCTGGTGTAGAAGTGGCTTTCGTCCACGTCCAGGCCGAGACGGTACAGCTTCTGCTGCAGCTCCTTGGGGGTACGTTCACTGGCGTTGGTCAAAAAGAGGAAGTTTTTGTTCTCCTTCTGCAGCCAGTTGACGAATTCCTGGACGCCGGGTAGCAGCATATTGCCGTGATAGATCACGCCGTCCATATCGCAGATGAAACCCTTTTTGCGGTTAAAATCGATGTTCACAAGAGCTCCTTTCCTGCCGTCACCCCGCGACGGCACTCTTTTTTTCTTTTTCTTTTTATTCATACAGGTATAGTTTAGCAGTCCGGAATGTGGCTGTCAAACCCGGAAAAAGTTAAAATCGAGTGAAATTTGTATTCGGCGGTGTATGATGGCAGAAAATCGCTGATTTTGGGAGGTTTGACGGGAAATCGCAGTCCGAAGCAAACGTATGCGCAATCTCGGATTGCTTTTCATTTCTATGTTAGAATTTTACGAAAGTTTCGCCGGCGGAGTTGACAGTATACAGGCAGCAAAGTATAATAAATGTATCAAATGAGACAAAATGGAGGAGCCGTTGGAAGAAAGGGATTTGCAGGCGCTGATGGCCTGCCCGCTCTTTGCGCAGCAGGGGGAAGCGTTGGGCGATCTGGCTCGGGAGGGGCTGGAAAGTCCGCTGTGTTCTGTGCGCCTGTTTGAAAAAGGCGAGGTGATCTACGGCCCGGCACATTTTGAAAGGAGTCTCGGCGTGCTGTCGGAAGGGCAGTGTGAGGTGACGAAAGAGACGGCGGACGGCCGTCGGCTGGTGATTAGCCGGCTCGGTACAGGGGTGCTTTTTGGCGCGGCGGCGCTCTTTAACCGGGAGGCGGTTTATCCGACGGAGATTCGGGCCCTGAGCCGCTGCCGGGTGATCTTCTGGCCGGAGGAGCTGTTTCAGGAGCTTTTTCACAAAGAGGTGCGCCTGGCGGAGGCGTACATCAACTATCTATGCGGGCGGATCCATTTTCTGACCCGCCGCATTGATGCGCTGACCGCCGGCAGCGCGGAGCGGAAGCTGGCTTCTTATCTGGCAGAACAGGCGCAGCCCCGCCCGGAGGGAGGGTATTTTCTGCGCTGGAGCAGTGCGGCCAGGCTCTCGCAGACGCTCAACATCGGCCGGGCGTCGCTCTACCGGGCGATCGATCAGCTGACAGCGGAGAGGCTGATTCAAAAAGAATCCAAAACCCTCTGTGTTCCTGACATGGAGCGGTTGAAAAAGTATCTCGAAGAGGAGATTTTGCTATGAAACACTGGAAAAAGTGGAGTTCCCTGCTGTTGTGCGCCCTGCTTGTATGCACTCTGGCAGCCGGATGCAGCGCAAAGCCGGAAGCACAGGAGCAGCCGGAAAGCCCCGCTGTGACCGAAGCGCCGCAACCCACCGAGGCACAGCCCACTGAAGCGCCGCAGGCGCAGCCCACGCAGGAGCCCGCGCCCGCTGAGGCGGCGGAGCTTCACGTGGCGGCGCTCAACGGCCCGACCGGTATTGGCATGGTCAAGGCGATGAGCGACGCCGAAAATGGAGAGAACGATCCGGCTTACAAGGCTGATTTTATCCTTGCTTCCGCTCCGGACGAGCTGATCGGTAAGCTGACCAGCGGAGAAGTAGACGTGGCGGCGCTGCCGACCAACCTTGCGGCCACCCTTTACAACAAGACCAGCGGCGGCGTCAAGCTGGCGGCGATCAACACGCTGGGCGTGCTGTATCTGCTCGAAAAGGGAGATTCCATTGGGTCTATCGCCGATCTGGCCGGAAGGACCGTCTATTCGACCGGCGAAGGCTCCATGCCCCAGTATGTGGCGGATTTCATTTTCGCTGAGAACGGCCTGACTGACTCTGTGACGGTGGAATATCTGGCGCAGCATGCCGAACTGGCCACCAAAGCGGTGGCGGGCGAGGCGGAGGTATGTATCCTGCCGGAGCCCTTCGTCACGCAGGTGCTGGCAAAGAATCCGGACATGCGGGTGGCGCTGAATCTGACGGAGGAATGGAACAAAGTGGGCGGCGGCACGGAGCTTTCCATGGGCTGTATCGTGGTGCGCACCGCCTATGCGGAAGAACATAAGGAAGCGCTGGACGCCTTCCTGGCCGATTATGCCGCCTCTGCTGCCTATGCGGTGGAGCATCCTGCCGAAGCGGCGAAGCTGGTGGAGCAGTATGGCATCATGGCCAACGCTGCGCTGGCGGAAAAGGTCATTCCCAACTGCAACATCGTTTACATGGATGGCGGGCAGATGCAGCAAAGCGTACTCAAGCTCTATGAAGTGCTTTTTGCGGCCAACCCCAAATCCATTGGAGGGGCTCTCCCCCAGGAAGATTTCTTCTATGAAAAATAACTGGAATACAGGAAAGGAAAAGAGCGGCGCCCCGGCGGACAGCCGCTCTTTTTTCCTGAGAAGAAGCCACTCTGTATTCGCGGGGCATCCATGGGTGGGCCGGCTGCTGGCGGCTGTGGTGTGGCTGGGGCTGTGGCAGACGGCGGCCGCAGCCGTGGGCCAGGAGATCCTGCTGGTGGGGCCGGTGACGGTGCTGCACCGGGCGGCGGAGCTGGCGGTGACGGCGGAATTCTGGAGCATCACGGCGGCTTCCCTCTGCCGGATCGCCGCGGGTTTTGCCCTGGCGGTAGCCCTTGGCGCAGGGCTCGCTGTGCTGACGGCCTTTTTTCCGCTGGCCTATGCATTTTTTTCGCCGTTGCTTTCGATCGTGAAAGCAACGCCGGTGGCCTCTTTTATTATCCTGGCGCTGGTCTGGCTCAGGGGAAACTGGGTTCCGGTGGCCATTTCCTGCCTGATGGTGTTGCCGGTGGTATGGGGAAACGTCCACAAGGGCCTGTACGCCGTGGACAGGCAGCTGCTTGAGATGGCGCGGGTCTACCGCTGGGGAAGAAGAAAGACCGCGCGGCTGCTGTACCTTCCAGCAGTTCTGCCTTATTTTACGGTGGCCTGCGGCGCCGGCGCGGGACTTGCCTGGAAAGCGGGCATCGCGGCGGAGGTGCTGGGCCGCACGGCCAACTCCATTGGGCGGCAGATTTACGATTCAAAGATCTATCTGGAAACGGCCGACCTGTTTGCCTGGACGGCGGTGCTGATCCTGCTGAGCGTGGTGTTTGAGAAGCTGTTTCTCAGCTGGCTCCGCCGGGCGGGACGGAATTATGGCGGAGAGGAGGAGAAGCGGTGAGGCTGACGCATCTGGAGCGCACCTACGGCGGCCAGAAGGTGCTGGAGGATTTTTCCCTGGATCTGCCGGATAAGGGCTGCCTTTGCCTGTTCGGCCCCTCGGGCTGCGGCAAGACCACGCTTCTCTGGGCGGTCTGCGAGGCGCTTTGGAAGAAAGGCAGGCGCACGGCCTTTGCTTTCCAGGAAGACCGGCTGCTTCCCTGGCTCAGCGCCGAAGAAAACGTGCGCGCCGTGGACGCCAGCCGGGAGAAGGCGCGGGCGCTTCTTTTCCTGCTGGGACTTTCCGGCGCGGAACAAAAACGGCCGCCCGAGCTGTCAGGCGGCATGCGGCGGCGGGTCGCGCTGGCCCGGGCGCTGGCCTACGGCGGGGACGTGCTGCTGCTGGACGAACCTTTTCAGGGGTTGGACGAAAAAAGCAGACAGCAGGCGATGGAAGCAGTGCGGACGCACTGCCCGCCGGTAACGCTGCTGGTGACCCACGACCGGAAAGAAGCGGAGGCGCTCAGCGACCGTATTCTTTTTCTGGAGGGGCCGCCCCTGCGGGTCGTGCGGGAGGAGCTACGATGACGGAGCGGATCCATGGGTTTCCTCCGGCGGTGGGAGCGGCGCCCCGCATTCTGGTGCTCGGTTCCATGCCGTCGGTCAAGTCTCTTCAATCCATGCAGTATTACGGCAATCCCCGGAATCATTTCTGGCCGATTCTGTGCCGGATTTTTGGCGAGCCCCTGCCGGAAGCTTATGAGGAGCGCCTCGCTTTGGCCATCCGGCATGGGATTGCCCTTTGGGACAGCGTCCAAAGCTGCGTCCGGCCCGGGAGTTTGGATCAGAAGATCGCGGCGGAAACGCCCAACGACATCCCCGGCTTTTTGCGGTCGCATCCGTCAGTCCGGCGGGTCTGCTTCAACGGGACAGCGGCGCAGAGGTTCTATGACCACTATCATGAGCGGATCACGGGGATCGAGTATCTGCTGCTGCCCTCCACCAGCCCGATTCCCCGCAGGACCATCAAAACCCTCGAAGACAAGCTGCCCTTCTGGCAGAGGGCGCTTGAGGTAGAGCCGTGAGGAGAACGAAGCGCATCGGAGAGGGCCAGCTGAAAAAGCTGCGGTCGGAAAACAAAAAGAGCGGTGTCCGGGGACACGGCTCTTTTGCTGTTTTGGCGGGACAGAAGATTCAAAAGCCCTGCCCTTTTTCAGACGGGGCGTGTTTACTTTTCCCGCTTTTTGAACAGCTGGGCGGACAGCAGATAGGAGCAGAAGAAGGCCGCCAGCGCGATCACGAAAGCCGGTAGCGCCGCCGCGGGAGTCAGCACCTGCAAAGAGGCGGAAAGCAGAAGATCAGGGCTGTGATCGTCGATCAACTGCAGGGGCACGAAATAGGCGGCGAAATAAAAGAGGACGTTGATCGCATTGGACACCCGGAAGGGAAAGCGCACCGCGACGGGAAGCTGCACGCTGGAAAGAAGCAGCACTGCGCCCGAAAGTAGCAGGATCAGCGAGATCAGCTGCGCCATGGGAAGGGCGAAAAGATCGGTCGCATCAAGGATGGAAGCGGGCATCAGGGGCCGCACCGCCAGAGAGCCGACGAGCCATGCGCCCAGCATGGAAAGCAGAAACAGCAGCGTTGCGCTGTAGCGGGCGGCAACGGTCTCGCGGGGCGCGACTGGCAGGGAGAGGAGAAACCGAAGCCCGGCGGAATCCTCGCAGTAAAACAGCCGGGAAGCAAACAGCAGCGGGAAGGCGACCGCCAGGATCAGGCCGACCAGCGGCGAACCGCCGGAAACGATCGCCGTGATGGGCCAAAGCAGCAGCAGGAAGATGCGGTTGTTGGCAAAAGCAAAACGGCACAGGTACCACTGCCGCAGCAGGGGATTGGGAAGCACAGCGGACGAAGTCAAAGAAGATCCCTCCTTTTGGATTAAAGCTGCTTGCGTGAAAGAATTTTGACGCACAGCAGGCAGAACAGGCCGTAAAGGATCAGCCCGGCGCCGAACCAGAACGGCGCGGCAGAGAGCAGGCCGGATCTCCACGGCGCGATCATTTCAAAGACGATCACCGCCGCGCACAGCACGATGGTGGGCAGAAGCAGGACGACGTTGGAATAACGCATCAGGGAAAAATGCACGGTCAGCTGGATGGCGACTGCCAGGAGCGTGCAGAAGAAGGAAAAACCGGCGGAAAGGGTGGACGCCTGCCGCAGGCCCATCAGAGAGGAAATTAGCGAGACCAGCAGAAACAGTACCACGCACAGCAGGCCGTAAAGGTATCTAGAAAGAACTAGATCCCGCCGGCGGACTGGCAGCGCCGCCAGCAAATGAAAGCCGGCGTGAAAATCCATGTACATTACACTCGCGGGAAGGGAGACGCACAGGATCAAACTCAGCCCCTGCACCTCGAAAAAGAAAGAATAAAGCACAGACAGCGCCAGCATGACCGCGCTTTGATAGCGGTTGATCCGGGCGCAGCGGGCGGTGAGACGGAGGATATTCACAGCGAGAGCTCCTTTCCGCAGCGGCGCACCATGATCTCTTCCAGGGAAGCCGGCTCCACGGCGGCGCCCCGCCGGATCCAGATGTCCTCGTACAGCCGGGTGGTCAGAGCCGTAAAGCCGTAGCCGTATTCTTCGACGCCCGTCAGCCCCTCGCGGCCCTGCGCAAGGAGGGAGGACGGCCCCTTGACGAGGATGTGACCCTCCATGACGGCGTCGCGGTCATCGTTAAAGATCAGCTCGCCGCCGGAAAGCAGTACGATGCGGTCGGCGATTCGCTCGAGATCCGTGGTGATGTGGGTCGAGAAAATGACGGCGTGCCGTTCGTCCTGCATGTAGCTGCGGACGATGCCGAGCATTTCCCGCCGGACGAGCGGGTCAAGGCCGCTGGTGGGTTCATCCATGATGAGCAGCTCCGGATGGTGGCAAAGGGCCGATACAAAGCCCATCTTCATCTTCATGCCCCTCGACAGCTCCTTGACCTTTTTCCCGGGGTCGACGTCCAGCTGCTCAAGGAGCTTTTGACACAGCCCGTCGTCCCAGTCCCTGTAAAAGGGCTTCATCAGGTTGAGATTCTTTCGGACGGTCAGATGCTCGTAAAAATTGCTTTCGTCAAACACCACGCCGATGCGGGCGCGCAGGGAGGGGTCTCCGGCCGGACGGCCAAAGAGGGAGATCTCGCCGCTGTCCGGTGTGCAGAGACTCAAAAGCAGGCGGAGCGTGGTGGATTTTCCAGCGCCGTTGGGGCCGATCAGGCCCAGCACATAGCCGCTTTCCAAAGAGAAGCTGAGGTTTTGGAGCTGGAACTTTCCCTGAGTTTTGCAGACGTTTTTCAGTTCGATCACAGTGCTCATGATGCAGTCATTCCTCCGATAAGAGTGTGGTAAATATAGAAGAGGGGAATCAGCGGAGCGAGCGGAGAGCGTGCTCGAAAAGCTCCCGCAGGGCGCCGTCCGTCATGCCCAGCATTCGGGCGGTGCGAACCGCTTCCTCAAGCGGAGCGCGCACCTGTTCCTCCAGACCGACGCGGCGTACGTCTGCCGGAAGCTGCGCCACAAAGCTTCCCTTTCCGGCGCGGGTTTCGATGACGCCTTCCCGCTCTAGCTCTTCGTAAGCGCGTTTGGTGGTGATGACGCTGACCGAAAGGGATTGCGCCAGCGCGCGGATCGATGGGAGCGCTTCCCCCGGCGAGAGACCGCCGGTCAGGATCGCGGAGCGGATCTGCTGGGCGATCTGCTCGTAAATGGGCCGGCCCGAGGTGCCCGACAGAATAATGTCCATAAAGAAGCTCCTTGTCTGTACATATCGTATATATACAGTATGAACACGCTATGCTGCCTTGTCAAGATATTTTTTAAGCCTTGCAAAATGAATCAAAGACCGATAAAATGAGAATGGTTCTCAAAAGATGAAAGGGGACTGGAACAAAGAACCGGAGGAACTTTTGTGAAGAAAAACGGTACGGATCAAACGAAACGCTGGAAAAAGCCCGGACGGGCAGCGGCGCTGGCGCTGGCCTGCCTGCTAATGGGCCTGTCTCTTGGCGGATGCGCGGCGGGGGGGCAGGAGGAAGCCGGCTTTGAGGTGCTGACCAGCTTCTATCCCATTTATGTGCTGACGCTCAACGTGACCGAAGGAATCGACGGCGTACAGGTGCGGAACATGGCGGTCCCGCAGACCGGCTGCCTGCACGACTATCAGCTCTCCACGGAGGATATGAAAGCCCTCGAACGGGCGGACGTGTTTTTGATTAACGGCGCGGGGATGGAAGAATTTCTGCAAAAGGCGATTGAGCAGCGGCCTGAGCTGACCGTGGTGGACAGCTCGGCAGGCGTGTCCCTTCTGGAGGACTGCCACGAGGAGCACGAAGAGGAGCACGAGGACCACGAACACGAGCATAACTCTCACATCTGGATGGATCCTGCGCGGGCGGCGGTGCAGGTGGAAAACATCGCGACGGGCCTGGCGGCGGCCGATCCGGCCCATCAGACGCAGTATCGCACCAACGCCAAAGCCTATCAGGAGCGGCTCCGGGCGCTGGATGAGGAGCTGAAGGAAACGCTTGCCCCCTGCGCAGGCGGCAAGCTGGTGGCGTTCCACGAGGCCTTTGCCTACTTTGCAGACGCCTACGATCTGGAGATCATCGCCACGATCCTTGCCGACGACAACAACGCCCCCTCGGCAAGGGAGCTGATCCGCGCCATCGACGAGGTGCGCGAAAGCGGCGCGGCGGTGCTGGTGACCGACACGTCAGGGCAGGACGCCCTGGCAAAGAGCGTCGCGGCCGATACCGGCGCGGCCATCTGCCCGCTTGATTCGGTGGTCTACCCCGTCAAAGAGGGGCAGGAGGAAGCAGCGGCCTACGAGCGGGCGCTGCGGGAAAACGCCCGGCTCCTTCGGGAGGCCTTTGACGGGCAGAAACAGTAAGGAGAGAAAAACGAGGGTAATTTGGATGGAAGACTTGCGAAAGAAGGAACCCTGCGGCTGCTGCACCGTGGAGATCAGGGATCTGTCGGTGCGGGTGCGTGACCAGCAGATCCTGAAGGACGTTTCGTTTTCGATGCACTGCGGGGAGCTGCTGGCGGTGATCGGCCCCAATGGCGGCGGAAAGACAACGCTGGTCAAATCGCTGCTTTCCCTGCGGGAGCACAGCGGAGAGATACGCTTTTATTCCGTGGATGGCAAGGCGCGGCGGCCCCGGATCGGGTATGTGCCGCAGGTGCTGGAATTCGACCGGCTCGCGCCCATGACAGTGGAAGATTTTCTGGCCTGTTCCCTGAGCCGGCGGCCGGTGTTTCTGGGGGTTTCCAGGGAGATGAAAAAGAGCATCGGCCAGATGCTTGCCGAGGTCAAGGGAGAACACCTGCAAAAGCGCACGCTGGGCAGGCTCTCCGGAGGCGAATTGCAGCGGGTGCTGCTGGCGCTGGCGCTGAGCCCGACGCCGGAGCTGCTGGTGCTGGATGAACCGGTCTCGGGCATCGACGCCAACGGGCTGGAGCTGTTTTACAGCATTCTGGACGACGTGCGCGCCCGGCATGACCTTTCCATCCTGCTGGTTTCCCACGACCTCAGGCTCGTGCGGAAACATGCCGACAAGGCAGCGCTGATCGACGGGACACTGCTGGCGTTTGGACGGCCGGAAGCGGTTTTTCGGACAAAGGCATTTGAAGAGACCTTTGGCTATGGCATGATGGAAGGAGGAAAGCACGATGGCGCTGTGGAATAGCATCGTGGAAACGCTGCTGCCCTTCTCTTTTCTGGAATACGGCTTTATGAGAAACGCTCTGTTGGCGGTGCTGCTGCTCTGTCCGACGCTGGCGATGATGGGCACGATGGTGGTCAACCGCTCCATGGCGTTTTTTTCGGATTCTCTGGGACATTCGGCCATGACCGGCATGGCGCTGGGCGTGCTTTTTGGGATCGCGGACCCCATGTGGGCGGCGATGCTTTTTGGCGTGGTGTTCGCGGTGGGTCTGGTGTGGGTCAAAAGCCGTTCCGCCGCCTCGACCGATACTACCATCAGTGTGTTTTCCGCCGCGGCGATGGCGTTGGGTCTGGTGATCCTTTCGGTCAAGGGTGGGCTTGCCAAGTATGCGGGCTATCTGGTGGGCGACCTGCTGGCGGTTTCGGCGCAGGATATCGGCGCGCTGGCGGTGGTGGCGCTGCTGGTGCTGGTTTACTGTGTGGTGGCTTATAACGCGCTTTCCCTCACCAGCGTCAACGATGCGCTTGCCGCGAGCCGCGGCGTCAACCAGCGGCTGGTGGAGTATCTATTCGCGGTGGTGGTAGCGGCGGCGGTGATGGTTTCCATCCGTTGGGTGGGCGTGCTTTTGATCAACGCCCTGCTGGTGCTTCCGGCCGCTGCGGCGCGAAACGTTGCCCGCAGCGTCAAGGGGTATTTTTGGATCGCGGTGGGGCTTTCACTTTTTTGCGGTGTGGCGGGTCTGGTACTGTCCTATTATTTAGGGACGGCCAGCGGTGCGACGATCGTCCTCATTGCGGCGGCGGCCTATTTTTTGACGCTTCCCTTTGTCAGAAGGTGAAGCCATGGAGGTAACGACGCTTTTGAAAGGCCGGGGCCTCCGGGCGACCCGGGCGCGGGCGGAACTGCTGCGGGTTCTTTTGGAGTGTTCCGGGCCCATGATGGCAGAAGAACTGAAAGAGCGCTGCAATCTGCCGCTTTCAACGGTTTACCGGGTACTTTCCGATCTGGAAGAAAACGCGCTGGCGGAAAAAGTGTATGACGAGGCCCGCGGCTGCGCACGGTATACAGCGCAGGGGCGTGCGCCCTGCTGCGTGCTGCATTGCCTTGGGTGCGACGAAACGGTACCGGTGCATCTTGAGGCGGTGGAACGGGCGGCGGCGGAGACCGGCAGGAGCCTGGGATTTGAACCGCTTTCCCATCGGGTGGAAATTTCGGGCTACTGCGCCCGTTGCCGGCAGAAACGGAGTTCTCAGCCATTGCAGGAGGGGAACGACGGGCAAAAGGACTGAGGGGGTTGCATTGAAACAAAAGAAGAAAAAGATCCTGGGCGTGATCTTTTCGGCGGTGCTGACCGTGGCAGTGTCGGCAGCGGTGGCCCTGAATGTGGACTGGGCCGCCTTTGTGGTGGCGCTGCGGGAGATGAATGTCTGGACCATTCTGGCGGCGCTGGGCACCTGTGTTCTGGCGCGAACGGTTTATACCGCCAAGTGGCATCTGGTGTCACCGGGACTCCGGTTCACAGACCAGCTTCGGGCCATGGGGGCGTCGCTGCCGCTGCTGCTTTTGCCGAGCGGAGGATTTTTTGCGGACGCTTCCCGTATCGCCTATTTCAGAAAGCGGGAGGAAAGCTACGTCGCCGCCTCTTCGGTGGTCATTGACCGGCTGACCATGCCTCTTTCGGTGCTGTGCTTTGCGCTGCCGCTGATGGCGGTGGGCGGCGACGTCAATTTTTCCGCCGCCGTTTATCTGGGCCTTGGGATCGTGGCGGCTGGAACGATTCTGATCGTGGCGGTGCTGCTGCATCCGAGATGGTGCGCCATGGCGATGAACAAGCTTAAACCGCTGGAAAAATGGCGGCTGGGCGCAAAGCTGTACGGCGTGCTCAATCGCACGCAGGAGGCTATGCACACCATGGGCCTGAGTCCAAGGCGCGTCGTTTGCAGCGTGCTGACCGGGCTGTTTGGAGACGTGCTGATGGGACTGGTGTATTTCTGGTTCGGCTGGCGGTTGGGGATCCATATTACCCCGATCAAGTGGCTTTGGATCTACGCGCTGCCCAGCATCGCCACGTCGGTGGTCTCCACTGCCGGGGGACTGGGAGTGCGCGAGGCGACAATCGTGGCTTTTCTGGCCGCCCAGGGAATCGACTCCGGCCGGGCGATCACGCTGTCTTTGCTGTATACCGTCACACTGATTACGACCGCTCTTTTTGGCGCTGCGGCCGCGATGACGGCCGGACGGCTGGAAAAGCGGAAAACAGAGACGTAAAAGAGAAGGGGGGAAGGAAGAGGTGGAGTTTGAGCTACGGGAATTGAATTGCCTGCTGATGGCCGTGCGGGAGAAAAGCCTTACCAAAGCGGCGGAACTGCTCTACACCAGCCAGCCGGCGCTGAGTCGAACGATCACGAGAATGGAGGAAAAGGCGGGCTGTCAGCTCCTTGAGCGGAAAAGCCGGGGAGTAGAGTTGAGCAAAGCGGGGGAGATCGTCTTTCATCATGCGCAGATCATCCAGGCTGAATACCGGCAGATGCAGGAGGAACTGGATGCTTATCTCTCCGGAGCGCAGGAAACATTGCACGCGGCCTATATGGGGGATGGGCAATTTGCCAACATGCTGCGCATCATCGAATTATTTAGCGAATACTGCCCGAACGTGACGATCGCTCCGATTCGGACGCTGCCCATTGAAGCGCTTTATGACGGCATGGCGGATGTGGGCTTTTCCTATTTTTCGGAGAAGCGGGAGCAGTACGACTGGATGGAGCGGATGACGCTCTGCCCGATGGGGCTGTCCGCCTTTGTGCATCAATCTCATCCGCTCTGGGAAAAAGAGCGCGTCAGTCTTTCGGATTTGCGTTCCTGCAGGCTGATTCTTCCCACGAGAACCCATGCGGGTTTTCAGGTGCGCTTTCCGACGCTCTTTTCGGAGATCGCCTGGTTTCTGGAGCAGCGGGGATTTGACCCGGCAGAATTTTCTGATGCGGAAGGGTCACAGATGTTCCGGGCGCGTATCGTAAAGGAACAGTTTGTAGGCATTATGCCGGATGCCTCTTATGTGATTGCCAACGAGCGGCTCAGATGTATCCCTATTTCGGACTGCCGGACCGGTTTTGAGATTGTGATGGCGTGGAGGAAGAATGATTCCAATCCGCAGATTCAAAGGCTCAGAAGGTTTCTGTCCGGGCCGGAGGTACAAAAAAAGCTTCGGCCCGCATTTTGAGGCGGACAGGCAGGCGGGAACAAGGCGGAGGTATATCACATTTGATATAATACAGGGCATTTCTAAATAATTTGGCATTTCTCAAACAGCTTTCTTTCTGATAAGGTACAGATACAAAGCGCTTTGTCTGATAGGAATGGAAGCAGATTCTTTTTCGGTACAAGTCAAAATATCTATTCAGAAAAGGATATCGTCAGGAAGAAGGTATATCATGAAGAAAACAATTGCCTTGCTGCTGAGCGCAGCGTTGTTTGTGATGCTCTTTTCGGGCTGCGCCGCGCCTGCTGAACAGAAAACGGAACAGTCTCCTGCGCCTTCGGAGACGCCCGCTGTGACGGAAACGCCCGGGGAAGCGCCGCAGGAGTCCGGGGTACAGACCTTTGAGCAAACTGTGGACTGGGCGGCGGAATACGACGTGATAGTGATCGGTTTTGGTGCTGCGGGCGGCACGGCTGCCATTACTGCTGCCGATGAGGGAGCGAAGGTGCTCCTGCTGGAAAAAGCGCCCGAAGCGCTGGCCGGCGGCAATTCCCGCGTGTGCATGCAGTGGATCGCCTATGTGGATCCGGTGGAGCACGATGCGGCTGTTACCTACATGAAAAATCTGCGGGGAGGTTTTTCCACCCCTTCAGATGAAATCATCGAGACCTATATCAGCGGGCTGAGCGATAACCTTGACTTCATGCTTAATACGCTGGGCATGGAGACTGGCTATAACACCGGTAATGTGGAATTTCCTGAAATGGAAGGTGCAGGTTCTATCCAGACGCTGACCGGCAACGGTAAGCGGGGCGGCGATGCCTACATGTATTTCCATATGAAGGAGACGGTGGAATCTCGCGAGAATATTGATGTTTGGTATTCTTCTCCTGCTGAGCATCTGATTCAGGAGGAAGAGACCGGCATCATCCACGGCGTCGTGGCGAAAGTGGATGGACAGGAAGTGAATCTGCGCGCCAAAAACGGTGTGGTATTGGCCTGCGGCGGCTTTGAATCCAACAGTCAGATGTTGCAGGATTACGGCGTAAAGGACTGCTTGGTTTCTCTCGGCAGCGCTGCCTTCAACACTGGTGACGGTATCAGAATGGCGCAGGAAGTGGGCGCGAACCTCTGGCACATGGGCAATATGGTCTACGCCGATCTGGACTTCCGCTATCCGGAGGGAACGCAGGTCTTTGGCACCCAACGCGCTTTGGCGAAAAAAGGCGTCATTATAGTGGGCGGGGACGGTACCCGCTTCATGAATGAGGATAAAAAGTCTAGCCATGGCAAGAGTTACTTCCACGGTAATTACGTGCAGACTCCCTTTCCGGACGATATTTTCATGATTATGGATCAGGCCGTAATCGACATGGGGCCGCTGCATGGACAGTTCTCTGAGGGTAACGTGGAAGAAATCGAGAGCGGCTGGATCGTCAAAGCCGATACCATTGAAGAGCTGGCAGAGAAAATCGGTGTACCCGCGGACAATCTGGCCCATACGGTCGAGCTGAACAACGAGTTTGTCGAACGGGGCGAGGATATCCTTTTCGGTCGCGACGTGACGACGATGAAGATATTTTCTGAGGGTTCGTACTATGCGATCCGCATGGTGCCCTCCGTGGTCAACACGCAGGGCGGTCCGGAGCGCAACGAACGGGGTGAGGTAATCGGCCTTGACGGCGAGCCTATTCCGCACCTGTACGAATGTGGCGAGTTGGGAGATGTCTGGTCTTACTGCTATCAGGCTTCCTGCAACATCGGCGGCGGTATGGTCTTTGGCCGGATTTCCGGAGCAAATGCTGCGGCAGCTAAAACGGACAACTACCAGGGCTCCGTGATGGAAGGAAAGACTTCCATTGCGCCTGCTGAACCGAAAGAAACAGAATACCCCTGTGAGGCCAACCAGTATATCGGCCGTGGTCAGGGTATGGGCGGCACGAAGATCGTCGTACGGGTTACGATAGACGGCGATACTATTTCCAAAGTTGAAGTGCTGGAAAATGCAGAGACTCCTGGCGTCTCCAAACGGGCGCTTGAAGTGATGCCGGCGCGGATTGCCGATGCCGGTTCTGTCGAGGTGGACACCGTTTCCGGCGGCACCGTTACTTCCAACGGCATCCTCGCTGCGGTGGAGGATGCGCTAAGCAAGAGAAACTGAATCGGTTAACCTGTGAAACCCTTTTCGCAGGGAGCAACAAGGGCTGAGAGAAAACCTCTCAGCCCTTGTTGCGTTGGGTCGGTTTCAGGAACTGGACGGTAAAGAAGCAAGCACGTTGCCGGAAAGGGATGTTTCCTGCTATAATCAGAAAAACACTTGGCAGACAGGAACGCTGCTTTTTCAGGCGCTAAAAAAGGAAGCGCCCAAATCAAAAGACCGCAGCATAATAACAGCGGTCTTTGGAAAACAGGGAAAGGAGAAAAGAGGACAGTTATTCGCCGTCTTTCTGCGGCGTCTTGGGGCCGCTGGGTCTGCGGGGACGGCGCCGCCTGGGCCTGCGGGGTGCGGTTCCTTCCTGCCGGGGCGCTTCCTGGCTGGATGCCTGCGGGGCAGCAGCTGGGTGGCTGCCGCTTTTGCGGGGCTGACCTTCCCGCCTGGGGCGGGGCTGGGAGGAGCGCTGGCGCTGCGGCTGCCCGTCGCGGTTTTCCCGCGATTCCCGCGGCTGACGCGGCTCCCGGGGCGCACGGCTTTCCCGTGGTTCCTGCGACTCCCGGCCTTCCCGGTAGGAACGGCTTCCCTCCCGGCGCGGGCGGGAGGAATCGTCGCGTTTTTTCGGAAACTGCTGGGGCGGCTGTGGCTTGTCGGACAGCTCGTAGGCTTCCATTGCGGCGTATTCTTCCTCGTCATTAGGGCCACAGCTGAGATAGTCCCGCCACAGAGAACGGCCCTTTTCGTCGTATTCGTGGACGATGATCCGGGTTGCCTGATCCTTGGGAACGGGGGCGTATTTGCTGTTGAAATAATAGGCTACCGTAACGACGCCGCCGTGGGGGCCGGGGCCGGGGGTAACTTCTTTGCAGGGGCCGGGGGTAGCCTTGTTCATGGAATTAACCTCCTGAAAAATACCACATTCGCCAGCGGAATGCACCACACGGCTGTTTTTTCATTATAACATACCGGCCAACGAATGCAAATGGATTGCAATGGGCTGGATCGACCAAAAAGAGAGGGGAAAGGAAATGATTGCAGTCATCGGAGGAGGGGCGGCCGGCATGGCCGCCGCCATTGCCGCAGCAGAGCAGGGTGCGCCCGTTATAGTGCTTGAGCAGGGGGAACGGGTGGGTAAAAAGCTGCTCTCCACCGGAAACGGCCGCTGCAACTTTACCAATGAGCAGGCAGGTGAGCCGGAGTACTATCTGACGGAAGATCCGAAGATCCTTAAAAACGTTCTGGAGAGCTGTCCGCCGGAGCGGATCTGCTGTTTTCTGGAACGGATGGGCGTTCCGGCTCTGATGGAGGAGGGAAGGCTCTATCCCCGCAGCCAGCAGGCGGCGGCCGTGCTGGACAGCCTGCGGATGGCCATGGCAGAGCGGGGAGTCCGGGAACGCTGCGGCGCCCGGGTGGAGGCCATTTTGCCAAGGGAAAACGGTTTTTTGATTCGGATGGCTGCAAAGCCCGGCGAAAAGGAGCAGGCGCTTTGGGCGGATCGGGTGATTGTTGCGGCGGGCGGAAAGGCCGCACCCAGGCTGGGTGGCGGCGACGGCGGCTACCGGCTCCTTGGAGAGTTGGGGCACTCCTGCACGGCGCTGACCCCCGCGCTGTGCCAGCTGCGCACGGAGACGGAACCTATCCGCGCGCTTAAGGGCATCCGCGTTCAGGCGGTGCTGAAGGCCTTTTGCGGCCGGAAGCTCCTAAAGGAAGATACTGGCGAGGTGCTGTTTACGGAATACGGCCTGTCCGGTATTCCGGCGCTTCAGTTGTCTCTGCCGGTGGGACGGGAGAAGGGAGCGGTGAAGATCGCCTTGGACTTTTTTCCCGAATGGGATGAAGCGGCTCTTGGGCAGCAGCTTCGCCGTCGGGCCGAGGCCTTTCCCACAAGGACGCTGTCGGAGTTTTTTATAGGCATGCTCCCCAAAAGAGTGGGAGAGGCCCTCTGGAAAAGGGCGGGCGTCCGCCCTTTGGAAAAAAAAGCAGAAGAAATTTCGGAAGAGGAGCTGCAAACAGTCGGGGCGCTGGCCAAAAGCTTTTTTCTGCGGTGCGAAGGGGTTCAGTGCTTCGGTTCGGCGCAGGTGACGGCGGGTGGCGTGCTCCTGCGGGAATTTGACCCGGCTTCTATGGCCTCCCGAAAAATTCCCGGTCTGTTTGCGGCGGGAGAAGTGCTTGACGTTGCCGGAGAGTGCGGCGGATTCAATCTGCACTGGGCCTTTTCCAGCGGTTTGCTGGCGGGCAGCGGGGCGGCACAGTGGTAGAGCGGAGAATGTCTGTTTGTATTTTGAAAAATAAACGAACAAAAATTCGTTGTTCCTCTTGATTTTTACGAACAAAAGCGGTAATATAAGTCAAACGAAAGTTTGCCGAAATTGCGTTCGCTTATAAGTGGAAAGGGGAAGGAACAATGACAAACGGTTGGGGCTTGTGGTGCGCGTTTTTTCTGCCGGCTTTTTTGAGCGGGTTTGTGCTGGGGCTCTCGGTGGTGGTGCTGTGCCTTCGATCCGCTTGTCGCAGGCGCCGTCAGGCGGATCGAAGGGTGCAGGGGCGGGGCCAGGGGCAGGCTGGCCAGGGGCAGGCTTCCTCTCCGTCTGCCGTTTCTGTCCGCCGAAGGCTGCCGGACGATATTCTTGAGCCATTGAAGGAAACAGAATGCCGTAGTTCTGCGGCTTGAGTCCAAAAATCTGAAATTTCCAGAGATTTCCTGTCGGTCAGAGCATGAGATATGCGCCTGCTGCACAAACTACTGCTGCGGCCCGCTGTGGAAAAAGACTTCCAAAGCCGGCAGCGAAGCAGTAGCGTTACGATAAAAGTCAGGAGGCGAAACAACATGAAAAGTCAGAAGATCGGCTGTAAAGTGGAATCCTGCCAGTATCACCAGAAGGACTGCACCTGCGGTCTGGAGCGCATTGAAGTGCAGCCTTGCCCGGGCTGTGGCAATGGCCAGGCCAGGGAAGAGACCCTCTGTGGCAGCTATGAATGCCGCTGCGGCGAGTAAAAGAAAATCCGGAAATGAAAAAGACCCAGACGGCGCTTGTAAGCGCCGTCTGGGTCTTTTTTCGGCCTGTGGGGAGAGGGCGCCACTGAAATGGAGGAGACACTGCAAAAAAGACGCGCCGCTCAGGGGAAGACGGCGCGCCATGGAAAACCACGGAGGAGCGAACGCTACCTTCTGCGGTTTCCAGACAAGATTAGAAGGCGGGCCAGTTGCAAAATGCTTGCAAGGGCAGCGGCTACATAGGTAAATGCGGCGGCGGTGAGCACCCTGCGGGCTCCGGACTGTTCCTGAGCAGTCAGATAGCCTCCCTCCCGAAGCGCGGCAAGGGCCCGACGGCTGGCGTTGATTTCCACCGGCAGGGTGACCAGCTGGAAGGCTACGGCAAAGCAGAAGAAGGCAATCCCCAGCTGCAAAAGAGGCGTCAGGCTGAAGATCAGCCCGATCAGCAGCAGCGGCATGGACAGCTGGGAACCAAAGTTGGCCAACGGCACCAGTGCCGTCCGCAGGCGGATGGGGAGATACCCCCGTTCGTGCTGCATCACGTGTCCGCATTCGTGGGCGGCGACGCTGACAGCGGAGATGGAAGAGGAATCGTAGACGCCATTAGAAAGGTTGACCGTGTTGCGGCGGGGGTCAAAATGGTCGGAAAGCGTTTGGCCGCTGTGGCCGACCTGGGTGTCATAGCAGTGATTTCGTGCCAGCAGATTGCTCGCCACTTGCGCGTCAGTGCGCCCCTGTCGGGTGGGGACGCGGGAATATTTTCGGAAGGTGGACTGAATATAAGCCTGCGCGGCGAGGCCCAGCAGGGAACCGAAGATTACCAGAAGGAAAGTCCAGTCAAAATAACCATAAAACATGAAATGTGCTCCTTTCTGATGCCGTCCTGTCCAGAGGATGGGCCGCGGCGCTTTTAAAAAATAAAACGACGGACGGCAAAAATGCCGCAGCTTTGGTCGAAAACAGTTTGCCCAGATCCGGAAAAATCCCATAAAAAACTGGCTGGAAAGAAAAACAGCCTCTGAAAAGGAATAAACCGTACGGTAAAGATGACAAGCTGTACTATACGGAAGAAAAAACTATGGTATAATTTTTTTGTCCCATTTACCCTTTGTGTTGCCGGGCGAAAACTCCATCCATTTCACGAATCCATATTTACGCATTGAATCAAGCAAAGGCCTGTGATAGAATCAGAGCGACAAATCAAGGTTTGAAGGAAGGACGGAAATGAAGAGGATATTACCTGCTGTATGGATCCTGTTCGTTGCTGCAATCTTAGCTGCCTGTGGATCGGCGTCAAAGATTCCAGCGGTATCCAGCGTTTCTGAGAAGAATACACCAAATGACACAGAGAAGCCTGCAGTAGAAGATGCGGCTCCATTGGAGGAGTCCATCGTGCCCGCCTTAGAAGAAAAAGCCCGGCAGTTGGCCTTCGGCAAGGTGCTGTGGGACGTATATCACAGTGGCACCCTCCCTGATGGCAGTCCGTTGGACTATATCAATATGGAATCTGCTGCGAACAACAGCTTTGCCCTCGCCGACGTAGACGGGGACGGACGGGAAGAGCTGCTGCTTTTCTGGGAAAATGCCTCCATGGCCGGAATGGTAGAATTCGTTTTTGACTATGATGGCGGAGCGGTTCATGTAGAGTTGTCGGAGTTCCCCAGCCTGGCTTTTTATGACAACGGGATTGTCGAGGCTGGGTGGTCCCACAACCAAGGCTTAGCCGGGGAGTTCTGGCCCTATAACGTCTACCGCTACGATGAGGAAAACGATGTCTACCAATCTTTTGGCGGCGTGGACGCCTGGGATAAGAGTGTGCGGGAGGAGAACTACAATGGTGATCCCTTCCCTACTGATATTGATGCCGATGGGGATGGTCTCGTCTACTATATCCTCCCCGCCGGCTGGAATGGGCAGTATGATATGCCCTTAGTGGATGGCCCGGATTACGAAAACTGGCGGAGCTCCTATATTAATGGGGCGAAAAAAATCAATATCCTTTGCCAGAAGCTGACGGAGGAGAACATCGCCGCTCTGGGATACCCGAAGCCAGACATCTCACTTCCCCAGCCACTGGGCTGATTCTTTTTGCAAAGCTATTTATTGCATAACCGCTAATTTATCAGACAGGTTATCCGTTATGAGCAGCTGCCCAGTTGGGCGTTTTGGCAAAGAATTTAGAAAACCAGAGTTTAGCAACGCAAAAGGCAAAGAGATATTTTTTAGCAAAATATGGCGGCACGGCGCTCTGTTTTGCAGCGGCATTTTACCAGAATAACAGCTGGATGGGGGAAAGAGCATGGGGAAATTTATCGTTAAAACCACGGCCAGCGGCGCATATCGTTTCAACCTTCTGGCGACAAACGGACAGGTCATCGCCGTCAGTGAAAGTTACAGTTCTCTTGATAGCTGCCTCAAGGGCGTTGAAAGCGTCCGGAGGAATGCTGTCGCCGCCAAGCTGGAGGATCAGACTGTCCCCGGCTATGAACAGCAGACCCATCCGAAGTTCGAAGTGTACGTTGACAAGGCGGGTGAATTCCGCTTCCGCCTGAAGGCGGAAAACGGCGAAATCATCGCCACCGGCGAGGGCTACAAGGCCAAGGCCAGCTGCCTTAAGGGCATTGATTCCATTCGCCGCAACGCGCCAGAATCTCCCGTTGAACAGGCGGAATAAGCCGGTTTGCTCCAAGCAGACAGAGTTCAAAAAATCCGGAGGCTGTCAGAGGCCTCCGGATCGTTTTTTCAGCAGGGATATCTTCAAAAACAGAGAGTCTGCGCGGCACCCTGCCAGCTCCTGTTTTTCCGCTGGCTGGTTTTTCTGAAGCGGTTTCCGGCAAAGAGAGCAGCCGAACCCGGCGCGCGGCGGCGGGAAGAACGAAAACAGATGGCGTTTTTGGAAAGAACGCTCCGGGGGACAACCCAGCTATTCGCCGCAGGTATGGCCGCAGGAATGCCCGTGGTGCTTGTGATCTCCGCAGCCGTGTTCGCCACAAATGTGTCCTTCGCCATGATGGCCGTCGTGATGGCTGCACCGGGCGGCGGGATTGAATTGCAGCGTGCCGGAAAGCAGGGCGGCAACCGCTGCGTCCGCGTCGCCAGATACGCCGCCGTAAAGAGCGATTTTCGCCTGATCGAGCGCCTGACGGGCGCCGCCGCCAATGCCGCCGCAGATCAGCGCATCAACCTGATGGGCCGTGAGGAAGGCGGCCAGCGCGCCGTGGCCGCTGCCGTTGGTGGAGACGATTTCGTTGGCTGTAACGGCGCCGTTTTCCGCGGTGTAGAGCTTAAACTGTTCTGTGTGACCAAAGTGCTGGTAGATTTGGCCGTTTTCATAAGGGACTGCGATTTTCATCAAAAGGAACCTCCTGTCGAATAATGGGAAGCGTGGCTGGAGTGGGGTCAGGGATGAGTCTGCTGAATACAACTGTGGTGGCAGCGGGAACTGCAGCCGCAGCGGCTGTCGCTGCCGTCGCACAGGATGTAGTCGCCGCCGGCAATTTCCAGCTCCCGCCCCTGGACGAGGCATTCGGCCAGTTTGGTTCGGGCGCTGCCATAAATGGCCTGCACGGTGGTGCGGGCCACGTCCATGCGCTGAGCGCACTGTTCCTGCGTCATGCCCTCAAGGTCGATCAGCCGAATGGTTTCAAATTCGTCAAGGGTCATGACGACAGGAGGCTGAGCGGCGCTTTGAGTGTCCCGTGGGCCGAAGCGACCGCAGGAAGGCATGGCGCAGATGCGGCGTTGCTTGCAGGGTCTGGGCATGGGAAAAACCTCCTGACTGCGAGGGAATGCTTTTGGGATCAGAATACCGCAATAAGTGGCATATGTCAAGAATTAAACTGGCATATGACGAAAACCTTGATGGAACAGGCGGAAAATACAAAAACACCGGATGCAGTGCGTTTGGATCTGCATCCGGTGTTTTGGCGTTTACAGCGCATTCGAGAAAGGAGGCTGGCTTTCGGTTGTTTGTTCCAGACGGCGTACTGCTTCTTCCAGAAGCTCTACCCGGCGACGGGTCTCCTGTACTTCTCCGGCAAGACGAACCAGATTGGCTACGCCCTGTACCAGCGCGGAGCCGGACAGGGCACCGCCCAGTTCCTCTTTTTCTTGGCGGGAACGGCTACGGCGTGGCGGCTGCTCGTAGGGATCCCGGCAGGGCATGTCGTGTTCCTTCATGTAACGAACCGCCTCCTGCACCAACTCGGGATTGGTCTTCAAAAGGGCGCGGTATTTGTTCTGATAACGGAGCATGGCCCGGGTATCGCCGCCGCCCATTTCCAGCGTACAGGCCCGCACGGACATTCCCCGGGCCTGTGCGCCGAGCACGGTCAGAAGAAGATCCCAGATCTCCTGCTGCGTGAAGGGGACAAAGGCAGGACTGTGTCCCTGACTGGGATCCTCCTTGGCCCGCGCGTAGTAATAATTGCGGATGGAGTTGGGTTTTCGGCCCGTCTGGCGGGCAACGGAGTCAAAGACGCTTTTGAGGGGGCGGCTTTCCTCGCGGGCCTGCCGCACCTCTTGCCAGAGAAGGGTCTCTTCTTCTGCGTTCCAGCCTGCGTGGGGATGGGTTTGGGAAAATGCCTGTATCAGTGCTGCGTTTGCGTGGTTTGCCATGACAGATCTCCTCCTGACCTTGCCGGATATTTGAAACAGCGCCGGCCTGAAGGGCCGGAGCAGACGGGCGGGCCGCTGCGGGGCCGCGCCGTTTGTTTGCTGCTGACAGTATTCCCCTGTGCATCGGTTTTATACGCTGTGCGGTTCGTTTTCAGCAGCGGGCATATATGGCTGGATAAAAGACGTCTGTGGAGAAACAAAAGGAACCAAAGCGTTTTGCTTTGGTTCTTTGCCGGGAAGAGAAAGGGCCGGTGCTCCAATATATGCGTCAAAGGCGGGGAGCATCACAGACCTCCCAGGGTTTTTTGTCTGAAATCAAAATTCTGCGGAGCCGGCGGTGCGGGGATAGGGGAGAACGTCCCGGATATTGGCCATGCCGGTGACGTACATCAGGATGCGCTCAAAGCCCAGGCCGAAGCCCGCGTGCTTGCAGCCGCCGAATTTACGCAGCTCCAGATACCACCAGTAGTCTTCCTTTTTCATGCCCAGCTCTTCGATGCGGGCTTCCAGCACGTCGAGACGCTCCTCGCGCTGGCTGCCGCCGACGATCTCGCCAACGCCGGGCACCAGCAGGTCACAGGCGGCGACAGTCTTGCCGTCGTCGTTGAGACGCATGTAGAAGGCCTTGATGTTCTTGGGATAATCGGTGACGAAAATGGGTTTTCCAAAGACCTGCTCCGTCAGGAAGCGCTCGTGCTCGGTCTGCAGGTCGCAGCCCCAGAAGGGCTTGTATTCAAATTCATGGCCGGATTCGAACAGCAGCTCGATGGCGCGGGTGTAGGGGACCCGTTCGAAGCTGCTTTCCGCCACGTTTTTAAGCCGTTCGATCAGGCCCTTATCGATGAAGCTGTTGAAGAAGGCCAGCTCGTCGGGCGCGTGCTCAAACAGGTAGTTGATGATGTACTTGACCAGGCCCTCGGCCACGACCATATCGTCGTTGAGGTCGGCAAAGGCCATTTCCGGCTCGATCATCCAGAACTCGGCCGCGTGGCGGGCGGTGTAGGACTGCTCGGCGCGGAAGGTGGGGCCGAAGGTATAGATGTTTCGGAAGGCGAGCGCATAGGATTCGGCGTAGAGCTGGCCGGAAACGGTCAGGTTGGCCGCCTTGCCGAAAAAGTCCTGCGTGTCGTCCACCCTGCCCTCTTCGGTGCGGGGAAGATTTTCCAGATCAAGGGTGGTGCAGCGGAACATTTCGCCGGCGCCTTCGCAGTCGCTGGCGGTGATGATGGGAGTGTGAACGTAAAGGAAGCCCTGTTCCTCAAAATAATGATGAATGGCCTGCGCCACCAGGCTGCGGACCCGGAACACCGCGTAAAAGGTGTTGGTGCGGGGGCGCAGATGCAGCTGTGTGCGCAGGTATTCAAAAGAATGACGCTTCTTTTGCAGGGGGTATTCCGGCGGACATTCGCCTTCGACGGCGATGGCGGAAGCATGCAGCTCAAAGGGCTGCTTGAGCTCGGGGGTCAGGACGATCTCGCCGGTGACGGACAGGGCGCAGCCGGTGGAGAGGCGAAGGGTGTCGCCGTTTTCGAGCTTCGCCCGCTCGAACACCACCTGAAGGGACTTCATGCGGGTGCCGTCGTTGAGTTCGATAAAACCCAGCGCCTTGCTCTCGCGCACGGTGCGCACCCAGCCGGAGAGGGTCACGGTCTGGCCGGCAAACTGTTCAGGGGACTGATACAGCGTATCGACTGTCGTTTTCATAAGGTAGTACACTCCTCGAAAAATGATATGGAAGATCGATGGTGACGTCGGATCGTTTCAGATACAGATATAGTACCATTTTTGCGCAGAAGGGGCAACCGCATACCGGCGGGGGAATGGCGCATACAATGAAGAAAAAGCTAAAAAACGGGGGAGGTGCGGCCCATGCTGCCGGTGGTGGTGCTCTGGTGCCAGGCACGGGCGCTGATCCGGGTGAACGGACGGGCTGCCGGTGAGGCGGGACCGGATCGAGCGGTCACTTTTCCGGCGGCGCCGGGAGAAGCGCTGTATCTGGAGGCTCTGCCGCTGGGCGGAGCCTATTTGCCGGCGGTGCGCTTGCTGCGGGCGCCAGATGAAGCGGGAGAGCCGTTTTGCGGCAGAATGGAGCAGGACGTGGAGGCGGTGTTCTGGCCGGGCTGCGTGGAGGCGGTGCTTCCGGTACTGTCCCTGCCCCCAGAGGAAGAACCGGCGGCGCTGCTCGATACCTGCGGTGGCGAGGGAGTCCAGGCGGCGCTCTTTCGGGAGGGCGGGGTTCATCTTTCCGTGGAGAAAGGGGAGGCGGTGCTTTTTTCCCGGACACTGGCGCGGCGTGGAGGCGGGGCACTTCAATGGGCGCGGGGGCATGTGATCGCCTTTGCACAGGAACGCTGTCTTTGCCTGCGCCCGATGGATGGCAGAGTGACGCTGGATCTGACCGGGGGAGAATACTTCTGGTCGGAGGGAAGTATTCTGCGGCGCGAGGAGCTTGCGACCTGCCGCAGGCACCGTTTGGAAGAACGCTACGATCCCTTTGACGGCCGGCTCCTGAGCCGGGAGCTCCGGGCGCAGCGCCAGCCGGAAAGCCTCAGCGAAGCGGCGCTGAGCCTGGCGGAAGCGGTGAAGCTGGAGCTGTGGCAGGAGGCGGCGTCGTTGTTGGGCGGAGAGCTTCGGGAGCTTGCGCCTCAGGAATTGAAGGAATTTTTCGGTCCCTTTGACCGGGCGAGGAGCCATCCGTGGAAGGAGGGAGTCGTCGGGCTTTTGGAAAAAGAGGAAAGGCGCCCGCGGGTTTTCTGCTTTGAGGGGCGGGAGACGGCAGGGGGATGGCGCATCGAAAACGCCCGGGAAGAGGAATGAGCGAAACGAAAAAACGCGGCTCTTTTGAGCCGCGTTTTTTTGTGCCGGAGTGCCTAGTGGAACGCTTTTCCAGGGAGCCGGTATTCCCGATAAACGGCACCGGATAGCTCTTTCCACTGGAAAAGTCCGTTTTCCAGCGTCATGTAGCTGTGGGGAGAGCCCGCTTTGGGGATGGAGACCGAGCCGGGATTGAGGCAGGTAACGTCTCCGGCGGGCTCGCAGCCGGGAATATGGGTATGCCCCTGAAGGAGAAGATCGCCTTTTTTCAGAGGGGGCAGATTCGATGGGTTCCAGTGATGGCCGTGGGTGGCGAACATCAGGGTCTCTCCCTCGCACAGCAGGCAGTAGTCCGCAAGGATGGGAAATTCTAGCACCATCTGATCCACCTCGGTGTCGCAGTTCCCCCGGACGCAGAAAATGCTGTTCTTCCGCTCGTTGAGAAGGGAAAGCACCGTTTTGGGGTGGTATTCTTCCGGCAGATCGTTTCGGGGGCCGTGGTAGAGCAGGTCTCCAAGAAGGAGCAGACGGTCTGCCTTCTCCTGGTCAAAGGCTTCGAGCATCTGCCGGCAAAAGCGGGCAGAACCGTGAATGTCGGATGCGATCATCAATTTCATGACAAAGTTGCTGCGCCCGCAGGCGCCTGATCGAGGGAGAAAAAGTATGCGCCGCTTTCCGGTTGGAGAACAAGCGTGTGGTCTAAATACCGTGCACCTTGCGGCGGCTTACAGGCTGGCCTTGTAGGCCTCGAGCGCATGGGCCAGCTGATCCGGGCAGGAGGTGGCGCCCTGGCAGGGGATTCCCTTGCAGCGGGAGATCACCTCGTCGATGGGCATGCCAACGATCAGCTGGGAGATGCCGGCAAGATTGCCTTTGCAGCCGCCAATAAACTGACAGGAGCGGATGACGCCGTCCTGAATGTCGAGATCAATGCGGGTTGAGCAGACGCCATGGGGCTTGTAGGAAAACATGGAAAACCTCCTGAAATGGAAAGATGGAAAAAGCGGGACAAAGCGCTTGCAAACGCCGCCGTACAATGCGATTATTGTACTACAAATCCCTGCAAAATGGCAACCGTTCCCGACGGTATCCGGCGGGGAAAACAAGTCCCCGGGGACGAAAGAAAGAAGACGGGCAGGATGAGGATTCATGTCAGAGGGATCACAATGCAGGAATACGAAGCGGTGCGCAGGTTGTTTCTGCGGGTGACTGAAACCGACACCGGCGCGGACTGGCAGCACGAGGAGGAGGGCTATCCGCTTTCCATGCTGCAGGAGGACCTTTTTTCCGGCGAGGCGGTGGGCGGCTTTGCGGAAAATGGGGCGCTGGCCGCTTACTTCTGCGGGCAGTGGGATGGCGAGGAGGAGCTGGAGGGAAAAATCCCCTGGCGCATTGAGGGGCACACCTATTACATCCACCGCTTGGCGGTGGATCCCGATTTTCGGCGGCAGGGAGTCGCGGCGGTGATGGTGGCTGCGGCGGAGGAACGGGCCAGGGCGGGCGGCGCCCGCTCCGTGCGGATGGAGACGGCGGGAACGAATCGGGCGGCGGACAGGCTGTATCGAAAGCTGGGCTATCCTGTTTTGGGCAGCTTTCCCAACCCCTGGACGGACGGCGGGCCGATTCTCTGCTATGAAAAGCCGCTGGAAGCGGGAAGAACCCTTTGACAGCCCGGCGGCCGGAGGGTATAGTTTGAGGTAATGGTAATAAGGGCGAAACGGCAGACTGCGCCGTGCCCGAAAGACGAGGGGAAGGGGAAGAATGGAACGGTATCAGCTCGAAGCGGCAGAATGCTATATGAAAGTGATGCGGATGAACAAAAAAGCAGCGCATCGCTTCTTTCTGTCCGAAGGAGTCCATCCGGGGCAGGCCATGGCGCTTCATGTGCTCTCCTGCGCCGAGGGCGCGCCCCCCACGCAGAAGGAGATCGCCCGGGAATTGCAGGTAAGCGCGCCGACGATCGCCAGCTGCATCCGCCGTCTGGAGGAATCCGGCTGCATCGTGCGGGCTACTGACGAGGAGGACGGCCGCTGCAACCGCATTCTTCTGACTGATCGGGGCAGGGCGCTTTCTGCCCGCTGCACCAGGGGCGTGGAAACTATCATGGAGACTATGATGGAGGGATTTTCCGCGGAGGAAAGCCGGCAGCTGAAGGGATACCTTGAACGCATGGCGGAAAACATCGCCCGGCTCAACGGCCCGGAGGAAGAGGAATAGGACGCATGACAGGTACCGCGCCGGGGAACGCTTGAAGCAGAACGCCCGCCCGGACAGAGCGGGGGAAAGGTGCCGTCTGCATGAACGGAAAGCTGTATGAATTTGACGCGGTGCTCCAAAAAGTACCTGATCTTGACGGAGCATACATTGAGTTCCCCTGCGATGTGCGCAGGGAATTCGGTAGGGGCAGGGTCAAAGTACACGCTACCTTTGACGGCGAGCCCTACGATGGCAGCCTGGTGCGCATGGGAACGCTGGGGCACATCCTGGGTGTGCGCAAAGATATCCGCCAAAAGATTGTGAAGCAGCCGGGCGACATCATCCATGTCACGATCCGGGAAAGAGAGTGAACCCCTGCAGCAGACAGAGAAAGCAGGATGCTTTTCGCCGGTTTTTTCAAAAAGATGCAATAAAGAAAAATTGACAGGAAGATTCCTATCATAGTATCATTGTTTTCAGCAGCATTTTCCCGTATGAATTTCCAATTGAAAAAATGAAAAAGGCAAAATATTCCGCTCTTCTGTTTCCGGCGGAAAGCCTTTGCACAGCCTGACGGAAAAATTGCACCAATACGGAGGAAAAAGATGGAAAAGCGTTATCGCCTCGTGTCGCTCGACCTTGACGGCACCTTTCTTGACAGCCATAAGAAGATTCCTGCACGCAACGCCGAAGCGGTCCGGCGCGCGGTTGAGGAGGGCGTCCACGTGATGCTCGCCACCAGCCGCCCTTATTTGGGCGCCAAATGGGTTTTTGACCAGATCGGCGTCAAAGACGGCATGATCCTTTCTCAGGCTGGCGGGCTGGTGCTCCATTACCCCGATGAAAAAGAGATCTGCAGCCACTGCTTTGACGGGGAGCTGCTGAAGGAGCTGTGCCGGTTCTGCGATGCGCACGATCTGTATTTCCACTGCCTGTGCGGGCCGGACGCCTATTATTACAACAAGGGCGGCGAACTGGCGGAGCTGTGCGAGAAGTATTTCTTCTTTGCGGGCACGCCTTCGACGGCGGAGGAAATGGCTTGCTTCCACTCCGGCAAGGCCAACGTCGTCACCTTCGGGTTGGAGGACACACTTAAAGCGCTCGAACTGCTGCAAAAAGAGTTTGAAGGCCGGGTGGAACTGGCGGTCTCCGATAAATGCTCTGTGGACATTACCCCGAAGGGCGTGAGCAAGGCCACCACCATGCTCGAAGCGGCGGCAGTGCTTGGCATTTTGCAGGAGGAGACTATCGCTTTTGGAGACACGGACAGCGATGCAGGGATGATCCAGGCGGCGGGCCTGGGCGTGGCGATGGCAAACGCCAGCGACGTGGCCAGGGCGGCGGCGGATCATATCGCCCCCTCCAACGACGAGGCGGGCGTGGCGCAGGTGCTCGAGCAGTTTGTGCTGAGCGGACGGTGACCGCCTGCTGATATAAAAAAGGATCGGAGGAAAGCTGAATTGACCCCTGAATACAAACTCATTGCGATCGATCTGGACGGCACGCTGCTGGACGATCAGAAAAATATTCCGGAAAAAAATATCAAAGCGATTCAGCGCGCTGTTTCACAGGGCGTTCATGTCATGCTGGCCACGGGCCGGCCCTACCGGGCAGCTCAGTGGGTTTTTGAGCGGCTGGGCATCAGCGAGGGGCTGATCCTTTCGCAGGCCGGCGGCCTGGTAAGCACCTATCCTGAGTGCAGAACGGTTTACAGCGGCCGGCACGACCCGGCCTTTGTCCGGGAGCTGGCGCAGTTCTGCGGGGAACATCAGCTGTTTTTCCACTGCATGGCCATCTCGGACTACTATTTCCTCCACGACGGCCCGATGGCCGATTTGACCGCCCGGTATTTCGGCTACCGCGGCATTGAGACTACCCTGGAAAATATGCTTCAGATGGACTTTGGCAAGGCCAACGTCATCACGCCGGCGGAGATCACCCCCAGCGCGGCGAAGCTCCTGAAGGAGCGCTTTGGCGGGCGGGTGGAGATCGCGGTGTCCGACGCCTGCGTCATCGACCTGACGCCTCTGGGGGTGGATAAATCTTCCGCGCTGCTGGCAGCGGCGGAGGCGCTGGGCGTCCGGCAGGAGCAGATCATTGCCATCGGCGACACTGACAACGATACGCCCATGATCCGCACGGCGGGGCTGGGCGTTTGCATGGAAAACGGCGTCGAGGGCGCGAAAGCGGCCGCTGATTATATCGCCCCCTCCAACAATGAGGCAGGCGTGGCCCACGTGATCGAAAAATTTATTTTTGACCGGCGGTAACGGGAGAGAAAGACCATGGCGCCGCATTATAAACTGGTTGCAGCTCATTGAGCAAAGATGCCAGGAGTATTCCCAACAGACTGCCGGTGTCATTACCTCGTCCGCTTTTAGAATGCGGGCAATTTGCGACGGGCCGTAGCCGTTTGGACGCAATGCAAAAATCCGTTTGACTATTACGGCAGCTTCTTCACCTGGACAAGCATAGGGAGTGTGCCCACATTCGTGAAAATCTCCGTTTTGCGCACCGCAGATTCGGGGATTTTTCTTATTGGGATACGCCCACCCCTCTACCTTTCATCCGCTAATAAGACGTTTTCAGCGCGCAAAATTACCCGCTAGACGGCCCTTCTATCTACCGCAAAACAGGCCCAGCTATACCATTATTTTGCCATGAAGGGCAGAGAGAAAAACGCACTTTTTCATCTTTTCGGCAGGCGGATTATTTATTCTAATGGAAAATCTGCCGGCACACAAGAAAAAACTTGAAAAAGCGATGCTGTTTGTTTATTATTTATCTAGACGGTAATTCTTGGGCATGCTATGATAAACCAAACCAGCAGCGGTGGATACCGGAAGTTGCGGGAGCTTTTCTTTTTCTCCGTTTCAGCCAAAAAATTTGACAGCTTGACCTTTAAAATCCGTTATAAAAACGACTATGGTTGCTATTTCCAGGGGAAAATGAAATAATAAGCAAAACGGCGAGTTTTGGGAAAATCCATCGCTGTGCATTTATCTTAATATCAATGTTTTCCAAGCAATTTTAACGAAAAGCAAAACAGCAAAGGTGGTGATACGATGTCCATTCTGGACTCCATCACGGCAGCAGAAGCTCAGGCGGCTGAACTCAAGCGCAACGCAACGGCAGAGGCCCGCGAGCTGGTGATGAATGCCGAGGAGGAGGCAAAGGGGGAGGCCGAAGCCATTGTGGAAGCGGCGCGAGCCAGGGCCAGAGAGACTCTGAGCAAAGCGGAAGCAGAAGCGGGCGCGCAGGCGGAGGAGCGGCTTCAGAAACAGGCTGCGCAAGACGCCGAAGCTGCCGAAGCCGCCCGGAAAAACCTTCCTCAGGCAGCGCGTTATATCGTCGAAAGGATTGAAAAGCGATGATTGTTCCCATGAAAAAAGTGACGCTGTACGCGCTCAAGCAGGACAGGGAAGCCCTGCTTGAGTCTTTGCAGCGCAGCGGGGAGCTGATGGTCATCGCCACGGAGGATTCCGTTCCGCAGCCGGGAAGCGCTGAAGCGCAGCAGGCCCTGCAGCGGACGGCAGATACGCTCAGCTTTATCGACCGGTGCGCCGGAAAGAAGGGCATGTTTGCCCAACGTCCGGTGGTGCCGGGTGAAGCGCTGTTTTTCTCCGATCCGCAGATCGAACAGATCCAGCAGGAAGCCGAGCAGCTTGAAGAAGGAACGGCGGCCCTTGCCAGCCAGATCACCTCCCTCAAAAGCCAGCTCGACGCTCTTACTCCGTGGCTGCCGCTGGATACCCCCGTCGAACAACTGAAAAACACCCGCTGCGCCGCTGTGCATACGGGCTTCATTCCCCTCAGTGCCCGCGCCGCTGTGGAAGAAGCAGTGGAGACGGGCGGCGGGGATCTGACGCTGCTGGCCGACGGCCCGGAGGGAACTGCCGCAGTACTCCTCTGCCACAAGGACGACGAGGAAGCGCTGATGGATGCGGTCAAGGAAGCGGGCTTTCTGGAAAGCGCGCCGCCCCGTATCAGCGGCCTTCCGAAGGACGCTGCCGCACGGCTTGAAAAGGAGATCGGCAGCCTGACAGAAGAGCTTTCCCAAAAAGAGGACCGCGTGCGGGCTCTTGCGGAAAAGCGGGAGGCGCTGGAGGTGCTCTACGACAAGCAGGCCACCGACTGCGACCGCCTGGGCGTGCAGGGCATGGAGACTGACGCCACCTTCCGGCTGCTGGGCTGGGCCCGCAGCGACCGGATGGACAAGGTCGAAAAGGCCGTTGCGTCTGTAACGGACGCCTATGACCTGACCATTGAAGACCCTGCGGAGGACGAAGATCCTCCCACCGTGACCAAAAACAACTGGTTTACCCGCCAGTTTGAGGCCATCACCGATCAGTTTTCCCGTCCGCACAAGGGTGAAGTGGACCCCAATCCCCTCATGGCGCCCTGCTACTGGCTGCTTTACGGCATGATGCTTTCAGACGCCGGCTACGGCCTGGTGCTGATCTTTGCCATCCTTGCCTTCAAAAAGCTCAAAAAGCCCCGCGGCGATTTTGCAAAGCTGGTCAACGTCATCTGGCTCGGCAGCTTTACCACCGCCTTCTGGGGCGTGATGTTCGGCAGCTGGTTCGGCGAGACCTGGAACCCCATCATTGGCAAGCCGCTCTTCCTGACGCCGCTGTATCAGCCGGTGGAAATGATGTGCTTCTGCCTGGTGGTGGGATTGATCCATATCATTTTGGCGCTGGGCCTCAACGCCTATGGTCAGATCAGGCATGGACATGCGCTGGACGGCATTTTGGACAATCTGCCCTGGATGCTGGTGCTGGTGGGCCTTGCGGGTCTGCTTGCGCCGCAGGTGGTTGCTATCACTGGAGGAAATCCCCTGCCCGCTTTTGTCGGCGGCGGCGGAAAATGGCTGTTCCTCGCGGGCGCGCTGCTGGTGCTGTGCACCGCGGGCCGCAAGAAGAAGGGCATCGGCAAGCTGGTCGGCGGCCTGGGCGGCCTTTACAACATCACCGGCTATGTCAGCGATATTCTTTCCTACACCCGAATCTTTGCGCTGTCTCTGGCCACCGGCGTCGTCGGCATGGTCATGAACATCCTCGCCGGCATGGTGCAGGGCAGCATAATAGGCTTTGTGTTCTCGCTGGCGATCTATCTGGTGGGCCACGTGTTCAACATTGCGATGAACGTGCTCGGCTCCTATGTCCATACCAGCCGCCTGCAGTACATCGAGTTCTTCGGCAAGTTCTATGAGGGCGGCGGCTACGCCTTCACGCCCATGCAGCCTCAGCTCAAGTATGTGGAGCTGAAGCAGTCGGAACAGTGATCCAATTTCCATTTCTTTTCAGCAATATTTAAGGAGGAATCTTCATCATGACTACTGGTACTGTGATCGGAATCATCGGTGCGGCTATCGCCGCGATCATGGCAGGCGTCGGTTCTGCGATCGGCGTCGGTATCGCCGGCCAGACGGCCGCGGGCGTCAACAGTGAAAATCCCGGCCTGTTCGGCAAGCTCCTCGTTCTGCAGGCGCTGCCCGGCACGCAGGGCATCTACGGCTTCCTGACTGCCGTGCTGGCCATGGTGTTCATGGGCATCCTCGGCACGCCCAACCAGTATACCGTCACGCAGGGCTGGGGCATCTTTGCCGCCTGCATGCCCATCGCCATCGGCGGCCTCGTTTCCGCCATCTATCAGGGCAAGTGCGCCGCTGCCGCCATCATGATGACCGGCAAGCAGCCCGGCGAATCCGCCAAGGGCATCACCATGACCGCTCTGGTCGAAACCTACGCCATTCTCGCTCTGCTGGTTTCCATCCTGCTGCTGATCAACGTGACCAAGGTGTGATAGGGAAATACGATTGAGAGAGCGAGGCAAATGCTGTGAGTTCCAATAAGATCATTGAAAAGATCAGGCAGGACGCAGAGGCTCAGGCCGCCGCCATCCTTGCCCAGGCGAGGGAAAAAGCAGACGCCTCCCGTGCCCTGATCCGGCAGGAAGCCGAAAAAAACGCGGCCGCCATCGAGCAGAAGGCCGCCAAGGAAGCTGAAGAGATTAGCCGCCGCCGTATGCTGGTGGCCAATCTCGAAGCACGCAAAAACGCTCTGGCCGCCCGCCGTAAGGTAGTGGAAGAAGCTTTTGAGCTGGCGCAGAAGGAGCTTTCCGCCTTGTCGCAGGAGCGCTGGGCCACGCTGATGGAAAAGCTAGTGCTCGAAGCGGCGGAAACCGGCACGGAAACCATCTGCGTTCCGGCAGCGGACGCCGAAAAATACCAGTCCGACTTCTTCTCCCGGCTTGAGGCTGCCACCGGCGGCAAGGGCTCCATGCTCGACGCTCTTAACGCGGCGCTGGTCAAAGCAGGCAAAAGGGGCGAACTGAAGCTGAGCGAAACGCCGGCAAACATTTCCGGCGGCGCGCTGCTTGTCGGCGAGAAATCCGACGTCAACTGTTCCTTTGAAGCGCTGCTGCGGCAGGAGCGTGAACTCTGCGAGCAGGAGGTCGCAACCCTTCTGTTCGGCTCGGAGGTGGGATAAATGCCCCAGAGCAGTGTTGCCTACGCGGTAGGCCGCGTCCGGGCGATGGAGCTGCGCCTGCTGGACAAGAACCGTTTTGCGCGCCTGCTGGAGGCGGACGCTTCCGAGGCCCTCAGGCTGCTGGGCGAAATGGGCTACGGTGCCGGCGTTCAGGCGGACGGAGACGTGGAGCCGCTGATCCAGGCGGAACTGGCGGCGGCCAGGGCGGCCGTGTGGGAAATGACCCCCGACCCGACCACGACGTCGCTGTTTCTTCTCAAGGCGGACGCCCACAATCTCAAGACGTTGCTCAAGGCAAAGATGCTGGGCGTGGACGCTGCACAGATCCTGACGGAGGGCGGCTGCTTTCCCCTCGAAAAGCTGGAAAAGGCGGTTTCCACCGGAAGCTACGGCGACCTTCCCGAAGCCTTTGCGCAGGCGCTGCGCCGGGCGGAGGCGGTCATTGCCAAGGCGCCGGATCCCCGCGTCATTTCCGCCGAGGTGGACAGAGCGGTCTTTGTCCATGTGCAGGACGTGCTCAAAAAGCATAAAAACGCCTTTGCACAAAGCTATTTTACCGCGCAGGCGGATTTCACCAATGTTCAGTCCGTGATCCGCGCCCGTGCCCTCGGGTGGGATCACTGGAAGCTGGAGCCGCTGCTGATCCCCGGCGGCGCCATCGCGCAAAAAGACCTGCTCGAGGCGCTGGAGCTGCCCGCAGAACAGTTGCCCAGAAAGCTTGGCAAGGGCCCCTGCGGCATGGCGATCAGCCGTGCGCTGGAGGAATATGCCCAGGAGGGCAGCGCCCGCGGCGTGGAGCGCCGGATGGACAGCGCCCTGATGACCCTCGTGCGGGAGAGCCGCATGGAGACCTTTGGCCTGGGCCCGGTGATCGGCTATCTTCTGGGCCGCGAGTCAGAGGCCAAGGCGCTTCGGGTGCTTTTTGCAGCCAAGCGGGTGGGCATCACCCCCGAGCTGCCTGAGCTGTATGCCTGACGAAAGGGCGGTGCGACATGAATCAAAACGTATCCATTGCGGCTGTTGGCGACCGCGACTCCGTCATGCTGTTCAAGGCGCTGGGCATTGAGGCCGTGTACGTCGAGGACGCCCATCAGACGGAAAAAGCGATCCATCGCCTGGCCCGCGAGGGCTGCGCGGTGATCTACATCACAGAGCAGGCCGCCGTTCTGGCCCAGGAGGCCATTGAGCGCTATAAGACCGAGCCGTTCCCCGCCATCATCCCCATCCCCAACCGCGCCGGCACCACCGGCTTTGGGATGCAGGGCATCCGGGCAAACGTGGAAAAGGCCATCGGAGCGGACATCCTATTTGGGGAAGAAAGGTAAGCGTATACGATGAACGATACCATCACGACCAACCGGGCCGAGCAGACGGGTGTCATCGCAAAGGTGGCAGGTCCGCTCATCGTTGCCACGGGCATGGCTGACGTACAGATGTACGACGTGGTGCGCGTGAGCGAAAAGCGTCTGATCGGCGAAGTGATTGAACTGCGAGACGACAGAGCCTCGATTCAGGTTTATGAAGAAACAGCGGGCCTCGGCCCCGGCGAACCGGTCTATTCCACCGGCGAGCCGTTGTCCGTGGAGCTGGCGCCCGGTCTCATCGAAGGCATTTTCGACGGGATCCAGCGCCCGCTGGAAGTTATTTTTGAGCAGGCAGGCGACCGCATCACCCGCGGCATCGACGTGCCCAAGCTGAACCGTGAAAAAAAGTGGCAGTTTGTCCCCACGGCAAAAGTGGGCGACACCCTCGCCGGCGGCGACGTGCTCGGCACCGTGCAGGAGACCCCTGCGGTGGTGCAAAAGATCATGGTGCCCCCGAACCTTTCGGGCACAGTGGAATGGATCTACGAGGGCGAAGCTACCATCGAAGAGCCCATTGCAAAGCTGAAAAAGGCCGACGGCACGGTCGTGACGCTGCCCATGCTGCAGCGCTGGCCGGTGCGCCGCCGCCGTCCCTATCTGGAAAAGGTCGCTCCCTCTGAGCCCATGGTGACCGGTCAGCGCGTCATCGACACGCTCTTCCCCATCGCCAAGGGCGGCGTGGCCGCCGTTCCCGGCCCCTTCGGCTCGGGCAAAACGGTGGTGCAGCACCAGCTGGCCAAGTGGGCGGACGCGGACATCATCGTCTACGTCGGCTGCGGCGAGCGCGGCAACGAGATGACCGACGTTCTGATGGAGTTCCCGGAGCTGAACGATCCCCGCACCGGCCTGCCGCTGATGAAGCGCACGGTGCTGATCGCAAACACCTCCGACATGCCCGTTGCGGCCCGTGAAGCCTCCATCTACACTGGCATCACCATCGCCGAATACTTCCGCGACATGGGCTACAAGGTGGCCATCATGGCGGACTCTACCTCCCGCTGGGCTGAGGCGCTGCGCGAGATGTCCGGCCGTCTGGAGGAGATGCCCGGTGAAGAAGGCTATCCGGCCTACCTCTCGAGCCGTCTGGCGGAGTTTTACGAGCGCGCCGGCGAAGTGCGCTGCATCGGCAGCGAGGGCCGTACCGGCGCCATCAGCGCCATCGGAGCGGTCTCCCCTCCCGGCGGCGATACCTCCGAGCCTGTTTCGCAGGCGACGCTGCGCATCGTCAAGGTATTCTGGGGTCTGTCCTCCAATCTGGCCTACAAGCGCCATTTCCCTGCTATTGACTGGCTGCAAAGCTATTCCCTTTACAGCGACAAGGTGCGCGCCTACTTTGACGCCCACGTCGCTTCCGACTGGTCCGAACTGGTGGGCCGTGCCATGGCAATCCTTTCTGAGGAGGCGGAACTGGAAGAGATCGTCCGTTTGGTCGGCGTGGACGCTCTCGGCTACAAGGATCGCCTGACGCTCGAATGCGCCCGCTCCCTGCGCGAGGACTATCTCCATCAAAATGCCTTCCACGAGGTGGACACCTACGCTTCTCCCCAGAAGCAGCACGGCATGCTCAAGGCCATCCTCACCTGGTATGACAAGGGTCTGGAGGCGCTTGAAGCAGACGTAGCCTTCTCAAAGATCACTTCCATGAAGGTCATCGAAAAGATCGGTCGTATGAAGTACGTCCATGAAGACGAGTTCGCCGCCCATGTCGCCGGGCTGAACAAGGAAATGGACGCCGAGTTCCTGGCGCTGGTGGAAGGAGGGAACGCCGATGCGTAAAGAATACAAGACCATACGCGAAGTGGTTGGCCCTCTGATGCTGGTGGACGGCGTTGAAGGGGTCAAGTACGATGAACTGGTGGAGATTGAGCAGGCCAACGGCGAGTTGCGCAGCGGCAAAGTGCTTGAGGTCAATGGCGATCAGGCGCTGGTGCAGCTATTTGAAAGCTCTCAGGGCCTGAAGATCTCCGATGCCAGGGCCCGCTTCCTGGGCCACGGCACGGAACTGGCGGTCTCTCCGGACATGCTGGGCCGTATTTTCGACGGTATGGGCCGCCCCATTGACAACGGTCCCGCTATCATCCCCGAAAAGCGCATGGACATCAACGGCGCGCCCCTTAACCCGGCCGCCCGCGACTATCCCGCCGAATTCATCCAGACCGGCGTGTCGGCCATCGACGGCCTGAACACCCTTGTGCGCGGTCAGAAGCTGCCGGTGTTCTCCGGCTCGGGCCTTCCCCATGCAGAGCTGGCGGCGCAGATCGCCCGTCAGGCCCGCGTGCGCGGCACCGGCGAGGGCTTTGCCGTCGTGTTCGGCGCCATCGGCATCACCTTTGAAGAAGCGGACTTCTTCATGAGCGATTTCCGAAAGACCGGCGCTATTGAGCGTGCGGTGCTGTTCATGAATCTTGCAAACGACCCCGCTGTCGAGCGTATTGCAACGCCCCGCATGGCGATCACCTGCGCGGAATATCTCGCCTATGAGCTGGGTATGCACGTGCTGGTCATTTTGACAGATATCACTAACTACGCGGAAGCCCTGCGCGAGGTCTCCGCCGCCCGCAAGGAAGTTCCTGGCCGCCGCGGCTATCCCGGCTATCTTTATACCGACCTTGCCACTCTTTACGAGAGGGCGGGCCGCGTCAAGGGCAAGAAAGGTTCCATTACGCAGATCCCCATCCTGTCCATGCCGGAAGACGACAAGACCCATCCCATTCCCGACCTGACCGGTTACATTACCGAGGGTCAGATCATCCTCTCGCGCGAGCTGTATCGCAAGGGCATTACCCCGCCTATTGACGTGCTGCCCTCCCTGTCCCGTCTGAAGGACAAGGGCATTGGCAAGGGCAAGACCCGGGAAGATCACGCCGACACCATGAACCAGCTGTTTTCCGCCTATGCCCGCGGCAAGGACGCCAAGGAGCTGGCGGTCATCCTCGGCGAAGCGGCTCTTTCGGACGTCGACAAGCTCTACGCCAAATTTGCCACGGAGTTTGAAAAGCAGTACGTTTCTCAGGGTTATGACACCAACCGCACCATTGAGGAGACCCTCGACATCGGCTGGAAGCTGCTGTCCATCCTCCCCAAAGGCGAGCTCAAGCGCATTCGCGACGAATATCTGGAGCGTTATCTTCCCAAAGAGGAGGAGTAATCCATGGCAATGCGTGTTAACCCCACCCGCATGGAGCTCACCCGCCTGAAAAAGCGCCTCAAAACCGCGGTGCGCGGGCACAAGCTCCTCAAGGACAAGCGGGATGAAATGGTCCGCCGTTTCATGATCTACATTCGCCGGGACAAGGAGCTGCGCGAGCAGGTGGAAGCTGCGCTGGGCGCCGCTATGGGCCGGTTCGCCATCGCTGGCGCGCAGATGGGGACGGACGCCGTATCCGAAGCGCTTCTGTATCCCGCCCGGCAGGCGGTGGTCACCACCGGCACGAAGAACATCATGAGCGTCGATGTGCCCACCATCACTTACTCCGGCGAGACCCAGTCGGCGGATCTTCCCTATGGCTTCGCCTTTACCTCGAGCGAACTGGACGGCGCGGTGCTGGATCTTGCGGCAGTGCTGCCCGCGCTGATCGAGTTGGCTGAGGTGGAAAAGACCTGCAACATGCTCGCTGACGAGATTGAGAAGACACGTCGCAGGGTCAATGCCCTTGAGCACGTCATGATTCCGGAAATGGAGAGCACCATCCGCTATATCTCCATGAAGCTGGAGGAAAACGAGCGCGGCAACCTCAACCGCCTGATGAAAGTCAAGGAGATGATGGTGGCCGAGAACTAAGCCAAATTCTTCCGTTCGTTGTCCATGATTTTTCGGCGAAAGAAACAGACCAAAAAGGCCCTTCCTTATTATTTGAAAGGAAGGGCCTTTTTTACGGAAAAAGAAGTATTTGGGTGAGAAGGACGTCCTTGCTGAATGGCTGCTGCTGCAGGCAACGGCCAATACGGAAAAAAGTCCGGCTTTTGCAGCGTCTTGAAGACCCTGTGGAATGAGCCATTGCGTTGATTATTTGCTGTACTTTTGTTCCAGGGCCAGCAGGAATTTTTTTGTGTCCAGCCCGCCGGCGTAGCCGGTCAGCGAACCGTTGGCTCCAATGACCCGGTGGCAGGGGATCACGATGGCAAGAGGGTTTTTGTGGTTGGCCATGCCGGCGGCGCGGAAGCCCCTGGGACTGCCGGCGGCTGCGGCGATCTGGCCGTAGGTACGGGTCTCGCCGTAAGGAATGGCGCAAAGCGCTTGCCACACTCTCTGTTCAAAGGGAGTTCCCTTTGGAGCAAGGGGAAGGGAGAATTCCCGCAGCTCGCCCGCGAAATAGGCGCAAAGCTGCTCCATGGCCTGCTGAAGCAATGGAGTCTGCGCATAGACCCCTTCCCCGGGGGGAGGGCAGGCGGGAAGCACGATGCGGGTCAGAGCGTTTTCAGCGGCGGCAAGGGTCAGCTCGCCGATGGGCGAAGGCATTTTGCACAAATACAGCGGTTCCATGGCGTTTCTCCTGAAAATGTGGAAATCATTTCTTCTTTTAGGATACAGGGATTCCCCGGAAAGGTCAAAGGAAGATTGCGCAAAAACCGGGAAGACAGAGCGAAAACGAAATAATCAGAAGGAAGATGCGTTTGGAAGTCATTTTACCAAAGAAAACTGGGTCAGAAATCCGGGATTTGCGCCAGGGAAAGGGCGGCGCGGTTCCTTGACGGGATGGAAAGCGGTTGGTATGATGGAGAACGATAATACGGGACGAAAAACAGCCCGCGTCCGGCCCTGGAAAACCGATCCGCTGGGCATACGAAAGAAAAAGGGGGAGTCTCTATGGACGCAGAAATGCTGCTTTCCCGCGCGAAGGAGCTGGGGGCGGACCGGGCCTATCTGGTTGAGCCGGAGCAGGCGGACGAACTGCTGGCCCCGGGCGTGACGGCCATTTTGGTGCTTCTGCGGGGATGGCGTCCCTTTGCGGTGCGAAGAGACGGGAAAGGTCCGGGTATTTGCGCCTACTATATCGAAGAAAATGCTCTCTACCATCGGACGGCGGCGCTGCTGGAGGAATTGCGGGCCCGGGGCATCCGGGCGGAACGAAACGTTACCATCCGGGTCAAGCCGCTTCTGGAGCGGGCGAAAATTGCCGCCCGGGGAGAAAACGACCTGATGGCGGTGCGGGGGCTGGGCTCGCTCTTTGCGGCGCAGCTGGTGCTTCTTTGGGGGCCGCAGCCCCTTCCTGTGCCGGAAGGAGAGGCGGCGCCCTGCCTGCATTGCGGCCGGTGCAGAAAAGCTTGCCCCTCCGGAGCGCTGCGCGAAGGCTATGAGCGGGAGAAATGCGTTCGTCACTGGATGGACGGCCAGCCCATGGAGCCTTTTGCGATGGAAAAAATCTCTCTGCTGCTGGGGTGTGAACGGTGCCAGCGGGCCTGCCCGCGAAACAGCGCGGTGCTTCTCCAGCCGTTTCCGAAGGCGTTTTCGGAGCTGATTACCTGGGAACGGATGACCTTTTTGACGCCGCAGGACAAGAAAACGCTGGCGGCGCTGGTGGGAAAAAATCTTCTGGGACGCCAGCGGATCGAAACACAGGCCCTTCTTCTAGCTTGGAAGGCGGGCTGGCCGGGAACAGAGGCGGCGGCGCGGCGGATTTTGGGCTGCGGCAGTCCTGCGGCAGAGCGGGCGGCAGAGTGGGTCTTGCGTCAAATTGAAACAGATATTTCGCAAAACTCCTGAAAAATGAGACAGAGGTTTTAGGGTTTTGCAACAGAACTGAAACACATTTTGGGGCCGGCTGTGTTACAATAAGGTTGTCAGTGAGATGAGGCAAGCGTCTCGCAGTCGCTTTTCAAAATCATTGAATGTCAGCAGTTCGATTGATGAATGAAAGCACGAGCCCGGCTTTTTACCGGGCCCTTTGCTTTTTGGCCGGGCGGAAGCCTGAGGAAAAAGCGGAGGACGAAAAAATGATGGCACAGCGTTTCCGCGCCGCATGGAGGGAGAAGCATCATGAGAATTTCGCAGAGCCTTGGAAGGATTCGCAAGCCGGAAGTGGCCGCATTTTCCCAGCGGCAGAAGCTTCTGCGCTGGGGCGCTTGTGTTCTGCTGGGCGGTGCCCTTGGGTTTTTGTCCAAGTGGGTAGAGGCGTTGCCCCATTTTGGTACGATGGGCGATTTCCTCAACCTGATCGGAAACCTGACGAGCCGGCTAGGCTTGTGGATCTTCTGCGCTTCGCTGCTTGCGGGCCGGAGCCGTTCTCCCGGCGCAGCGGCCGCGCAGGTCTTCGGCTTTTTTGCCGGGATGCTGGCCGCCTATTACGCTTATACCACAATACTGTTCGGGTATTTTCCCACAGTCGTGGCGCTTCGATGGGGAGCGATGGCGCTGGTTTCTCCCCTCGGTGGGGCGGTAGTCTGGTATGGTGCGGGAAAAGGATGGCCTGCCGCCCTGTGTGCGGGGTTGCCAGTCGGTTTGCTTTGGGCGCAGGGCATTTCCTTTTTCGGCACAGGCTCGCTGCTTTTGGGGGTCGATTGCCTGATGGCGGTCGCTTTGTGGTTTCTGCTTCCGGCAGGCTGGCGACAGCGGCTGCTGACGCTGCCCTTTGCGGCGGCAGTGGCAGCTTTTTTTCGGATGGTGCCGGTCCTGTCGTGGGTGCTGGGTGGATTGTAAAAGGAGATTTGGCAGCGGTGGCGTTTGAACAGATAAGCCGGAACACGTACCGGCAAAACAGAAAAGAAGACGGATTATGGCCGGAAAAAGAAAGAAAAATCCTCAAAGAGCCTGGAAAGAACGCTGGCGGAAAATGCTTTCCGGCTGGAGCGAAAAACGGCGGAGGCGGAACAATTGAAGCTGATCCTGCGCCTCATCCAGGCGGAAGCGCCGGAGGAATCAAAGGGCGGATCGACGAACTGCGAAGCATGGGTACGCAGGAGCTTCTGGAAGAGAAATTCCGTCTGTTCGGAGAGGAGGATCTGCCCTTTTAAGGGGAATGTGAAAAGTGATCCTTTCTGGCCCGCCAGGTGTTTTGGTTTTTTTGGGTAAACAAAAAAGCCTCCTCCACAGGGAGAGGGGCTTTTTGTTGTAAAAAGGGTTTAACGGAGCGCTTCCTCCACCAGCCGGCCCATTTCCCGGGTGCCGACAGCGGCTGTTTGGTCCCCGGCCAGATCGGCCGTCCGGCAGCCGGCGTCGAGTACAGCGGTGACCGCGGCTTCAATGGCATCTGCCGCGGCGTATTCTTTGAGGGAATAGCGCAGCAGCATCGCGCCGGAGAGAATAGTGGCCAGAGGGTTGGCGATGTCCTTTCCGGCGATGTCCGGCGCAGAACCGTGGGCCGGCTCGTACAGGCCCAGCGTGCCGCCGCCGAGGGAGGCGGAGGGAAGCATCCCGATGGAGCCGGTGATTTCGGCCGCTTCGTCCGAGAGGATGTCGCCGAACATATTGCTGGTCAGGATCACGTCGAACTGTCCGGGGTTCTTGACCAGCTGCATGGCGGCGTTGTCCACATACTGGTAATTGCAGGAAATGTCCGGGTATTCCCGGGCGATGTGCTCCGTGCATTCACGCCACAGGCGGGAGGATTCCAGAACGTTGGCCTTGTCCACGACTGTGACGGCCTTTTTGTCGCCGCGGGTGCGTGCCGCATCAAAGGCCACCCGGGTGATCCGGTCGATCTCGGAGGCGCTGTAGCGCTCGGTGTCGTAGGCGACGGGGATGCCGGCTTCGGTTTGACTGCGACCCCGGTCGCCAAAATAGATGCCGCCGGTCAGCTCACGGACGATCAGGATGTCAAGGCCATCTCCGATGATGGATTCCTTCAGGGGAGAGGCGCTTTTGAGTGCGGGGAAGATGATCGCCGGGCGCAGGTTGGCGTAGAGACCAAGACCCTTTCGGATGCCTAAAAGCCCCTTTTCTGGCCGGAGCGGGCCGGGTACCGCGTCCCATTTAGGGCCGCCCACAGCGCCCATAAAAACGGCGTCTGCTGCCTTGCAGCGCTCAAGGGTCTCCTCGGGAAGCGGAACGGAGAATTGATCCAGCGCGCAGCCGCCAATGGCCTTTTCTTCGGCGGAAAGGGAAAAGCCGTAGCGGCTCGCCGCAGCGTGCATCACGCCCATGGCGGCAGAGATGATCTCCGGACCAATGCCGTCGCCGGGAAGAAGGACTAGATCATACTGTTTCATTGCTGCTTCCTCCTTATTTGGCCAGCCTGGCCTGCGTGTAGGCAACGAGCCCGCCCGCATCGATCAGCTTCTGCATAAAAGGCGGGAAAGGCTTGGCCTGATAGGCTTTTCCGGTGGAAAGGTTGCGGATGGTGCCGGTGGACAGATCAATCTCCAGTTGGTCCCCCTGCTGGATGTCCTGGGCCGCCTCAGGGCACTCGAGGACCGGGAGACCGATGTTGATGGCGTTGCGGAAAAAGATGCGGGCGAAGCTCTCCGCGATCACGCAGGAGATTCCCGCCGCCTTGATGGCGAGGGGAGCATGCTCCCGGGAAGAGCCGCAGCCAAAGTTGCGGCCGGCGGCCATGATGTCGCCGGGTCGGACGACCTTGACGAAATTGGGGTCGATGTCCTCCATGCAATGGGCAGCCATGGTGGCTTCGTCAAAGACGGAAAGATACCGGGCGGGAATGATGACATCGGTGTCGACGTGATCGCCGTATTTATGGACAGTGCCTGTGAGCATGACAGAGCCTCCTTTCTCAGAGCTGATCCGGTCCGCACAGCACGCCCGCAACAGCGGAGGCGGCGGCTACGACGGGGGAAGCAAGGTAGATCTCGCTGGAAACGTGGCCCATGCGGCCAAGGAAATTCCGGTTGGTGGTGGCGACGCACTTTTCGCCGGCGGCGAGGATGCCCATGTGTCCGCCGAGGCAGGGTCCACAGGTGGGGGTGGAGACGGCGGCTCCGGCTGCCACAAAGATGTCCATCAGACCTTCGGCAACGCAGCGGCTCCAGATCTCCTGGGTGGCGGGAATGATGATGCAGCGGATCCGGTCGGCTACCTTTCGGCCCTCCAAAATAGCGGCGGCGGCCCGCATATCTTCCATGCGACCGTTGGTGCAGGAGCCGATCACCACCTGATCGATGGGGATACGCAGCGCAGCAGCCTCGCCGATGGGGCGGGCGTTTTCCGGCAAATGGGGGAAGGCAACGGTCAACGGCACAGCGGACAGGTCGATCTCCACCCGGCGGACATAGGGAGCGTCCGGATCTGCTTCGTAAGAGGCACCCAGGGTTCCGGCGTGCTCCAGCGCGTAGGTGCGGGCGGTGTCGTCCACGGGGAAGATGCCGTTCTTTGCCCCGGCCTCTACGGCCATGTTGGCGATAGTAAAGCGGTCGTCCATGGAAAGGGAAGCGATGCCCTCGCCGGTGAATTCCAGGGAGGCATACCGGGCGCCGTCCACGCCGATCAGGCCGATCAGGTGAAGGATGACGTCTTTTCCGGTCACATAGGGCTGCTTTTTGCCGGTCAGATGGACTTCGATGGCCTCGGGCACCTTGAACCAGGCGGTGCCGGTCGCCATGCCGGCAGCCATGTCCGTGCTGCCCACGCCGGTGGAAAAGGCGCCCAGAGCGCCATAGGTGCAGGTGTGGGAGTCGGCGCCGATGACGCAGTCGCCGGGCTTGACAAGCCCTTTTTCCGGCAGAAGGGCGTGCTCGATGCCGGCACGGCCCACTTCGTAATAGTGGAGAATGCCCTGCTCACGGGCAAAGGTGCGCATTTTCTGTGCCAGCGTGGCGGAGGCGATGTCCTTGTTGGGAGTAAAGTGGTCGGGGATGAGGGCGATCTTTGCCGGATCAAAGACCCGGCTGACGCCCATCTTTTCAAACTCCTGAATGGCGACAGGGCCGGTGATGTCGTTGGCAAGCGCCAGATCGAGGGTACATTCGATCAGATCGCCGGCGCTGACGGAGGGAAGCCCTGCGTGGGCCGCCAGAATCTTCTGAGTCATTGTCATTGCCATGATTGGTATCCTCTCCTTGGACAAAGGTCAAAAGGGAAATGATTTTTATAAAGGTATGATACGCTGTGAAAGGGATTCCTGCAAGGAGAAACAGCCGTAACAGAAACGGTTTTTCCTGCGGAGCAAATGCTCAGCGCATGGAAGGCTCTTCGGCCACGGCGCGGTTGATGGCGTTGACGTAAGCGCGCACGCTCGCTTCGATAATGTCCGGCGCAAGGCCCTTGCCGGTAAAGACCTTCGGACCAGCGCTGACCCGGACAGTCGCCTCGCCCAGAGCGTCTTCACCCTCGGTGACCGCCTTGATGGAATAATCCACCAGCGGCCAATGTCCTCCGACCACCGCTTCGACAGCGTTGTAGGCAGCGTTGATCGGACCGTCGCCCACGGCTGCTTCCATGCGTTCTGAGCCATTGTGGATCAGATTAACGCTGGCGATGGATTTGATCTTGTTGCCGCTTTGCAGCTGGAAGGACTCCAGCACGTAGGTTTCCGGTACGTCGGCCAGTTCGTGGCCGATGAGTTTTTCCAGATCCTTGTCGGTGATGTTCTTTTTGCGGTCCGCCAGGGCCTTGAAGCGGGAGAAGGCGTCGTCCAGCTCTTCGCCGGAAATGGTGTAGCCCAGTTGCGCCAGGCGGTCCTGGAAGGCGTGACGGCCCGAATGCTTGCCAAGCACCAGAGAGGTTTTTTCCACGCCGACGTCCTCAGGGCGCATGATCTCATAGGTGCGGGCGTTTTGAAGCATGCCGTGCTGATGGATGCCGGATTCATGGGCAAAGGCGTTGGCGCCGACCACTGCCTTGAAGGGTTGCACGTTGATGCCGGTCAGAGTGGAGACAAGGCGGCTGGTGGGAGCGATGCGCTGGGTGACGATCTGGGTATCCAGCTGGCCGTAATGATCCGCACGGGTCTTGACGGCCATGACCACTTCTTCCATGGCGGTGTTGCCGGCCCGTTCGCCCATGCCGTTGATGGTGCATTCTACCTGCCGGGCGCCGGCAAGGATTCCGGAAAGGGAATTGGCCACAGCCATGCCCAGGTCATCGTGGCAGTGGACAGAGAGGATCGCCCGGTTGATATTGGGAACGTTGGAACGGAGATAACGGAACAGCTCGGCGTATTCATCCGGCATGATGTAACCGACGGTATCGGGAATATTGATCGTGGTGGCGCCGGCGTCAATAGCTGCGCTGACCATCTTGACCAGGAAATCCCAGTCGGACCGGGTGGCGTCCTCGCAGGAGAATTCCACATCCTCACAGAGACTTTTTGCGTAAGCGACGCTTTCTGCGGCGCGGGCGAGTACCTCGTCGGACGTCATGTGCAGCTTGTATTCCATGTGGATGGGAGAGGTGGCGATAAAGACGTGCAGCCGGGGATGGGCGGCCTCTTTTACCGCAGCCCACGCTTTGTCGATATCCGACTTGACGCAGCGGCACAGCGCGGCGATGGAGGTCTTTTTGATCACGGCGGAAATGGCCCGCACAGATTCAAAATCTCCCGGAGAAGCGGCAGGGAAGCCGGCCTCGATCACGTCGACACCCAGCCGCTCCAGCTGCCGGGCGATCTCCAGCTTTTCCGGCAGATTCAGGCTGACCCCAGGGGTCTGCTCGCCATCGCGCAGCGTTGTGTCAAAAATGATGATGTGTTCCATGGCAGTTGTGTTCCTCCTTGAGCAATGAAAACATGGATTTGGGGTAGACAGTGAGTCGGATCAGAAACAGGAGAAAAGGCTGAAAGCCATTCCGCAGCCATAGGATCGAATCCGGAAGGGGCGTACTGCAAATAAAAAACCTCCATCCTGAATCTTTCGATCAGGACGAAGGTCAACTTCGCGGTACCACCTGATTTCACGCCTGCACGTGCACTCAGTACAATACGAGCCGCAGCTTTCGCAATTTTTAAGCGACCGATACTGTTCTCCGTGATAACGGCAGAGAAAACCCGGCATACCCTACTGAAAGGCCCGCCTACGTGCCTTTGTTCAGCCTGCTGCTCTGGGATGAGATTCTTTCCGATCCGCATGGATCCGTTCCACCAGCTGGATCCTCTCTGTTTTTGGATGTGAAAAGATGCTTCCCGTCATTGCATTTGTTTCGATGTGAATGAAATATACCACAGGAAAAATATTTTGTCAACCGCCGGCGAAAGAAAATCTTCCCGTCAAAAGGCGGAAAAGAGAGAGCAGAAGGCGGATTTGGAGCAAAAGATATTGACTGAACGTCAGTGGAAGGGTATGCTGTATTCAATGAGAAACACGCGGCAGGGAGGAATTTTAATTGACCAGAATCAGCAAAGCGCCAGAGGAGCGGCGCAGGGAATTTCTGGAGTCCGCCAAAAAGCTTTTTTCCCAGAAGGGCTATGAAAAAACTTCTGTCAGTGACATCGTTATGGATGTTGGGGTGGCACAGGGCCTGTTTTATTACTATTTTAAATCCAAACAGGACTGCTTTGAATGCGTTGTGGAAGAAGAGGTGAACCGATGCTTGGAGCAGGTTCGCTCCACTGCAGATCAGATCGAAGATCCCATTGAACGGGTACGGATGATTTTCCAGATGATGCTGGAATACCTGGAACGGCTGGACACTTTGACCGAAAGCGTCAGCCATAAAACGCGGGAGCGCTTTGGCGAGCTGGAGGAACGCATCTGCACACGGGTGATGAGGGAGGCGACAAAGAACTTTGCTTCGATCATCGAATACGGCAATGAGCGGGGAACCTTCCACTGCGTTTATCCGCTGCCGACGGCGCAGATGATTACCATGGGGCTTTTGACCCTGATGATGGAACAGGTTGGAAAGGCCAAAGAGATTCTGATGGAATATGAACCGGTGGTACAGGATCTGTGCGGCAGGCTTCTCGGTGTGGAATTTTTAAGCCAGAGAAGCCAAGGATAGAGCATCGCCAGAAAATGGGCAGCAGAGGTGTTTTTAAGGCTTTTGCTGCCCGTTTTTGCAGGGATGCTGAGAAAAAGATCAGATAAAGACGGAGCTTCAGGAGCTGGAACCAGATAGCGGTCAGACGCTGCGGAAGCCCTTACCGATAATCTCGGAGGAGTTGGTGATGGTGATAAAGGCGTGCGGATCGGTTCGGCGGATGAAATTCCGCAGCAGCACGGCCTGACGGCGGGAGAGGACGGTAGTGATGACTTCCTTTTCCTCGTGGGAATAGGCGCCGTAGCCAACATGGGTCGTCGCGCCGCGGTGAAGCTCCCTTACGATAAAGTCTTCGATCGCCTGATATTCCTTAGAGATGATAACGACACATTTTCGTACATTGATGCTGTCGATGACCACATCCACCAGAGAAGCCTTGACGATGAGGCCCAGGATGCAATACAGGCCTGTGCGGATGCCGAAAGCCAGGCAGGAACCGAGCGTAATGAGAAAATCCGAAACGAACAGGCACTTACCGATCTCCAAAGAGACGTACTTATTGAGGATCTTGGCAAGGATATCGGTACCGCCGGTGGAAGCGCCCAGATTAAAAACAATCGCAGAGCCCACGGCAGGCAGGAGGATTGCAAAGCAGAGCTCCAGCATGGTGTCCTGCGTGAAGGGGGCCGTCATGGGAAAAATCGCTGAGCAGAGCGACACGTAAAAGGAAAGAGCAAAGCTGGAATAGATCGTCTTGGAGCCAAAGTCCCGGCCGATGGTGATCAAAGCCAGCAGGATGAATACCACGTTGATGATGGCCATAAAAAGACCTACGTCCAGCTTAGGGAAAAAGTAGTTGGCAAGGATCGCCAGACCGGATACGCCGCCGATGGCAAAATGGTTGGGCGTTTTAAAAAGGCTGATGCCCAGCGCAGTCAGAAAGAGTCCAAGATTGAGCAGCAAAAAGGAAATAACGGAAGATTTTTCCGGCATTTTGAGGGCCGGCAGCCTGGACGGTTTTTTCAGTTCCATGGAATCAAGACCTCATCACATGCAAAATTGAGAAAGTAGAATCTCCGTGAGCAGGCCCATTGTAGCAGGTTTTTCTGCTGAACGCAATCCTGCATTTATACTAATTTGTGCAGGAAGCGACCCATTTAAGTACGAGGCGAATCATCTCCGTCGGTGATGCCGCCCGGAAAAGGCCGGGAACAGAAGCGGGGATTCCGCTGCCCACGGCGATCATCCGCCCGGCGGCCTTCAAAAGGGGCAGATCGTTTTCTGAATCGCCGGCGGCGATGACCTCCGCAGGCGAAACCCCTTTGAGTGCGCAGTATTTCTGCGCGCAGACGCCCTTGTCGGCGCCCTTGGGGCACAGATACAGAAAATGCGGCTTGTTGAGAAAGTCAGCTTCTGACGGGTCAAGATCCCGTTCGATGATGCGCAGGAGCTCGGGCAGTTGTTCCTGTGTGGGCCGGATGGAAATGGAGACCCGGTCAGGCTGGAGATTCAGCCCGCCGGGAAACCGCTCTTCCAGCTCCTGAAAAATGCGGCGGAGACAGGCGGGACGGGGAAAAAGAAGCGCGTTTTGCAGTCCGGCCCGAAGATCGGTCACCTGAAATCCATTTTCACCCAACAGCGCCGGGGCAGTAAGACCCAGCGCCTGAGCAAAGCCGTATACATAGTCGTGCGACCGGCCGGAGATAAGGGCGACCTGCACACCGCGGCGCTCCAGTTCCAGCAGGCCGTCGCGAACCTGTATCTCTACGGGACAGCGATGCTCATAGAGCGTGCCGTCAATGTCGAACAATGCCATGCGAATCATAAAAATAGCTCCTTATGGAAAAATTGCGGCAGCTCGCGTGCATGTGAAAGCGCCGCATAATAAATATGTATAAATGGAAAAAGCAGGACAAAAAAATCTGTGAAAAACTATCGTGATAATAACCACTTTTTAAGACAATGTCAACCAAAATATGTGACAAGTAAAAAAGAAAGAGAATACGTCATATTATGTTATTTATTTTTGGCAGAAGCATTGACGGCTTCTTGCGAGAATGCTAATATAAAATCACAGAGGATAGGATTGTGCGCTTGCGCGGATGCGTCCTCGAAAGTTTCCCCAATTCGCATGGAACCGCTTTGCGGAAAAAACAAGGAGGAAAAGTACAATGCTCGTTACTGCTAAGGACATTCTCGTCGTTGCAAAGGCCAACAAGTTTGGCGTCGTGGCTCCCAACGTCAACAATGAGTGCACCGTTCGCGCCGCTATCGAGGCTGCCGAAGAGCTGAAGGCTCCCGTCATCCTGGACGTGTGCGACTGGCATACCCCTGACATGGTGACCCTCGGTCGCATCATTGAGCGTCTGGCCATGCAGGCCAAGGTTCCGGTTGCTGTTCAGCTGGACCATGGCGCTACCTTCGAATCCGCCATCCTGGCGATCCGTTCTGGCTTCACCTCCATCATGGTCGACCGCAGCTCCCTGCCCTTCGAGCAGAACGTGGCTGAGGTTTCCGATCTGGTCCGCATCGCTCATTCCGTCGGCGTGTCCGTCGAATCCGAGCTGGGCCATGTCGGCATGGGTGATTCCTACGCCGCTGACCGCGACGCTGGCCTGACCAACGTTGCCGAAGCCAAGGAATACGTCGAGCGCACCGGCTGTGACTCTCTGGCTGTTGCTATCGGTACCGCTCACGGCATCTACAAGGGCACTCCTCACCTCGATTTCGACCGTCTGGCCGAGCTGAACGAGGCTGTTTCCATCCCTCTCGTGCTGCACGGCGGCTCCGGCTCCGGCGACGAGAACCTGGTCAAGGCGATCGCCGGCGGCATCACCAAGATCAACATCGCTTCCGACCTGTTTGTGGCTGCGGCTGAAAACTTCGCCAAGGACGAGCGCAATCAGTACTTCTGCTTCGAAAAGCTGGCTACCGGCTACAAAGAGAAGCTCAAGTATTACATGAGCCTGTTCGGCGAAGAAGGCGCTGCTGCCAAGTTCTAATCGCGGCTTTGCCACGGAAAGGCACCTGCACTGAGCAGGCGTCCGCATCAGAGAAGCCACCTCAGGGCACAGATCTGAGGTGGCTTTTTTGCTGTATGCTTTCCGCGTTAGCGCCCTGAAATAAAAAGTGGGTTCTAATTGTGTGAAAAGGATTGGGGGGGAAATTTGGTCAGCAGTTTTGAATTGATCGATGTCTTTCAGGATACGCAGAGATTGATCAGAGAGGACGAAACGCTTCGCGTTCAGACGGAAGCAATGCAGGCCAAAACATTGCTTTATCTCGGCGGATTTTATGCGATTGCGCCCGTTGTGAAGGAAGAACGTCCCGTCATAGAAATCGTAGAGGATACTTCCTTTCATTGCGCGCAGACGCAATTCAATGGAGAGGGACGGATCGCCGTGCTGAATTTTGCCAATGCGCGTTTCCCCGGCGGCGGTGTGACAAGGGGGGCCATGGCTCAGGAAGAATGCCTGTGCCGGAGCAGCAATTTGTACAGTGCGCTGACGATTCCGTATTTGCTGAGGAACTACTATCAATGGAATGAGCAAAATACCGGAGACATGGGATCAGACGCCGTCATTTATTCACCCGGTGTGACTGTGGTGAAAACGGATGATCCTTATCCTGTTTTGCTGAAGGAGCGGTTTGCGGTGGATGTCATCACCTGCGCAGCCCCTTATTATGATGCCGGAAAGAAAAATCAGGCTGCGCTGAAAATGCTGGAGGAAGTATTCTATCATCGCATTCAGAATATTCTTGAGGTTGCAATCGCCAATGACGTGGACATTCTGATACTGGGCGCATTTGGATGCGGGGCGTTTCAGAATCCGCCCGATTTGGTGGCACGGGTATTTTATCATTGGTTGGTGCAGAATCAGTACGGTACCTTTTTTAAAAAAGTTATTTTTGCGATCAAGAAAAATAACGAGGGGAATACCAACCTGCAGGCGTTTCGGAAAAAGTTTGGTGCAGAGTGAAGTTGGAATGAGAGCCTGGGTTTTCCGGAAAGAGGAAGAAGGATTTGGAGAGCAGAGAAATGCACTTTTATATAGGAGCTTGCGGAGCTGGAGGCCCTGATCTTTGTTTTTTTACTTTGCCACGGAAGAAGGGTGCTCTGCCGGACAGGTGAGCAAATAGGTTTGGCGGCTTGCCGGAGTGCGTCGGGCGGGATTGCAATCTTCAGGGCAGCGTAAAGCAAAGCAGAATTTTCTCAGCTGAAAATGGAAAGTTTCCAAAATAGACTGTTTTCCAAAACAAGCAAAAGGCAGTGGAGAAATCCACTGCCTTTTTTGTTTGGGAAAAGGAGATTGCCGCTTAGTTGCGGACGTTGAGCATCTTCTCGCCCTTGAGGTAGCGGGTCAACTCGTCGTAGCCGATTTCCACGGAGCAGGCCATGGTGTCAGAAGAGGTACCGGCCATGTGGGAAACCAGAGTGACGTTGTCCAACGTGCGGAAGGGGGAATCCGCGGGGAGAGGTTCTTCCTCGAACACGTCCAAAGCGGCGCCGCCGATCTTCTTCTCCTGCAGGGCCTTGATCAGGGCGTCGGTGTCCACGATCAGGGGACGGGCGGTGTTGATGAAGTAAGCGGTGGGCTTCATCAGAGCAAACTGCTCTGCACCGAAGAAGTGATAGGTCTTCTCAGACTGGCGGATGTGCAGGGTGACAAAGTCGGACTGCTTGAGCAGCTCCTCAAGGGGAGCATAGGTCTCGCCGGCGTCGGTAATGACCTTGGGATCGAGGAAGGGATCATACACCAGGATTTTGCAGCCAAAGCCCTTAAGGCGCTCGATGACGCGGCGGCCAATATAACCGAATCCGATAACGCCGACAGTAGAGCGATCCATGTTGCGGATGTAGGACTGGTTGAGGTACTGCTTCCTCCAGCCGCCCTGGGCGATAGCCAGGTGGGAACGGGCGATGTTCTTGTTTTCCGCGATCATCATGCCAACGGCGAAGTCAGCGACGGCGGGGGCAGAACGCCAGGGAGCGTTGATGACAGTGACGCCGTGCTCGGTGCAGGCGGCGACATCGACGTTTTCGTAACCGCCGCGCAGGCAGGCCACGACCTTGAGCTTCTTGGCATGGTCGAGGATCTCACGGTTGACAGAGGTCATGTGCACGACCAAGATGTCGGCGTCGGCCACGGCTTCGAGCATGGGCTCGTAAGTGGTAGCGGCCTTGATGCCTTCCAGCTCACAGGCATGCATGCGGTCCATAGTTGCAGTGTAAGCGCTGATGGATTCATCCACCATCAAAACCACTTCGACGTTGTCGAAATTCTTTTCCAGGTCGAACATCTGCTGATAGGTGGTGGGGGTCAGGCCACCGTCGCTCATGAGAAGAACTTTGATTTTTTCCATGGGTCACTGTCTCCTTCTATTGTTCTGAGTTGCAAAACCATCTTATACCAAAAAGCCTGACAGTACAAGCCTTTCCACGATTTTCCGGCAAAAATGTGCGAAAAATATCAGACGCTTTCGATCCCGGAAAAGGTAGCAAAAGGAGACCTGCAGGTTGTTTGGGGCGTTCTTTTTCAAGAAAATCTGAGACGGGAAAAGGCGCCGGCCGACAGGATTTTTTGGGATAAACGTTTTCCTGCCGTGTGGAGGAAGAGGCATTTCCGAATGGATAGCAGGCCTATTCCGTGGGAAAGGGCAGGCTCGCCCCGCTCCAACAGGAAGACGCTCCCGGGAGGCGGGCCCCCGGGAGCGTCTTGAAAACGTATACGACCGCTCACAGAAAGTCTCCCAAAAGGGTCTGGGCGAACCCAGATCCCTTCTTTCTATAAACGATTGTGCTTGAGGGAATTACTTGCTGGCCTTATAGTTCCAATAAGGAGTCATGACCTCAATGAGGTACTTCCACTCGGCGTAGCGCTTGTTCAGTTTCTCCACGTTTTCGGGGATGGGATTCATGCGGGGACGCAGACGGACGCAGCGCTTGATGGCCTCGTCGTAGTCCTTGTAGATGCCGGCGCCGATACCAGCGCACATCGCAAGACCCAGAGCACCGACTTCGTCGCAGGCAACGCACTCGACGGGGGTATTGAGACTGTCGGCGAAGAGCTGAGCCCATTCGTCGGAGCGGGCGATACCACCAGTCAGGCGGGTAACCTTGGCCTCGAGACCACCGGAGGCGAGCTGCTCATAGTGATAACGATGGATGAAGGTGACGCCTTCCGCCAGAGCGTAAGCCAGATCGGCAAAGGTGGTGGTGTCGTTGATGTTGAAGAAATTGGCCATGGCAGCGCCGTGGACGGAGGGCTGACCGACGAAGGGATGATACATCACAGTAGTATCGCCAACGGGCACAGACTTGATGATCTGGTTGACGATGACGATGTCGGGAGTCTCAGCCATGTACTGGATACCCAGCTGATCAGCGGCCTTGCGGGCAACGCTGCCGAGGGTCTGCATGAACCACTCGTAGTTGGAGGCGGAAGCGCCGGTGTTGGCAGAGAGGAGGTAGCCATCCCTGTTGATGTAAGGCATATTGAAGATGCCGGAGCCGGGCTTGTAGATGATGTCGGGGTTGAAGGTCTCGTTGATGGACCAGGTACCGGCGATCGCGGTGAAGACGCCGGGTTCGGTGGCGCCAGCGCCAACCAGGCAGGCCAGAATGTCCATCATACCGGCGACCACAGCGGTGCCTTCGGCCAGACCGGTCGCTTCAGCAGCTTCCTTGGTCACGTAGCCGATGGTCTCAGCGGAATCGGCGGCCAGATAGGGCAGCTTGTCGTACATCTCGGGGATGCCGTACAGATCCATCAGTTCCTTGGAGAACTGGAGCTTTTCGAGGTCGACCAGAGCGGAACCGCCGATGCAGTTCATGTCGGCAGCGGCCACACCGGTGAGCCTGTAGGCGATGTAATCCTTGAAGCAGAAGACGTGCTCGATCTGGGAATAGATGTCCGGGCGGTGCATCTTGTACCAGCGGAGGATAGCGCCGGGTTCGCCGGAATACATTTCGCACTTGACGATGTCGCACAGCTTCTCGTAGTTGCCCTCGTCCTTGATGGCCTGAACGGCGTCGTTGGCGCGATAGTCAGTGGAATAGCAGCCGTTGGCGATGACCTTGCCGCCCTTGCCCAGGAAGGTGCAGCCATTGCCAAAAGAGGTGCAGCCGATACCGGCCAGGTCCTTGGGATCGATGCCGACCTTGTCCAGGGTCTTGCGCAGAACGGCCTTGGTGGCTTCCCAGCCAGCGGTCAGATCGAATTCCTGATAAGCAGGGCCGTCGGTGGAAACGCGCTTGAAGGTTTCGGTAACGGAACCGAGAGTGACGCCGTTTTCATCGAAGACAACCGCTTTGATGGAAGTGCCGCCGCAGTCAAGACCCATCAGATACTTTGCCATGTGTGTTTTCCTCCTTGATGTAATTGGATGATGTGGTTGGTGGGGGAAACTGTGTCATAAAAGTCAAAAATTATAACACATAGAATACCGGGCCTGCGGGCACCCCCTTGCGGAAGCGCCCACGCCGGTAAAAAGGATTCTTGGTTGTTGTTGCTTGGATGATGCTGGAATCAAAAAAGGATAGGTTTGAAAGGGATGGAACCGTTCAGACAGTGGGTGCAGAATTACACCTCAAGCTTAATCATGGGAACGGAGCGGTTGATCCAGGTCCTGGGGGCGACGCCGTCAAACAGGCTCTCCATGTGGTTGGCCAGACGGAGGGGAGAACGGCTCATCGCGTGGATAGTGGTGCCGGCCATATGGCTGGTAACAGTGCAGTTGTCCAGAGCGATCATGCGGTAATCGATGGTCGTGGGCTCCTTGTCGAACACATCCAGAGCAGCGCCGCCGATCTTGTGATCGCGCAGGGCTTCGTACAGAGCGCCTTCGTCCACCAGACCGGAGCGGGCGGTGTTGACCAGGATCGCAGTAGGCTTCATCAGAGCGATCTGCTCGGCGCCGACCATGTGATAGGTCTCGGGGATCAGACGGCAGTTGACGGAGACGATGTCGGATTCCTTCATCAGGGTGTTGAGGTCGACAAAGGTAACGTTGTATTTCTCGGCCATTTCATGATTCGGATACGCATCGTAGGCCAGGATCTTCATGTCGAAGCCGGCCAGCTTCTTGGCGACCAGGGTGCCGATCATACCGAAGCCGACAATACCGACGGTAAGGCCTTCGAAGTCGGGGCTGTAGGACTTGTTGACGTAATCCTTGCGCCACCAGCCAGCCTTGACGGCGGCGTGGGAGCGGGCGATGTTGCGGTACTCAGCAAGCATCATGCCGATGGTGAAGTCGGAAACAGCGTGGGCATTGCGGCCGGCGTTGTTGCAGACGATGATGCCCTTTTCGGTCATGTAATCGACGTTGATGTTCTCAACGCCCGCACGCATGGTACCCACAGCCTTGAGCTTGGGGGCGGCGTCGATGAGTTTCTTGTTGACGGGGCAGAACTGCGTCATGATGCAGTCCACATCAGCGGCCAGAGCGCAGATTTCGTCAGAGACCTCCACGGCTTCCGCGCCATGCTGCTCAAGGAGCAGGTTGATCTCGGACATATCCATGCCGTTCTGATCCCACTGGATGCCGACCAGTTCCACGCCACGGTCTTCCCAGGCCTTGTAGCCGGGGAGCATGTCGTTTACATGGATGTAAGCATCGCCGATCACGAGTACTTTCATTGAAATTGCCACCTTTCGTAGTTCATAGAGTTTTGCAGTTGATCAGGCCCGGAGCCGGCAGAACTGGATGCGGCTCCAGGCTGAATTTCTGAGCTTTAGCGGCAGAGCATACCGCCGGAGTAGTCGACCGTTGCGCCGATCATGTAAGAGTTTCGCGGAGAAACCAGGAACGCCACGATGTCCGCCATCTCCTCAGGGGTGCCGATGCGGCCGATCGGAATGCGGGTCTTGTAGTATTCTGCGGATTCCGCGGTGATGAAGCCCTCGCCGACGCGGCCGGTCATGCCGGGAGCGATGGAGTTGACGTAGATGCCATATTTGCCTACTTCCTTGGCGAAGGAAACAGTGAAGGCCACGACACCGGCTTTAGAGGCAGCGTAGTGCGCATGGAAGGTCGTGGAACCCTTGAAAGCAGCCTGAGAGGAGAAGTTGAGAATATGACCGCCTTCAATCTTGTTTTCCAGCCAGTAGTTGCCCAGCCAGCGGTTCGTCAGGAACACGCCGGTGAGGTTGATCTCGAGGGTGCGGTTCCATTCGTCCAGAGGCATGTCAACGACCTTGTTGGTGGGCCAGAGCATGGCGGAATACACCAGAATGTCGATTTTGCCGAATTTTTCGAGGGTGAACTTGAAGAGATGGTCGACCTGATCTTCCTTGGAGGCGTCGCACTTGCAGGCGTAAGCGCACTCGGGACCGGCAGCCGCGTGCATATCGGCGAGGCTGGCCTTGGCCTTTTCGTCGTTGGAGGAATAGGCGATAACGACCTTGGCGCCTTCCTCGACGAGACGCAGGCTGCAGGCGCGGCCGATGTTGGAGGAACCGCCGACGACAACAGCTACTTTATCTTTCAGACCCAGATCCATAGCAGTTTCCTTTCTCATCCAGAGGATGTTCGGTTTTCACACGTTTGGTGAAAGAATTGGAAAATCGTTAAGAATTTGACGTGAGAGTGATGGTTTTATAAACACAGACCCGTTAATTTATAGGATAACGTCGTATGACGTGTGTGTCAAGAGCAAAGAATCGACCTTTTCCATACTTTCCGAAAAAAAAGAAAAATTTTGCCTCAGAAGGGGCTGAAAAACGATGGAAAAAGCCCAAACAAATCAGGATAGATTATTCGTCGAATGCCTTGGTGCCGGAAAGCATGACCTTGTCACCGACAAAGAGCTGCTCGGAATAATATACTGGCTTCTTGTTTTCATCCAGAGTGCAGCCGCGCAGCTTGAGAATGGCGGTGTTTGGCCGAAGCTGCAAAGCCTCTGCGTCCCGGCCGGCAGCGTAAGACAGCTCGATGGTGAAATCGATGTGTACCAGATTTTTCCCAAGACGCTTTTCCAGCAGCGTGGACACCGATGAGAGCATGTCCTCGTTTTCCTCGTAGAAAACCTGGTCGAATTGCGGCGGAAAGACGATTTTTTCAAGAATGACTGGCTCATCGTCAATGTAGCGCAGACGGTCGAGGTTGATAATGCTGGTGCCGGCGGGAAGCTTCAGGGCCCTTGCGGCCCGGCCCGAAGCTCTGCCATAGCCCAGGTGAAGGATCTCTGTGCGGGAAGAAAGGCCGCTGCGGCGGCAGTCCTCGGTGAAGCTGTTGATTCCCACAACGTGGCGGCTGTGCTTGCGCTGCGCGACGAAGGTGCCCTTGCCGTGACGCTTGACGAGCAGGCCGTCCTCCACCAGCTCGTTGATGGCGTGGCGGATGGTGATGCGGCTGACCTGATATTGTTCAATCAGCTCTACCTCAGAGGGAATGCGGCTGTCCGGAGGAAATTCGTTATTGAGAATTTTGGCGCGCAGATCGTTTTTGACGATTTCATAAAGATGCTCAGGCGCGGCGGCTGAAGCAGTGTTCTTTTTCAAGAAAGCCTCCAGAGAATGGTGATGGATGCAATATGCCAGATAGGGATACTCTATCAAGATAATAAGTTCTCAAGGCGGTCCCGTCAATCATTATTTCTGAAAAAGAAGAAAGAAAGGACGGAAAAAAGGACGCAATTGTCTCTCTGAAAGGAAAAATTCGGGAATGGAGGGGCGCTGCTTTCCGTCACAGCTGCAGGTGCATGGCGGCAGGCGCCTCACGCCAGGAGACGGCATAGCCCGCCCCGTGGGAGCAGAAGACGCTGTCTGCAGGATGCGCGGCATCCCGCTCGAAGTCGTAGCCCCGTTCGGCGATGACCCGCTCGCTGTCGTGGCAGGGGAAATAGCCGCCAAAAAGCAGGCTCAGGCTTCCCTGTCCCCGGGTGAGGGAGGCAAATTCCAGCGGATAGGAAAGACATTCGCTCACCGGGATCGTTCCGGTCAGGAAGGCGGTCTCCCCCTGCGCCCCGGGAGGATCAAAAGTCCCGTTCATCCGTTGGATATCTGCCATGACCCGGCCCAGCCTGTCTGCGGGAACGCGGGCCTCAAAAGCGTAATACGGCTCAAGCAGCAGGCTTTTTCCGCAGGCGAGCCCCTGCCGGATGGCCCGGCAGACCGCCTGGCGGAAGTCGCCGCCCTCGGTATGCTTCAGATGAGCCCGGCCTGCCAGCAGAGTCACCTTTACATCGGTCAGCGGCGCGCCGGTGAGGACGCCCGGATGGCTCTGCTCAAAGACGTGAGTCTCGATCAGCCGTTGCCAGTTAAGGGCAAGATCGTCCGTGCTGCAGCAGCTCTCAAAGGTAATGCCGCTGCCCCGCTCCCCCGGAGAGAGCAGAAGATGTACCTCCGCATAGTGGCGCAGCGGCTCAAAGTGGCCGCAGCCCCGCACGGGAGCTGTGAGCGTTTCACGGTAAAGCACCTGCGGCGGGCCGAAGGAGACCGTTTGCTTAAAACGCTCCAGGATCAGTTGCCGGAGGACTTCCAGTTGTACCGCACCCATGACCTGCACGAGAATCTCCCGGCACTCTTGCTGCCAGCAGACCCCGAGAAGGGGTTCTTCCGTTTCCAGTTGCCTGAGCCAGTTCAAAACGGTGCGATCCGGCACAGACCCGCATAGCACCCGGCAGGAAAAGGCCGGCGTGATGCGTCCGATGCCCCGTGCCGGGGAACGACCGATCACGTCACCTGCCCGAGCGCCGGAAAGGCCGGCAACGGTGCAAAGCTGGCCGCAGAGCGCTTCGGAAAGGGGCGTGCAGCGGTCTCCTTGACCGCGGAATAGCTCGTTGACCTTCTGCGGCTGAACGCCTTCCTCCGTCAGCACGTCCACGGGATCTTTGGGGCATAGGCGACCGGAGAGCACCTTCAGATGAAACAGACGTTTTCCCGTACCGTCATGGGAGATGCGGTAGACTCTTCCGGAAAAAGGAAGTTCTTCCGCCTGACATGTTTCGGGAAAAAGCAGGCGGAACGCAGAGAGAAAGGCGTCGATCCCTTCGCCGGTCAGCGCCGACCCGTTCAGGCAGGGGAAGACCCTGCGATTTTGGATCAATTCCCGAACGCGGGAAAGGAGAAATTCCCACGGAACACTGCCGGAAAGGTAAGCGTCCAAAAGAGGCTCGTCCCGTTCGGCCAGCGTCTCCAGCAACGCCTTGGGCACAGGGGCCTTTGCCGTCAGGGGAAAGCCGGAAAAGTCCAGCACTTCCGGGGAAAGCCGGCACTGCAGCGCCGCGAGCACCGTCGGCAGGCTGCATTCGGGACGGTCGGTCTTGTTGATAAAAAAGAAGGTGGGCACGGCGCTTTTTTCCAGCAGGTCAAAGAGCATCCGGGTGCTGCCCTGAGGTCCTTCAGTGCCGCTGACGAGCAGCACTGCCGCATCCATGGCGGCGATAGCCCTCTCGGTCTGGCCGTAAAAATCGCTGTGGCCGGGTGTATCGATCAGATAATAGGTATCGCCGCCGAGGGAAAAGTCCGCCTGGCCGGAAAAGATCGTAATGCCTCGGGCGCGCTCGATGGGATGGGAATCCAGAAGGCTCTTTCCCTCATCCACACGCCCCAGAAGCCGCACGGCATGCGCACGGTAAAGAAGCTGCTCGCAAAAGCTGGTTTTTCCGGCATCCACGTGCGCCAGCACCCCAAAGGTCCTGTTCATGGCAGACCCTCCCGTCGGCAGAATGTTTTCTTCCATATCAGTATAACGAAAAGCGGACCGGGGAAAAAGAAGTTTTTTCACTTCTGGGCTGAAAGAATGGGACGCGCTTTTCCCTGCCCCAAATACGGCGCAGAAAGGCGCTGAAAACGGAAGAAGCTGGAAAGGCTGCCCGTCTCCAGTTTTGTTCTGCGACAGTCAAACGCCGCCGGAAACGTCCTGCAACCTGGCCCGGGAATCGAGAAAACCTCACCGGGAGCGGGTTGACATTTTGAAAACCTTCTGCTATACTAATACAGCGTTCATCAAAAGGATGCAGTTTTGGCTTGGAGAAGTACCCAAGAGGCCGAAGGGGCTCCCCTGCTAAGGGAGTAGGCTGGGTGTACCGGCGCGAGGGTTCAAATCCCTCCTTCTCCGCCAAAAGAAATAGCCTTGAAACCTAGAGTTTCAGGGCTATTTCTTTGTCTCTATGAAATTTTGACCCTTTAATTGACTTGGGCTTTTCGATCCTGTTTATCGGTCGTTCCAGCCGTGGTCCGCTGCGCAGTGAAGCCGGCTGGTTTTGGTGCGAATCTGAAAGCTGTCCCGTCAAAGCAGAGCGTACATTTCAAAATGAAAAAACGCATCGTCTTTTTCGAAGCTTTGGACGTTGGATTTTTTGCTTTACTGGAAAACAGGAGAATGCGGGAGTTAATCCGACAGTATCTTTTTCCATAGTTGATGAAAAATCAAAGCTGCTTCAAAAACAGAAATTCCGGCATAGCCGCCGCTCGTTTTGCACACAGTAAAGGGGAAACTTTACAGCGAATGGAGAAAGGAGAGCGGCGATGGAAATTGTTGCGGTGACCGGCCGACAGATCATTGATTCGAGGGGAAACCCCACCGTGGAGGCGGAGGTGCGCCTGCGCTGCGGCGCGAAGGGACGGGGCGCAGCGCCCAGCGGGGCGTCTACTGGAGCTTTTGAAGCGCTGGAGCTGCGGGACGGACAAAAGGAATATTACGGCGGAAAGGGCGTACTGCAGGCGGTCGGAAATGTCAACGGGCCTATTGCAAAAGCGCTTCGGGGCAGGAATGCGGCGGAGCTTTTTGCTGTCGATCACGCCATGCTCCGGGCGGATGGTACGAAAGATAAATCCAAACTGGGAGCCAACGCCATTTTAGCGGTGTCGATTGCCTGCGCACGGGCGGCTGCTGCGGCGCAGAACCTGCCGCTGTACCGTTTTCTGGGGGGCACGGCGGCAAACTGCCTGCCGGTGCCCATGATGAACGTGCTCAACGGCGGCGCGCACGCTTCCAATACCATCGACGTGCAGGAATTCATGATTCTGCCGGTGGGTGCGGGCAGCTTTTCCGAGGCTCTTCGCTGGTGTGCGGAGGTGTATCATGCGCTTCGAGTGCTGCTCAAAGGGCGGGGCCTTTCTGTGGCGGTCGGCGACGAGGGCGGCTTTGCGCCTGATCTGGCCGGCGAGGAGGAGGCGATTTGCTGCCTTCTTGAGGCGATAGACCGGGCAGGCTACGAACCGGGACGGGATTTTGTGCTGGCCATGGATGCGGCGGCGAGCGAATGGAAGGGAAAACAGGCGGGAGAATATCTTCTCCCCAAAAGCGGCTGCCGCTTTGAGAGCCGCGCCCTGATCGACCACTGGGCCGCGCTGTGCGAAAAGTATCCTATCCGCTCCCTGGAGGACGGGCTGGATGAAGAGGACTGGAAGGGATGGGAGGAGCTGACGGGTGTGCTTGGCAGCCGCGTGCAGCTGGTGGGAGATGACCTGTTCGTGACCAATCCCATCCGGCTGCAAAGGGGGATCGACCGTTGCTGCGGCAACGCGGTGCTCGTCAAGCCCAATCAGATCGGGACGCTGACGGAGACGATGGAGACCGTTCAGCTGGCCCGGCGTTTTGGATATGCCGCGGTGATCTCCCATCGCTCCGGTGAAACGGAGGATCCTCTGATCGCCGATCTTGCCGTGGCACTGGGCACCGGCCAGATCAAGACGGGTGCCCCCTGCCGCGGAGAAAGAACCGCCAAATACAACCGGCTCTTGCGCATTGAGGAGGAGCTGGGCGCCGCCGCTGTTTTTCCGGGACGTTCCGTGTTTCCGGAAAAAAGAGGTTGACAAAGCGGCAGAGACTCCATATAATACCGCCATTACGACAGAAAGGCAGGTGGACAGAATGACCAAATGCGTTCAGAACACAGGTTTTGCGTGCAGGAGGATCCTCTGTCCGCTGATTCCGTAGCCCTTTTCGGCCCGGCTGGAACAGAGGTGTCAGCGTCTCCGATGTACGTCGGAGGCGCTTTTTTGATGAGAAAGGAGGACTACATGATCGAGATCAAGGGAAGATTTGCTTCGGCCCGGGTGTTTACCGATGTCGTGGACGAGGCTTCGATCACACAGATCACCCTGCTTTGCAACCAGGAATTTGCCGCCGGCAGCCGCATCCGCATGATGCCGGACGTGCACGCCGGCATGGGCTGCACCGTCGGCACGACCATGACCCTTTCCGACAAGGCTGTTCCCAATCTGGTGGGCGCAGACATCGGCTGCGGCATAGAGGTGGTGCGCCTGCGGGAAAAACACATTGAGCTGCAAAAGCTCGACAGGCTGATCTACCGTACGATCCCTTCCGGCTTTTCCGTCCGTCAGACCCCGCACCGCTTCGCCGCCCAGGCCGAGCTTTCGGTTCTGCGCTGCGCCCGGGCGGTGAACCTGCAGCGCGGCATGCTGTCCATCGGCACGCTCGGCGGCGGCAACCACTTTATCGAGGTGGATCAGGCGGAGGATGGCACGCTGTATCTGGTCATCCATTCCGGCAGCCGCCGCCTGGGGCAGGAGGTGGCCCAGCATTACCAGAACCTTGCCTACGACCAGTGTAACGGCAGCGGCGAGGAGGTGGTGCAGGCCCTGATTGCCCAGCTCAGGGCTGAAGGCAGGCAAAAGGAGATCCCCAAGGCAGTCAAAGCTCTCAAGGGCACCAAGCGTACCAGCATTCCCCGGCAGCTGTGCTTCGTGACGGGTGGGCTCTTTTTGGACTACCTGCAGGATATGAAGAGGATGCAGGCCTTTGCCACCCTTAACCGCCGGGCGATCGCGGACGAGCTGCTGCGGGGCATGGGTCTCCATGCGGAGGAACAGTTTACCACCATTCATAATTACATCGATACCGACGCCATGATCCTGCGCAAGGGAGCGGTCTCCGCCCGGGCAGGGGAGCGGCTTTTGATCCCCATCAACATGCGGGACGGCAGCCTGATCTGCACCGGCAGGGGAAATGAGGAATGGAACCAGTCCGCGCCCCACGGAGCCGGACGGCTGATGAGCCGTTCTCAGGCCAGGGAGAGCTTTACGGTCAGCGAGTACAAAAAGCAGATGGAGGGCATTTATACCACCTCCGTCTGCCGGGAGACCCTCGACGAATGCCCCATGGCCTATAAGAGCATGGCGGATATTGTCGGAAACATCGGCCCGACCGTTGAGATCGAGTCGGTCATTCGCCCGGTCTACAACTTTAAGGCCAGCGAAGCAGAGGCATAACAGGCCGGGCCGGATCGCTTCAGCGGCCGGACCGGTTTTCCTGACGCGCGCAAAAAGAAAGGAGGATCCCCATGGATCAGAAATTCATCCCGCGGAAAAAACTCTCAAAAAAGGCGCGCCGGGCGCTGGATGCCCAGTCCCGGCAGACCTGGGGCATCAGCCCGGTATCGAGGAAGAGCAAAAACCGCAAAGCATATGACAGAAAAAGCTCCCGCAGGCTGTTCGACGGCGACGGGAGCTTTTTTGATGGAGAAGAGAGATGAAGCGCAGAACTGCTTTTTCGGGAAAGAGCAGGAATTGCAGGGCTTTTTCGGCAGCCTAGAGGACCGGTTGCCTTGAAATTTTACGCCAGTCCGAAGGCCATGCCGACCAGCCGCGCCAGCAGCGCGAAGATCCACGCGACAGCACATTGGCCCAACACGACGCCAGCGGCCCATTTTCCGCCCAGCTCCCGCTTGATCGAGGCGACGGCCGCGACGCAGGGGGTGTACAGCAGGCAGAACACCAGCAGGGATCCGGCGGACAGGGGCGTCAGCACCGCAAAGAGCCCTTCTGCGCTGCCAAAGAGTACGGTCAGCGTGGAAACCACACTTTCCTTTGCCATAAAGCCGGCGATCAGGGAGGTGGAAATGCGCCAGTCTCCGAAACCGAGAGGGGCAAACACCGGGGCGATCAGGCCCGCAGTGGTGGCGAGAATGCTGTTTTGCGAGTCGTTTACTACGCTTAGGTGCAGGTCAAAGGTCTGCAGGAACCAGATTACGATGGTGGCGACGAAAATGACAGTAAAGGCCCGCTGCAAAAAGTCTTTGGATTTTTCCCAGAGCAGCTGGGCGACGTTGCGCGCTCCGGGCAGGCGGTAATTGGGCAGCTCCATCACGAAGGGGACAGGCTCCCCTTTAAAGAGACTGTTTTTAAACAGGAGCGCCGTCAAAATGGCTACCACGATGCCGAGGAAATACAGTCCCACCATCACCAGCGCGGCGCACTTTGGGAAGAACGCTGCCGAAAGGAAGGCGTAGATGGGCAGCTTGGCCGTGCAGCTCATGAAGGGGGTCAGCAGAATGGTCATCTTTCTGTCCCGCTCGGAGGGCATGGTGCGGCTCGCCATCACGCCTGGAACGGTGCAGCCAAAACCCACCAGCATCGGCACGATGCTGCGGCCCGAAAGGCCGATTTTTCTCAGCAGCTTGTCCATCACGAAGGCAACCCGGGCCATGTAGCCGGTGTCTTCCAGAAGGGAGAGGAAGAAGAACAGCGTCACGATGATCGGCAGAAAACTCACGACGCTGCCGACGCCGGTGAAGATGCCGTCGATCACCAGCGAATGGATTACCGGATCGAGCCTGGCAGAAGTGAGCGCCCCGTCCACCAGCCCGGTCAGGGCGTCGATGCCCAGCTCAAGCAGGCTCTGAAGCTCTGCGCCGATGACGTTGAAGGTCAGGAAAAAGACCAGACCCATGATGCAGACAAAGGCGGGAAGCGCGGTGTATTTGCCGGTCAGGAAGCGGTCGATCTTCCCGCTGCGGGCATGCTCTCTGCTTTCCTGCGGCTTGACGACGGTGCGGCTGACCAGCTTCTGGATGAAGGCGAACCGCATGTCCGCAATGGCGGCAGCCCGGTCAAGGCCTCGCTCCTGCTCCATCTGGCTGATGATGTGCTCAAGCATCTCCCGCTCATTTTGAGACAATTGGAGCCGCTCCAAAACAGCAGGATCTCCCTCGACGATCTTGGTGGCGGCAAAGCGCAGGGGAATGCCGGCGGACTGCGCGTGATCCTCAATCAGATGCATCACGCCATGCAGGCAGCGGTGCACCGCGCCGTTATGGTCCTCCCTGTCGCAAAAATCCATACGGCCCGGGCGTTCCTGATACTGCGCGACGTGCAGGGCATGGCCGACCAGCTCCTCCACGCCCTCATTTTTGGACGCGGAGATGGGGACGACCGGGATGCCAAGCATTTCTTCCATCTCGTTGATGCGGATGGCGCCGCCGTTTCCGCGCACCTCGTCCATCATGTTGAGCGCGAGAACCATGGGGATGCCCAGCTCCATCAGCTGCATCGTCAGGTAGAGGTTCCGTTCGATGTTGGTCGCGTCGACGATGTTAATGATCCCCCTGGGTTTTTCGTCGATGATGAAGCGGCGGGTGACGATTTCCTCGTTGCTGTAAGGGGACATGGAATAAATGCCGGGAAGATCGGTGATCTCCGTGTTGGCATGGCCGCGAATCATGCCGCTCTTTCGGTCGACCGTTACGCCGGGGAAATTGCCCACGTGCTGATTGGAGCCGGTTAGCTGGTTAAAGAGCGTGGTCTTGCCGCAGTTCTGATTGCCGGCAAGGGCAAAGGTCAGCTTTGTTCCCTCCGGCAGGGGATGTTCGTCGGCCTTGACGTGGTACTTTCCGCCTTCGCCCAGGCCGGGATGGTCTATCTTATCCGGCGTTCCGGCGGATTCCTCCGCACCGCTGCAAATGTCCGCAGCAGCGGCGGGCTGTATTTCGATTTTTTCCGCATCCGCAAGGCGCAGCGTCAATTCGTACCCGTGGATGCGCAGCTCCATCGGATCGCCCATGGGCGCGTATTTGACCAGGGTCACCGCAGCGCCGGGAATGACGCCCATGTCCAGAAAATGCTGGCGCAGGGCCCCTTCTCCGCCGACGCTGGTAACGACGCCGGTTTTGCCGATCTCAAGCTCCCTCAGTGTCATGATATGTGTCCTTTCCTGTGTGTTCCTGTCGAAAGTTAGTATACGATTACTCTGTGCATCTGTCAAACTTTCTTTGTGACAGGGCCGGACGGCAGAAAGAGTCCTTTCAGGAAAGAGGGGAATTCTCCTTTCCGCTTGGAAAGACAGAACGGCTCTGCGTATTGCAGGGCCGCCCTAAAAGGAAATGAATGACTGGAAAACTTTTATCCGCCGACGCGGCGCACAGGGATGTACACGATGTTGTAAGCGCGCTGTTGCCCTTCTTCCCAGACATCACAGTCGCCGATGAGAAAAGCCTCCCCGTCAAAGGCAAGGCGGTGCTCCTCCATATACTTTGTCATGCAGGCGAGATCCTCGTGGGAAGGCAGAGCAATGATGGAATGGGGGATGCGGGCACACAGCCACAGCGGGGCGGAGCGGACAAAAACGGGTGGGTTAAGCTGCAGATTCAGCCTGTGGGCATATTCCTCGCGAATGATGAGGCCCATCACCACCGGCTGGACGGTCTTTCTGACAAAGGCATCCTGTGGTATGGGAGAGTAGTTGCAGGTAAAAAGAGCCCGTTCGATCCAGCCGTTGAGCGTTTCCAGCTCCTCCTCTTCAAAAAGGAGCTGCTCTTCTCCCCGCAGGTAGTCCAGACAGTAAAACTTCAGATCCCGCTTCAGGCTGCATACGCCGATGCTTTCATACAGGGTGGAGGTAATCTCCACCTGTTCTTTTACCCTGTCGTAGACCATCTGCTGATATTCCAGCGCAGCTTTTTGCCGGGCGAGCACCCTTTCAAAGCTCTCCCGGTAGCGCTCATAGGGCACGGCGGTCTCTCCCAGAAGCTCCTTGGTCTCCTCCAGAGTCAGGCCGAGATTTCGAAAGTAGCGGATGGCGACGGATTTGCAGATCATCTGCGAGTCGAAGTAGCGGTAGCCGCTGGCTTCGTCCTTGCGGGCGTCCAGAAGCCCAAGTTTTTCGTATTCCCGCAGCGTCTGGGTCGTCAGGCCCACCATGCGGGAAACCCTGCCGATTCGATAAGACATGCTCCTTCCTCCTTTGGGCAAGGATACCATATGCGGCGGCTTTTGTAAAAGAAGAATGCCCGCCCGGGGAAACGGAGCAGGCACTCTCTGCGGTTGTCAAACGTCTGAGCCGCGCAAAGGGGACACGCATCAGGCTGCTGGCTCAACGGCTGCGCCGAGGGCGGAAGCCAGGCTGCGACCCACCAGCATGCCGGAGGTGAGACCCCAGCCGTTCGCTGCGCCGCCGTAAGTGACATAGGCTTTCTTTTCGGTAAAGAGCACGCCCATGCAGTCCGTACCGACAGCGTAAAGCCCTTCGATAGGTTGGCCTTCGGTGTTGAGAACGGCAAAGTCGGTGTTGACGTCCAGCCCGCCGCAGGTGGTGTAGCAGTAGGGAGTGCCGACGATGCAGTAATAGGGGCCTTCGCCGATTTTGTTGAGGAACTGGGCGCTCTTGCCGAATTCCAGATCGACGCCGGTCTCGCAGTAGCCGTTGTAATCGGCGATCGTTTTGACCAGATTGTCCGCGTCGATGCCAGCCTGAGCGGCCAGGTCTTCGAGGGTGTCAGCCTTGTAGATGAAGCCCGCCTCAATGCCGGCTTCCAGCACGTCGAAGATGTTCGGCAGCGGAACATCCTGCGGGATGGCGCCCTGGAACCCCAGGTAGATGGTCAGCGCACCCTGCGGGATGGCGGACATGCCGTTGTCACGGATGGATTCGATCTGCTCAGTGCTCCAGATGGAGTAGAACTCAGGGCCGGCGATCCAGGGATCGAACATAGCGATGGTCTCTTCGCTGTTGAACCGCCTGCCGTGCTTACTGACGGCGACGCAGTTCTGCGCGACGGACATGTAAAGGGGCGCGTCGCCTTCGGACCAGACCACAGGCTGGGCGTTGTTGCGCAGGCCGATCTGGTCGGTCTCATGCACCTCAAAGCCGCTGAGGAAGGCCGGCGTGCCGGCGTTGTGGACCATGGGAGCCATGCCGATGTTGTAGGGAGCGGCGCCGATATCGAGCGCAGCCTGGATCATTTTGCCGTCGTTGGTCTTGAGGCCGTAGACGCTCCATTTTCCCTTGAGGTCATAATATTCGTCAGAGAGGTACCTGGTAGTCATCTCGCCGTTTCCGGCAAAGCCGCCGGTGGCGAGAACCACGGCTTTGGCATGAATCTCGTATTCCCTGCCGGTGGCAGAGTTGCGGGCTTTGACGCCCGTCACTGCGCCGTTTCCGTCGGTGAGCAGTTCATAGGCCTCGGTTTCGAGCAGATATTCGCCGCCGTTGGATTGGAAGTTTTCATACAGCGCGTCAAAGTATTCCGTGATGTAGGCGGTGGCTACATCCACCGTGAAGGGATAGAATTCGATGCGGGTCAGCCACGGGTCGCCCGCGAGGCCGCCCAGCGCCACCGGGGAGAAATCAAAGCCCCGTTCATCCAGCCAGTCCAGCGCTTCGCCGGAGTGGTCGAGCAGCAGGTCGATCATCTCTTCCTTGGCGTCCCCTTCGGTGTATTCATACCAGGCGGCGCGCATGGCTTCCTTGTCGACCCAGTCCTGTCCGTTGTTATGGGCCGCGATATGGTTCGGAGGATTGACGGCCAGCATTTCGCCAGTGAGGCTGGTGGTGCCGCCGTACTTGGCCATTTTGTCGATGGCCAGCACGTCAAGGCCGTTTTCTGCGGCGCTGACGGCCGCAGCCGTGCCGGAGCCACCCATGCCGACGACAAGGACCTCGGTCTCGAGTGCTCCGCTGCGGCCCTCTTTTTCCGGAATCGTGCGGAATGCTTCGATGGCTTCCGGCGCACTGCCGCCGGCTTGCAGAGCCTTGGCAAGGGCTTCTGCTACCGCGCCCTTCACACCAGCACTGGAGGCAGTGGCGCCGGTGATGGAGTCGACGGCGATGGACTGGTGCTCGATCATACGGGGAACAAGATAGTCGAGCACGGATTGCAGCATATGCTTCGTGTCTCCGGTGTCGGAAGTATCTACATAGATCGAGAGAAATTTGCTTTCATCCACAGTCACCTCGGCAGTGATCTTCCGACACAGGGAGAAGCCATAGGCAGAGCCGGTGTAAACGCCAGGAGCCATTTTTGCCTCGGCGGCGGAACCCTCGATCAGACCGGCCTCTTCCATGGCGGCGCGGGCGGCGGATTTGACTGCGGTACTGGAGATGGTTGCGCCGGTGACGGCGTCCACGTCAGGGCTGCCTGCTTCAAGGATAGCGGCGGGCAGCTGCTCAATCGCCCGGGAGCCGACCCCCTCAGTCTCGGAGACGCCTTCAGCCTGAACGTCTGTCAGGCTCCCGTCCGTTACGGTGATCGTAACTGTCACATCGCCGCCAAAGCCGGCGGCAGTAGCGGTATAAGTCCTGGTTTCCGGCTGCGCTGGGGCAGGCGTTTCCACTGCCTCGACCGTGGAAGCGCCTTCTGGTTCGGCCGCAGGCGCAGCGCATCCAGCAGGAACCATGATGCAAAGCAGCAGCGCCAGCAGCAGTGAAAGAGTTCTTTTTTTCATGAATCTTCTCTCCTTCCTCGTGATCCGTTTTCGTGAAGTGACCACATTATAAGGAGTGTAAACTTTAAGGCGGCTTTTGAGTCAAGAAGAGAAGCGAAGATTTTTGGGTTCTGTTCAGCGGTGAAAAAAGGTGTTTCTGCCGGGAAAAAAAGAGCTCAGGCGCGCGGAGAGCGGGCAGAAAGAAGGAAAAAAGCAAAAGGAAACAGGGCACTCTCACGCCGTTTTTGCCTGCGGCGGTTCAAAGGCGGATCTGAAAGCCTTCAAAGGAAAAGAGACCCGCGCCATGATGAAGGGCGCCCCTTGCTTCCAAAGAGGAAAAGCCGCTGTCCACCGCCTCGATCAGTTCGGGGGAAATAGCAAGAGAGCCGTGACCGGGCAGGAGCCGCCGGACGGGGAGTGCGCGGATGCGCCGGACGGACTGTGCGAAGAGCAGCGGATCGGTGGTGGGGTAAAAAGCGTCCAGGCAGCCCGCGTAGATCAGATCGCCGGAAAAGAGAAATTGCCGTTCTCCGTCATAAAAACAGAGGTGTCCGGGAGAATGGCCGGGGGTGTGCAGCACACAGATCTGTCGCCCGCCCAGATCAATCCGGTCGCCGTCCTGAAGCAGGAGATTTGCTCCGCCCTGGTAAACGGCGTATTGCTCCGGATTAAATTCCGGCGGAAAGGGACAGGGCTCCCGAAGAAGCTGGGCCAGTACCGCCGCCCGGGAAAGGGGAAACCTGCCGCTGACCCACTCCTCTTCCGCAGAATGCACCGCGACATTCCCAAAAGAGCCATGGCCTCCGATGTGATCCCAGTGCGCATGGGTGGAGGCAGCCAGCACAGGAAGCTCTGTCAGAGAACGAACGGCCGCCGCGATGTCCGAAACGCCCAGCCCGGTATCGATCAGCAACGCCCGTTCCGTTCCAAGGAGCAGATAGGAATGAACCTGTTCCCAGTGAAGAGATTCGCTCAGAGCAAAGATGCCGCTGTCAACGGTTTCGACGGTGAACCAGTTTTCCATAAAATACCTCCCGGGAAAACAACGTGTCCCAACTGCCCTGTCGTCAAAGAGAGACGTGGGCCTGCACGCTGAAAGAGAAAAATAGCTGTTCAAACGCGGGTACGGATGAGGCGATCGTTCAGCTCCCGCAGGATAACGGTCTTGGGATCGCCGGAACCACATCGGTCAAAAATCTCACGTACCACAGGCGCGGTCATCGACGGCAAGGCGATTGTTCTCCACGATGTAGCCAAAAGGCGGATAGCCGCCGGGGAACGTGCCGTTGAGGACGCTTTTCCGCTGGACGGCGCCCTCCGTATCACAGTTCCTTGAGATGGTTGCAAGCTACGTCCTGCGGCAGGGAGAGTGAGACAAAGCCCCGAGGGTTTATCCTTCGGGGCTTTGTCTATCGTTTCATGGGAAAGACGACGCCGAACAGACCATCTACAAAAATGTAGTACAGGCGGTTCGGATTTGAGGATGCTTGGCGGAGAGCGAGGGATTCGAACCCACGGTGCCTTTCGGCATCACTGGTTTTCAAGACCAGCTCCTTAAACCACTCGGACAGCTCTCCAGGAGTCCTTCCAAATAATATATCAGCGGCGAAGGCCTTGTCAAGCGGCGAAGGAGCGGCTTCGGGCAGGAAAGCGGCGGTGGATGAAGAATTGTTAAAAGAACGTCGAAAATGAGAAAGGAAAGCGTGCTGTTCCCCCGAAAAACACCGCCTTTTTTATGGAGAGAAGATGAAAAGAAAAATCAGACGGCGAAATCTTCGCCTGCTGTGGGCGATCGCCTTTATGCTGAACGTTTCCTTTATTGCGCCGGTCAACACGATTTACCGGCTGGAACGGGGATTGTCTCTTTTGGATGTCACGACGCTCAGCAGCCTTTATACGGCGCTGCTTCTGGTGCTGACGGTACCCTTTGGGCTGCTGGCAGACCGGATGGGCTACCGCCGGACAATGCAATTGAGCTGCTGCATGCGGGTGCTGGGACAGACAGTCTTCTATTTTGGAGAGGGAATGATGGCTTTTGCGCTGGAACGGATCTTGGAAAGTTTCTCCATTGCCGCAGGAATCAGCTGCATGTCAGCCTATCTGTTTGTCAGCGCCGAACCGGAGGAAAAGCCACGGGCGTTTGGCGGGTACACCGCCTGTACCGGCGCGGGAATGATGCTTTCGGCTATTTGCTTTTCCACCTGGCTTGGGGGAAATATGGAGCGGTCGGCGTTTCTGACCGTGATCGCACAGGTGATCGCCTTTGGGTTGACCTTCTTTTTAAAGGACTTCCGGCAGGAAACGGAGGAGGGATTTGTCCAACGGCTCAGGACCGCAGTGCGAATGGTGAGGGAAAATCGCAGGTTTTTGCTGGTTCTTCTGCCGCTGGCCTTGCTGGAGGCCATCGCGCAGGTCATTACGATGGCGCTCAATCAGCCCTTTTACCGGCAGGTGGGAATCCCGAGCCGGTACTTTGGCTGGATGCTGGCGCTGGTGCGGGGGCTTTTGATGCTGGCGGCATTCCTGCCATCTATCGTAAAGATGGGTGAGCGGCGGATTATCGTATTGTTTGCTCTGACCGGAACGATTGCCTGCCTGGCGTTGGGAAGCGCCCAAAGCGCGGCTGTTGTGGTGGCAGCCATTGTCGTGTTCCGTATAGCATACGGTATTTTTCAACCCATCCGTATGAATTTGCAAAACCGTCACAGCGAGGGTGCCTACCGTGCGGCGATGCTGGCGGTCTACGCCCTGCCGTTTCGCCTGAGCAGCATCGCGATGAATTCCCTGCTGGGCTGGATTGCGGATCGAAGTCTTTCCGCCGCCGCCTTTACGGCATGCGGAATGCTGGCGATGCTGGTGGTGCTGTGCACCGTGTGCTATCGCGAAAGTATGCTCACAAAAGACAAAAGCGCCGCCTGACCGCCTGAAACGATGTCCGTTTGACAAAAGAAGGGCAAACGTGGCTTTGAGGTTGAATGCCGTCCGCCCTGCCAGTGCGGCCTTTGCGTTGAACACCGCAAAGATTTCTCGGCAGAAAACCGGAGCCGCAGGATGCACAGGAGCAGCCCCTGTTTCCAACCGGCGGCAGGCGCGTCATCCCGATCCGCTGAAATGTGAAAGAGAGCAGAAAATGCTGCTCTCTTTTTGGTACCTTAAAATTTTCGGACAGTAGAAGCGCGGGTAACGAGAGAGACCTCGATCCGAACGTCCTCTACGCTGGTCTCGCCTCGCAGGAGCCGGTTCACAAGGCACACCGCCTGCCTGCCGATCTCTTCGGTCTGCTGATGGATGGTGGTGAGCGCAGGAGTGACCTGAGCAGCGAGGGGGATGTCGTCAAAGCCGACTACCGAGATGTCCTCCGGAACAGAATAGCCCTGGCTGAGGAAGGTCTGGATCATACCGACGGCAGAATTGTCGTTGCTGGCGACAACGCCGTCGACATTCTGTGCCGAAAGGATGGCGTGAGCGGCGCGGATGCCGCATTCGTAGCTGAATCCGCCGGGAAAGAGCAGCGCCTCATCAAAGGGAAGATTCGCCTCCTCGAGCGCCTGGCGGTATCCGCGGAAACGGTCCGTGGCGATGTAGGCGCCGGCGTAAGGAGAATCGAGCAGCTCGAAAAACTCCGCACGGCTGCGGATTACCGGTGTGCCGGCAGGGTCAGTGAGAAAGCCCGCGGCAAAGGCGATGCGCTGCCGACCTGTGCCGATGAGATAGCGGGTGGCCAGGTAGCCGCTTTGCTCGTTGTCGGAATAGACGCAGGGCGCGTCGAACCCCAGAGTCCTTCGGCCCGCGCCCACGATGGGAATGTTTTGGAAATACTCCAGCTTGGGCAGGGGAATGCCTACGTGCCGGGGCAGATAGATCACCGCATCGAGCGGCTTATCGATCAGGTTGGAAATGGCGGCGGACTCTTCTTCTGCCGTCCGATAAGAGGGAGAAAGCAGCACGCTTTGCCCGTTTTTGGCCGCTTCTTTTACGATGCCCGAAAGGATTGAGCCAAAACTGGGAGACAACATGGGAACCAGCGCGCCGATAACGCCGGAAGAATTGCGGCGGATTCCCTGCGCAAGGGGATTGGGACGGTAATTGAGCTCCTCCATCACGGCGAGGACCCGGGCCCGGGTATCGGGACGTACCCGGTTTGGATCGTTGAGCACCCGGGAGACCGTAGCGGTGGAAACCCCTGCGGCCTTGGCAACATCGGCGATCGAAATCATAGGACAAAGCTCCGTGGCAGCTGCAAAATTTGTCGTTTTGACAGACCAGCCGCCGCATAAAATGAGAATAGCACAGGGAATTTCCCTTGACAAGTAAGGAAGGCGCATTTATAATTTGTCAATGTAAACGTTTACATTATTTGATATAAAATTTAAAAATCAATTCGATTTTTATTTAATGTGAACGATTTATAAGAATGTTGTGGAGGAAAGCAAGATGAAGAAATTTCTCTCTCTGGTGCTGTGCGCGCTGCTGGTGCTGGCCATGGCTGCCTGCGCGCCGCTGGCGCAGCCTGAAGCGACAGAAGCCCCGGCTGCTGAACCGACGGCTGAACCCACCACTCAGCCTACGGAGGCGCCCGCTGAGCCTAAGACCGCTTCGGCTACTGTTACCGGTTTTAAGGGCGACGTGACCGTGACCCTGACCGTCGAGGGCGATAAGCTGACCGACGTGACCGTGACTGGCGAGAAGGAAACGACCGGTATCGGCTCTGAAGCCGTAGCCCAGATGGGCGGCATGATGCTCGCGGCCAACTCGGTCGACATCGACACCATGTCCGGCTGCACCATCACCAGCGGCGCCATCCTCGCCGCTGCTTCCAAGGCGCTCCAGGAGACCGGCGCCACCCTGACTCCTGTCCCTGCCGCTGAGGTCCCCTCCGGGGTGCAGGAACACACTGCTGACGTGATCGTCGTCGGTGCTGGCGGCGCCGGCCTGATTGCCGCTGCCACTGCCTCTGAGGAAGGCGCTTCCGTCATCGTGATCGAAAAGGAATCCATCGTCGGCGGGAATACCGTCCGCTCTGAGGGTTATTCCCACTTCATGCCCAGCGGTGAGTTTGACGAGAGCAACGTGCCCGATATGACTGAGGGCCTCGAACAGATGCTCAGCCGCTATATCGACTTCGAGACTGATGATCCGGAGCTCAAAGCGCTTCAGGACACCGTTAAAAAGCAGTATGAGGATCGCAGGGCCAACGGCAATAACAAGGTCCTGTGCACGCCTGAGTTGCATGCGCTGTACACCGTCATTGGCGGCGAGTGCGTGGGCCGCGTGGATCTGGCGCTGGCTCTGGCTCAGAACGACCATGCCGCCCATGCGTGGCTGACGACTCTGCCCGGCATGGAAGGCTCCACTCTGCGCCTGGGCGCTACTGGCGTCGGCACCGGCAACGGCGGCCTGTGGGTCAGCGGCGGCGGCATCAATGCGCCCGAGGGCGTTAAGTACACCGCTTATGACAAATTCATTAACGCTCCCCGTACAGAGCTGCTCAACAACGGCGGCGAAGTGAACGTCAACATGAAGGCCGAAGAGCTGATCGTGGAAAACGGCCGCGTGACCGGCGTCAGGGCCACTGCTTCTGACGGCAGCGAGCATGTCTACTACGGCACCAAGGGTGTCATCTTGGCCACTGGCGGCTACGGCGCTAACGCCGAAATGGTCTACGAGCACGGCGGCGTGACCTGCAAACTGACCACCGACGGCCCTGGCACTACCGGCGACGGCATCGTCATGGCGGAAGCTGTAGGCGCTGCCACCGAGGGCATGGACTATGTGCAGCTGCACATGCATGGCACTCCCGTGACTGGTCTGCTCTCCAAGGTGCACGGCAGCACCACCAACCCCATCTATGTCAACATTGAAGGCAAGCGCTTCGTCAATGAAAACGGCACCCGCGCTGAGCTGTCTAACGCGACTCTCCAGCAGACCGGCGAGAAGATGTACTCCATCTTCGATTCCCGAAACACCAGCGACCTGATTGAGGAAGCGGTGGGTACTGAGGTCTACAAGGCCGATACCCTTGAAGAGCTGGCCGATATGGTGGGCATTAATAAAGAGAATCTTCTTGCGACCGTAGCCGAGTACAACGCGGCCGTGACTGAAAACCGTTATGATCTGGAACCTGGCCGTTTCGTGTACGGCTACACCATTGAGGAAGGTCCCTTCTACTGCACGCCTCTGACGCCCACCATCCATCACACTATGGGCGGCGTCAAGATCGACACCGAAGCTCGCGTGTTGGATGCCAACGGCGCTGTTATCGCTGGTCTGTACGCCTGCGGCGAAGTGACTGGAGGTATCCACGGTTCCAACCGCGGCGCTGGTCAGGCCCTGACGGACTGCCTGGTCTTCGGCCATATCGTCGGCCAGACTGTTCTGAGCGACAATCAGTAAAAAGCATCCGGAAACATCCGGCGGAAAAAGCAGCCCTCTGAGGCTGCTTTTTTGCTGCGGAAGGAAATTTGCCGCGGTCGCCGAAGGGAAAAACGGGGCGAAAAAGGGCGGCGGCACAGAGCTATTTGAAACAGCCCCGGGCAGTCTGTCGGGCTGCGCTGGCAAAGCAGATACCCGAAACAGGCCTTTTACAGCGATGGGTTCTGCGGTGTCATCCTTTCAACCGGACGAATTTTTTTAAGCGCTTTCATGGGATTGCGGTGCCAGGATGTTTTATTGTTTATCAACCTCTTGCCTGCCAACAAGCAGACAAGAGGCAGCGCGATTTTTCGGGGAGGAGACCGCCGTTAGCCCCGGTTTTCGCCGCTGGCAGGATCGGGCGATAAAAAACAAGGAGGAGAGACATGATGAAAAGCATCTGGAAAAAGTATGAGAACTGTGAGATGACCGGCGCGCTGATGGAATGGATCCTGACAGAAATACTGGAAGAGGTTGAAAACACCTTAAAGGCGCTGGAGCCGGCGACGGAGGAAGGAAAACGCGGCATAGAAGAAGCACTTTCGCAAATCCGCAGACTGTATGAGCCGTCTGTTTCGAGCGCACAGACTCAGTGGGAACTGAGAAAAAGGATTCGGGAGGCAGAAAAGGGGCTTTTAACCGTGCGGCCCTCTGTGAGTGAGGAAGAAAAGCAGCGCATCGACGAAACGATTGCGGCGTTTTACAACTGAATCCGGTCGAGGGCAAAAGGCACAAAAAGATCTGGTGCAGGCGAAACAAAAACCCGCTAAGCAAAAACTTAGCGGGTTATGGCGCGCCGGACAGGGGTCGAACCTACAACCTTCTGGTCCGTAGCCAGATGCTCTATCCATTGAGCTACCGGCGCTCAACGCTTATATATTATAGGGAAAGGGGAGAGATTTGTCAATGGTTTTTTGAAAACATCTGAATTTTTTGCAAAATATGACGCTGGGAGCGAGAAGGATGACATCCGGCAAACGACCAGGCATTCGAATGCCGGACATTTGTCATCTGCGGAGAAGAAAAACAATGGAGATGAGAATTTCAAAAATCGGGCAAATGCTCGAAATTTGATAATGTGCTCATTTTAACGATGATATTGTACTTTGTCAAGAAAAAAAGAGAAAAGTAATCGCTTGTTTGATTCGAAAAAATGGGGAAATCTGCACTGGAAAAGAATCTAAAGGGGATGCTTGACACATCAGTTCTGTGTGATAAGATAAAATAAAAGGGGATTCGAAATTAAAGTTGAGCATTTGTAATATATGATGGGAGGTGTCCTATGGACCAGCAGACGGAAATGATCAAAATTGCCCATTATTATTACGACCTGGGCTACAATCAACAGGAGATCGCAGACCGGCTGAATATGTCCCGGCAGCGGGTCAACCGCCTGCTCAAGCGGGCTCTGAACGATGGGATCGTGGAGATCCAGGTGCATGGCTATAAGGATTCCAACGTGGAGCTGGAAAGCCAGTTGGAGACCCGTCTGGGCCTGCGGGAAGTGCGGGTAGTGGATCATGGAGAGGGGGACTTTTTTGGCGCCTGCGTGATGGAATATATCGAGCCGCTGCTGACGGAGGGCATCAACGTCGGAGTTTCCTTTGGTTCGACGCTGGCGCAGGTTTGCTCGACGAGCCGGCAAAACGCGCCGCGCAATCTCAATGTTGTGCAGCTACTCGGCGGCATCAATTCCAACAGCGTCACTTCCCGGCCGGACGACATCGTTAACCGCATCGCGGCCGCTTTCGGCGGAAAGGCTTATAACTTCTTTATTCCGGCTATTGTGGATAACATCAAGCTCAAAGAGATGGTATACACCGAAAAGCAGTTTCAGCCTATTCTGGAACTGTATAAAAAGATTGATATCGCAATCATGCCGATCGGCGCCATGTGGGAAGAGACGACCGTCATTCGAGATGGATATCTTAAGGCCGACGATTACACCATGCTGCAGGAAAAAAACGCGGTGGGCGACATTGCCCTGCGTTTTCTGGATATCAACGGAAACATTGTGGACGAGGAGCTTAACAGCCGTGTCACCGGGATCAGTACCGAGGAGCTCAAGCGCGTGCCCCTCAAGATCGGCCTGGGCTACGGATGGCGCAAGGTCAAGCCCATCGTGGCGGCAGTGCGGGGCGGCTTTATGGATGTGCTGATTACGGACGTGCGCACGGCACGGCTGGTTCTCGAATGCGCGCAATAGCTGGGGGCCCAAAGCAGAGCATTTGACGAAAGAAGGCAAACGCCTTCTTTTTTGTGTGGAACGCAAAGCGATCGGCCTCTTGCGCGGAGGAAAGGTTTTTGGTAGGATTTTTAAGGATGTGCTTTTTGCGGGAAAGGGGAGACGGGTGAAAGACAGAAAAGAAATGGAAAAGGCTACTGAAGAGGGACGCAGCGAAGTGCGGCGGCTTGAAAAAGAGGGGATCTTTCTTTGGGGATCCATCTGGATGAATGGGTTGATGGCAGCGGGAAAACTGCTGCTCTCGCTGATGACCCATTCCTTTTTCATGCGGGTTCACGCGCTGTACAATATTGGTATGGGAGCAGCCAGATATCTGGTACTCAGGGGGCGGAAAGAGGAGGAAAAACAGCAGCAGGCGCGATGCCGGCAGGTTGGCGCGCTGATCCTGCTGTCCAGTGTTGTGTATATGCTTTATGCGGCGCGGCTCTTTTTTAGCGGGACCACCGGAAAATATCCCCCCGTCGCCGGCATTGCCATTGCGGCGTTTACCTTTGCGGAGCTGACGGCCAACTGCGTTGGCCTTGTGCGCGCAAACAGGAAGGGGGACTGGATGAAGCAGGTGGAAAAGCTGACCAGCCTTGCTTCGTCGCTGATCTGTCTGGTGCTGACACAGACGGCCATTCTTTCCTTTGCGGACGCCAGCGTCCCGGCTGAGGCAAACGGGATGGCAGGGCTGCTCTTTGGAGGAGCGGCTGCGGCGATCGGGGCGTATCTGATCCTGCGGCGGACAGACGAAGGAAACGAAACGGCGGAAGAAAGCAGCTCAGAAAAAGAAAAGGCTGTCCCGGCAGAACAGTGACCGGGGCAGCTTTTTGTTGCGAGGAGGGTATTTTTCAGTCCGCAAACAGCGGTGTGGACAGATAGCGGTCTCCAGTGTCGGGTAGGAGCACCACGATGGTCTTGCCCTTGTTTTCGGGGCGCTTGGCCAGCTCAAGGGCGGCAAACGCTGCTGCGCCGGAGGAGATACCGACCAGCACGCCCTCGCTCTTGCCAATGCGTTTACCGGTGGCGAAAGCGTCCTCATTGCTTACGGGAATGATTTCATCGTAAATAGTGGTGTCCAGCACGTCCGGAACAAAGCCGGCGCCAATGCCCTGGATCTTGTGCGGGCCGGCAGTGCCTTTGGAAAGAACGGGCGAGGTGGCAGGCTCCACCGCAACGACTTTGACGGCGGGATTCTGCGCCTTGAGATAGGAGCCGATACCGGTAATGGTGCCGCCAGTGCCGACGCCGGCGACGAAGATGTCGACCTTGCCATCGGTGTCTTCCCAGATTTCAGGGCCGGTCGTAGCTCTGTGGGCGGCGGGGTTAGCGGGGTTGACAAACTGGCCGGGGATGAAGCTGTTGGGCGTCTTTTCGGCCAGCTCTTCCGCTTTGGCGATGGCGCCCTTCATGCCCTTTGTGCCCTCGGTAAGCACCAGCTCAGCGCCATAGGCCTTCATCAGCTGACGGCGCTCGACACTCATGGTTTCGGGCATTACGATGATGATGCGGTAGCCGCGGGCCGCCGCCACGGAGGCAAGGCCAATGCCGGTGTTGCCTGAGGTAGGCTCAATGATGACGGAGCCGGGGCCGAGGAGTCCCCGGGCCTCTGCGTCGTCAACCATGGCCTTGGCGATGCGGTCTTTGACAGATCCGGCGGGATTGAAGTATTCCAGTTTGCCTAGGACTTTGGCCTCAAGGCCCTCCTGCGCTTCGATGTGCGTCAACTCCAGGAGCGGGGTTTTGCCGATCAGCTGATCTGCCGAAGTATAGATCTTTGCCATAGTGAATTCCTCCATGAAAAATTAAAGTGAAAAGGGGTCCTGCGGAGCCTTCTGAGGGCGCAGGCATTGTTAACAGAGGTTTTAAACCAATAAATCATATAGGTTTATTGGAATTATAGTCTTTTCCCTTTTATCTGTCAACCAATAACATGAAATTTTTGGAGAATTCTTTTTGAACCGAAAATTGTGGCGTTGCCTTCCCATTAATCCTGTCTTATAATGGGTAATACGAGAAAGGAGATTGGTCGCAATGATGATTTCAACAAGAGGCCGGTATGCCCTTCGCGTGATGGTGGACCTGGCAGAGCATCACGGCGGGGGATTTCTTCCGCTCAAGGATGTGGCGCAGAGACAGGAAATTTCGGAAAAATACCTTGAGAGCATCATCAAGGTGCTGGTGCGCAGCGGCCTGCTGGAGGGAGTGCGGGGCAAGGGGGGCGGCTATCGTCTGACCCGGCAGCCGGAGCAATACACGGTCGGCGAGATCCTCCGCCTGATGGAAGGCAGTCTCTCGCCGGTGGCCTGCCTGGAGCAGGAGCCCATGCAGTGCCCCAGAGCAGCCCAGTGCCGGACGCTGCCGATGTGGAAGGGGCTGTATCAAATCGTGAACGAATATTTTGACGGCATCACCCTTTCCGACCTGATGGATAACGGGACGGATGGCGATGATTACGTGATCTGAACGCCCCGCAGATCAAAAGCGGACGGCCTGAAACGGGCGGCGGCAGACGGCAAAACGAAACGCTCCCATAGGGCGGTGTCCGTAAAACAGTTAAGCATCCGTATGATCGTAACCATACGGATGCTTATTTTTAATATTTGCTATTTCAAACTTGCTGGCGGCGAACGGTTTGTCAAAACCGTTGGCGGACGGCAAGTCCGCAGAGGATAGCCGCTTTAGCGGCGCAAGGGGGTGTAGCTACCTTGACGGAAGGTCGTGACACACAACATTTTCGGTCATGCAGCTTTCTTCTGCTGACGGAGAATAAAGCTCCTCAAAACGCACGATACTTCCGGCAGGAGAGTATAGAAGTGCGCTCTTTGTCTGAAACTGCCGCCCGACAAATTGTAATTTATTTTTGAAAAGAGAGAACAATCCGCTCCTTTTTTTCACAGGCAACCGGACGCTTTCGCTTTGATTTCGCATGGTAAGCCCTGCAAGCGTCACAATTCCCATGCCTCTCACAGCTTTTCTTTTTGCAGGGACACTCTTTCTTTTCCACCATGACCTTCACAGACTCCTTTTATCAATTCCAATTTATCTTTCTCTTTATCAAGGTTTATTGGGGTGAATTATATCACACATATTGTACATGCACAAGAAAGGCCATGGCAATAGACTTTGCCATGGCCTTTGCTGTTTTATGACCACCCGGCTATCAGGAGGGGGCGTTTTTTTCGTATCAGGAAAGCAGCAGGCTTTCTGGTTTGTTTCACCCTGCGGCGGCGTCCGCGCCCAGAGTTCACAGAGGGAAAAGCGCAGGGGAAAGGCCGTGGGCAAGACGCAGCCAGCTTATGGGTTCAGCAGTGCTTTCCACTCGGATTCGCGAAATCCCACCAAAACCTTTTCCCCGAAAACGAGAATCGGACGCCGGACGAGCATTCCATCGGAGGAGAGCAGGCGAAGCTGTTCTTCTTCACTTAGACCGGGGAGCTGTTCTTTTAGGCCGAGCGACTTGTAGGCAAGGCCGCTGGTGTTGAAAAACCGCTTGAGCGGCAGGGCGCTTTGGGCGTGCCAGAGCTGAAGCTCTTCACGGGAAGGGGCTTCTTCTTTGATGTCGCGGAGCTCATAGGAAATTCCATGGCTGTCGAGCCATTTTTTTGCTTTTTGGCAGGTGGAGCATTTGGGGTAGCAGAGGAGAAGCATAAAACGGCCTCCGAAAAAACAGAATCGCTGTAAAAGCTATTTTTATCCTATCATGGAACGCGCGCGGTCAAAGGCAGTCAAGGGACGATGCGCCCGGACTGCGCCTTACGATTCCGATGCTCTTCCACTTTTTCGTCGGCAGGTCAGAGGGGCGCAACACGCCTGCGCCTGCTGTTGCCGGGGCTGCCTGCAAAAGTGGATCTCCAAAGGGCAGGAGCTGACTGTCTGGGAGCAGGAGCGCATCGTCAACCTTTTGATGGCGTGGATCAAACGGCAGATGAGAGAGGAATGACGGGAAAACGAAACCGTTGCTCTGGGTCTGTAAAGAGAACGCCTCCGCCGTGGAGACAGGACTACGACAGAGACGTTTGTTTACGCGCCAAATCAGGGAACCGGAACCACTTTGACAGAGGCTTTTTCCTGCAACGGTGTTATAATACCCGGCTTATCCCCTGGGCTGGAACAATCCCCAATTGCCGTGCGTACCGTCAAGCAGCAAATAAATCACGACTATAATTATTACGCACAGCGACACAAACAGCGTAATCTTATCCCTTTTCAGGCTGGAGATGGTTTTCCAAAGGTCTGCAATTCGGCTTTCATAAACTGTTTTGAGCATCTCGATGGCGGCTTGCATGTCTTCATCCTCTTCCGGTACGATTTGTACAGTATTTTCTTTTAAGTATTCCAGTATTTTTCGGGCGATATCTTCCGGCGGAACGGCAGATCCGGATAAATACCGGCTTACCATGCTTTCGGAAATACCACAGGCGTCAGCAATTTGCTTCAGAGTTTTGTTGCTGCGGGTTTTTAGCTCTTTTGCCCGTTCATGAAAGGAAGTTTTCTCCTCTTCTTGCACGGATCTTGCACCTCCTTGCGCGGTTCTTGCATGACTCTTGCACGCATTGCACATCTTGCATATCTTACTGTTGTATTGCATAGGGTTGCATGCTATTGTGATTCTGCACACAATGACCAAACAAATCAAATAGACAGAAAAATGTTTGTTTCATGCCTGACATCAACGCACGTTTGACTTTAAAAGAGCCGAAAATGAAGAGACGGATAAAACAGAGGTCAGGCTGCCCGCTTCACCAACATGTATGAATCTGTTGCTGCAAAAAGATGACGAATCGCCTCGATCCCTTCAAAATTGAGCGGCTTTCCTGGATTTTGCTACCATGGTCAGACCGGTGTTTTCCGGGTCGGAGGCACGTTTTGTATAGATCCGCCGGAAAATTTGTCAGGCCGGGAAGAACATCCGCAGAGCGGTTGAAAAATCTGGCCAAGCGCGCCAGCGCGTATCCGTCGCCTGTGCGCATGGCGTTCAGCCTTTCATTACAACAAGAGCAGATATCTCTTTTTTAACGATAATACCACATAATATGGTGAAAATAAACTCCCAACGCGGAAGAAACAAGATTGATTTTTAACGTATAAATAGCGAATGATGGCGAATCATACCCGCAAAACGGAAAAAGAAGCAAAAAATCCGGAAACAGACTGTAGAACGGGAGAAACCTCTCACGGAATGGGAACAGAAGAAGACGAAACAAATGCTGAAACGCTGTTTACAGGGAAAGGGGGCAGCAAATCATGATGAGATACGCTGAGGATAAGGTCAAAACCAACGGGATCGATTACTATCGCCTCGAAGAGAACGACAGGATCGGTAAAAACGTATATGCTGCCCGGTCTGCCCGTATCGGCGGTGAGGCGAGCATCGGCGACGGAACGAGGATTGGCGAAGGAGCTTGCATCGGAAACGGCGCCTGCATTGGCGATAGTGCGAGGATCGGAGACGGAGCAAGGGTCGGCAGCGGCGCGCATATCGGCAATGGGACAAGGATTGGCGAGGGAGCCTGCATTGGAGACGAAGCGAGCATAGGCGACGAGGTGAGCATCGGGAACGGAGCGAAGATTGGAAGCTGGGCGGGCATCGGCGACGAAGGGGAAATTGGCGACGGGGCAAAGATTGACGGCGGGGTGAGGATTGAAGAGGGCGCCCGGATCGGCAACGGGGTAAGAATTCGCAGTGGGACGGAAATCGGAAACAGGATATGCATTGATGTCAGAATCTTTTGCGACAGCGTGCAGGTCGACGCAGGATTTTTGGCCTGCATGCCGGACAGGTGGGCCGGGTAAAGCGGAAGGGCGTCTGGCAGCGCTTTTTTGAGGGAGGAAACTATGCTATAATTAAAAAAACAACCTAGAGGAGGCGCCGCTATGAAAAAAAGCACCATCCGTATCATCGCGGTTTGTCTCCTCTACGTATTGCTCTATGGCGGAATGCTTTATCTCTATCGCGGCGAAGCAATTTCCACTTCTGTCAAGCAGGAGGCTTCTGTTTTTTACGGAAAAAGCAGCGGCTACGGTGGAACGCTCCGGGTTCGGGTGGAAACACAGGGGGATACGCTGGTCAGCATTTCCGTCACGGAGCACAACGAGACGGCGGGCGTGGGTCAGCTGGCGGTAGACGCCATTCCTAAAAGGATGGTGGAAAGCCAGTCCATTGCGGTGGAAAGCATTTCCGGCTGCACTGTAAGCAGCAATGCAATCATCAGCGCGGTGGAGGATGCCCTTGGTGAACAGAAGGAGCTGTTTCAGTCTCCGCCGGATCAGACGGAAGCGGAGGACGCGCAGCGGCAGCAATATACCGCGGACGTGATCGTCGTGGGCGCAGGGGGCGCCGGCCTTACTGCCGCCTATATGGCGGCCCAGCAGGGCGCAAAGGTGCTGATCGTGGAAAAAATGCCCTTTGTGGGAGGGGCCACCGGCATCGCGGGCGGCTGGACGACTGGCGGCGGCTCGGACTATCAGGCTTCCCTGGGATACGAGGACAACGTGGAGCTGATTTTTCAGGACCTTTTGAAAAACGGCCACTATACCAATGATGCGGTGCTGACCTGGATGTTTGCCAACGAGATGGGACCCACGTTTGATTGGCTGGTCGATGAGCTGGGGATTCAATTTCCGCCCTATGCTGACGTGCTGCCTGAAAACTCGGTACCCCGATGCTTTGACATGGTTGGGGGCGCGCCGGCCTATATCGCAAAAATGATGGAGCGGCTGGAGGAGACTGATGCGGAACTGCTGACAGAAACCAAAGCCTACGAGCTTTTGACGGCGGACGGCTGCGTCACCGGCGTGCGGGCCAGCTGCGCGGACGGATCGGTGATCGAGCTGTTTGCCGGCGCCGTGCTGCTGGCGACCGGCGGCTACGGCGCCAATCGCGACATGCTCGGCGAACAGCTTTTGTCCATTCCCTATTATGGGCCGCAGTGCGCAACCGGGGACGGCCATCGGATGGCGCAGGAGGTCGGTGTCAGGATGCAGCACATGGAGTACGGCAAACTCTATCCCGACGGGATCGAGGTGTCGCCCGGCATTGCGAAGACGACCATCATGAGCAGCTATGCGGTGATGGATTCTTCCGGCGCCATCCTTGTGGACCGGAACGGAAAGCGCGTCGTCAATGAGACGGAATCCGACGAGATCCTCTGCAGCGCTATGCTTGCCGCAGAGGACCACTGTCTCTATCTGGTGATGGATCAGGAGACCTTTTCCAAATGGAAGGCGGCGGCAAACCGTTTATACGCAGCGGAGATAGAAAAGTGGCTCGAACAGAACGGGGAAGTGCCCCCGATCTTTGTGGGAAGCGCGACGCTGCGCGGTGCGGCGCAGGCCGCCGGCATCGATCCGGATGGCCTGGTGCAGACGGTGGGACGCTTCAACGCCGCCGTGGACGCGGGGGCAGACGAAGAGTTTGGCCGGCCGCTGACCGCAAAGATCGGAGAGGGCCCTTATTATATTGTTGAACAGAAGCTGCGCTTTGCCACCACGCTTGGCGGAGCCTGCGCCACGGAAAGGCTTGAGGCGTTGGGAGAAAAAATAATCCCCGGCCTGTATGTGGCCGGGGAAATGGTGGGCGGCGTTCACGGAGACAATACCTACGGCGGCTGCGCGCTTTCATGGGCCATCGTTTCGGGCAGGGGCGCAGGCGTCAATGCGGCGCAGTATGCTCTGAAGCAGGCTGGACCTCAGCAGGCGCCTGAGCAGGCAGCTCAAGGATGAATTCTGCGCCCGGCGAGACGTTTTTTGCATACAGCGCGCCGCCGTGCAGTTGGGCAAGCGACCGGGAAAGATACAGCCCCAGGCCGGTGGACCCGGACTTTACCTTGCGGTCTGCCCCGGTATAGCCCCGTTCAAAAATCTTTTCCGTATCCTCAATGCCGCGCCCCTCATCCCGGACGCGGATGACGGCCTTGTCCGCCAGCTGCTCTGCCGTTACGGTCACTGTGCCTCCTTCCGGAGAAAAGCGGATGCTGTTTTCCAGAAGATTGCGCAGGATGGTCTGGGTCTGGAAGGGATCGCAGTCTGCGTAGACTGCGCCAGTATGTCCGCAGCGCAGCTGCACGTTTTCCTGCTGGGCAAGGATGGCAAGGCTGCTGAGCATCTGCTCGATCAGTTCGGTGACATCCGTTGTGAGGATGTTGAGCTCGATATGATGCTCCTGCAAACGGGCGCACAGGAACAGGTCCTCGCTCATGCGGCAGAGATATTCGGCGTTGCTCTGCACACGGCGCAGCACGCTTTGCGTCTCGCCTGATGCAGTTTTGAGTAGAATATCGCTGTATCCGCGAATGGCGAAAAGAGGGCTGCGCAGATTGTGAAAAATGTGCGTCATCAATTCGTTGTTTTTATTCTGCTCTTTGACAAGGCTGCTGAGCGCTTCCTGAAGATCTGCTGTTTTTTCGCTGACCCGCTCGGCCAGCGTTTCGTTCAGCTCAGTCAGCTCCCGGTTGAGTTCTGCGGCCCGGATGTGCGAGCGGGAAAAATGCCGGCTGGTATACAGCATCATGGAAAGCGTCATCAAAAGCACCGCAAAGAGCATGGTGTCAAAGAGAATGTTGCTGACATTGGCAGGCACGGCGCCCAGGTCCGCAAGGAGCGCATACAGATGCACGGCGTCGAAGGTGACGACGCCGCACAGCAGCGGGACAGTCCTCCGGTCTCCGTCGGAGCAGCTGCCCATGACAGCAAAGACGCTTGCCTGCAGCATGGGTTCGCACAGATAAAGGTGGATGTGCGGCAGGTTCTGTATGATGGCAAACGGGAGCAGCGCCAGCAGCGCGGACAGCCCGCCCAGCGCTACAAAAGCCTTGCTGCCCGGAGAAAGCCTTTCTTCAGCGAGGCTGCTGCACAGGAGAAAAATGCCTGCCAGCATTCCGGCATAAGCGGCCCGCTCCAGCGCCAGGTTCCAATGATTGGAGGCAAGCCCCAGGGATGTGAATTTGCAAAGGCACCAGAACAGGGCGAAAAAGGCTTCCAGCGCCATCAGCAGCAGATAGCGCTCGCTTTTCTGGTTGGTATACAGTGCCAGCGAGGTCACCAGGATGATCAAAAGAGCGCCCAGCGGAGTACTGCCAAAGATGATATGAGAGTTGGCGATGCTTTTGAGCCGCTCCGCATCTCCCAGAACAGGCGGACTGAAATACTCCTGCGCCGGATCTGAAAAATCCGTTTGCAGCACGATCTCAAAGGAATACCCGTCGGGCAGCTTGCGCCAGAGGTTCCTTTCGGAGCTTTCCCCGGTGAGGTTCACCAGGGTGTCCGGGCGGATATAGGCTGAATAGATATAGGGCTTTCCCACGGAAATGCCCGACACGCAGCGCGAGGAATCCAGCAGGGACAGGGCGCAGATCTCGTCGACAATGATTTCCAGGCGATAGGTTTTCGGATTGCCGTACAGACGTATGGCCCCGCTCTGCGGCGTCAGGTCCGTCAGCTTTTCCGGATAGACTGTGCCGTCGTAGATCTGCCATCCATTGCTGACCAGAAAGGCGGATGGGATCGCTTTTCCGCGCAGGTCAAGCACGCCGTCGGCGGCGGGCACATGCTGCACAACCCGGATATTTAAAAACCATTGCAGAAAAAAGACTGCCAACGCAAGTAAGCCCGTGCAGGAAAAGACCATCAGTTTCTTGCGCATGGAAAAACTCCTCTGAAACGATTTTTTGCGGCAAAGCCTGAAAGGCCGCTCGAATTTCAAGAACAAACGGCGAGGAAAAACAGATGCAAACTCCCAAAGCGATTCTGCTGGTAGAAGACGATTACGATATTGCTGCGGTCATCCGGTATTATCTGGAAGAACACGGCTTTTCCGTTACCACCGCCTCCTGCGTTTTCGAGGTTCCTATGGAAGCTGCAGCGGATTACGCAGCCTTTCTTCTCGACATCATGCTGCCCGATTCGGACGGGATTGCCCTGTGCAGCGCGCTGCGGGAACGGACGGACGCGCCCATTTTGTTCATCAGCGCCAAGGACGACAGCGCTACCATTATCCGGGCGCTCAACATGGGCGGCGATGATTACCTGGTCAAGCCCTTTGACGAAGCGGTGCTTCTGGCCCGCCTGGATGCGAACCTTCGCAGGCAGAAGGCCAGCGCCGCACAGCGCATCTCAGGCGGCGGGCCGATCCAGGCGGGACCGTTCCAGCTGTCCGTGCGCGAGCCCATCGTTTTGAAAAGGGAGGAACGCATTCAGCTGTCGCCCATTGAGCATCAGATCCTGCTGATGATGTTCCGCCATGTGGGGGAGACGCTCAGCATGGAGCAGATCTATCACTGCATCTGGGATCGCCCCAGCCTGCATGATTATCGTACCATTACCGTGCACATCAGCAATCTGCGCAAGAAGCTGGAGGACGAGCCTGCCTCTCCCAAGTATATCAAAACCGTGTGGAAAATCGGATATGTTTTTGAAGTGCAGGAGCCATAAAATATCGAAAAAATATCGAAATCAAAAAAGCCGCTGATCTTCAGCGGCTTTTTTGACAGACGATTTTTGACAGAGGATTATTTGCCCGCAACGATTTCGCCGGCGAGACGGCCGGAGGTAACGGCCCAGCTGATCGCGCTGCCCGTCAGGGTGTCGTCGCCGTGGACGCCGCCAACGATTTCGCCTGCGGCATAAAGGTTGGCGATGGGCTGCTCGTTTTCATCGCAGACGGCCAGATTGTCGTCAACATAAACGCCGCCAAGCGTGGTGGCAAAGCGCAGCTTTTCTTCCACGATGTAGTAGGGGCCTTCGCCAAACTCCATGGGCAGAGTGGTGCGGCCGAAGTCTTCGTCTACGCCGTTTTTCACAAAGCCGTTGAAGCGGTCAATGGTTTCGGCCAGAGCAGCGGCGTCAATTCCCGCCAGGTTTGCCAGTTCTTCAATGGTATCGGCGCTGGCCAGCAGAGGCGCGGTGCTGTTTTGAGCCAGATAAGCGTCGATCTCGGATTCCTGCAGCTTCTTGGCGGCAATGATCTCAGCCTTCCAGTAGTCAAAGGCGGTCTGATCCATCACCAGATACAGGGTCTTGTTGTCTTCAGCGTTGATGGCTTCCACGAACTCTTCGTTGTAGCCGCCCTCCTGGATCTTGCGCTTGCCGTCCTTGGCCACGATGATGGCGCCAGTGTTGCGCACAGTCTTCTGCATCTGCAAAAGTACGATTTTGGCCTTGTGGGGCTCGTATTCAAAGCCGCCGGGATAGACTTTGCCCATTTCCATGTTGATCAGCTTTGCACCGATGGCCTCCGCCATGTTGTGGCCGTCGCCGGTGGAGGAAGCATGGCCGTAGTAAGGCACCATCTTGAGGTAATCGGTCAGCATATCCTGGTTGGCGCCGTAGCCGCCGGTCGCCAGAATAACGGAATCTGCGTGGATGATGTATTCAATGCCTTCAGCCTGATTTTCGGCTTTTGCACCCACAACTGCGCCGTTCTCCACGATGAGCTCCGTCGCCCTGGTCTGGGTCATGAGGGTCGCACCGGTCTTATCAAAGGCTTCGATAAGCTTTTCCGTCAGGCCGGCGCCATTGCCGTCGGCAAAATACAGACGCAGCTTGCTGTGCTCAATATAATACTGCGGGGGATTGCTGAAGGCAACGCCGACGTCGTTTTGCAGCCAGTCAAAGGTCTTGCCGGTGGATTCCGCAAAAAGACGGACCAGGTTTTCCCGGTTGAGATAATGGCCGCCCCTCATGATATCTTCATAGATGAGCTCCACGGAATCATCCTTGTCGCCGTCGATCTGCTGGCGGGCGGACATGCCGCCGTTGATGGCCGCTGTGCTGACAGAGGCCGCACCGCCGGGATAGTCCATCTTTTCAAGAACCAGCACCTCAGCGCCGTTTTCCGTTGCGGAAATGGCAGCAGTCAGACCGGAACCGCCGGCGCCGATGATGAGTATCTGCGTATTGAGTTCTTCCGTCCGGGTTTGGATGGCATCTTCCTCGGGAAGCGTGTTCAGAGCGTCCATATCCACGCCAGAATCCGCCAGTGCAGCGCGCACCGCCTCAAGAATGGCGTTGCTGCTGATGGTGCAGCCGGCGACGACGTCCACGCCGGTGCTCTGCTTTTCCACGATAATGCCGGGGAGCTTTTCCACAGCATTGCTGCCGACGCCCTGGGTCTCCTTGTCCCCTGTAACGGTGACGCTCAGGATGCTCGTCTCGTCCACCGTGACCTCGGCGACGATAGGTCCGCCATAACCGTTGGTCTCAGCGGTGTAGGTGCCGGGAATGAAGGTGAGCCTGGAAGAGGGGGCTTCCTCCTGCGGGGCTGCCGTGGGAGCAGGCTCAGTGGTCTGAGGCTGTTCCGTTTCCTCTTCGGGCGCACTCTGCGGCGCGCATGCGCCCAGAACCAGCAGCGCGCAAAGCACCAGAGCCAGCAAAGTGATCCATTGCTTTTTCATAATATCCCTCCTGTGAAAATTCATTGCCATTTGGCATTTTCATCATAACAAAAAATCGACAAAAATTTTTCAAAGAAAGTTCAAAGAGTGTTTTGCAGGAACACAGGAGGAAATGCTATGGCAAAAACCTGAAAGATTTTCCGGGAAGAGAAAACAGCCTTTTGCCGCGCAGCACAGAGCTCTCATCCAAAACCAAAAAGCGGCTGACTTTTATCAGCCGCTTTTTGATGAAGATGTTTGCCTTACAGCAGGGTTTTGCGCAGCTCTGCGCCGGATTTGGCGGAGAGATAGGCTGGCGGAACGTCGAAAACAGTCTTGGCGCCGGTGAAGCCTTCTTTGTTCATGCGGTAGGCTGCACGGGCATAGCAGACGATGACGCTGGCAGTGAACTCCGGATTGGAGCCGAGCTTGAGAGAATATTCGATCATCTCCCGGGTTTCGCCGTTGATGCCGGTGACGCCGCTGCGCATGACAAAGCCGCCGTGGGGAATGCCCTTATGGTCGCGGTCGAGCTGTTCCTGGGTGATGAAGTGCACCGTGGTGTCATACTCGTCAAAGTAGTTGGGCATGGTTTTGATCTCATGTTCAATACGGGCCTTGTCGGCGCCGGGTTTGGCGACGACAAAGCACTCGCGGGTATGCTTTTCCCGGGTGGTCAGAACGGGATTTTCCCCATTGCGCACCCGCTCCATGGCGGAGGCGACAGGCACAGTATACTGCTTGCCGTCCTGCACGCCGTCGATGCGGCGGATAGCGTCGGAATGCCCCTGGCTGACGCCCTTGCCCCAGAAGGTGTAGTCGGCGCCCTGAGGAAGGATGCAGTTGCCCAGCAGGCGCTGGAGGCTGAACATGCCAGGATCCCAGCCTACGGAAAGCAGGGCCGTCTTCCCGGCTTCGGAGGCGCTCCTATCGCAGGCCTCAAAATGCTCGGGGATTTTGGCATGGGTGTCGAAGCTGTCGACGATATTGAAGTATTTGGCATATTCCGGGCTTTGCACCGGCAGGTCGGTGGCGCTGCCGCCGCAGAGGATCAGCACGTCGATCTGATCTTTGAATTCGGTCACTCTGGCCGCGCTGTAAGCCGGAACGTCAGGGGAAAGGGTCCTGAGAGCACCGGGAGCCCTGCGGGTAAAAAAGGCGGCGAGCTCCATGTCGGGGTTCTGCCTGACGGCCAGTTCTACGCCCCGGCCGAGGTTGCCGTAGCCCAGAATTCCGATGCGAATTTTACCGTTCATGGTTGAAAGGTCTCCTTTCGTCTTCGGGGGAATTTTGAAGATGAAAATGACGGAAAAACCGGAACGCTTCCCCTGTCATCAAAACAGACGATGAAAAAACAGGGCGCCTCCCGGCAGCACAAGCCCTGCAAGCGGCCCCTGGCAGTTTTATGCTTTTCGCTGGAGGAAAAGGACACAGACATAGGCGTTTGACTACCATCTAAAACAACACGACTCTCAAACTAGGCGAAGATGAAGGCACAGAAAAACCCGGTTTGACTACCATCTAAAACAACACGACTCTCAAACCAGTGATGTCTTCAATCGCGTCGAGCGGCGGTTTGACTACCATCTAAAACAACACGACTCTCAAACGAGTTTGCAGTGGGGATCAGCTTTTCCCGGGTTTGACTACCATCTAAAACAACACGACTCTCAAACGGTGCATGGTATTCGCCGGGAACGGCCTCAGTTTGACTACCATCTAAAACAACACGACTCTCAAACCGTTGTTTTAGTTGCTGGGGAGCAACGGAAGTTTGACTACCATCTAAAACAACACGACTCTCAAACAAGTCAAGGTGTGATTGCTGTGTTTTCAAAGTTTGACTACCATCTAAAACAACACGACTCTCAAACCTCAAACATCAAATCGACGATGGGAGAGAACGCCACGACCCGCGCTGTGCTGTCCTGGATGGAAAACAGAGCCTGATTTGATTTTAGCGTATGTCCGGTTCACAATCAAGACGCAGTTCGCACAAATCTTGATCCAGAACATAATATATTTCCTCTGGCAGCGCGTCATTGTGCTGAACATGCTCCAGCAGAAGAAGCCGCCATTTTTTATAGCGGGCCATGCGATAGAGTTCGGAAAGCTCCTGCGGCGCAAAAAAGCTTTTAGCTCCAACCAATATGAAGCATTGGTGCTCCAACAGGCTGCAGTAAAGATCAATGTACTGGATCAACCGTTCCAAAGCAGCGCCTTCTTCCAGAGCTGGCTGAAGGCGGAGCGCCTTGAGCAGAGGCAGCAGAAAATCCCCCTGCGAAAAAGAAACGGGAGATTCCAGCCGGGTTGTCAGCAGGCCCAGGTATTCGCTGATGCGTTGATTGAGCAGGAAGGTTTCGGCAGCCAGCTCCTCTTCAACAAGGTGTTTTAAGGCAGACTGGAACCTGTTCTGCAGGCGGCGGTCATCTAGGGGAAGGTGGTAAAAATCCTGGACTACCCGCAGACAGTCGCCGCAATCCAGAGGAACGTATCCCTCAGAGAGTACGAAGGGGCCGTTTTCGCCTTCGCTCTGCGCCCACAGGTCAAAGAGCATCGTTTGATAGGCTGCGGTGTGCTCCACGACCAGCAGAGGGATCTGTGATTCACAAAAAGAGATGGGCTTACACAGCAGGGGGTGAACCAGTTTCATAAGATCACCAGCCGTTCATCGGTATCGATCAGTTCAGAATGCACTTCTCCTGTTACGATCTCCATGCGGGAAAACTGCTTTTCGGTGATGGCGAGCATCTGTACCAGCCCTTTGGCGGGCTTGATCTCCCGCACTGACTGCATGATGGCGCCTGCGACAGTGGCGTTGAGCGCCAGCTTGCAATAAACGGATTCCTGCAGCATCAAAAAGCCGTTTTTAATCAGCGACTTGCGAAATTGTGCGTAGGCCCGCCGGTCGGCGGGAGTCCCCACAGGAAGGTCAAAAAGAACCAGTACTCTCATCAGTCTGTAACTCATATTCGATCCACCTGATCTCGGACAGGTCGCCGCTTTGCAAAGCGCGGAACAGCCCGGCACAGTACAGCCGGAGGGCGTACAGCAAATGCTGGCGTCTGCCGTCAAACAGCACTTCCCGGTTCAGAAGATCAACCAGGAAAAGTTTTTCTTCCCGCTCCAGCTGCGTAGGAGACAGATCGAAGACCGCGGCGTCGACCAGAGGCCGCAGCGGCTCCAAAAAATCGCAGCCGAGGTTGAAAGGATTGAAGGTATTTTCGTGAAAAATGCCCAACTGGTTGAGATAACCGGCGGCAGAGATCTCGCGGTTGAGCGCCGACAGAATCAGACTGTAGCCGTAATTGAGGGCCGCGTTGACGGGCAGGGCGGCGGAGCGGGAGAATTCCATGCCGAACAGTGCGTTGAAATAGACCTTGGCGGCATGGCCCTCGCGGTTGGTAGAATCGCCCAGCTGCAGCTGCCCGAGATATCGGCTCAGCAGCTCGGCCTGCGGCAGCTTCCGAAGGCAGAGGTGATCCCTTTGACGCCGGATCTTTTCGCGGACGATCTCGGTCCAGACCGCCTGCCTGGCGCTTTGCTGCCAGCGGATCTGCTGGCGTATTTTTGCGCTGGTGTCGTGGCTTCCGCAGGCGCTGACCAGCTCTGCGCAGGGATTCCGGGCATGATCGCAGAAGATCACCTTGACCTTGCAGCGCATCAGCTCGCAAAGGGCGTATGCGGTAATGGAGACGGCGGTACTCTCGACGATCAACACGCCGATCTCGCTCAGGTGGATGCGGCTGGCGCCGTCTGTTTTGCGCACGACAAGGCAGTCCATTTTGTAATCTACTTTGGCGTTGCTGGCAATGACCACCACGCGCCAGCTCATTGATCCTGCCCCGTGGTCAGCAGATTGATTTCCTGCTCAAACACGCCGGTGACTGACTGGTGAATCAGCTTAAGCTCGTGTCCGATGTAATTTCCGAGGTTTTTAGAAGTACGTAATTTTCCAATGCCGGCCTTGCCGCACAGCAGCTTGAGGTCAGCGCTGGCCGCGGTGTTGGCAAACAGGTTCAGGATCTGCATCAAGATGCGGCACTGGTCGGCGAGAGTGAGGGCCTGAAACTTCGCCCGGCAGCCGGCGATGGTCTTGGCGGCAGTCGCGTATTTTACCGCATAGCGGTTTGCTTGCAGCTTGTCGAGCAGCAGCTGGTAAAGGGCCTGGTTTTCCTCCTGAGTGATCCCGTCATATCCCGTGACCGGAAGATCCGTCCTCGCCTTCTGGCAGCGTTCCAGATACTTGGAGATCTTTTTGATATAGTGCTGCCACTGCGGGCTGATTATCAGAGGATTGGCGTTTTTACAGAGGAGCTGTACTCCACTCCGGCCGGAGAGGTGCATCCGAAAGCCGTCGAAAGAGAGCAGCGCATTGATCTTGATCTGCCGGATCAGCACCTTCGGATCGGTCAAACCGAGGATCCTGTGGCAATACTGTTCGGGATCCTGCTCGTAAAGAGCCTTGTACAGCAGCAGCACTGCTTCGATGGAGCGGACCCGCTTCTTTTTATCAGTGTGCTCCACCACGCAGAAATATGCGCCGGTGAGCTTGTTGTAGCCGCCGTAGATCTCCGGACGCATCCGGGGGTCGCTGCCCTTGATCGGCGCCAGATCGCTTCCCTTGGGTACGGGGTTCTGATCGAAAAGGCCGCCTTTTGCTTCATAGGCCATGCGGGTGAGGAGAATGTTGTTTTTGGCTATCGTGCGCCGCACGACCGCGATGGAGCCCCCCGGCCCAGCTGTCCAGGCCTGCTCGCCGTCACGGGTCACGTTGCGGCAAAACAGGTCGTTCAAGCTGTACTGATAGTGGACTTCTTCCAGGAATCTGCGCGGATCGCGGGTGAATTTCAGGTGGTAGACATTGCCGACGACGATGTTCAAATAGGCGTCACGGGCGTGGTGGAAGTCGTTGACCTCCCTGCACTTGATAAAGAGCGGATCCTGCGCAGTAATCATACCTTTGGTATCCCGACCCGCCAGCCTCTGTGTGCCATCCGGGCCAGTGCGTTGGTTCTGCCGGAAGAAGGAAACATTCCCTGCTTTGACGTAAACGATCTCGGTTTGCCTGCCGTACCGGGCGGACAGCAGCTCTGCTACAATTTTGGAGGACTGGCGGGTCTCCACCAGCTGGCGGGCAATGAATCCCGCCTGTTCGTCCTCCGTAAATGGGGTGCCGCGGACAAGACGGTCGAATTTTTCGGTAGAAATCAGATGCTTTTCTTTCAGCATGGCCCAGAAGGGGCGCATCTTTTTCCGAATGTCTGGTGCGATTGGATAGGAGTCCGATTTTTGGGCGTTGAGCACCCGCTTGACCAGCACGCGGTTGTGCAGGCTGTCGTCTTTTATTTTGCTCTGCGGATAAATGTGTTCGATGTCGTAGTCCTGCTCCTGTGACAGATCGATGGGTTCGCCGCTGTACATGCACTTTCCCAGCTGCGTGTAGTAAAGGTAGAGCTTGTCCCGCCGGAGCATTGCCTCCGGAGTGCCCTCCAACTGCTCAGAGAGCTGTCCAAAAAGCGGATCGGCTTCTTTGGCGCATTGTTCGTACAGCTCCGTCAGTTCGGCCTTTCGGGAGCGGGTGCGTTTTCCGGCTTCGCCCTCTTCGCGCGCCATTTCGACAAAGATGCGCTTGGGCGGGGCCTTCATGATCTTTTCAATCTCCGCGATGATACGGATGGTTTGGCGGATCGCCCGGCGGATGGAGGGGGAGGCGTAGCTGTCGTCGAGGGATTCCTCCAGCGTCTGACCGGCGGCGTTAAGCTTTTGAGCGCGGTACTGCTGTACGGCGGCGCCGAAGGTGTATTGGCTGCCGAGCAGCTGCGACAGGTTGTGATTCGTCGACCACAGAGCGTCCATGATCGACAGCGTTTCACCGGTGTCATGATCTACATGATAGATTCCGGTGAGAAATTGGCGGGAGAGGCGGCCCCAGCCGCTGAATTTCATCGCGCAGACTTTTTTCTGCTCCTCGGGTGTGATGAGAGTTCCATAAGTTTTGCTGAGCCAACCGGCAAAGAGCTTTTGATCCTCGCCAAAGAGCGCGATGTGCCGGATGATCTCCTCTGCCGCCTCTATTCCGCCAGGCCTTGTGAGCAGCCACTCAAATTTTTGGTGGGAGGCAAGGGTGGCTTTAAAATCGCCGTCAAAACCGCTTAGCGCCTCCCCGCCGGTGAACCTCCCCGTGCTTTTGAGATATCCTTCCAGCCTTCTGCGGGTAACCTTCCGGCCGGTGAGGAAGAGATCGTTATAAATGGCCTGCTTGTCCGTAACGGAAAGAGGGAATCCGTTGATCTTCAGATTGTTCAGCTCATTGAGAACCATAAATCTGCTGTAAAGCAGAGAATCCTTCGGCAAGATATCCTCGCCGATATAGCTGCATTTAGCCGTCATGCGCATGATGAAGCTTTCGGCGCAGCGTTCCAGATCAACCACCTGTTCAAAGTTCCAGGGATAGATCTTTTCGTTTGTCCGGACGATCCAGGCGCGGTTTGACTTACTGTTGAGCGGGCCGACGTAATAGGGGACGCGGAAGCAGAACATCCGGATGATTTGCTCTTTTTTGGTCAGGCCGGAGCCGTCCTTTTCGTTCAGGAAGGGCAGATACTTGACGGCCCGTTCCAGTATTTGTTCCAGCTCTGCCTGGTGCAGCTGGTGGGGGATGACGCTGTTGTCCTTGGTGGTCTGGCGGGGCAGAAATTCGCCGCGATCCAGCTCATCGAGAATGATTTTGACCTCAGGAAAGGGAAGATTCTTAATCTTTTTTCTCAGATATGTCGGAAAATCTCCCTCTTTTTTGCAGCGGTAGCTTGCCGCTCCCTTTCCGCAATAGGCAGGATAGTTGTCCAGTCCCTTCCGCGCCGCGTGGAAGATCTCGCGGTACAGTTCTTTGTCGCCGCTGGCGCGGATCACCGCTTTGAGGCGCTTAAGATCCTCGCGATGCTTTTCGTAGCTTTTGACTTTGGCGAAAGAGATGTATTTTTCTCCACCGCGCAGTTCTTCCAGCAGCGCCCAGTCGTAGATCGCCTTGACGCTGAGAATCAGTTCAAACCGGTCACCAAGTATGGCGAGAAGTTTTTCTTCCCTGGCGTCAAAATCGTCTTTCAGGCAGACACTTTTCGTCTCCCCGTTGGATACTGGCCCTCCGTACAGGTCATCCAGAGAGACAGTCCTGCCGCAGAGCAGTTCTGCGATTGCATAAAGCTGCGGATCATCTTTTTTGACGCCGGTAGCTTCAAGAAGCAGGGCGCGTTTTTGGGTGGTGCTGTACGTCCGGTCAGTAAGGGCCTGCGTAAATTTGACGGGGTCGAGGAGGGGGAGCTCTTTTTCGCATTCCTGACGCAGATACCCGTTCAAACGCTGCAGACCGGAGTCGAGCGAAACGGAATCGAGAGAAAGATCGCCAAAGAGAAAATGTCCGCGGTATTTCATGATGTGATGTACAGCCAGATAGACCAGCCGGACGTCAAAGGGACCGGGGTTTTCGATCAGCGCCTTTCGGAGGTGGTAGATCGTAGGGTATTGCCGGTGATACTCTTTGTCGCAATACTGCGGGTCTGCAAACAGCGTGTATCGCCCCAGGGGATGGCTGCCTCGTTTATCTTCTTCGAGAAACCTGCTTTCCTGAAGACGCTGGAAAAAGGCGGGATCGACTTTTCCGATCTCTTCTGAAAAAAGCTGTTGCAGCCAGGAAATGCGCTGATACCGACGCTCCAGCCGCCGGCGGGCGGTGCGATGCGCGCGGCATTCGGCGGCACTCTGGGCTTCGCCAAAGAGGCGGACGCCCCAAAGGGCCTTTCCGCCGCATTTGCACAAGTTGTAGGAAAGATCGGTCACCGCCCAGCCGACGGATTCTGTGCCGATATCAAGGCCAATAAAATACCCTTTTGGTTCCACAGCGTATTCCTCCTGACAAATAAAAATTAAGAAATGCGGTTGACAGAGCGCAGGATTTCCTATATTGTGAAAGTGTCTACCATATAAGACAACACGACAGGTTCAAATACGGCTATGCCAAAATCGCTGGTTTATGACCAGCTTCACAGTGTGTGAACAGGAAGCCCGCTCGGCGGGCTTTTTTGTTTTTGGAGCTTGGAGAGGCGGCGATAGAAAATTCGATAGGTCTAGCCTGAATCCGGCTGGCCGCGCCGCAGAGATGTCATCTTCGGTCGAAGCAGGAGCGCTTGTTTTCCCGCGTTTTCTTTCCTTTTGCCGCTGCGGGGCAGGTCTCAAAACTGCTGTGGGGTTCAGGGGAGCGGATTCGGATTTTTCTGTTTGGTTCGGTCTTGCCGGACAAAAGGGCGGCATAGCTTTAGAACAGTCCAGGCTGCTGACGGCGTTATCTTCGGCTCCGGGCCGCTTTGTGTGCATGGGCTCTGACCAAACTGTTCCTGAAAAATTTCAAAGGACGAACCTGCCGGTGAAGGAGCTCAGCGTTGTGCGAGAAGAAAAAGAAGATGAGGTGACAGGCTGACCGCCTGACGGGAATGGCAAAATAGTCTTTTAAAAAGTGGCATAGTTCATTGGTAAAGTGTTGGAAGTCGGGGCTTTGCGGGGGACAAAGACCGGCGCTGAGTTTCACTGCGCCGGGATGCACTGGCCCCTGTCCGCTGAAAGAAATGTTTCTGCTTCCATTTCAATAAATTTCTGTTGAATTTATTATAACAAAACAGTTGTATGAAGAAAAGACTTCAGGGTTTTCTTTTCTGAATTAATATGGCTTTGTGACAGGAGGTGGAACCCTTCCTGACTGTTAATGCTGCGAGAAATAGCATGCTCATAAAGACGCAGGGGCTCTGGAGAAGAAAAAAGCACGGTGGGGATAGGGAGGTGTGATTGGAGATGATATGGAGATAGAGAAGGAAAGGGAATAGAGAAACGAAAAAGCCTCCACTGTGAGATCAACTCGTGGCGGAGGCTTTCGGTTGATTGGATCCACCAAAATAGGGAACTGGCCAAACCGGCGGTTTGCCATGCTGATTCAGGTGTTCTTTGAAGGAGAAGGATGAAAAATATGCTATCGTTTCTGTCTATTGCAATTCTTTCCGATAATCATGGGGGCTGATGCCGTAATGTTTTAAAAAAACTCTGGAAAAATACTGGGCGTTGGAAATTCCGACAAGAGAACAGATTTCCTGTATTTTTTTGTCTGTTTTGCCGAGCAGCAGGCAGGCGTTTTCCATTTTGAGCCCAGTCAGGTATTTTGGGATACTCAATCCCATTTCCCGATTGAAGGTTCTGCTTAAATGGGCAGAAGAGATGCCTATTTCTGCGGCAATTTCATTTTGTGTGATTCCCTGGGAGTACTGCCGTTTCATGATGTGAATTGCCTTCTGAGTGATGAAACTCAGATGTTTTTCGCGGGTCTGGATTTCCTGACACAATGCTGTCAATCCGGGTCTGAGGGACTTCCATAAAAGCTCAAGGGAAGGGTAATGGCACAGCGCCAATGAGTCTGGATGGAACTGATTGTTTAGATCGAACGTATCGCAGCATTGGCTGATGATTTTGATAATCTCGTTAAGAGCGCTTGAGCAGATTTGGATGTCAAAAGAGTTTTTTATCTTGGGAAAAAGTGTGTCAAATAAGTGGAGACAAAGCTGCTCGTTTCCGGCCATGATTGCATCTTGCAGCTGCTCCAAATGGTCATAAAGCTCATTAAGCGGAAAAACAGTACGCTCAGCGGCGATACGCTGCTGCGTCATTACAGTGGTTTCCATTTTGAAAAAGGCAAGGTTTCTGAGCGATTCGCACTGCTGTGCAGCTGGAGCGATACGTTCTTCCTGCTGCTGATGAGCAACGAGTGCGGTTACATTTTGAAAATGTGTGGGATCAAAGGAAAATTCTTCGCAATAGGTTTCGTATACCATTTGGGCAATGTTTTGTGCAACCGTATCAATTGGCGTGACCGCATCAGAGGATGGAAATGCCAGGATAGCGATCCGTCTTTCACGCATATCATAGGGAAATACCTCGTGATCATATCCGCAATCCATCAAATAAGAGCGAATACGGTAGCGGGCTTTTACATAGTTTTGCACAAAGCTTCGGGTATCCCCTCCAGTCAATGAAGAAAACTCGGAGAAGCTCCACCCGGTTAGCAGAATATGAAACTGTGAAAGATCAATTTCGAACCGCTCTCCGTTTTCCCTGGCAAATTCTCTGATGTAATCAATAGATTCTCCATACAGAAGATGATTGAGGTGAAAAATTCTGAAAAAAGAGTTGCTGGCCTGCAGCAGCGCTTCCCGACTGCCTTTTTCCATAGCGTTATCCCCTTTTATGGTGAAATGACAATTTGATTATAGCGGAATTCAAATCTGGGAAACAGGTTTTTTACATGCAAACAAGGGGCCGAAGCCCCTGTCTGCATAACAGTCATGTTATTTGGATACGCTGTTGCCGGCAATCCTTCCGAAAGTTATGATATCGGCGATTGCGTTGCCGCCGAGGCGATTGGATCCATGAATGCCGCCGGTTACTTCGCCTGCAGCGTAAAGTCCTTCGATGACATCGGAGTTGGTATCCAGGACGCGGGCTTCTTCGTCTATTTCCACACCGCCCATGGTGTAATGCACGCGCACCCGTGCCTGAACGGAGTAGAATGGGCCTTTCTCCAGCTTCTGGCTGAACGTGGATCTGCCCAGAGGATCACCGCCGCCGGCTTCCACATAGCTGTTGAATTCATTGACAGTGTTAAGTAGCGTATCGGCGGGGATGTTCATCTTTTCGGCGAGTTCTTCCAATGTATCGGCCTTGAAAAGCGTCTTGTCATCCACGATATCGTCTATAATGAGGCCGTGGGTATTCTTGCCACCCAGAATATCGACGATCATATGCGCATCGTAGATATAGTAAAAATACTGTCCGGGCTGTTCCAGCGTTGCAAAACAAATCTCGTCGCGGCGTCCGTCTTCCCGTACAAAGCGAAGGCCGTCCTGGTTGACGGAAATCGTATTGTCGATCAGCGGCGTAATATCAGGCTGGCCAATTGCAATCAGCTGGATATATTCCATGCCTACCAGATTAGCGCCAATTGCTTCAGCCATTAGAATACCATCGCCGGTGGAACTGGAGGGATTGGTCGTCGGAACGTTTTTGCCGAGGTCAGGCCAGATCGTATTGACGCGCTGACGCAATTCCACGTTTGCCGCGAAACCGCCTGTTGCCAGAACGACGCCGTTATTTGCGGTGATTTCAAACTCTGTACCGTCTGCGGTAACGCCGCTGACGCCAATAACCCGTCCATCCTGAACAATCAGTTCCTTGGCCGTATAGGACAGCAGGATTTCACCATTATGGGCATCGACAACTTGCTTCTGCGGAATGATGAAATTACCGCCGGAAGAACCAAAGGCCGAGGTGGCAGTATGGCTGCGTGGCCAGACGGCGCCGAGACCGGCCGCAATCCCTTCTTCCCAGGTGGCGCCCAGCTCCGTGAGCCATTGGTAACTTGCATATGCGTTATCACAGAGCGTATCGACCAATTCCGCTTTAGCCAGATAGTCGCCGCCGCTGTAAGTCATTAGTTTATGGAGATCGGCAGAATCGTAAAGATAGGTGCTTCCGGCCGCATCGTAGGCTTCCAGGTCTTTGCGGATGTTTTTCTGCCACTGCGCCATCAGCTCGTTCTGGGGCTCCAGATCCAGATAGGATTGAATGAGTGTTCTCTGCGCCTCCGTCATCGTGAGTTGCTTTTGGCGCTCCGGATCAGCCGCGTTAAAACCGCTGCCGGCCACGATAGTGTTGCCGCCGATGGAAGGCATTTTCTCAAGGATGATAACACTGGCGCCGTTTTGTGCGGCAGTAGCGGCGGCTGTCATGCCCGCGCCGCCCGCGCCAACGACCACAACGTCAGCGGTTTTCGTGATCTTTTCACTGGAGGCGGCGGCTTTTTCGGGTACGATGCTGATTTCGGCCTCCGTAAACCCGGCAGAAAGCAACGCCTCTTTTGCAGCCTCTAGGATTGCTGTACTTGCAAAGGTACAGCCTGCCACGGTATCGACGGCAATCGACTGATATTCGACGATAGCGTTGGGAAGTGTAGCAAAAGCTGCGTCGGAGATGCCCGCTGTCTCACTGTGAGAAAGGACTTCGACAGCTGCGATTCTGCTGTTGCTGACCGTGACAGATACGGTCACTTCACCGCCGTAGCCTTTGGCAGTACCGGTATACGTCCCGTCCTGTACGGAGGATACAGTTTCCGAAGGTTCAGCCGGCGTCTCAGCAGGGGTGGTTTCTGCTGCGGCAGGCGGCTCTTCTGTTACAGACTGAGAGGCGCATCCGCTGAACAAAACGGCCAGCAGAGCGAGCGACAAAAGCATTGCAAACAATCGTTTCATATAGATCCCTCCTTTAGTGTATGAATTATAGTTATCATACTGAAAAGAAGCCAGGATCACAATTTGAAAAGATTGATATTCGTTTCATTTTTTGATGTAAATGTACTGTTTTGAAGGTGTTTTAGAACCGGAGAATGCGGGTTTGGATCGTGGGAGAGTTTGGCTGTTTTGGACGTGCAGCGGCGGAGGCTTCAGACGTTTTTTCGCATGAGTTTACTAAGCAAAATAGGATTGGCGGGTCATATGGCCAGTCGATGGAGAGCCTGTATCTTAATAAAAAGCCCAGGCTTTATAAAAATACGGTTCCACAACGAGCCAAGCCTTGTCAAAGCGAAGGGAGAAGCTGGCGGAGAAGACCGAAACCGCGGGCATGTACTGAAAGTAAAACGTGTACTTTCCAAAAAGAGAAAACCCGCAAAGCCTTACGCTGTGCGGGTTTGATGATGGTGGAGATGAGGGGAATCGAACCCCTGTCCGAAGGCCCTTTGGAAAGACTTTCTCCGAGCGCAGCCGATGGTTTAAGATTCCCCTCAGATGGCTCCCAGCGGCAGGATACATCCTACGGTAGCTTCATGTTACGGGCGCCGTCGCAAAGCTTTGGCGGGCTCGGACCCCGTCTGATGACGCCTGCGACCCGGACGACGGGATTCCGGACAGACGGCCGCGTTTAGTTACGCAGCGTACGCGTAATCGTTGTTAGCGTTTGTGTTTAAGTTCCCGATTTTAACGCAGCTCGGGGCTGCGGCTCGCTTATCCGTCCTCTTTGACCCCCGTCGAAACCAGTACATCCCCATGAAAAAAGAGGCGGCTGCGGAAAAGAGAAGGCATGGAATAGGGAAAAATCCCGGCAAATGAGAAACGGCCGGCGTTTTCAAAAGCCGGGTCAACGTTCTGAGGCGCGCAGCGCGCGATCCATGCTGCGCTTGGCGTCCCGTTCGGCGGTGGCAGCCCGCTTGTCATAGAGCTTTTTGCCTCGGGCAATGGCAAGCTCAAGCTTGACGCGGCCGTCCTTGAAGTAGAGGGAGAGGGGCACAAGGGAGAAACCGTCCTGCATGGTGGCCGCCTGAAGCTTGCGGATCTCAGACTTGTGCAGCAGCAGCCGACGGTCCCGGAAAGGATCGCGGTTGAAAATGTTGCCCATTTCGTAAGGACTCACGTGCATGCCGATGACGAAAACCTCGCCGTTTCGCACGCGGGCGTAGCTGTCCTTGAGATTCACCCTGCCGCCGCGGATGGACTTGACTTCCGTGCCGACCAGCTCGATGCCGCATTCATAGGTGTCTTCGATGAAATAATCGTGATGGGCCTTGCGATTTTGGGCGATGGGTTTGACGCCCTTTCCTTTGGGCATGGAAGTTCCTCCTTTCCGGCGGTGTCTTTCAGTATAGCACAGGCGGCGCGGTTTGACCAGATGGGAAAACAAAGGGAAATTGCCCGCTCCGTCCTCTCTGAAGCGCTCCGGGTGAAAGGAGCGGAACGCTGTCCGTTCTTTTTGGCGTGGAGGGCTGCATTTGCTTTTTGGAGTGGCGCGCTTTGGATGCGAAAAGAAAGACGCGCCGATTCCACAGGGAAGAGGGCGCGCCTGAACATGCAGCCGGAAAAACGGCGTCAGCGGGAACGGCGGCGGGGACGGGAGACGTTTTTTTCGGAGGGCTTTTTGTCCCCGCTGCGGGAAGAACCCTTGGCTTCACGTTCGCCTGCCGCGGCAGAACCTTTGGCAGGAGCCTTTCCCTTTAGACGGCCCTTTTTGCCCCGGTTGCCCCTTTCGGGCGCGGAAGCGCGCTGCGGCCGGTCGGTAACCAGCGCGAAATCCGCCCGGTGCGTTTCAAGGTCTACGGCTGACACCGTGATCTGGACCGTGTCGCCGAGACGGTAGACCGCGCCGTGGTGGCGTCCCACATAGCGGTAGTTCTTTTCTTCAAAAACGTAGTAGTCGTCCGACAGGTCGCTGATACGGACCAGTCCCTCGCAGGTATTGGGAAGCTCGACGAAGATGCCGAAGGAGGTGACGCCGGAAATGACGCCTTTAAACTGCTCGCCCACGTGGCCGGACAGATACTCGCATTTTTTCAGATCGTCCACTTCCCGCTCGGTTTCCATGGCGGCCCGTTCCCGCTCGCTGCAGTGCAGCGCCGCTTCGGGCAGGCGCGTTTGCAGGGAGGCAGTGCGCCGGGCGGAAAGCCTTCCGTGCAGGGTCTCCTTGATAATCCGATGGGCCAGCAGGTCGGGATAGCGGCGGATCGGGGAGGTGAAGTGGCAGTAGTATTCGGCAGCCAGGCCGAAATGTCCCAGATTCTGCTCGCAGTAGCGGGCTTTTTTCAAAGAGCGCAGCGAGACGCGGGAAACGATGTTTTCTTCCGGGCGGCCTTCGGCCTTCAGAAGGACGTTTTGCAGGGCTTTGGGCCTGAGCGGGCCGTTTCCGCGGCGCAGCGTCAGCCCAAAGCCGCCGAGGAAGGCGGCCAGCTCCGCGATCTTTTCCTCGTCCGGCACTTCGTGGACGCGGTAGATCATGGGCTTCTCAAGGTGGGCCATATGCTCGGCGACCGTCTCGTTGCACACGAGCATGAATTCCTCGATGATGCGGTTGGCGATGCCGCGCTCGCAAAGCTGCACGTCTTTGGTGCGGCCCTTTTCATCAAGGAGGATCTTGCATTCCGGCAGCTCAAACTCGAGACTGCCCCGCTGCATGCGGCGGGCGTTGAGGATGCCCCAGAGCTCCTGCATGTCGGTGAGCATGGGAACGAGCTTTTTGTAGCGGCGGCGCAGGGCCGCGTTGCCGCCGAGCAGGGCGGAAACGTCCTCGTAGACCAGCCGCTCGGTGGAGCGGATCACCGTTTCGGCGATGCGGTGGGAGACCACCGTGCCGGAAGGATCGATCTCCATGAAGCAGGAGAGGGTCAGACGGTCCACCTGCGGGTTGAGCGAGCAGATGCCGTTGGAGAGCTCTTCAGGGAGCATGGGGATGACCCGGTCGACAAAGTACACGCTGGTGCCGCGGCGCAGAGCCTCCTTGTCCAGGGCAGAGCCCTCTTTAATATAATGAGAAACATCCGCGATATGAACGCCCAGCAGGTAGTTGCCGTCCGAGAGCTTTTCAAGCGAGACCGCGTCGTCAAAATCCTTGGAGTCCCGACCGTCAATGGTGACGATGGTCATTTTGCGCAGGTCCTCCCGGCGCAGGATATCATCCTGCGGGACCTCCTGGGGAATGGCCCGGGCGGCGTTGAGCACCACCTTGGGAAAGGCTTCGGGGATGTCGTGGGCCCTGATGACGGACAACACATCCGTGCCGACGTCATCAGGCCAGCCGAGGACCTCGGTCACTTTGGCCGTGGGCAGCAGGGCGCCCGTGGAATAGTCCATACGGCAGAGTACCTTCTGCCCGTCCTTGGCGGCGCCGCGGCGGGCATTTTCCGCCGGGAAGCATTCGCCGAGCTTCTTGTTGTCTGGCACGAGAGTGCAGGTCTTTCCGTTCTTGTGGAAGGTGCCCACGATCTGAGTGTTGGCGTGTTCGACGATGGCGATCACTTCCCCCTCGGAGGAAGCGCCGCCCGACTGCACCAGCCGCGCGGTGACGGTATCACCGTTGAGCGCGCCGGAGAGGGATTTCTGCGCCACGAAAATGTCGTCTGAGCCATCCGCAGGCAGCACGAAGCCATAGCCACGGGAGGTAATCTGGAGTCGACCGGTGACGTAGCCCAGCTGTTCGGGCAGGGCGACCTTCTGTTTGCGGGTGGTAAAGAGCCGGCCTTCCGCTTCGAGGGCGTCAAGTGCGTTGAAAAACTCGATCGCCGGCGCGCCCATGGCGTCAAGCAGATCCTCGGGAAGCTGCGGCGCGCCCATAATGCGGAGCTGATCGAGGATTTGTTCCTGAAGCTGGCTGTCAGGTCGGAGCACAGACCGTTTGGCGGGCTTTTTCGCTGCGGCAGCCGGTTTTTCGGCAGGGGTAGCTTCGGGAGCCCTTTTCTGGGCCACTGTTTTGGCAGCCCTGGACGGGGTGCAAAGGGGCATGGAGCCTTCCCAGTCCGGCAGAAGAGGCAAAATGGGCGGCAGGCTCTCTTCGGCGGTAGAATCCACTTCAAAAATGCGCGACTTGATCGCGGCAGTGGGATCGGTCGCGTTGATATCCTGATTGGGGCGCACCCGCTTTTTTGCCCGGCGGGCAGTCTTTTTCTGCGTCTGCGGCGGCGTCTGCTCTGCCTGCTTCTGCTGGGCAGTGGCGCTGGAGGGTTTGGTGCGGCGCCTGCGGCGCCGCCGGATGGGTTTTTGCTGCGCATCCGCCTCGGGGGAAGCCGAAGGTTTCTGTGCAGAGGGAATCTGGTCTTGCGTTTCTGTTGTCACGAATCGTATCCTTTCCCGCGCCCGGTTTCAGGGCGCTTTTATCAGTCAGTCAAGTAAAAAAAGATCTGTGTTACAGCTTTCCCGGAATCGGGAAAGCGGAAACGGAAAAAAAGCGGCACGTTCTGCCGAACGAGCCGCTTGCATTGCCATCAATCAGGCCAATTTGATGAGCAGGCACAGCGCGATAGCCATAACGCCCAGCGCAATGCCCAGGATCTTGGTCCAGCGCTGCATCTGGCTTTCCGCAGTCTTGGACTTGTTTTTGCCGAAAAACGTATCGGCAGCGCCGCCAAAAGCAGAGCCCAGGCCGCCGCCCTGGCTGCCCTTCTGCATGAGAATCAACGCGATCAGAGCCAGTGCGCCCAGCACCATCACGATGTAAATCACCCAAAGCAAAACTTCCACAGTTTGAAACCTCCTAGGCACAATTGCTCATCCAGTATAGCACGGCAAAACGGTGAATGCAAGGGAAAAGCGGGACAAAACCACCCCAGAAACAGACAAAATGCAGAAAATCAGGCTTTTCCCACAGCGCCGAAGGTGCGCAGCTTCTCTTCTACCACCCTTGCCATGGCGGCGGAGGCGATGCCGGAAAGGGGATGATAGTCGCTCCAGGTGGGTATGGCCAGGGCGCTTCTGAGGGCGCTCACCGCCGCACGGGAAACCTCGGTGTAGTTGTTTACTTTGAGGATGCCGCGGCTAATAAGCACGGAGATGTCCTCTTTGTCCAGGCCGGAGGAGCCGTGCAGCACCAGCGGAACGGGCGAGGCTTCGTCAATGACGTCGAGAAGGGCCACGTCCAGCCGGGCGGCTTCGTCCAGCCTGGAATGGCTGTTGCCCACGTAGACCGCAAGGCCGTCCACGCCGGTCTCCTCTACGTAGCGGGTGACAGAGGAGGGGTCGGTTTTTTGGTGGATCGCGTAGGAGCCGCCCTCTTCGGTGGACCAGCGGCTGCCGTGACGGCCCAGCTCGCCTTCGACGGAGACCCCACGTTCATGGCAGTACTCCACCAGCGGCTTCATGCGGCGGATGTGCTCGTCAAGGGGCAGGCTTGAAAGGTCGTAAAGCACCGCGTTCATTCCCCAGTCGATGGACTGACGGATCAATTCCTCGTCCGTGCCGTGGTCGAACTGCAGGCAGACCGGCACGGAGGCTTCCCGAGCCATGCGGACCATTTCTTCCGTCAGGCGGCGGGGATCACAGTATTTGAGATGCACCTGCGAGAGGGCCAGCATGATGGGCGCGTGCAGGCGCTCGGCGACGTCGATGTAAGTGCGGGCCGTCAGGTGGTCCACGGCGTCAAAGCAGCCCACGGCATAGCCGCCCAGGCAGGCCTGTCCGAGCATTTGACGATAAGAGGCGATGGCCATTGGCTTTTGTTTCCCTCCTTGACCGCAAGGGGTCTTGCTGTTACGATGAATTTAAATTTTTAATTAATTATAGCACAGCTGCGGCTTTGAAAAAAGCGCGGCCTTTCCACTCTCTTCTGCCCGAAACGCTTTTGAAAGAAAAGAGGTCAAAGCCATGATCCAGATTCAGCCGGCGCTCTGCCGGGACTGCTTTGAGTGCATCCGCGCCTGCCCGGCCGGAGCCATCGTCCGCCATGGGGAGGAGATGGCCGCCGCGGAGGACTGCATCGGCTGCGGAGCTTGTGTGTCTGCCTGCCCGCAGGGGGCGGTGCGCTTTGAGAAAAAGGAGGCGGAAGTGGTTTCTGCAATCCGGCAGGGGAAGCGTGTTGCGCTGGTGGTGGATCCGGCGGCGCTGACGGCCTGGCCAGGGGTGCGAAGGGAAAGCCTGTTTTCCGCCTTTGAAGCGCTGGGCTTCGGGCCGGTCACCGGCACGAAGGAGGGAGAGCTCATGATCCGGCGGGAGACCCTGCGCTTGGCGGGGAAAATGGAAAACTGCATCGCTTCGGACTGCCCGGCGCTGAACCTGCTGGTCGAACAGGAGTATCCCGAGTTGGTCCCGTATCTCTGTCCTGTGGTTTCTCCGGTGGTGGCGCAGGCGCGGCTGATGCGCAAAACGCAGCCAGAGCTGGACGGGATCGCGTATCTTGCCCCCTGCCTTGCGGTCCAGCGGGAGTGGGAGCGGGAAGCGCTGCCCGGCGCGCCGGAATACGTCCTGACTATTGAGCAGGCGGATGCGCTTTTGAAGGAGAGGAAGATTTCGCTGGAGCGGGAAGAAGCAGAGACGCTGCGTCCTGTGCCGGTGCAGCAGAGCCGCCTTCGCACAGTGCGCGCCGATGGATCGGAGCGCTGCCGCGCGGTGCTTGAAGCCCTCGGAAAGGGTGAAAAAGGGTATTTTCTGGAATTGCGGCTCTGCCCAGGTGGATGCCGGGGGAGCGCCGCTTTGAAACGGCAGGGGGGTTCTTTGCTGGAACGGTACGCCGCACCGGCGCAGAAGGTCGGACCCTTACCGGAGCTGCCGGAGGTCTGCCCGGATCTTTCCCGCAGCTTTTCTCCCTGCCTGCCGGAGGAGCCTTCGGAAGAGAAGATTCAGGCGGCGCTTGCGGTGATCGGCAGGCAGGAAAAGGCGGCGCAGATCAGTTGCGGCGCCTGCGGCTACAGGACCTGCCAGGCGCTGGCGCGGGCGATCTGCCGCGGCCGGGCGGAAGCGCGGATGTGCCTGCCCTTTGCCCGAGAGCAGGCGGGACGGATGAGCGGCTTTCTGGCGGATCATACGCCCAACGGCGTCGTGATTCTCGACCGGGAGAAACGCGTTCTTTTGATGAATCCAGCGGCAAGGGCGCTGCTTCGTGCACAGGAACAGCCGGTGGAGGGGATCCCCTTTGAACGGTTCCTCCGCTGCGAGGGCCTTGAACAGGTGGACAAAGCCGGCGGCCGCATTCTCGACGTGCAGCGGCAATATCCGGAGCTTTCCGCAGTGGTGGAAGAAAGCGTTCTGGCCGTGGAAGAGCACGAAATGTACCTGATTCTGTTGCGGGACGTTACCGAAGAGGAGCAGCGGCGGGAAAGCCGCATGCAGCTTTGCAGCGACACTGCGGAGCTGGCGCAGAAGGTCATTGAAAAACAGATGCGGGTCGCGCAGGAGATCGCCTCCCTGCTGGGCGAAACCACCGCCGAGACCAAGCTGGCCCTCAACCGGCTCAAGCGCTCCATTCTCGACGAAATGAGCGGAGAGCGGCCATGAGCGTATACATTGAAACCTATTACGAGAGCCTCAACAAATGGGGAGAGGAGCTGTGCGGCGACACGGCGGAGGTGGTGCGGACGCAGGACTTTGTCGTCGCGACGCTGGCGGACGGCCTCGGAAGCGGCGTCAAGGCCAACATTCTTTCCACTCTGACCAGCAAGATCATCGTCTCCATGCTCGCCGGCGGCGCAACGATCGAAGAAGCGCTCGAGACCATCGTCAACACCCTGCCGGTCTGCGCTCAGCGGGGGATCGCCTACTGTACCTTCACCATGCTTCAGATGTTCCCCGACGGCAGCACCTACATCGCGGAATTCGATAACCCCGAATTGGTGATCCTCCGGCAGGGAAAGCTGCTGGAGCTTCCGGCGCAAAAGCGGCCCATGAGCGGCAAGATGATTTACGAGCGGCGCTTCACCGCCCTGCCGGAGGACACCTTCGTTGTCTTTTCCGACGGCGTGATCCATGCGGGGGTGGGCACGAAGGCGCTGCCCCTCGGATGGAAGCGGAGAAACGCCGCCGCTTTTTTGGAGGAAAAATTCCGCCCCTGCGTCAGCGCGGCGACTCTGACCAAGCTGCTGCTTTCGGCCTGCAGCGGCCTGTACGAGGGGCGTCCCGGGGACGATACCACCGTTTTGACCGTCCGCATCCGGCAGCCCCGCCCACTCAATCTGATGGTGGGCCCGCCGGCCGATCCGGAAAAAGACGTGGATTACGTGCGTAAATTCGTCGCCCTGCCCGGCCTGCACGCTATCTGCGGCGGCAGCACCTCCCAAATGGCCTCCCGCATTCTGGGGCGCACCATGTCTGTCAACCTCGATTACGACGACCCCAATGTGCCGCCGACGGCTGCCATGGAAGGGATGGAACTGGTGGCGGAAGGGGTGCTGACCCTGACGAAGACCCTTCAGTATCTGGACGAATTCTGCCGGCAAGGAGGGAGCGCCGTGATCGCCGGAAAGAACGGCGCGGCGCAGCTTGCGAGAATGCTGGTGGAAGAATGCACCAATCTTCACATGATGCTGGGCACCGCCCGAAATCCCGCCCATCAGAATCCCAAGCTCTCGCTCGACTACGACGTCAAGATGCGGGTACTCAAAAAGATCGCCCGCCATATGGAGGCCATGGGAAAGGACGTTCAGATCGAGTATTACTGAACGGAGAAGCCACCGCAGGCCGCGCTTTTGTTGCATCTGCGGGCGCAAATAGCGTATCATAACAGCAATGCGGACGGAGGTGCTCGGATTTTGGCTTCCGGCGCCGCAAAGATCAAAAATGTTGGAAAGGAAACGCTTCCCCTGATGGAAAAAACGACCACGATGGAGATCGTGCTTTCGCAGCACGTAAACGGGATGCGCCGTCTGTTCGGCGGCGTCCTGATGAGCTGGATCGACGTGCTCGGCGGCGTGACGGCGCGCCGCTGGTGCCATACGGACGTGACGACCGCCGCGGTGGACTATCTGGAATTTCTGGCCCCGGCATACATGGGAGACACCATCATTCTGGAGGGCGTCGTCACCTGGACGGGACACACCTCCATGGAGGTGCGGGTGGAGACCTTTGTCGAGCACCTGGAGGGCGACCGGACGATGATCAACCGGGCGTACCTGGTTTACGTGGCCATGGACGGCCTCGAGCGGCCCACCGCCGTTCCTCCCATGACTCCCGAAACGCCTGAGGAACAGGCGGAGTGGGAGGCAGCGCTTCTTCGAAAGCAGCAGCGCACCGAAAAGCGCCAGAAGATCCGGGAGACGCAGAACGCTCAGCAGTCCTGAGCCGTTTGGAGGGCGGAAAGAGGGCCTGAACCAAAGAGGAGGGAAAGACATGGAACAGAGAAAGTACGGAAAGCAGCCCTGGTCTGTGGGGATTTTCGGCATGGGCTGCCTGCGGGTGCCGCAGACGAAGGAAGAGACGGGCAGCACCGTGATCGACCGCGGGCCTGCCACAGAGCTGGTCCGCCACGCCATCGACCGGGGCATCAACTACCTCGACACTGCGGCGCTCTATCAGGACGGCGACAACGAGGCCTGGCTCGGCGAAGCGCTCCAGGACGGCTACCGGGAGCGGGTGAAGCTGGTCACGAAGCTGCCCCTGTGGCTGCTTCAGGAGGAAGCGGACATCGAGCGCACCTTTGAGGAGGAATGCAAACGCCTGCAGACCGACTATATTGACGTGTACCTGCTGCACAGCATGAATAAGGAATACTGGCAGCTTGCCAAAAAATTTCATGCGCTCGACCATCTGGTCGCCCTGCGGGAGCAGGGCCGCATCGGCGCGATCGGCTTTTCCTTCCACGATGGGTTTGACCTGTTCAAAGAGATGGTGGATGCCTTTGACTGGGATATGTGCCAGATCCAGCTCAACATCATCGATACCTACAAGCAGGCAACTGTTGAAGGGCTGCGCTATGCTGCCTCGAAGGGGCTTGCGGTGGTCATCATGGAGCCTCTGCAGGGAGGACGCCTGGCGAACGTTCCGGATTACGTGCAGAGGATCTACGATCAGTGGCCGGAAAAGCGTTCTCCGGTGGAATGGGCCATGCGCTATCTTTACAGCATGCCGGAGGTGACCTGCATCCTCAGCGGCGTGAGCACCATCGAGCAGCTGGAGGACAACCTGCGCATCTTTGAAAAAGCGAAGGCAAACGTCATGACCGAAGAGGAGATGCAGATCGTCGACCGGGTGCGCGAGGCCTTTGCCGGGCACATGGCGGTGGGCTGCACCGCCTGCGGATACTGCCAGCCCTGCCCCATGACGGTGGACATCCCCGCGGTGTTTGCCCGCTGGAACGGCGCTGCGGTCTTCGGGGAGTGGGAAAAGATGCGCGACCGCTTCGGCAAGCTCGAAAAAGCAGGACACGGCCCGAGCGCCTGCATCGCCTGCGGAAAGTGCGAATCCCACTGCCCGCAGCACCTGCCCATCATCGAAAAACTCCAGCAGGCCAAAAAGGCCTTGGGAAACTGAACCAAATGCTGCGGCGGTCTTTTTGGCCGCCGCATTTTGTGGGAAGATGGATCTTGGGCAAACAGGAGTGATGCGGCTTTTACGTTTCCGGCCCCAGATGGAAAGGGGTGAAGCCGGCACTCCGGCTACCCGGTATCTTATTGGAAATATCCGAACAATATATATAAAAGGTTTGACAATGTTCTGATATAATGATACGATCTGCAACGTAAGAAGATAAAATGCCCAACGAGGCAAGCGATAAAGATTTTTACAGGGGGAACTATCCAATGGAAATTCGCGAGATGCTCTACGAAGGCAAGGCAAAGCAGGTTTTTGCTACGGAAGACCCTTCGATCGTCATGGTGCACTATAAGGACGACGCCACCGCCTTCAACGGCCTCAAGAAGGGCCAGATCGTCGGCAAGGGCGCCATCAACAACCGTATGTCCAACCTGGCGATGCGCTATCTGGAAAAGAACGGCATCCCCACCCATCTGGTGGAAGAGCTCAACGAGCGGGACACGCTGGTCAAAAAGGTGACGATCGTGCCCCTTGAGGTGATCCTGCGCAACGTCGCCGCCGGCAGCATGTCCAAGCGTCTCGGCATTGAGGAAGGCACTAGGCTCCTCACGCCCGTGCTGGAGTACTCCTATAAAAACGACGATTTGGGCGATCCCATGATTAACGATTATCACGCTATGGCCATCGGCATCGCCACCCGAGAGGAACTGGATCAGATCGCCGCCATGGCCCTGAAGATCGACGAGCTACTGACCGCTTTCTTTGACGCGGCCGGCATGAAGCTGATCGACTTCAAAATAGAATTTGGCAAGACTGCGGACGGCACGATCATCCTCGCTGATGAGATCTCCCCCGACACCTGCCGTCTGTGGGATAAAGAGACCAATGAAAAGCTGGACAAGGATCGTTTCCGCCGGGATCTCGGCGGCGTGGAGGAAGCCTACGAGGAGGCGTTCCGCCGTCTGACTGCGGAGGCAGTGCATGCTTAACGACCCGGAACCAGTCGAGGCCCTGGGGGCCTTTGAAGAAGAACTTCACGAAGAGTGCGGCGTTTTCGGCGCCTTTAACGGCGGTACGCTTGACACGGCCAGCGCCCCTTATCTGGCGCTGCACACCATGCAGCACCGCGGGCAGGACGGCGCGGGGCTTGCGGCCTCGGACGGCGAAAGGATCGTCTATCATAAGGGCGTGGGCCTCGTCAGCGAGGTATTCAGCGATCCGTCGCAGCTTGAGCCCTTTGCCACAAAGAAGATCATCATCGGCCACGTCCGCTACGCCACCAGCGCCAGCGCGCATACCGTCATCAATACCCAGCCGCTGGTGATGCACAGCTATGGGGGCGGTATCGCCCTTGCGCACAACGGCCATCTGGTCAACAGTGCTGCGCTTCGCCAGGAGCTGATGGCGGACGGACATCTTTTGCAGACCGAAGTGGACACCGAGGTGTTTTTGCACATCATCGCCCGGGAATCCCGGGGTTACTCCATCGAAAGCGGCATTCAGCGGATGATGGAAAAGGTGCGCGGCTCCTACGCGCTGGTGATGATGACGCCGGAGAAGCTCTACGGCGTTCGCGATCCCTGGGGCATCCGGCCGCTGGTGCTGGGCGTCAAGGAGGGCAGCTACTTCCTCGCGTCCGAATCCTGCGCCTTTGACGCCATCGGTGTGCGCCTGATCCGGGAGGTCAATCCCGGCGAGATCATCGTCATCGATCAGGGGGGATACCATTCCATCCAGGCGCCTGCCCAGAAGCGGCACGCCTGTGTGTTTGAATACGTTTATTTTGCCCGCAGCGACTCCGTCATGAGCGGTGTCGGCGTCGGCGGGGCCCGCATCCGCTGCGGCGAAAAGCTGGCGGAGGTGGCCCCGGTGGAAGCCGAGCTGGTGGCGGGCGTTCCGGATTCCGCCATCTCCGCGGCCATCGGGTACAGCCGGAAAAGCGGCATCCCCTTCGGCCAGGCGCTCATCAAAAATCCTTACACCGGTCGCACCTTCATCACCCCTGGTCAGGCCAGCCGCGAGCGCTCCGTGCGCATGAAGCTCAGCCCCGTCCGGGAGATGGTAGAGGGCAAGCGCATCGTGCTGGTGGACGACTCTATCGTTCGGGGCACTAACTCTTTGCAGATCGTAGACATGCTCCGGCAGGCGGGCGCAAAAGAGGTGCATATGCGCATCGCCTCTCCGCCGGTACACTTTCCCTGCCATTTCGGTATCAACACGCCGACCAGCAGCCAGTTGATCTCCGCGCAGTACGACGTTGCGGAGGTCTGCAAAAAGATCGGGGCAGATTCTCTGGCCTTTTTGCCGATCACCGCGCTGCAGGAGGCGGTTTGCAGCGACCTTGGCTTGTGCACTGGCTGCTTCAGCGGCGAGTATCCCATGCCGGTGGATTGAGCCGCCGGAAAACCGGCAAAAACAATCCCCTCTGCCTCCTTTTTATCCCGTAAAGGGAAGCCCATATAAAAAAGCAGATGTCTTTGGGAGAGACGTCTGCTTTTTTATTTCAGGAAACGTTCAACGGCGGGAAGAGGAAAACCCGCCGGCTTTCAGGCAGTCAATCAGGCTGACGAGTGCGGCGACTTCCTTTTCGGAAAGACCGCTTACGTCAATGGTGCAGTGCCGCTCCAGGCCCAGAAGATAGTCCGCAGACACGCCGAAAATTTGAGAAAGTTCGACGATGTACTGGGTGGAAGGGACGGAAATCCCCATTTCCCAAGCGTTGACGCTGGCTCGGGTGATCCCGAGCCGTTTTGCCAGGCTGGCCTGGGTTAAATCATGCTGCTTCCGCAGCAGTTTAATTCGTTCAGCAATCATGACAACACCTCGGTTAAACAGTAATCTAACCAGAATGATGTTGCATTATCTAAGAGATATTTATAATTTACAATTTGGGAGGCTTTGCCATATCAGGGGAAAAGGAGGAAAAATCATGGTTGGCCCAAGATGCGAAAGCGAAGCAGCACGGTGACGAGCGAGCTGAAAAGCGGAAAAGTAGAACCAAAGGGGATGCCTGCTCAACCCTATACCGGAGCCTTCTGGCAGAAGAAAAGGCAGGGGAAGACGCCATACGACGTCAAACGGCTGCCATTTGTCAAAGCTGCGGGGCACAAACAGAAAGTCTGGCGCAGGCACAGAAAGCGTTTTCAATGGAATAAAAAAAGAGATACCGCGCAAATTGGAAAATGTGCGGTATTTCTTTTGGATTTTGAGCTGCGCTTTGAGCGTGGAAAGCGCATATCAGCGGGAGAGCAGCCCCGGGACGCTCCGGAAAAAGGCAGTAAAGCTCTTTTCGAGCGCTTTCCCGCCCACATCTCGGGCGGGAAGATCGTAGTAATACACGCCGCTTTCTCTTTCCAGAGAAAGACGGTCGAGCGGGAAGCCGGCCTCCTGGCGGGGATGGGGCTTGTCCGTCAGCAAAAACGGCGTGCCGGCAAGGGAGGGATCCATGCTTTCATACACCAGCTCTTCGCTGAGGATGAGGCAGATCGCGTTGCGGTACTGCGCGGTCAGGCGGCCGCCGTGTTGCGCGGCAAGGCCACTGTAATAGACGACCATTTCTTCGTCGGAAAGATTTTTGCCCCCGATGCGACGGATATGGGTCCCCGGCTGAAGCTCGTCCGGCAGGTCGGAAAAGTACAGCCCGCTGTCGCAGGAAAATACCGGCATGTGAAACTGCCGGTAATAGGTTTGCGCCTTGAGTCGGGCATTCTCCAGAGGACTTCGGCCGCTCTCTTCCACACGAGGAAGCGTTTCATCCGATGAAAGAAGGCCTTCCGGACCGAAAATCTCCAGCCCAAGCGGCGCAAGGAGCGCCCGCATGTGGTCGAGCTTGGCGCGGTTCTGCGTTCCGTACAGGAGTTTCATGAAAAAGTCCTTTCCTGCTCAGTGCGGCTCAGGCAGCTCCTTCGCGGCGGGCAGAACGGTTTTTCCCTTGCCCAGCATCAGGCATATGATCCCTACCAGGAAACAGGAATAATAGGTAATTGTGCGCCAGAGGAGCATGGCCGGGGCGATAGAAGCGCTGCTGAAAAACAGCAGGAACAGCATATAGAAGCTGCCTTCCGCCGCGCCAGAGCCGCCGGGTAGGGGGATGAAAGCAGAGATGGAATACACGTAAGCGGCGGCGGCCATCATCAGCGGCGCTGGGGTGGACATGAGGCCAAAGCTGCGATACAGGCAGTAGGGGATGAGAAAATATCCGGCCAGCTGCACCAGAGTAATTCCGCACGAGAGCAGCTGATCCCTGCCGGCGGAGGAGAAGGCATTGGTGCTGCTGTGAAACAGATCCAACTGCCGTTCGACCGTGGCAGTGGCCCGCTCGGGATTTTTGAGCAGGTGCAGACGATGCAGCAGGCGGATGCATTTGCCGCCGAGAGAACGGGTCAGCCGGGGGGAACGGGTCAGAAGAACCAGCGCGCCAAGATACAATACGTTGATGGCCATCGCCGCCAACGTCAAAATGGCGAATTCGTTCACGTGCTCGCGGAAAAAGCCGTAGGCATAAATCAGGGCTGCGGCAAAGGCAAAGGTAGAGCAGGCCTGAAAGACGATCGTGCGGCGGGCCAGGATCGAGCCGGCGTTGCCGACGCTGATGTGGTCGTTGACGGTCATTTCGTACAGCTGCATGGGCTGTCCGCCCGAAGCGAAAGGCGTTACGGCGTTGTACAGCTGGCCGATCATGGCGACCCGGAGGGTGCGCTGAAAGCCACGATGGGGATAGAGATGATGGATCAGCACGTGCAGCGCCAGCGCTTCGCACAGCCAGTACAGCAGCATGCAGGCCACTGCGGCGATCAGCCAGCCGGCGTTGAGCCGGGCAAAGCTTTGGGAAAAGCTGTCAACACCGTTGGTCAGACAAAAATACGTTACCATCCCTACGGAAAGGACGATGCCGATGATGGTGATCAGGTTTCTTTTCAGGAAGGATTTCATCAGAAAATTTCTCCTGTGATGATGGGGAGACTCAAAATGCTGATTGTTCCCTCAGTGAACAAAGAGCAAGACGGTTTTTCAGGGCAAATCAGGCCGCTTGCGGCATTATCCTTGTACCGGGTAACGCCGGCTGCCTCGTCTGTCTTGCCAGCGACCATATCTACCTCTGAAAAACTCCGAGGAGTCTGCCAGTGGAGGAAAACCAATGCTGACAGGGAGGAGAGCAAAGGTGGGCTGGCTGTCCGCCGAGGACAACGTTGTCGCTCGAAAAGCGACAGAGCTTATTGATAAAATGCCGGAAGCCTAATGCTTTTTGGCAGACAAAGTCAGCGTTGATTTTAACTGCTGGACTGCTGGCAGGCTTCGCTGAGGGTAGGAAAGCATGAAGAAGTCCTATTCCATTTTATCGCTTTCTGCGCCAAAAGAAAATGAACGATTTCTTACAATTCTGTTGTAAAATGAAACACATTAGACTGAAAGAAGGATGAAAATTGTACCTTGGAAAAAATGGGAAAAGATTGGATGAAACCGGGAAAAAGCAGCGAACGGTCTTGCGAACATACTGTTAAGAAGAATTTACCCACAATTAATTGTCCCTTTACGAAGCCATCGTAAAATGTGAATAAATCCCGAAATCTGTCAGAAGGAAGCGGCGCTTTTTCCGCTTTTTTCAGGAAAGGACGTTTTGCCATGACGTTCATGGACGCATTGAAGCTGCTTGGCGGTCTGGGGATCTTCCTGTATGGCATGCACCTGCTCGGGGACAGCCTGGAGGCCGCCGCCGGCACCCGGCTCAAAAGCATGATCGAGGCGTTGACAAAGAACCGCCTGATGGGCGTGCTGGTGGGTCTGGTTGTAACGGCCGTCATTCAGAGCTCCTCGGCCACGACCGTTATGGTGGTGGGCTTTGTCAACGCGGGACTGATGAGCCTTTCGCAGGCGGTGGGTGTTATCATGGGCGCCAACATCGGCACCACGATCACTGGCCAGATCATTGCTCTGAAGGTGGACGAGCTGGCCCTTCCGCTGATTTTTCTGGGCGTGATGCTGATTCTTTGCGCCAAGAAGAGCACCCTGCGCCACGTGGGCGGTATTCTGGCGGGCCTTGGCCTGCTGTTTTTCGGCATGCAGTACATGTCCGGCGCGATGAAACCCCTCAGGGAGGTGCAGGCCTTCCGCGATTTTATGACCAGCTTTTCCAATCCTGTGGTCGGTGTGCTGGCGGGTGCGCTGTTCACCGGCGTCATCCAAAGCTCTTCCGCTTCAGTGGGCATTCTCCAATCGTTGGCGATGGAGGGACTCATCGGCATTGACAGCGCGATTTTCGTGCTGTGCGGTATGAACATCGGCACCTGCATTACGGCGCTTCTCGCTGCCGCCGGCACCAATCGCACCGGCAAGCGGGCCGCTGTGGTTCATCTGCTGTTCAATATTATGGGTACGGTGCTGTTCCTGATTGCGTCGCTGCTGCTTCCGGTGGGCCGTTGGATGGAGTTGATACGTCCGGGCGATCCCTCCGGCCAGATCGCTAACGCCCACACGATTTTCAATATTGCTGCGACCGTCGTGCTGTTCCCCTGCGCGAAGCTCATCGAGCGGCTCGCCTGCCTGATCGTGCCGGGCGGGGAAGTCAGGGAAGACGGAATGCACCTGCAATATCTGAACAATCTAGTGCTTGAGACCCCCACGGTAGCGGTAGCGCAGGTCAAGCGGGAGCTTGAGCGCATGGGCGAGATTGCCCTGACCAACTACCGGCGGGCCTGCGAAGCGTTCCTCCATCGCGACGAGGAGAAGATTACCCAGGTGGCGGCGGATGAAAAGGTGCTGAACTTCCTCAACCGGCAGATCACAGACTATATGGTAAGGATTACCATGCTGGAGGTACCGGATCAGGACGCAAAGAACCTAGCCAACTATTTCCACGTAGTCAGCGACCTTGAGCGCATCGGCGACCATGCGGAGAATATCTCCGAATATGCCACCGAGCGGATCCGCACAAACGGAACGCTTTCTGCGGCGGCGCAACAGGAGCTGGAGGCCATGTCTGCGGACGTGTCGGAGATCCTCGACGACGCCATGAAGCTTTTTGACGAAGAGGGAAAGGACGAGCCGCTTAAGGCCAGGATCGACGAGCTGGAAAACCGGATCGACGAACAGACCCGCGCTCTGAGGGACAGGCACATTGAACGGCTGGGCCGGCAGGAGTGCGACCCGGCGGTGGGCATGCTGTTTGTGGATATGCTCACGGACATGGAGCGCGTCGCCGACCATGCCACCAACATCGGCTTCGCGCTCCTGCGGGAAGCGCGGGACTGAAAAAGAACGCAAGAAGCAGAAGACCGGAGGGCTTTCTTTACTCCGGTCTTTGTGTTTTCTCGCAGGGAAAACGCGGCAAATGCCGCTTAGAGCACCTCTTTGAGCAGAGTGCCGAGCGCTTTCATGCCGCGGTCGATCACTTCGGGCGTTTCGTTGGAAAAATTGAGCCGCATGGTGTTGGTGACCCGTTCGCCGGCATAGAACTGCTCGCCGGGAATGAAGGCGATCTTCCGATCCACTGCGGCGGGCAGCAGCGAGGCGGTGTCGACATGCGGCGGCAGCGTGCAGAAAAGGAACAGGCCGCCCTGCGGATCGGTGAAGGCAGCTTCCTGCGGGAAATACCGGGCGGCGGCCTGCTTCATGGCGCTGAGCCGCTCCCGATAGAGCGGCAGAACTACCGCAAGGTGCCCGTCGAGCAGGCCGGCCCGCAAATACTTGTCCGCGATCGCCTGCGGCAGGATGGCCGAATGCATGTCGGCAGTTTGCTTTGCGACGATCATGTGCTCAAACAGATCGTCCGGCAGCAGGCAGGTGCCCACCCGGAGACCGGGGCAGAGGATCTTGGAGGCGCTGGTCATATAGATGACATGGCCGTTGTCGCAGCAGTTCTGCTGGGCGCAACTTTTGATGGAGGGCAGGTGCCCGCCGAAGTAGCGCAATTCCCGGTAAGGGTCGTCTTCAATGACCATCACGCCGTACTGCGCTGCGAGATGAGCGACCCGATGGCGGCGCTCCAGGCTCAGCGTGCGGCCGGAAGGATTCTGGAAGTTGGGGATCAGGTAAATGAACTTGGGATGATGCCGGCGGATTAGCTCCTCCAGCGCGTCGGGCAGGATGCCATTTTCGTCAGAAGGAATGCCGATGGGATTGGCCTTATAGACCGAGAGAATCTGCAGCGTTGCCGAATAGGTGGGCGTTTCCACCAGCACCGGATCGCCCGGCTCGATCATTAGCCGGCAGAACAGGTCGATCGCTTGCTGACCGCCGGTGGTGATGAAAATGCGGTTGGAGGAAAGCGCGGCCGCCATGTCAATCCCGGCGCGAGAAAAGAGCACCTGAGCCGATTCGCGAAGGGGCGGATACCCCTCGGTGCTGCCGTACTGCCACAGGGAGGGAGCGTCCGGCGCGAGACCGTCTTCCTCCATCAACTGGGCGACCAGACGGTGCAGATCCTCCCGCGGAAACGCAGCAGGGGAGGGGACGCCCGCAGCAAAGCTGATAAAGCCGGGCTCACTGAGCCGGGGAAGCAGATCAAAAATGGGATTGCTGGGCAGCGCGGCCATGTGGCCGGCATAGGGGAAAGTGGGATTGCACATGAGAAGACCTCCTGAAAGGGCGCGCCGGAAGGAAGGCAGACCGGCAGCGAGACTGCAAAAGACTGCATAAAATTCAAATCGACTCTTATTTTAGTCTCTTGGGAAGAAGGGTGCAACGGTGCAGTCTGCAAAATGCGGGGATTTTCCCTAAAAATTGAATTTGTACCGGGAAATCTCTTGAATAATTGCAGGAGCAGCAGTAAAATTGACACATTGGCCGCCATCGTCAAAAAGGCGGCCAAGCAGGAGTCCCCAATGAAGGAAAAGGACTGCAGGACCTGCCGTTCCCGCCGGGAAAGGATGAAAAGCGTGCGCGCTGTGCTGTGGCATTTTCTGCCGGAAGGGAAAATTGTAGAATGGAAGGAAGAAAGAACATGAAACAGCTCAAGAAGATCCTTGCCCTGACGATTGCCGCGCTGCTGGCTCTGATGCTGCTGGCCGGCTGCTCCTCTTCCGCGCCCGAGGCGCCCGAGGCGACTGAAGCGCCCGAGGCGACCGAAGCGCCCGAGGCGACCGAAGCGCCTGAACCCGTGGACGCTCAGAAAACCTACAAAATCGGTATCCTCCAGCAGATGGAGCATCCCGCTCTTGACGGTTCCCGCCAGGGCTTCATTGACGGTCTCGCCGCCGCCGGTTACATCGATGGGGAAAACATCACCATCGACTATCAGAACGCGCAGGGCGGACAGGACAACTGTGTGACCATCGCCAACAAGTTCGTCAATGACGACTGTGATCTGATCCTGGCTATCGCCACAAACGCCGCGCAGGCTGTGGCTGGCGTGACGGACAGTATTCCCGTGCTGATTACCGCCGTGACTGACCCCGCCGCCTCCCAGATCGTCGAGAGCAACGACGCCCCTGGCGGCAACGTCACCGGTACCAGCGACCTGACCCCCTGCGCTGAGCAGATCAAGCTGCTCAAGCGCATCCTGCCGGACGCCAAGAAGGTCGCCATGCTGTATTGCTCGAGTGAATCTAATTCCAAGGTGCAGATCGACCTGGCCAAGAAGGCCGCTGATGAGATTGGCCTTGAATACGTGGACGCCACGGTCTCCACGGCCAACGACATCCAGCAGGTGGTCGAGTCCCTCGCCGGCAAGGTGGACGCCATCTACGCCCCCACCGATAACGTCATTGCAAACGGTATGCCCACTGTGGCCGCTGTCGCCACTTCCATCGGTCTGCCCGTCATCTGCGGCGAGGAAGGCATGGTGCAGAGCGGCGGCCTTGCTACTTACGGCATCAACTACTACAATTTGGGCCTGCTGACTGCGACGCAGGCGGTGGATATTTTTGAAAACGGCGCCAATCCCGCTACGATGCCCATCCAGTACCTGAGCGACTGCACGCTGAATCTCAACGAGGAAGCGGCCGCCGCCCTGGGCATCACCTTCTCGCAGGATCTGCTCGACGAAGCGGCCGCCGCCGCGCAGGACTGATTCATCTCATCAGACCGACGCGGACGGAACATGAAAGAACGCGTGATCCAACAGAAATAAAGGACTGTGCAGGGCGGATGAGACAGGCCGCCCTGCTTGGCTTATGCCCGAAGGCGGAAATGTGCCGCCGGGTGAAGCAATCGCCTGCGGCGGGCTGCAGGCCCTGGCGGGGGATCACAAAACTGAAATCCGGAGGTTAGTGGAGCGATGAACGCTATTTTGCTGGCCATGCAGGGCGCCCTGGCACAGGGCGTGCTCTGGGCCATTATGACCATCGGCGTGTACATCACCTTCAAAGTGCTGGACTATGCCGATCTGACGGTGGACGGCAGCTTCGCCACTGGCGGCGCGGTTTCTGCGGTGCTGGTGCTGAGCGGGATGAACCCCTGGCTCTCGCTGCTGATCGCGCTGCTGGTGGGCATGCTCTGCGGCCTGGTCACCGGCCTTCTGCATACCAAGGTGAAGATCCCGGCCATTTTGGCGGGCATTTTGACGCAGATCGCGCTGTATTCCATCAATATCCGCATTATGGACGGCTCCAATGTGCCGCTTTTGAAGGTGGATACCGTTCTGACTCCCTTTTTGAATATGGGCCTGAGTAAGACCTGGAGCACCCTCGCGGTGGGCGGCATCTTTGTGGTGGTCATCATTGCGGTGCTCTACTGGTTCTTCGGCACGGAGATGGGCAGCTGCGTCCGCGCCACCGGCAATAACGAGTATATGGTGCGCGCCCTTGGCGGCAACACTGACAGCATGAAGGTGCTCGGCCTCGTGCTCTCCAACGGCCTTGTGGCCCTTTCTGGCGCGCTGGTGGCCCAGCAGCAGGGCTATGCAGATGTGCAGATGGGAACCGGCGCGATCGTGATCGGCCTCGCGGCGGTCATCATCGGCGAAGTCATCATGGGCAGCCGCTTCTCCTTTGCCTATAAGCTCCTCAGCGTCGTGGTCGGCTCGGTGATTTACCGCGTCATTATCGCTGCCGTGCTGCAAATGGGCTTTGTCAAGTCCACTGACCTCAAGCTCCTGACCGCCATCCTTGTGGCGCTGGCGCTGGCCATTCCGGTCGTCAAGGGAAAATTCACCCGGCAGGAAGACAAGCCGGCCGCACAGGCCCGGAAGGAGGATGCGTGACATGCTGGAAATGAAAAACGTCAGCAAGACCTTTAACCGGGGCACCATCAACGAAAAGAAAGCCCTTGACAACATCTCGCTGCACCTGTATCCTGGCGATTTTGTGACGGTAATCGGCGGCAACGGCGCCGGAAAATCCACCCTGCTCAATTTGGTAGCCGGTGTGTTTCCCTGTAATTCCGGCGAGATCCTGCTCGATGGGGTCAACATCTCCAAAATGCCGGAGCACCTGCGGGCCAAATGGCTCGGCCGGGTCTTTCAGGACCCCATGCGGGGTACGGCCGCGGGCATGGGCATTGAGGAAAATCTGGCCATGGCCTACCGCCGGGGCAAAAAGCGCGGCCTTTCCTGGGGCATCACCCGCAGCGAGCGGGAGGAGTACGTGGAAAAGCTGGCCATGCTGGATCTGGGTCTGGAACACCGGCTCAAGGCCAAGGTGGGCCTCCTTTCCGGCGGACAGCGGCAGGCGCTGACCCTGCTGATGGCGACGCTGCAAAAGCCCAAGCTGCTGCTGCTTGACGAGCACACCGCGGCCCTGGACCCCAAGACCGCCCGGAAGGTGCTGGAGCTGACGGATGAGATCGTCGGGCGGGATCATCTGACCACCATGATGGTGACCCATAACATGAAAGACGCCATCCGCCTTGGGAACCGTCTCATCATGATGCACGAGGGGCGGATCATCTACGACGTCAGCGGCGAGGGAAAGAAGAATCTGAAGGTGTCGGACCTACTGGAAAAATTCGAGTCTGCCGGTGACGGCAGCTTTGCCAACGACAGGATGCTGCTGGCCTGACGGAAAGCAGACGGGAGATAAAAGGAAGTCCCCCCAAAGATTTTTTGCAAAAGACGAAGGCCCGGCGAAAAGCCGGGTCTTTTGTTTGCCCGCAAAAGCCGAATAAGAGCGGCGCTTTTGCTGTGATTGTATGAATTTGTTCGAGCTTTAAAGAAATATTGCGAATTTATGTAGAAACGGGCGAAAAGGCCTTTGTCGACGCGAACGACGCCGGC